>WNFY01001206.1_pt1 | contig 40791 bp, 36 predicted proteins | sample 5400091 | NCBI WGS metagenome assembly WNFY01 (sample SAMN13153364, study PRJNA577476) | soil metagenome | isolation source: 60 cm soil or saprolite under grassland replicate 1 | place: USA:California | collected 2016-06-15 | reverse complement strand
GAGCTCGGGCGGCTCGAGCTGGAAGTCCGCCCCCGCGTAAGGGATCCCGGCCGCGAGCACGCGGCTGGCGACCCGGAATCGCGCGGCAGGCCCCAGGACGGGCTCGTCCGATAGATCGAGCACGAGCTCCGGCTCCAGCTCGCGCAGAGCCTCCTCGAGCTCGTCGTAGAGCGGGACGCCGTAGTCGGAGTCGCCGCGAAGCTTCTCCGTCCCGCCGGCCATGAACGCGCCGACGAACTCGTGGGGCAGCTCGGCCAGCGCGTCCCGCACCGTCGAGGCGTAGTGCTCGCCGTCGATCACGGCCAACGCTCTCACCGCGACGACGTCACCTCGTCCTCGATTCGCGCCGTGTACTTCTCGAACGAGCGCGTCTCGGTCGAGAACTGGATGATCCTCTCCTGCCCGTGGAACGGGTACTTGCGCCAGACGTCGACGTGGTGGTCGGTGATCTCGATCAGGTTGTAACAGGGGCGAGTCCTGCCGCGGAGGCGCTGCGAGGAGACCGTGCCTGCGTTGATCACGAACAGGTCCTCGAGCCGCCACGCGTAGGGGACGTGCTTGTGGCCGGAGAGGACGATGTCGACCCCGGAACGCTGCAGACACTCGATCGCGTCGCCGGCGTCGTAGACGATGTTCCGCTCGCGCCCGGTGCCCGGGATCGGCAGCAGGTGGTGGTGCAGGACGAAGATCCGCAACTCGGCGTCGCCCTCGCCGAACTTCTCCTCGATCCAGGGGTAGCGGCCGCGGCCGATCTGGCCGTGGTCGAGGTCCGGCTCGGTCGAGTCGACCGCAACGATCGTGACCCCCTCACGCTGGACAACGTGGTTGCGGGAACCGAACAGCTCTTCGAAGTGGATGTAGCCGACGTTGCGGGAGTCGTGGTTGCCTGGAATGACGACCACGGTGTCGCACTCGAGGCGATCGAGATACGCCTTCGCCTGCACGTACTCGTGCTTGAACCCCATCGCCGTGAGGTCACCCGAGCAGACGACGATGTCCGGCTGCTGGTCGTTGATCTCGTTGATCGCCCGGTCCATCAGCCCGGGCACGAAATGCACCTCGCCGCAGTGGATGTCGGAGATGTGGGCGATCTTCATCGCCGGAAGTGTAGGGCTGCGCGTCCAGCGCGGCATCCGCTCTCGTTGCTACTTTCGGTCGAGTGGCGGCCGAGCCAGCCCGAAGCGCGGAGACACCCCGCTTCGCGAACGACGCGGAGCGCGAATGTGCCCGTCTGCTGGACTTTTACGGGGTTCCGTGGGAGTACGAACCTCGAACATTCGCGCTCGAAGAAGCCGAGGACGGCCGCGTCACCGTGGCGTTCACGCCCGACTTCTACCTGCCGGAGCAGGACCTCTACGTCGAGGTGACGGTGATGAAGCAGGCGCTCGTGACCCGAAAGAACCGCAAGTTGCGCAAACTCCGTGAGCGCTACCCGGACGTCCGGATCAAGCTCTTCTACCGGCGCGACATCGAGCGCCTGGCCCAGAGATTCAGGCTCGACCTCGCTCGCTAGCCGACGACCTGCGCGTCGGCGAGACCTACCTCTCCGCCGAGGAGATCCAGACGCGCGTCGGCGAAATGGGCGCCCAGATCGCCGCCGACTACGCCGGCCTTGACCTCCTGCTCGTCGCGCCACTCAAAGGCTCCCTGTTCTTCCTCGCCGACCTCTCGCGAGCGATCCCGTCGCTCCACGAACTCGATTTCGTCGAGCTCGCCGGCTATAACGGCGCCGTCCCGGGAGGGCACGAGCGCGTGAGGTTGCTGAAGGACCTGAACGGGCCGATCGAGGGCCGCCACGTGCTCATCGTCGAGGACGTCGTCGACACCGGTTTGACGCTGAACTACCTGCGCAAGTTGCTCACGCTTCGTCGGCCGGCCTCCCTCTCGATCGCGACGCTGCTCGACCGTCCCTACCGGCGGCTCGTCGACGATCTCCCGGTCCGGTACATCGGCTTCGTCGTCCCGGACGAGTACTTCGTCGGCTACGGCTTCGATCTGGACGAGCGCCACCGCAACCTGCCGGAGCTGCGCGTGGCGAAGTTTAGGCGCACCTAACTCTCTCGCTAGACTCAGCTTGATGAACGCCACGGCGCGCACCGCGTACGACGCCGGCCGCGTGTTGCGAGGTGAGCGCCGCGGCAGCTTCCGCATCCTCCCTTTCCTCGGCCCCGCGTTCGTCGCCTGCGTCGCCTACATCGACCCCGGCAACTTCGCCACGAACATCGCCGGCGGCTCGAAGTTCGGCTACACGCTGGTCTGGGTGATCGTCGCCGCGAACCTGATGGCGATGCTGATTCAGACCCTCTCGGCGAAGCTCGGGATCGCCACCGGCCATAACCTGCCCGAGGTCTGCCGCGAGCAATTCTCGCGGCGGACGTCCTTCGCACTCTGGATCCAGGCCGAGTTGATCGCGATGGCGACCGACCTCGCGGAGTTCCTCGGCGCGGCGCTTGGCTTTCACCTGCTGCTCGGGATTGAGCTCTTCCCGGCGGCGATCCTCACCGCGATCGCGGCCTTCCTGATCCTCGGTCTGCAGCGATTCGGCTTCCGGCCGTTCGAGGCGGTGATCGCGGCGATCGTCGGCATGATCGGCGTCTGCTACCTCGGTGAGCTCTTCTACGCGAAGCCTCCGCTCGGCACCGTCGCCAAGCACGCGTTCGTGCCCCAGTTCGCAGGCAGCGAGTCCGTCCTGCTGGCGGTCGGAATCCTCGGCGCGACCGTGATGCCGCACGTGATCTACCTGCACTCGGCGTTGCTACAGGATCGGGTGCTGCCGAAGTCGGAAGAGCAGGCGCGGCGCCTCTTCCGGTTCACGCGCATCGACGTCGTGATCGCGATGACGCTCGCTGGGCTGATCAACATCGCAATGCTCGTCGTCGCCGCGAGCACGTTTTTCAAGAGCGGCCTCACGGACGTCTCCTCGCTCGAGACCGCGCACAAGACGCTGTCCGGGCTGCTCGGCGGCTACTCGAGCACGCTCTTTGCCCTGGCACTGCTCGGCTCTGGCCTCTCGAGCTCGACGGTCGGCACGCTCGCCGGACAGGTGGTGATGCAGGGCTTCATCCGACGGCGGATCCCCGTCTGGGTGCGCCGGCTGGTGACGATGCTGCCGGCGCTGATCGTGATCGGGATCGGCTTCGACCCCTCGCGAACGCTCGTGCTCAGCCAGGTCGTGCTCTCGTTCGGGATCCCCTTCGCACTGATTCCGCTCGTGATGTTCACCTCCAAACGCGAGATCATGGGCGTGCTCGTCAATCACCGGGCAACAACGATCGTTGCGACACTCGTCGCCGCCCTGATCTCGGGCTTGAACATCTTCTTGCTCTATCAGACGTTCACCTAGGGCCCGCCCAAGATGCACCGGCCGCCCCGGGGGAGACGGCCGGTGCCGTCGGGAGACGTGTAGGCGTAAGCGCGAGCCTCTCTCCCCTCCGCTTACGCCTTCTAAGCCAGAAACGTATGAGTCGCGAAGCTGGTTACGGCTATCGACTACAGGTAGCCGAGCGGGTCGACCGGCGTCCCGTTCACGCGCACTTCGAAGTGGAGGTGCGGCCCGAAGCAGTGGCCGGTACAGCCGACGTAGCCGATCACCTGTCCCTGCGTGACGGCCTGCCCGTTCGAGACAGCGATGCTGGACTGGTGTGCATAGCCCGTCGAGATGCCGCGGCCGTGGTCGATGAAGACGAGATTGCCGTACCCGTCCATCCAACCGGCATAGATGACCTCGCCCGATGCGGCGGCGTGGATCGGCGTGCCGTAGGCGACCCCGATGTCGATGCCGGTGTGCATCCGGCCCCAGCGCATCCCGAACGGGCTCGTCACCGGGCCGCTGACCGGCCAGATGAATCCGCTCGACGATCTCGAGACCGGCGGGCTGTAGGACGAGGCCGACTGGGCCGCCTGGATCCGCGCGCCGAGAGAGGCGCTCACCTGCTCGAGCGCCTGTGCCTCGCTGACCTCCTGGCGCTCGCTCGCTCTGACCTTGCTGAGGCTGACCCGTTTCGTCGAGCGAGCGGCGACGAGCTCACGCCGGTTCGACACCAGCTGGTCGCGGAGTGCGCGCACCTGCTCGGTACGGGCCTGGACGGCTCGCGTCGCAGCGGCGACGACCCTGCGAAGCTTCCGCGTTTCTGCTCGCGCCGCTCGCGCCGCGCCCTTCGCGTGGCCGACGCTGGTCGCGATTCGCTCGTCCGCCGCCCCGACCTGGTTGACGTAGTCGAGCCCGTCGACCAAGTCGGAGAGGGTGCTGGCGCCGAGGATCACGTCGACCGAGTCGACGTCGCCCTGCTCGTAGACCTCGACGAGCCTGGCGTTCAGGCGCGCCAGCGCGAGCGAATACTCCCGCCGGAGAAAGAGGTACCGCTTCGTCTCGAGCCGGTAGAGGGCCGCCAGGCGGTCGAGCTTGCGCTCGTGGAGCGCCAGGTCGTTCTCGAGCGTCGCCAGGCGAGCAGAGACGTCGCCGACGCGGCCTGCGAGGCTCTGGATCTGTGAACTGACCGAGTCGATCTGGGCCGAGAGTTGCTGCGCCTGCCGCTGCGTCGCGGCGATGCGAGCGTGCAGCGCCGACAGCCGGGCGTCGACGGAATGCTTGCGGCTGTAGACGTCTCCGGACGCCGGGGCTGCGATGACAGCCGCGAGGACTGCCAGCGCCACCAGGGTTGTACGCCTCATCTGCGGGACTTTCGCGAAGCCCCCGGGCGTCCCTGCACCGGTATCTACCTCAGCTGGGCTGCTCGGGTTGTGGAGGCGAGGGTTCCGGCGACGGCTCCGGCGAGGGCACGGGCATCGGCGGCTCCGAGGGCACCGGCGACGGCTCCGGGACGATGACGGGTTGCGGCGGCTCGGACGGAGCCGGCATCGGCTCGGGCACCTCCGGTGGCTCGACCACCTCGGTCGGCTGGACCTGGAGCTGCGCGCGCTGAATGCGCTCGTTCGCTGCTGCTGTCACTCTCGTCATCTCCCCCTCCTTGTCTGCGAGCGCCTGCTCGAGCTCGCTCATCCGGTTGCGGCCCGCTTCGATCTCGTCTTCGGCGCCAACGTACACAGCCTCGCCGAGCGCCCGGGCGGCCTCGGCGCGTTCGGCGACAAGCTCTGAGAGCTCGCGGCGAAGCCGGAAGAGCTCCACCCGGGTAGTCGAGTGAACGCTGACGGCCTCGACCGCGAACCCGGTCCGGTCCCGGGCCGTCGCAAAGACGCGGCGGCTCACCCTCGCGACGGCGTTCTCGGGCAGCCGCTTGGACGCTGTGACGAAGAGCACCGAGAAGAGCGCGGCGGCGGCCAGCAGCAGCGCCCCCGCGATCACCTTGCCGGCCACGAAGACGACGATCGCGGCGGCGAGCGCTGCGACTGCAAGGGCGAACAGCGCGAGCGGCGGCGCGATGCCGAAATACCGCGGAGTCACGGCGACCGTGTGCACAGGGACGCGTCCGGTCTCCTCAGGGGGAATCTCCTCGACGGCGGTGGCGTCGTTCTCGACCGAGGTTCGGACGCCGCACTCGGGGCAGAAGCGCCCGTCCTTCGGCAGCCGGGCGCCGCAGTTGGCGCAGTTAGCCGGGGGCACGGACCTTCCCCTCGGTCTCGGCCTCGCGCCAACGGGGCTCCAGCGCACGCAGGGCCTCCGCCGCCCGCCTGCGCAGCGGCCCGACGAGCTCGCGGTAGTCCTCGTCGGAGACCTTGCCGGTGCGATGGTCGAACTCGAGCTCCTTCAGGGCCGCCAGCGCGCGGTCGCGCTCCTCCGCGAGCTCCAGCCTGCGGCGCTCGAGCTCATCGGGCTCGCCGAGCCGGTCCTCCGCGGCCGTGATCCCGGGCCGCCGGAGAAACGGCAGCGCGACCACGACGACCGCGGCGACAGCGAGCACAACACCGAGCGAGAGCCAGACGCTCACGCGCCGAATGCTAGTGGCGGGTCAGGCTTCGGGTGTCGCCGTGGCCCGCCGCGCGGGCACCCGGTAGCCGTGCTCTTCGCAGAGGCTGCCGGGCGAATCTTCGGTCAGCGCGTCGCAGTAGCCCTTCCCGTAGGCGGCACGCATGAAGGCCGCGACGACATCGAGGTTCCACTCGTCGATCTCGGCGGCCTCACGCCAGAGGTCGGCGAGGCGGAGGTCGATATCGAGTTCCAGCAGATCGATGCGGCTCGGGCGTTTCGGCATGGAAAAAGCGTAAGAAAAGGGTCGGACGGCACTGACGCTCAGCTAGCGTTGGCCGGATGGGAGCGCTCCATTTCGGACCGGCTCGAGTTCCCTCGCGGGAGAGCCCGGAAGCCGCGATCGAGTTGCTTCAGGAGCGCGGCTACACCGCCTGCGAGATCGACTTCGAGGGCAAGTTCTGGATGGACTATCCGTGGGCGGAACGCTTCGGTGAGCTGGCGCGCGAGGCGGGAATCGTGCTCTCCGTCCATGCACCGATCGCGGGCTTCATGGGTCACGTCGAGCGCGACAAGAAGCAACGCATGGCCGTCGGGATGCTCGACCACTCGGCCGGGATCGCGAAATCGGCCGGCGCCGAGCTCGTCGTCTTCCACCCGGGCTTCCTGCTCGGCCGCGAGCGGTCGGACGCGATCGACTCGGTCGTTGAGCAGCTCGCCGAGCTCCGAGAGCGGCTCGAGGGCAAGGACCGCGCGGTGCCGTTCGGGGTCGAGATCATGGGCCGCGTCCGCGAGCTCGGGACGGCGGAAGACGTGTTCACGATCGCCGCTCGCACCGGCTGGGTCCGCCCCGTCGTCGACTTCGCCCACCTGCACGCCGTCACCGACGGCAGCTTCACCGAGACCGAGGCCTTCGCCGAGATTCTCGAGGGCGCCGACGACGTGCTCGAGCCCAAGGCGCCCTTCCACGTCCACTTCTCGGACATCGCCTATGCGAACCGAAACGAGACGAAGCACCTGCCGTACGGCGAGGGGACACTGCGCGCCGAGCCGCTCGGCGAGGCGCTGGCCCGTTTCGAGCGGCCCGCCACCGTGATCAGCGAGTCGCCGGACGAGGCCTCACATCAGGCGATTCGGGCTGCGCTGGAGGCGACTCTCGTGCCCTCGAGCCGCCGCTCGAAGATCTCTGCCTCGTCCTCGCGGCCGCGGTCACGCAGCAGCTGAGCCAGGGCCTGCAGCGTCTCCGAACCGAACGCGCAGTATTCGGTCTCGTCGATGATGCCCACCGCCTCGCGTAGCAGCTTCTCGGCTTCGTCAAAGCGCCCCTGAGCGCTCCGCACGCGGGCGAGAGTGGAGCGTGTCGAAGCCCTCGAGGTCATGTCCTGGGGGCCGACCGTGTCGAGAGCCGCCTCTGCGTAGCGCTCGGCCTCGTCCACTTTGCCCTTCTCGAGCAGAACCTCGGCGAGCCGACGCTGCGCCTCGCAAAGGGTGCCGCGGTCCTCGAGCGGCGCAAGCGTCCTGATCGAGTCGCGGCTCAGGCGTTCGGCGCGGTCGAGGTCGCCCTGGTACCAGGCTACGACCGCGAGGCGGTAGAGGACGCGGCCAAGGGCCGAGGCGACTCCGGCCTCCTCGTACAGGGCTCGTGCCTCCTCGAGCTGTCGCTGAGCCTCGTCGTAGTCCTCGCGGTAGATCGCAAAGTCTCCCGAAGACGCGAGGGCATGTCCCCGCGCAACGATCGAGCCGCTCTGCTCGGCCAGCTCGAGCGCGCGCGCGTAGAGCGGCGCCGCCAGCTCGTAGTCCTTCCGCGCGTTGTGCACGCCGGCCAGATCGATGGCGGCCCGGCTCTCGAGGTCTCCGCGCCCGGCCTCCTGGGCGAGCGCGAGCTGGTCGCGCGCGTGGCGTTCCGAATCGGTCAACTGGCCGCGCCACCACGCGCCCGTGTTGAGAACGTGGAGAGCATCGAAGCGCGGCTCGTAGTCGTTGGCGTCCGCCACATCGACGGCGAGCGCCGCAAGCCGGCTCGCCTCGTCCACGTCGGCGTCGCGGTTCAACGCGACCTCGGACAGCGCCGCGAGCGCGCGGGCCTCGCACCAGCGGTCGCCCTCCTCGGCGGCCTCAGCCCGGACACGTTCCATCTCCATCGAGACGGCCGGCAGGTCGCCGAGCCGCCAGGCCGCCCGGGCGGCCTGATACCGGCGCTCCAGGGTCGGCTCCAGCTCGAGCGCGCGCAGCAGCTGCTTGCGGGCTGAGCGATGCGCCTCGCGCGCGAGCGAGCGTCGCCCTGCCGTCTCGAGCGCCTCCGCCGCCTCGTGGGCCAGCTCAGGCGGCGGGCCGCCGTCGAGCTCGGCGATCAACGCCGCGGCCTGGTCGAGGTGGTAGGCGCGGATCTCGAGCAGCTCCTCGCCGGCGCGCTCGCGCAGCCAGTGGGCGAAACGCTCGTGCAGGTCCGCGCGCGCGGACTTCGAGAGACCCGAATACGCCACTTCGCGGATCAGCACGTGCTTGAAGCGGTACGCGCTTTCGCCTGAGATCGAGGAACGCACCTCGGGGACGAGGAACTCGCGCAGGAGCAGCGTGTCGAGCACTGAGTCGAGCTCCTCGACCTCGGTTGCAAGCTCCTTGATCGCTCCGCCCCAGAAGGTCCGGCCGATCACCGACGCGCGCTGCAGCACGGTCTTCTCCTCTGGCGGCAGGCGGTCGATGCGGGCGGCGATCAACGCCTGGAGGGTGTCAGGGATCCGCTCGGCGAACTCGGAGAGCGGCCGCCCTTCGCATTCGGCCAGCATCCGCACGGTCTCCTCGACGAAGAGCGGGTTCCCCTCGGTCTTTTCCAGCAAAGCCTCGAGGGCGTCCGCGTCGAGGTGTCCGTCCGCCGCAAGCGCCTCGACGAGCTGCTCGCTCTCCTCTCGCCCCAGCGGCTCGAGCTCGATCGCGGTCGCCCGGAGCCTGCCGCCGCCCCAGCCGGGGCGGACATCGAGCAGCTCCGCGCGGGCAAGGCCGATGATCAGAAGCGGGGCGTCACGCACCCACTCTGCGAGGTGCTCGATCAGGTCGAGCAACGCGTCCTCGGCCCAGTGAATGTCTTCGAAGGCGAGCACGAGCGGCTGGTTCTCGGCCATGCGCTCGACCCACTCGCGCGACGCCCAGGCGATCTCCTGCTGACTCCGCTCACCCTTGACCGCCTCGAGCACGCCGGAGGCGAGCCCGAGCAGGTCGGCGATCGCCTCGTTCTCGCAGGATTCGCGCAGTTTCTCGACCGCCACTTCGAGCGGGTCGTCGTCGGTGATCCCTGCGGCGGACTTGACCATCTCGGCAAGCGGCCAGTACGTGACGCTCTCGCCGTAGGGCAGCGCGCGGCCGACGAGCACGGTCGCGCCTTCGAGGCCTTCCACGAACTCCTGCGCGAGCCGGCTCTTGCCGACGCCGGGGTCGCCGTAAAGCGTGAACAGGTGGGCGCGGCGATTGCGGACGGCGCGTTCGTACGTGTTCTGCAGCAGCTCGAGCTCGGCCTCGCGCCCGACGAGGGGCGCCGCGACGCCGCCGCGCTTCAGTGCGCCGTCGAGCACCGCCTCGGCCCGCCATGTCCAGATCCGGTCGCCGAAGCCCTTGACGTCGAGCGGACCGACATCCTCGGTCTGCAGCCGCCCACTCGTCAGCCGGTACGCGTGCGGCCCGATCAGCACCTCGCCGGCGCCGGCCGCCTGTTGGAGCCTCGCGGCCAGGGTCACGGCCTCGCCCGTCGCGAACGTCGAGTCGGCCTCGTCGACGACGACCTCGCCCGACTCGACGCCGACGCGGGCCTCGAGCCCTAGCTCGGCGACGGAGCCCAGCATCGCCAGCGCCGCGCGGACCGCGCGCTCGGCGTCGTCTTCGTGGGCCTGCGGAATTCCGAACGCAGCCAGGACGGCGTCGCCTGCGAACTTCTCGACGATGCCCCCGTGCGTGGTCACGCAGTGCGAGACCCGCTCGAAGAACTGCGTCACCCGCCGGCGCGCGACCTCCGGGTCGGCACCGGCGACGAGCGCCGTCGAATCGACGAGGTCGACGAACAGAACGGTTGCGAGCTTTCGTTCCACGAGCCTAAGTCTATGAACGACCGCGCAGCCGTCAAAAGTCCTGAAAATCCAGGTTTCAAGCCAAAAAACACAGCCGATGCCGACCTGCTGCGTCGGCGAGCTTTCATGCTCGTCGGCGCGCAGCATGCGATCCAGTGAAAACTGCTGCGTTTCGACCAGAAGCACCGAAAACTGACGAAAAGAGACGCAAACTGCGAGACCCTCATTTGACAGCGGCGACGTACGGCGTGAATGTCTCCCGCTTGTCGGGTTGAGTGCCTGCAAAGGGCCGCGATCGGCATCTCCCTCCCCTCGGGCCGCGCGGCCGACCGCATACCACGCAGCCCTGGCGCGGCAAGCGCAACGCTCAGCGGCGCCCCGGTCGGCCTTGCCGCAGAGTCCGCCGGGGCGCCGTTGGACGCAGGCGTCGCGGTTAGCATCCCGGCCGGTGCTCGATCCCAAGGTCTTCAAGGCGTATGACGTCCGTGGCATCTATCCCGTGGAGATCGACGAGGAGGGCGCCTACGCGATCGGCCGCGCCTTCGTCGAACAGTTCGAGCCGAAGAGGATCGCGGTGGGACACGACATGCGCGTGTCGAGCCCGGGGCTGACCGACGCCGTGACCGACGGGGCCGCGGACGCGGGGGCCGATGTGCTCCAGCTCGGCCTCATCGGCACCGAGATGCTGTATTTCGCGGTCGGCGACCTGGGGCTTGACGGCGGCGTCGCCGTCACCGCCTCGCACAACCCGAAGGAGTACACGGGCATGAAGATCGTCCGCCGCGGCGCGCTTCCCGTCGGCGGGGAGTCGGGGCTGCTCGACATTCGCGACCGGGCCGTGGAGATCAAGGGCCGCTCGGAAACCGACAAACGGGGCCGCGTTGAGCCGTACGACATCTGGCCCGCCTATGTCGACCGGGTGCTCTCCTTCGTCGACGTCGAGGCGATCAAGCCGCTGCGCGTTGTGATCGACGCTGGGAACGGGATGGCGGGCGCAATGCTCCCCCGCGTGCTCGACCGGCTTCCGATCGATGCAATCCGCTTCTTCTTCGAACCCGACGGGTCTTTTCCCAACCACCCGCCGAACCCGCTGCTACCGGAGAATCGCGAGTTCATCGTCGCGAAGATGCTGGAGGAAGGCGCCGACCTGGGCGCCGCGTTCGACGGCGACGCCGACCGGTGCTTTTTCGTCGACGACACGGGCGAGTTCGTGCCCGGCGATTTCGTCACCGCCCTGCTGGCTGCGTCGCTGCTCGAAAAGGAGCCCGGCGCGAAGATCATCTACGACCTCCGCGCGAGCTGGGCTGTGCCGGAGACGATCGAGCGCGCCGGCGGCGTACCGCTGATCAGCCGGGTCGGCCACGCGTTCATCAAGCAGCGGATGCGCGACGAAGGCGCTGCCTTCGGAGGCGAGGTTTCGGGGCACTACTACTTCCGCGACTTCTCGCAGGCGGACTCGGGGGTGGTTCCGTTCCTCCTGATGCTCGAACTGGTTTCGAAGGAGGGCCGCAAGCTGTCGGAGATCCTCGCCGACTATCGCGGCCGCTACTTCCTGACCGGCGAGCTCAACACCGAGGTCGCCGACGTGGCGGGGAAGCTGCTGGAGCTGGAGCAACGCTTCGCGAGCGAGGGCGAGGTGAGCCACCTCGACGGGCTTTCGATCGACGCGGGCGACTGGCACATGAACGTGCGGCCGTCGAACACGGAACCCCTGCTAAGGCTGAATCTCGAGGCACGGACGCCTGAGCTGATGGAACGCAAGCGCGACGAAGTGCTGGCGGCCATCCGCTCGTGAACATCGAGCTCGGCCACGCCACGGACCGCAAGCCGCCGTTCAAGTACGCCGCCTTCACCCGCGTGGGCTTTTCGGACACCGACGCCCAAGGCATCGTCTACTACGGCCGGTACCTGCCCTACTTCGACCAGGCGCGCGTCGAGTACCACCGCCACCTCGATCTGCTCGGCGAGGCGATGGGCGAAGAGCAGTTCGTCATGCGCGCCTCCTCGGTCGAGTACTTCGCCCCGGCGCAGTTCGACGATCTGATCGAGATCTTCATCCGGATGCGCAAGATCGGCCGGACGAGCGCCACGTACGAGTGCGCCGCCTATCGCGTGGAGGATGACGTGCTGATGGTGACGGCGACGCAGACGCTCGTGCTGGTCGACCTCGCGGAGCGCCGCGCCCGGACGATTCCCGGCTGGTACCGCGACGCGATCCGTGGGTTCGAGGACGGAGACTGCGAGATCGCGGCTGCGTGAGCCGCGACAAAACGGGTCTGGGAGCGCGCCGGGCGCCCGCTGCCGTCCTCGAAGCGGCGGGCGCCACAGCTCTTGCGCTGACCTCTCCCCGCTCATGTTGTAAGTCGGATCGGCCGACCGCGCTATCCCTCGTTCCAGGTACCCCACACGTTCGAGGGACGATCCCTCATTCGAGGGGTTCTGTCCCGACGCGGCCGAATCGTGACATTTCCGCTGCAAACAAGGAACATTTTCGGCGATAGAATCGCCGGTGGGTGGTGGGTTAGGGGTGCCCCGAGGGGGACGTCGCGGAGCACATGTCCCTCGGTTGGGTGCCCGGAACGAGGAGCTCGGCCCCGATAGGCAGCTACGACGGTGTGACGCGGTACGCGTCGAAGACCGCGTCGACGTTTCGGAGCGCAGTCAGCAGCGCGCGCAGGGCCTTCACGTCCCCGACCTCGACCGTGTACCAGTTCTTCGCGAGCTGATCCTCGACGTGGCCGCCGTACTCGACGATGTTCGCGCCGTGCTCGGCGAAGGTGCGCGCCACATCCTCGAGCAGCCGCGGCCGGTCCCACGAGTCGACCGCGATCTGAACAAGGAAGCTGTGAGTGGCGCCGCCGTCCCAGTCGACCGGGGTGAACCGCTCCGGGTTGCGGCGTAGAGCCTTGACGTTCGAGCAGTCGGCCCGGTGGATCGTGATGCCCTTGCCCATCGAGATGTAGCCGACGATCTCGTCGCCAGGGACTGGCGTACAGCACTTGGCCAGGCGGACGAGCACGTCCTCGACGCCCTTGACCCGAATCCCGAGATCGCCGCCCGCAATCGCGCGGCCGGCCTTCGGGGCCTTGAGCGGGACCGCCTCCTCCTGGGCGACTTCCTCCGTCTTCAGCCGGTTCAGGACCTTGTTGACGATCTGGCCGACCGGCACCTTGCCCGAGCCCAGCGCGACGTAGAAGTCCTCGGCTTTCTTGAAGCCGGTCTCGCGAATCACCTGCGCTAGAACGGCGGAGCCGACGAGCTTCTTGTAGGGGAGACTTTGCTTTTTGAGCCCCTGCTCGAGCGCGTCGCGGCCCTTCTTCTCGGTCTCCTCACGCGTTTCGCGCGAGTACCACTGGCGGATCTTGTTGCGGGCGCGTGACGAGGCGGCCAGCGACAGCCAGTCGCGGGAGGGGCCGCGCCCCGTCTTCGTGGTCAGGATCTCGACGACGTCGCCGCTCTTCAGCCGGTAGTGCAGCGGCACGATCCGGCCGTTGATCTTGGCCCCGACTGTGCGGTGTCCGAGATCCGTGTGCACGGCATAGGCGAAATCGATCGGCGTCGCTTCGGCGGGCAGGCTCTTCACCTCACCCTGCGGCGTGAAGACGTAGACCTCCTCGTCGAAGAGGTCGGTGCGGAACGTCTTCATGAACTCGCGCGGGTCGGCTTCGTCAGCCTGAGACTCCATCAGCTGCTTCGCCCACGCCGTCCACTGCGGGTCGCGCTTGCCGCGCTTGTAGAGCCAGTGTGCCGCGACGCCGAGCTCGGCGATCTCGTGCATGTCGCGGGTTCGCACCTGGATCTCCAGGGGCCTGCCCTCCGGCCCGATCACGGTCGTGTGCAGCGAGCGATACGCGTTGAACTTCGGCATCGCGATGTAGTCCTTGAACCGCCCCGGCATCGGCTTCCAGAGCGAGTGGATCAGCCCGAGCGCTCCGTAGCAGTCTCGGGTTCCCTCGTCTCCCGACCGCTCCACGATCACGCGCATCGCGGTCAGGTCGTAGATCTCGTTGAACTCGCGGCCTTTTTTCGCCATCTTGTCGTAGATCGAGTAGAAGTGCTTCGCGCGGCCCGAGATCTCGGCCGGGATGTCGACCTTGTCGAGCTCCAGCTGCAGGGTGCGCGATGCCTCGGAGACGTGCTCTTCACGGTCGGTCCGCCGCTCCGCGACCATCGTCTTGATCTCCTCGTACTTGCGGGGATGCAGCGTCTCGAAGGCGAGGTCCTCGAGTTCCCACTTGAGCTTGTGGATGCCGAGACGGTGCGCGAGCGGCGCGTAGACCTCGAGCGTCTCGCGCGCTTTCTGCAGCTGCTTCTGCTTACCGAGATACTCGATCGTCCGCATGTTGTGGAGGCGGTCCGCGAGCTTGATCAGGATCACGCGCTCGTCCCCGACCATCGCGGCGATCATCTTCCGGTAGTTCTCCGCCTCCGCCTGCTCGCGGCTCTGGAAATGGATTCGCGTCAGCTTGGTGACGCCCTCGACCAGCTGCGCGATCTCGTCGCCGAACTCCGTCCGCACCGCGTCGATCTCCGTGTCGGTGTCCTCGACGACGTCGTGAAGAAGCGCGGCGGCGATCGTCTGCTCGTCCTGGCGCAGCTCCGCGAGAATCATCGCGGCACCCCAGGGATGGCGGATGAACGCCTCGCCGGAGCGGCGCTGCTGTCCCTCGTGCGCGTCGGCGGCGAAGCGGAATGCCCGGGCGAGCAACTCCCGATCGACCTCAGGGTTGTAGGCCTCGATGTCCGAAAGCAGCTCGTCGAGGAGCTCTTGGTGTTTCTCGCCCGCTTCGAGGACCGTCATGGAAAAAGTGTACTCCCGCGGTTTGGCATCACCTCCTTTTGGTCAGGCGGCCTTGGCAAGCGTCGGCGGCGCCTCGAGCAAGGCGCGGAACGCCGGCGATTCAAGGAGATGGCGGCGCCCGGACTCGTCGTCGCCGAGCTCGAGCTCCGCGAAAATCGCCGCCGCTTCGGGCGGCCATGCCTCGGCTCCTTCGCGCCAGAGCCCGGCCAGCCACTCGCGCAGCTCCCGATAGCGAGGCTCACCGTCGAAGACTCGCTTGACGACGAGCTGCGGCGCCACCGTGCCGTTCCAGCGGTTCTCTTCGAGCCGAAAGGCAACGTCGAATCGCTCTTCCTGCCGGAAACGGTCGAGCTGGCGGCCGAAGCCGAACGCGATCGCGCTGCCCGCATCGCGCGGCCCGTCCTTGACCCGGAAGCGCAGATGCTTGCCGTCTCCGACAGTGGCGACGTCGCTGAGCTCACAGCCCGCCACGAGCAGGGTGACGCCGGGATTTCCAAGCCCGAATGGCGCAAGCCGCGCGAGCTCAGCGCAGAGGTCCAGCGTCAGCTCGGAGCCGTGCACGAGTGCATCGATCGGTGTCCGCGGCCGCAGCTGCTCTTCCGGAAGATTCGCATCGGCGTGCTCGGCGAAGGCCACCGCAAAGGCCTCCACCTGAGCGGGCTCGATCGAGAGCCCGGCCGCGGCGCGATGTCCCCCGAAGCGGACGAGGTGGTCGGAGCAGGCGGCAAGGCCGCCATGCAGATCGAAGCTGCCGCTGGTGCGGCCCGAGCCTTTCCACTCGCGCTCGCCGCCCGCGATCAGCACGACCGGGCGGTGGTAGCGCTCGACCAGCCGAGAAGCGACGATCCCGATCACGCCCTCGTGCCACTCTTCTCGCGCGAGCACGTAGCCCCGCCGCTGCTGCTTCGCTTCCGGCCACGACTCGACTTCCTCAACAGCCTCGCGGAGGATTCGTTCTTCAACCGTCTGCCGGTCGCGGTTCAGCTCGTCGAGACGATGAGCGAGCCTTGCCCCTTGGTCGCGGTCCTCCGTCAGCAGCAGCTCGAGCGCCGCCTCAGGATGGTCGAGCCGCCCGGCCGCGTTCAGCCGCGGCGCAAGACGAAAACCGACCGAGGCCGCGTCGGCTGCGGCCGGATCGACCCGAGCGACCTTCATCAGCTCGCGCAGACCGGGTTTCTGCGTGCTCGCGAGCGCCCGCAGCCCCGCGATCGCCAGGCCGCGGTTCTCGCCCACGAGCGGAACGACGTCGGCGATCGTCGCGATTCCGACCAGGTCTAGATGCCGCAGCAACGCCTCGGAGTCGGCGTCGAGGAGAGCCTGGCCGAGCTTGAAGACGACTCCGGTGCCGCAGAGCTCGCCGAACGGGTACGCGGACTCGCGATACGGCCCGACCAGGGGGCAGTCGGGGAGCTCCTCGGCCGGGCGGTGGTGGTCGCTGACGACGATCTCGAGGCCGAGCGCCTTGGCCGCCGCGACCTCGGCGGTCGCCGTGATCCCGCAGTCGACCGTCAGGACGAGACCGCAGCCGTCACCGGCGAGCCGCGAGAGCGTCTCCTCGCGGACGCCGTAGCCCTCGTCGAAGCGGTTGGGCAGATGCCATTCGACCTCGGCCCCGAGCTCCCTCAGGATCAGGACGGCCAGTGTGGTTGCGCAGATCCCGTCCGCGTCGTAGTCGCCGTGGACGCAGATGTGCCTGCCCTCGGCGACCGCGGTGCGAATTGCCTCACACGCGGCGGCCATGTCCCCGAGGCCGAACGGGTCGTGCGCCGGCAGCGCTCCCTCGAGGAACGCGCGCGCGCTGGCCACGTCTTTGTACCCACGCCGGACGAGCACGGCCGCCGTCGTCGGGCTGAGCGAAAGCGCGCGAGCGAGCGTCGCGACGGCGTCGCGCTCACATGGTTCGATCGTCCAGGTGCCCTCGTTCATGGGCAGTCCACGCTAGGGAGCGCGCCGGACGGAACGAGGGCGGGATTCTCATCCTGCGGGCGGAATCGGTGCTGCCGCCAGCAAACGGCGCACTTTCGTTACGAAGGCGTCGCTTGCGACGCCGACCAGAAGAGGTCGCGCGATTCACTCGCGCGACCGTTAATCCCGGCCTCAAGGGCGGTTGCGGGATCTCATTGCGCCAGCGGTGCAGGAGAGCCGGCGGTTATTCGCGCGGAAGCTCGACGCCGAGCACCGTCAGCACGATCCCGACCACCACGACGGCGGCAGCGGCACCCAGGATCATCCGTGGGTGCCTCGACTGGCGGAGTGAGTCTGCGGCGGCGCGGTACCAGAAGACCGCGAGCCCGGCGACCGCCGCGGCGACGAGCACGACGACCGGGGCCAGCAGGGTGACATGGCTGACCGAGACATCGAACAACCAGGCGACCGCGAGCACGAGCGCCCCGACCACGAGGCCTGAAATCGCCGCCGCTCTCGCGCTCATGAGTAACGACTCTAGCCACGGTTATCCTCTCTCTGTGCCGGAACCGAGCTACTCGTCGGGTGACGATTACGTCGTCGAGTTCCTTGGCTTTCGCTTCAGCTTCAACGCCTTCGACTTCGAGCAGCGCGTGACGGCAGCGGCAGTGAAGCTCGGGCTCGTCGAGGGCAACGACCTCGACGAGGACGAGACGGCCGACCTGGTCGAGCTGACCGCGGACGGGCGGATCGCGGAGCCACGCAGCGGGCTCGGCATCTACCTCGTCCGGCACTGGGAGCAGCTTTCACTGGTTGGCGGCGAGTCCTTGGTCTACTGGTTACGGAAGCTCGTCTTCCGCGGCGCCTGGCTTGACCACTGGGTGAAGGACGGCCGGCTGGAGGTCGCCTGGGAGGACGAGACCGGCGAGTTCGCATACGTCGACCCGCGCCGGGGGGACCGCGCCTTGCTGGAGGTGGCGCCGATCCCGTCCTGGCACGAGGTCCAGTTCAGGCGCTAGCGCAGCAGCGCGGCAACTCGGGCAGGCACGAGCCGAAACCGTCTCGCCGGCCGGGCCCGTTCCGGGGCATCAGCATGGTCCTGCCCCGCCGCACGGACTACCGCAGCGAGCTGCCGTGTCTTGGCCTCCCGCGCGAGGTCGGCCTCGTGCTCCCTGCCGAGCATCCTGTAGGTCTCGTCCACGACGTCCTCCTTCACCGGTCCGCGAGTTCGCTACGACCATGGACCCGAAGGGGTTGCTCGGACGCTAATCGCAGATAAATCGCGGCGGAATCCGGCTCTAGAAGGCGGGAAGCCCGGGTGCTAGCGTCAGACGACGTGGCCCCCGCCGGAACTCTCGAGTTTCGGATCCTCGGCCCGTTCGAAGTTCTGGAAGGCGGGCGAGCGGTCAAGCTCGTTCCCGGCAAGGAGCAGGCACTCCTGGCTGTCCTGGTCCTGCATCGCAACGACCGCGTCTCGGTCGATCGCCTGACCGACCTGCTCTGGGACGAGTCGCCTCCCGAGAGCGCGCCGAAGATGATCCGGATCTACGTTTCGCGCCTCCGGCGCGCACTCGCATCTGCTGGTGGGCCCGACCAACGTCTCGTCACGCAGGCCGCGGGATACCGCCTACGGGTCGAACCGGACGAGCTCGACCTCGACCGTTTCGAGCGTCTCTTCGCCGAGGGACGTCAGTCACTCGTTGCGGGCGACGCCGGGCTTGCCGCGGCGCAGCTCCGCGAAGCCCTGGCGCTCTGGCGAGGCCCCCCACTCGCAGGAGTCGCCGAGGCCCGCTTCCTCGACCAGGAAAGGGGCCACCTGGACGAGCTCCGGCTCAGCGCGCTCGAGGAGCGGATTGAGGCCGACCTGACGTCCGGCGACGGCCCGGAACTCGTCGGCGAGCTGGAGTCTCTCGTTCGCGAGCATCCGTTGCGCGAGCGGCCGGCGGCGCAACTGATGCTCGCGCTCTACCGAGGCGGGCGGCAGGCGGAGGCGCTCGCGGCCTACAAGCAGGCGCGCGACCGCCTCGTCGACGAACTGGGGATCGAACCTGGACGCCGGCTCAAGGAGCTCGAGCAGGCCATTCTTCGACAGGACCCGTCGCTCGAGCCGGCTGCGAGAAAAAAGTCGCCCGTACCGGAGCCGGCCGCTGCCTTCAAGCCGCGCAAGCTCCGCAGAAGGACGATGGCGATTGCGGCGGCCTCGGCCGTGTCGATCGCCGCCGTGGCTCTGGTCGCGATCGCGCTCAGCGGCAGCGGGCAAGGCCAAGTCCGCCTGCCGGCGGAAGCCGTCGGCGTCGTGCGAGACGGCCGGCTCGCCGACCGGGCCGGTATCGGCATGGCGCCGGACGCAATCGCAACCGGCGCCGGAGCGATCTGGATCACCGCGGCGGGGGAGAACTCGGTCTTGCGCCTCGAAGGGAAGACGCTCGGAGTCCGACAGACGATCCCCGTGGGTAATGGACCGAGCGGAGTCGCCGTCGGCGGCGGAGCCGTGTGGGTGGCGAACGGGCTCGATGGGACCGTCTCGCGAATCGACCCGAGGGCGAACAAGGTCGTGCAGACGACGCAGGTCGGCAGCGGTCCCGCCGCGATCGCGTACGGGCTCGGGTCGGTCTGGGTCGCCAACAGGTCGGACCAGACGGTGTCGCGAATCGATCCCCGGTCCGGAAACGTCGTCGAGACGCTCGCCGCCGGCACGGATGCAGCCGCGATCGCGGCGGGCGAGGGCGCCGTCTGGGTGGTCGATCAGGCACGCGGACGGGTCGCCCGTGTGGCGCCCGCGCCTGTGCTGACCGTCAACGTCGGCAACGGCCCATCGGCGATCGCGCTCGGCAAGGGCTCGGTGTGGGTCGCGAACACGCTCGACTCGACCGTCTCGCGGATCGACCCGCGCTCGAACCGCGTCGTTGCGACGATTCCCGTCGGCTCGGGCCCGAGCAGTCTCGCCGTCGCTGACGACGGCGTCTGGGTCGCGGATGCGTACGACGACACCTTGGAGCGAATTCGCCCGCAGACAAACCACGTCGATCGGACGATCCGTCTCCACCAGCGTCCGGTCGCGACTGCGACGAGGGCCGGTTCAGTCTTCGTCGCCGTCGGCGCCTCGCCGACGAGCCATCGCGGTGGCACGCTCATTATCGCGAACAGCGACTTCGGGAAGGATCGACTCGATCCGGCAAGCACCTACTCGTATCCGGGCTGGGCGACGATGCTCATGACGCACGACGGCCTGACGACCTTCCGACGGATCGGTGGGGTTGAAGGGACGCAGGTCGTGCCGGACCTCGCAGCCGACCTGCCGACACCGACGAACGGGGGCCGGACGTACACCTTCAGGCTTCGGCACGGAATCCACTACTCCAACGGAGCGCTCGTCCGTCCCGAGGACTTCCGGCGGGCTCTCGAGCGTCACATTGCCTCCAATACCGCGAGCTATTTCGGCGCTGTCATCGGAGCGACGGGATGTGCCGCGAGACCGGCGCATTGCGACCTCTCGCGAGGAATCGTTCCCGACGATCGGGCCTGGACCGTCACCTTCCACCTCACTGCGCCCGATCCGGATTTCCTCTACGAGCTTGCGTTGCCGTTCGCGTCGGCGGTGCCGGCGACGACGCCGACCCGGGCCGTCGGGCGGCATTTACCACCTGCCACAGGTCCCTACCGGATCGCGGCCTACAAGCCCGACCGGTTGCTGAAGCTCGTGCGCAATACGCGTTTCCGGGTCTGGTCGCAGGACGCCCGGCCGGACGGATACCCGGACGCGATCGTCTGGAAGCTCGGGAACGCTCCGGCGGCGCAGGGCCGCGCAGTCGAGAACGGCACCAGCGACTTCGCATTCGACAGCGTCGGCTTCTCGCCGGGTCTGCTGGCCGAACTCGAGACGCGCTACGCGAGCCAGTTGCGAGAGGCCCCAATCCCGCGGACCACCTACATGTTCCTCAACACGCGCGTGCCGCCGTTCGACGACGTCCGCGTACGGCGCGCGGTCAACTACGCTGTCGACCGGGCGAGCGTCGTGAGGGCGCTCGGAAGCCCGGGTCAGGCCCAACCGACGTGCCAGTTCCTGCCACCGGGGTTCGCGGGCTACCGGCCCTACTGCCCGTTTACCGTCCGGCCGGGGGCGTCCGGCGTTTGGAACGGACCTGATCTCGCGAAGGCGCGCCGGCTGGTCGCGGAGTCGGGCACGCGCGGCATGTCGGTCACGGTCTGGCTCCCGCCGAATCGCCTTCGCGAGGGTACGTTTGCCGTGCCGTTGCTGAGGCAGCTGGGCTATCGAGCGCGGGCGAAGCGCATCGGTATGGACTACTACGCGAAGGCCGGCGATTCTCGGCTGCAGGTGCAGGCTGGCGTCCAGTCGTGGGGCGCGGACTACCTCGCGCCATGGGATTTCTTCTTCCTACTGAGCTGCCGGACGTTCGTCCGCGGCACGGGTCAGAACCCGAACTTCTCGGAGTTTTGCGATCGCCGAATCGACCGGCAGATGACGCGGGCGCGCTCGCTCGAGGCCACCGATCCCTCGCTCGCGAGCGCGCTTTGGTCGCGGATCGACCGCGAGATCGTCGACCAGGCGCCAATCGTGCCGCTGGTGAACCCGAAGCAGGTCAGCTTCCTCTCGGAGCGCGTCGGCAACTACCAGTACAGCCCGCAATGGGGCGTGCTGCTCGACCAACTCTGGGTTCGCTAGCTCCGGCGCGGTTCGCCCGAACGGCCGGTTTTAGCCGTTCGCCTCAGCGAGCGAGCGTGGAAACCGTGTCCGCGAGAAGGTCATCGCACCGGCCGGGACCATCCACGGTATGACCTTGACTGCGAACCGGCCAATCTGGACGGCCGGGTCCTGCTCCTTGAGCGCGCGCGCCCGCTCGGGCTCCACGTTCAAGATCGTTAGGCCCCGGAACTTCTCGTCAGAGAGGGGGCCGGCCGCGAGCAGATGACCTTGCTCGTGCAGGTCGGCGAGATGGGCCATATGTGCGTCTTGGAGCTCGGCCGCCGCTTCTTCGTCGAGCTCGGGAGCGTCCGGGCGCAAGATCAGCAGGGCGATCGTGTAGCGGTCGAATTCCACTTCGGCCTCTCTGCGCGGGAACCCTAGTCCGACTGCTCAGGGAGGGCGAAGCCGAAGTGCGGCTCCTTCTCGGCCGGTGAGATGCGGATTTGCGCGACCGAGGCGAGCGGGACGACCAGCTCCTGCCGCTCGTCGTTGTCCGTTGCGTGGGGCCGGAGGGTGACGAAGCCGTAGCCCGGTTCGGGCGAGATCGTGTCGAGGACGTGGCGGGACCCGTCCCGGAGCTCGACCTCGACCATCGCCTGCTCGAGACCGTGCGTCTCGGCGAAGCGCGCGATCTGCTGGTGAATGCGACGCACGAAGTCGTCGATGTCGAGGGCGCCGCCGGGGAGCCAGAGCTCGGACATTCCCTAGAACAGTCGGTCGTCGTCCGGTTCGGACGCGGCACCGACGTGCGCTCGCCCGAGCTTGGTGACGATCCGCCCGCGCGGGGTGCGCTGGATGAAGCCGAGCTGGAGCAGGTAGGGCTCGTAGACGTCCTCGATCGTGTCCGGCTCCTCGCCGAGCGTCACCGCCAGCGTCGAGAGCCCGACCGGGCCGCCGTCGAACTTCTCGACGATCGCCTGCAGGAGGGCGCGGTCGGAGCGCTCGAGGCCGTCCCCGTCGACCTCCATCAGCTCGAGCGCCTCGCGCGCGATCTCCACCGTGATCTTGCCCTGGTGGCGAACCTCGGCGACGTCGCGAACGCGCCTGAGGATCCGGTTCGCGATCCGTGGCGTCCCCCGTGCGCGGCCGGCGATCTCGGTCGACGCGTCGCCGGAGATCTCGACGCCGAGAATTCGAGCCGAGCGCCGGACGATCAGCGCCAGCTCGGCGGGCTCGTAGTGCTCGAGGCGGAAGGTCATGCCGAAGCGGTCGCGCAGCGGCGTCGTCAGCAACCCCGTTCGGGTGGTCGCCCCGATGAGGGTGAACGGCGGCAGGTCGAGCGTCAGCGTCCGGGCAGCCGGGCCCTGGCCGACGACGATGTCGAGCCGGTAGTCCTCGAGCGCCGGGTAGAGGATCTCCTCGACCGCGCTCGACAGGCGGTGGATCTCGTCGACGAAGAGAACGTCGCGCTCCCCGAGGCCGGTCAGAATCGCCGCGACGTCGCCCTTCCGCTCCAGCGCCGGCCCCGCGACCGTACGGAGCCCGACACCGAGCTCCTCGCGGACGATGTAGGCGAGGCTCGTCTTGCCCAGGCCCGGGGGGCCGATCAACAGGAGGTGGTCGAGAGCCTCCTTGCGGCCGCGAGCCGCTTCGAGCGTGATCGCGAGCTGCTCCTTGACGCGCTCCTGGCCGACGAATTCGCCGAGGTTACGCGGCCGCAGCGAGCGTTCGAGCTCGTCCTCCTCCGGCCGGATCGATGGTGCAAGAAATTGTGTCTCTTCAGCCGCCGCGCTCATGCCGCCCTCCTCAGCGCCTCACGGACGCGTTCCTCCGGCGGCGCGTCCGGATCCGTGCCGGCAAGCGCCGTCTCCGCCTCTACGAGCGAGTAGCCGAGCTCGACGAGCGCGTCACGTGCGACGAGGTGCGTCTTCGGCGCGAGCGGCGTTGCTGCCTGCGCCTCGCCGACCGAGCCGAGCCGCTCCTTCAACTCCAGCACGACGCGCTCGGCGGTCTTCTTGCCGATCCCCGGGATTGCCTGGAAGCGTGCCGTGTCCTCGAGCGCGATCGCGCGGCGCAACTCGTCGGGCGAGGAGCCGGAGACGATCGCCAGCGCGACCTTCGGGCCGACGCCCTGGACGGAGAGCAGCAGCTCGAAGAGCTCCCGCTCGGCCGTCTCCGCGAACCCGAAGAGCTGCAGGGCATCCTCGCGCACGTGCAGGTAGGTCTCGAGCACGACCTCGCCCCCGGGCTCGGCCTTCCGCCGCGCGCTTTCCGTGGGGTTGACGAGGTAGCCGACGCCGCCGACGTCGAGAACGACGCCGGTCGGCGAGCGCGTGACGACCTCCCCGCGTAGCCGCGAGATCATGAGGTCAGGTTAGGCGCGAGACCGGACGGTCCTGCCTAGGCGATCTTGAGCAGCGGCGGCGCCAGCGCGTGGCAGATCGCCACCGCCAAAGCGTCCGCGGCGTGGTGCGGCGTCGGCGGCTGCTTGAGACCCAGGATCGCCATCACCATCCGCTGGACCTGCGCCTTCTCGGCGCGGCCGTAGCCGCAGACGGTCTGCTTCACGCGCGCGGGTGCGTATTCAGCGCACTCGACCCCGGCGTCGGCGGCCGCGACCATGACGGCACCTCGCGCCTGGCCGACGGAGAGCGCGGTGCGGGCGTCGACGCCGACGAAGGACTCCTCGAGCACGACGGCGTCCGGCGCAAACTCCGCTATGAGCTCCTGTACGCCGTCGAAGATCGTCTTGAGGCGCAGCTCGGGGCCCATCGCGCCGACCCTCTGTAGGTTGAGCTCGTGGCTGCGACCCAGCTGTTTCTCGGTGTCTACCGGGCAGTCGTCATCAGCGCTGAAGATCCCCAGCAACGCGGGCGCGTCCAAGTCAAAATCCCCGTGGTCACCGGAGATCAACAAGTATGGGCGCCGACGCTCAGGCAAAGCCGTGCGAGCTTTTTCGCGCCAGAACCAGAAGACGAAGTGCTGGTCGCGTTCGAAGCCGGCAATCCCGCACGTCCAGTCGTCCTAGGTGTAAGACCCGAGCAGGTTGGTTCTGCTCACCGGGGGTTGGTGGCCGAGGGCCGAGTGTCGCCGCCGATGGTTGTAGTACCAAAGCCAGCCGTCAAGGGCAGCTGTGCGCTCTCGGCTAGAGCGATAGATCGCGCCGTAGGCCCAGCCGCCCAGGAGTGTGCGGATGAAGCGCTCGGCTTTCCCGTTCGTCTGCGGCCGGTAGGGCCGGGTGCGGCTGTGGTGGATTCCGAGCCTGCGGCACGCGAGCGCGTGGATCGCCGAGACGTAGGCGGAGCCATTGTCGGTCAAGAGCCGCTCGACGCGGATCCCGCGGCGTCGATAAAAGGAGACGGCTCGTTCTAGGAAGCCGATCGCGGTCGTCGTCTTCTCGTCCGCCAGCACCTCCGCGTAGGCGAGGCGGCTGTAGTCGTCGACGCAGACGTGCACGTACTCGTACCCGACCGAGCGCCGGCGCTTGCCCTCGAGATCGGTCGAGGTGGAGTTGTAGCGGAGGCGGTGCTCGCTTCCGAAGGCTCGCTTGCCGGCGCCGCCCTCGATCCGGCCGAGCCGCTTGACGTCGACGTGGACGAGCTCGCCCGGCCGCGAGCGCTCGTACCGGAGCGGCTGCTCGAGCCCGAGCCGGCCGAGTCTGCCCAGGCCGCTGCGCGTCAGGATCCCGGAAACGGTCGAGGCCGCCATCCCGAGCAGCTCGGCGATTTCGGGACCGGTGAAGCGCAGCCGACGCATGGCGACGATCAGCCGGATCCGCTCCTCCGGCGTGCGATTGGCGATTCGTTTCGGGCGCGAGGAGCGGTCGCGCAGGCCGCGCTCGCCCTCGAGCCGATACCTGCCCACCCACTTGCCCGCGCAGCGGATGCTGACCCCCGAAGCCGCGGCCGCCGCCGCCAGCGTCCAACCCTCGACGACCACCCGCTCGGCCAGCCGCCGCCGACCACGCCAACTGAGCGCCGCGTTACCGTGAAGCCTCATCCGGATCTCCTCCTTGGGGCTGAGAGTGCTTGGCAGCCCTCAGCCTCCAAGGAGGCCCGGATGGACCAACGTGCTTAGGAACTACAGCTAGGAGGCGACCGCTTCCAGCAGCCGCTCGGGGATATCGAAGTTCGCGTAGACCTCGTTGACGTCGTCGAGGTCCTCGAGCTCGTCGATCAGGCGCAAGGTTTTCCGAGCGGCCGCCTCCTGATCAAGCTCGATCGTCGTCTTCGGCACCATCGTCGTCTCTGCGGACTCGACCTCGATCCCAGCCTGCTCCAGCGCCTCGCGCACAGAGCTCAGCGCCTCCGGCGACGTCGTCACCTCGAAGCTGTCGCCGTCCTGGGCGACGTCGTCCGCCCCACCCTCGGCGGCGGCGAGCATGACGCTGTCCTCGTCGGTCCGGTCGGCGTCGACCATGACGATCCCCCGCCGCTCGAACAGCCAGGCCACGGCGCCCGTCGTCCCCAGGCTGCCCTCGTTCTTGGTGAACACGTGCCTGACGTCGGCGGCCGTTCGATTGCGGTTGTCGGTCAGCGCCTCGACGATGATCGCGACGCCGTTCGGGCCGTAGCCCTCGTAGACGATCTGCTCGAACGCTTCGCTGTCGGTGCCGGCGCCGGAGCCGCGTGCGATCGCCCGCTCGATGTTGTCCTTCGGCATCGAGTACGAGCGCGCCTTCTCGATCGCGTTCTGGAGTGCGAGGTTCGCAGCCGGGTCCGGACCGCCCTCACGAGCCGCGACGATGATCGCGCGCGCGAGCTTCGAGAAGAGCTTGCCCCGCTTCGCGTCGGCGGCGCCCTTCTTGTGCTTGATCGAGCTCCACTTGCTATGCCCGGACATGGCTCTCCTCTCGCACGAGTTCGAAAAAGCGCTCGTGGACGCGCGTGTCGTCGGTCAGCTCGGGATGGAACGAGGCGACGATGAAGCGACCGTCGCGCAGCAGCACCGGCTCGCCGTCGAGCTCCGCGAGCACCTCGACTTCCGGCCCCACCTCGCGGACGCGGGGCGCGCGGATGAAGACGCCGCGCAGAGGCTCTCCGTCGCCCGCGAGCGCGAGATCGGCCTCGAAGCTCGCAACCTGGCGGCCGTAGGCGTTCCGGTCGACCTCGATGTCGACCGCCCCGAGGTGCGCCCGGTCGAGCACGATCATCCCGGCGCAGGTGCCGAGCACCGGGCCCGTGAACTCGCGGACAGCCTCGTCGAGCCCGTAGAGCCGCATCAGGCGCATGAACGTCGTCGACTCGCCACCCGGGATCACGAGCCCATCGAGCCGCTGCAATTCCTCCGGTTTCCGAACCTCGACCGGGTCCGCGCCGAGCCGACGCAGCATCGCCGCGTGCTCGCGGAAGTTTCCCTGCACCGCCAGGACGCCGATCTTCATGCGGTTGATTGTAGATCTGGGCTAGTGGCCTGGCCGGCGACGTTGCCCGCCATGGCCGATGTTGCCGGTCAGGCCACTAAAAGAGCTCGGCGGCGGGGATGGCGCCGCGGCGGCGCCGCGCAAGCAGCTGCGCGATCACGATGAAAACGAGGCCCAGCACGACGTACGCGAGGGGAGCGGCCCAGGTGTGCTGGTTGCTTGGCCCGCTGCTACCCAACCCGAAGAACGGGAAGAAGAAGAATCCCACCGGAAAGAACGCAAAGAATCGAACGTCGGCCCACTTCTCGGCGAAGTGCGTGGTCACCTGAAGGAGACCCCACGCCGCGAACACGACCCAGCTCGAGCGCAGGAGGCGGTCGCCGATCAAGATGTAAACGAGCGCTGCGACGCCGATCACGATCCAGTCGAAGTCGTCGTGGTGGAAGAACCAGAGCAGGCCGCCGCCGATTGTCGCGCCCGCCACGACGTGGAGCCAGAATCCGTAGATGCGCGAGCGTCCGCTGTCGTAGCCAACCGCAAGGGTGAGCAGGGCCAGCCCGTAGGCGATCGTCACGATCGCCGACCAATCCCCGCCGCCCGAGACCAGGTCGGTTACGAAGAACCAGGCTGACGCGGCGACGAAGAGGACGAGCAGCGGGAAGCGGAAGATGCGCAGAGCGACCGTCGATGCAACGACCGCTGCGAGCTCCAGCACGAGCAGCCAGAAGCGAAAGCCCTCGAACGGGCCTCCGGCGGTGTTGGGCAGCCAGCCGAACCAGTCCAGCAGAGACCCGAGGAAGACGACGAAAGTGACAACGGCGCTCAGGGCGTAGAGGCCCGCTGTGACCAGGCGGCCGTTCCGCCTGGACGCGAACGCGAGGACCGTGAGGACCGCGAACGCGAGCGCCGACCAGCCGACGAGCCCCGCCGCTCCATGTTCGCCCGACTCGACCGACAGGAAAACCGACACCGCGATCAAGATCGTGATCCCGCCTAGATAAGTCAGGAAGCTGACGTGCGACCACGGCGCGCGAACCGCGTTCATTGCGCCGAACTGTGACGGGCGAGCCGGACGCCGACCTGGTTGCCGGCCTCGAGTCGCACTACGCTAGCGCCGTGCCGACCGAAACTCGCACCGTGGTCGAGGCGCTCGCCCAGCTGACGCTGTTCGCCGACCTCACCCGGCCGCAGCTCGAGGAGGTCGCGCACACGGTCGGCGAGGACATGTTCGCCGACGGTCAACGCGTGTTGCGACAGGGCATGCAGGGCGGTGGCTTTTTCATCATCCTCGAAGGCGAGGCGCAAGTCATGATCGACGGTGAAGAGCGTGCGCGCCTTGCGCGCGGCGACTTCTTCGGAGAGATCGCCGCCCTCACCGGCGCTGCGCCAACCGCTGACGTTGTCGCGACGACGCTCCTGCGCTGCCTGACGATTTCCGGGCCGGAGATCGAGCAATTCCTGCTCGACCATCCGCAGGTGATGCTCCGGATGCTCAAGGCGGAAGCCCACCGCCTGCGCTCAGCAAACGAGTGAAGGCGCCGGACCGCCCGTACCCACCGGGGTCGTATGACGTCGTCGTGGTCGGCAGCGGACCGGGCGGTCTACAGATGGCGTATTGCCTCGCGCGCTCGGGAATCCGCCGCGTCGCCGTTCTCTCCCGTGACGACAAGCCCGCCGGGATGTTCCGTCGCTTTCCTGTGTTCCAGCGGCTGATCAGCTGGACGAAGCCGCAGGCGCCGGTCGAGCGTGGCTCGCGCGAGTACGAGTGGTACGACCACAACTCGCTTCTCGGCGAGGAGCCGAATCATCGCTCGCTGATGCCCTTGTTCATGGATCGCAGCTTCGACGTCCCCGCGCGCGAGGAAATGGAGGCGGCCCTGCGTGCGTTCGTCCAACGGACCGACCTTCAGGTTCGCTACGGCTGCACGCTGGAACGCGCGCGGCGTGACGAGCAGTCGCTCGTGCTGGAGACCTCGGACGGCGAGTACCGCTGCCGAGCGGCCGTGTTCGCGCTCGGGGTGACCGAGGCGTGGCTGCCTCCCCTGCCCGGTGTCGAGAACGCGCGCCACTACGTCGATACCGGCCTTCCCTCCGACTACGACGGGAAGCGGGTGATCATCATCGGGAAGCGGAACTCGGGGTTCGAGCTGGCTCAGGGCCTGCTCCCGTGGGCCAAGCAGATCACGCTCGTCTCGCCGCGACCGGTGCAGACCGCCGTGCTGGCGCTTTCCGCGCTCCGCGTCCGTTATCTACAGCCCTACGACGAGTACGTCCGCGGTGGTTCAGGCACGTACGTGCTCGACGCCGCGATCGACCGCATCGAGCGGGTGGAGGGTGGCGTCCGCGTTCATGCGGAGGCGACCACTTGGGCCGGGAAGCTCGAGCTCGAGGGAGACGAGGTGATCGTCGCGACCGGTTTCCGGACGCCGCTCGAGCCGCTCGCGGACCTCGAGATCGCGACGGTCGCGGACGGGCGGATTCCGGCGCAGACACCCTTCTGGGAAAGCATCTCGGCGCCGGGCGTCTACTTCGCCGGCAATGCGACGCAGGGCTCTTCCGGAATGAAGAAGCACGGCGCGGCCGCCAACTCGACCTCGGTGAACGGCTTCCGCTACAACGCTCGTACTCTCGCTCAGCACATGGCCGCGAAGCACTTTGGCATTGACCCACCTCGGCCGACGCTCCGTCGGGACGAGGTCGTTCGCTTCCTCATTGCCGAGCTCGCGAGAGCACCGGAGCTCTGGATCCAAAAGGGCTATCTCGCCCGGGCGGTTTGCTTCGATTCGGATGGAATCTACGACGACGGGATCGTGCCACTGGCGCACTTCGTCGACGCTCCCGGCCCGGATGCCGTGGCAGCCGCTGTCGAAGTCGACGCGGACGGGAAGATCGTGCCGGTGCTCTACGTGCGACGTGGCGGCCGCGTCGACGAACATCCGCTTGCGCCTCATCCGCTACACGCATTCGACAGCGCGGAGCAAGAGGCGGAGCTCAGGTCGCGCCTGCAGCCGCTGTTGCGCTGAATGGCTTTCTTACCAGCCGCGCGTTTCGAGCAGATCTTCGGGCGCGAGCGCGGCGGCCGAGAGGCCGCTCATCGCGTCGCCGAGGCCCTGCGAGACACGCGCCAGCACCTCGGCGTCCCGGAAGTGCGTCGTGGCCTCGACGATCGCTTTCGCGCGCGTCGAGGGGTCGGACGACTTGAAGATTCCCGAGCCGACGAAGACGCCGTCCGCGCCGAGCTGCATGCACAGTGCCGCATCGGCCGGAGTCGCGATGCCGCCGGCCGTAAAGGTGACGACCGGTAGCCGCCCGTGCTCGGCCACCCACTGCACGAGCTCGACCGGGGCCTGCAGGTTCTTGGCCTCCGAGAAGAGCTCGTCCTCACGGAGCGACCCGAGCCTGCGGATGCCGCCGAAGACGGCCCGCATGTGCGTGACGGCGTTGACGATGTCGCCGGTGCCGGCCTCGCCCTTCGTCCGGATCATCGCCGCGCCCTCCGAGATGCGGCGCAGCGCCTCGCCGAGGTTCGTGCACCCGCAGACGAACGGGACTGTGAACTTCCACTTGTCGATGTGGTTCGCGGTGTCGGCGGGCGTCAGCACCTCGCTCTCGTCGATGTAGTCGACCTCGAGCGATTCCAGGATCTGCGCCTCGACGAAGTGCCCGATCCGCGCCTTCGCCATCACCGGGATCGTCACGGTCTCCTGAATCTCGCGGATCTTGTCCGGGTCGGCCATCCGGGCGACCCCGCCCTCGGCGCGGATGTCCGCCGGAACGCGCTCCAGGGCCATCACCGCGACGGCGCCGGCCTCCTCCGCGATCCGCGCCTGCTCGGCGGTTGTGACGTCCATGATCACGCCGCCCTTGAGCATCTCGGCGAGTCCGCCCTTGACGCGCATCGTTCCGAGCTCGGCCATGGCCCCGATTCTAGCCCGTCGGCTCACCACGGCCGGTTGGGGCAGATGCGCCGACGAATCGGCGCGCAACCGCGACCGCCTCGGCGTCGAACGCGATCCAGAAGCAGAACGCGGCCAGCGGCAGCTCGGCCACCAGCGCCTCGACCGCCGCCCAGGCGAGCTCGTTGCCGGGCTGGGAGGTGAGCGTGTCAAACCACGCGTCGCAGAGGAGTAGCGTGCCGGCGATCGCCGCGAAGATCGGCAGGTTGGTGGACAGACGCACCAGGCCGTAAACGGTTGCCGCGACGGCGAGCGCGATCCCGACGTCGAGACCCGGCCAGACGATGTCCCAGTGGGCAGACTCGTGTTTCGGCGGCAGCGTGATGCTCAGGTAGATGGTCCATGGCAGCAGGCCGATCGCGACGCCGCCCATGATCACGAACGCCCAGTGCCGGACCCGGAGGAGGCTTCGCTCGGCTGCGAGCTCGGAGCTCAGCGCTCGCCCTCGACCGGCACGCGCCGGCGCGGCTTCGGCAGCTGGCCCTCGGCCCACATGACCGCGAGCCCGGCGCGCGGAAGTCCCAGCGCCCCCTCGTACAGCAGGTAGCGCGGCTCCCAGCGCGGGAAGAACTTCGCGTTGAAGCGGTAGAGACTCTCGATCTGGAAGTAGGGATTGCCCAGGGCGACAAGCTTCCCCGCGAGCCGCTCGAACCGACCGCGTGGGCCGTGCATCACACGGGCGAAGGCGGCGAAGTTGAGCGAGAGCTCCTCAACCCCGCGGTCCCGGAGCGCCTCGATCGCGCGGACGACCAGAAACTCCATCAGCCCGTTCGGCGTCTCCCGGTCGCGGCGCATCGAAGAGAGCGACATCGCCGGGCGTCCGTACGAGGGAACCAGGTGCAGGAAGCCGCGGATACGCCCTTCGCCGTCGCGGGCGAGTAGGACGACACCGCCGGCGTCGCGTTCGGTGCGGAGCGAGTCCATCGACATCGAGAAGCCCCGCTCGCACGCGCCGGCGAGCCAGCGCTTGGTCACGGCTTCGAGCTCGCAGAGCGTGGGCTCGTCGAGCTCGGCCAGCTCGGCCAACTCGGCCGCGTAGCCGCTTTTCTCGAGCCGGGCGACCGACTGGCGCACCTTCCGAATCGCCCGGCCCTCGAGCGAGAAGCGGCCGGTATCGACGATCGCTTCATCGCCGATGTAAAGGGCGCGCAGCCCCGCCTGGCGCCAGAGCGAAACGAGGCCCTCGCTGACGCCGCTGGCGGCGAGCTTCAGCCCTCGCTGCTCGGCGAAGGCAACGGCCTCGGAAACGAGTCCAGGCAGTGCCGCGGACGGCCCGACGGGGTCGCCCGAGGTCAGCATCACGCCGTTCTCGATCCGGTAGGCGAGAAAGGCGCTGCCCGCCTCGTCGAACAGGTACTGCTTGTCGCGGCGAAGCTTGAAGAAGGCGAGTGTGTCCGTGCCGTAGCGCCGGACGAGCTCCCTGGCGACGCGACGGGCCTCGGAGTCGGGAAGGCTCCTCGGCGCAGCAAGTGGTCGAAAGAGGAGGTAGGCGACGGTCAGCAGCGCGCCGAGGGCGAGCAGCGAGACGGCCAGCGGCAGATGGCCGACCTCGTCTTCGAACGCGATCGGCCCGGGCTGCCAGATGACGGCGTCACCGGACGCGCGGAGAATCTGGCCGAACGACGCGCTCGCCGGCGCCGCAAGCGCGATCGAAGCCACGATCAGGACCGCCGCGCCGGCGAGAATTGCCGGACCACGCAGGAGCGCCGAGCGCAGGCTGACCGGATCGTGCCGGACGTGGAAGGCCGAACGGCCCCACCAGAGGAGGGCAGCGGCGGCGAAGCTCCACAGCGCCTCCTCGAAGTCGAGCCCCTTCACGACGTTGAGCACGCCGAGCGCGAGCAGCAGCGCGACCGCGACGTTGAGCGCGCCTCGGCGCCGGCGGTAGAGGTAGAACGCGGTCACGATCAGGGCCGCAGCCGCAGGCAGGGCGAGCGCGTGGAAGACCCGGATCTCCCCCACCGACTCGACGTTCCTCAGCAGGAACCGGTGTCGCCAGCCGGAGTTTGGGGTCGCTGCGGAGACGAGGTTGACGATCCCAGCCGTGAGGGCCGCCAGTGCGGCGAGCGTGGGGAGCGAGTCGGACCGGCGCAACCCACGGAGCGGCGTCGCCCGCCGGTGCAGTCCCAGCTGCCACGAGGCCGAGTCCCGTTTCGACGGGACGAGGTCGCGCCAGTCCTTCGCGACGAGCCACACGCCCACCACGGCCGCCAGCGTGGTCGCGAGGCCGGGGTCGACGACGTCGAAGAACGCGCCCACGCTGAGGGCGGCCAGGACTGCGAGCCCGAGGTGGTACTCGTGGATCCGGCGGCGAAAGACGTAGACCCGTGGTCCGAACGGGTGTCGCTCCAGACGGAGCATCGTTCCCACACTGTGCCAGGGAACCTGGATCGCGGGCGGAAGATCAGACGGGCGCGGGCGTCGAGCCGGCTTCGCCCGGCTGAACGAGTCCGGATTCGTACGCCATCACGACCGCTTGGACGCGATCGCGGAGGTTCATCTTCATCAGCACGCGCGCGACGTGCGTCTTCACGGTCGTCTCGCTGACGACGAGGCTCTGGGCGATCTCGGCATTCGACAGACCGCGCGCGATCAGTCTCAACACCTCGCATTCCCTCGGCGTCAGCTCCTCGATCTCGGGCGGAGCCGTGCGAACGGCCTCGGGCGGACGGCGGACGAACTCTTCGATGACCCTGCGGGTGACCGACGGTGCGAGCAGCGCGTCGCCCGAGCAAACGGCGCGGATTCCGTCGACGAGCTGCTCCGGCGGCGCGTCCTTCAGCAGGAAGCCGCTGGCACCGGCGCGCAGGGCCTCGTACACGTACTCGTCCATGTCGAACGTCGTCAGCATCACGACCTTCGAATCGACGCCGCCGTCCGCAAGCAGGCGTCTCGTCGCCTCGATCCCGTCGAGCTCCGGCATCCGCACGTCCATCAGCACGACGTCGGGCCTGAGCCGGCCGGCCTCCGTGAGGGCCTCTTTTCCGTTCGCCGCTTCACCGACGACGTCCATGTCCGCTTCGGCGTCGAGGATCATCCGGAAGCCGGTGCGGACGAGCGCCTGGTCGTCGACGATCAGGACGCGGACCTTGCCGGTGGCGTCCTGGACGGCCGCCGCGGCCTCGGCGTCGGCGACCTCGTGCCGGTCTGCGAGCTCGGCCGAGCCGCGCGCGCCTTCCTCTGCTGAGCGAAGCTCGGGAAACTCGGCCGGGAGATCGGGGGCGAGCAGCTGGTAGATCCGCACCGGGCGGTCGAAGTTCTTCAGGCTGCGAGGCCCGAGATCGGTGAAATCGAGCTCACCGAGCTCTTCCTCGTCCTCGAGCAGCGCCTGGGTCGTCTGCGACAGAAGCACCTGCCCCCCGTGCGCTGCCGCGCAGATGCGGGCGGCACGGTGCACGGCCAGACCGACGTACCGGTCCTCTGCGGCAACGGTGACCTCGCCCGTATGGATGCCGATCCGGACGCGCATCACGGTCCCCTCCGGCCAGGGATGCCGGGCGAGCGCCCGCTGCGCGCGCACGGCGGCGGCGACGGCGTCCTTCGGCTTCCGGAAGGCGATGAAGAACGAGTCGCCCTGGGTGTTGATCTCGTGGCCGCCGCAGTCCTGGAACGCTGATCGCAACAAGCGCTCGTGGTCGGCCATCACCTCCGCGTAGCCGTCTCGCAGGCGCCGCAGCAGCTCGGTCGAGCCCTCGACGTCCGAAAACAGGAAGGTGACGGTGCCGGTCGGAAGCTGCGCCATCACTTTCCGTTCATCGGGAGGCGCGCGCGGACCTGGAAACCACCGCCTGTTCGCGGGCCGGCATCGAGCTCTCCGCCGGCGACGGCGATGCGTTCGCGAAGCCCGACCAGGCCGTGACCGCCGCCGGCTCCACCGCCCGTGCCGTTGCCGTCGTCCGCGACGACGACCTCGACCTCCCCGTTGCCGTAGCGGACGAGAACCTCGGCCCGGTGAGCCTGCGCGTGCTTGAGCGTGTTCGTCAGCCCCTCCTGAACCAATCGGTAGGCGGCAAGGTCGACGCTCGCCGGGAGCTTCGCGACGTCTCCCTCCACCTTCAGCTCCACGTTGAGACCGGACTCTCGCACCTGGTCGACGAGCTTGTCCAGGTGCTGAAGGCTCGGTTGGGGGGCAAGCGCCGGCGCCTCCTCCGGGCGCCGCAGCACGTCGACGAGCCGCCGCATCTCGGCGAGCGCCTCGCGCCCGGTCTGCTCGACGATCAGCAGAGCTTCGCGCTCGCGCTCCTGCTCCGGCAGCAGCAGGCGCCGCACTCCCGACGCCTGCACCGTCATCACGCTGACGCTGTGGCCGACCACGTCGTGCAGCTCCCGCGCGATGCGCGCCCGCTCCTCGGCAACGGCGGCCCGCGCCCGGTCTTCGCGCTCACGCTCGAGCCGCGCCGCGCGTTCTTCTGCCTGCCTGTACTGCGTCAGCTTCGCGCCGAGAGCGTTCCCGGCAAGCCAGACGATCGTGAACAGGAGCGAGATGAAGAAGAAGTCGCCCCACCCCTGATCAGGGTCGTTGTGGACGACGATCGCGGCCGCTCCGATGCCGATCGCCAACCCGGAGACCGACTGGTTGCGATCGGGGAGCATGCCCATCAGGAAGGCGCTCGTCAGGACGGCGAGGAAGATGCCGAACGAGAAAGTGACGAGGTTTCCGTTGTAGAACGAGACCGCGGCGCAGTAGAGGTAGACGGCTGCCGGTGCCGCGAACGGGTACCGCCTCCTCGCGAGCAACGGCGCCAGAACCGCGACCGAAAGCGGAATCAGAATCCACAGTGATCCGGTCGGGGCGTCCTTGTTGTGCTCGCGGCCGAAAGCGAGCTCGAGTGCGACCTCGAGCATGGCCAGCAGCACGAGCGCGTCGAAGCCGTAGCGCCGGATCGGCGGCCAGGCACGGAGCGCGAGGTTCGTAATGCGCGTCGTCATGTCTTGAAGGTAGACCACCGCCGCCAGAGTGTCGTCGTCCGGGAGGACGACTTCAAGATCATCCGCTCGGACGACTAGAAATCGCGCCACAGGCCGACGATGTCCAGAGCGCAGCCCCCTAGCGTGGGCAGCGATGAAACCTACGACCCAAGGAGTCACCATGAATGCAGCTGCAGCCGCGCTCACTGACGAGCGCGTCTTGATCGATCACAGCCCCCCGGCCGTCGCCGCGCACGAGGTCGCGCGGCGCTACGGCGAGGGAGACACAGCCGTCGACGCTCTTCGCGGCGTCTCCCTCGAGGTGCCGGACGGGCAACTGACCGCCGTCATGGGACCGTCGGGCTCGGGCAAGTCGACGCTAATGCACATCCTGGCCGGCCTCGACCAGCCGACGAGCGGCACCGTCGAGATCGCCGGGATCGAGATCACGAGCCTGAAGGACAATGATCTGACGAAGCTCCGGCGCCAGCACATCGGCTTCGTGTTCCAGTTCTTCAACCTCCTGCCCATGCTGACGGCGGAAGAGAACGTCGTCCTGCCGCTGACGATCGCCGGACGAAAGCCCGAGCGTGCGTGGCTCGAGCAGCTGCTCGACAGCGTCTGCCTCCAGGATCGCCGGAAGCACCGGCCCTCCGAGCTCTCGGGTGGACAGCAACAGCGAGTGGCGATCGCGAGAGCGCTCGTCTCCCGGCCGACGGTCCTTTTTGCCGACGAGCCGACCGGGAACCTCGACTCGGCCACGAGCGCCGAGATCCTCGAGCTCGTCCGCCGCTCGGTCGACGAGCTCGGCCAGACGACCGTGATGGTCACCCATGACGCGTCCGCGGCGACGATCGCCGACCGCGTTCTCTTCCTGGCGGACGGTCAGATCGCCAAGTCGCTCGCCCGGCCCTCGCAGGCCGAGGTGATCGATGCGATCCAGGAGGTGGCAGGACAATGACCGGCGTCGCGCTCAGAGGGCTCCTCGCCCGCCGTGTCCGAGCCGTCCTGACGGCACTGGCGATCGTGCTCGGCGTCGCGATGGTGAGCGGCAGCTTCGTCCTCACCGACACGATCTCGAAGGCGTTCGACACGATCTTCACCAGCTCCTACAGCCACACCGATGCGGTCGTCAGCGGGAAGAAGCTCGTCGACTATTCGAACGGCGGCAACGCGACCGTCTCCCAGAGACTGCTCGAGCGGATCAAGCGGATGCGGGATGTCGAGGCCGCCTCGGGCGCGCTGATCGACCTGAACGGCGACTCGACGCACGCGACCCTGATCGGCCGCGACGGGAAGGCGATCCAGTCGAACGGGAACCCGACCTTCGGCTTCGGGATCGACCCCTCGCAATCCCGCTTCAACCCCCTGAAGCTGAAGTCGGGCACCTGGGCGACCGGGCGGCACGACGTCGTCATCGACTCGGAGACCGCCAAGAAGCATCACTTCCAGGTCGGGGACACGATCGGCGTCGCTGCCAGCGGACCGAAGGAACGGTTCCGGATCGTCGGCACCGCGACCTACGGCGACGTGCAATCGCTCGGCGGCGCGACGCTTGCGATCTTCTCGATCCCGACCGCCCAGCGCTTGCTCGACCTGGACGGCTACTCCGTGATCTCGGTCGCGGCGAAGCCGGGCGTCTCCTCCGGCACGCTGGTCTCGGAGCTCAAGCGCGAGCTGCCGCAGACCGCGCAGGTGCGAACGGGCAAGGAGCAGGCGAACGAGGACAAGAAGGGCGTGGCAAGCTTCATCAGCTTCATCCGCGGCTTCCTGCTCGGTTTCGGCGGGATCGCGCTCTTCGTCGGCGCGTTCGTGATCTTCAACACCCTTTCGATCACGGTCGCGCAACGGACCCGCGAGCTGGCGACGCTGCGGACGCTCGGTGCCTCGCGGCGGCAGGTGCTCCGGTCCGTGGTGCTCGAGTCGTTCGTGATCGGGCTGCTCGCTTCGGCGATCGGCCTCGTCTCGGGCTTCGGGCTCGCAAAGGGGCTGAGCTCGCTCTTCGGCGCGCTCGGGCTCACGCTGCCGCAGGCCTCGTCCGTCTACGCGACGCACACCTTCGTGGTCTCGCTCCTCCTCGGCGTCGTCGTGACCGTGCTCGCCGGCTTCGTGCCTGCGCTGCGCGCGACCCGCGTGCCGCCGATCGCAGCGGTCCGGGAAGGCGCCGTGATCCAGCGGAAGAAGCGGCTCGGGCCCGCGGCAGGGGTTGTCCTGTTCGGGATCGCCTCGGCGCTGATCGCCTACGCAGCGCTCGGCGGCCACCTCGGCTCGGGCAGGTCGCTGCTCGCGCTGGCGGGTGGGGCTCTGCTCGGGCTGCTCGGCGTTGCCGGCTTTGCGCCGGTGCTCGTGACGGCCCTAGCCGGGGTCGTCGGCATCCCGGCGAGACGGCTCGGCGGCGCGGCGGGGCGGCTCGCGACCGACAACGCGACCCGCAATCCCGCCCGGACGGCTTCCACCGCAGCGGCGCTGATGATCGGGCTCGCGCTCGTCACCTTCGTGGCCGTGCTCGGCAAGGGCCTGCACGGCTCGGTCGACCGCGCACTCAACAAGCAGGTCGCCGCCGACTGGGTCGTCACCTCGCAGAACGGCTGGTCGTCGTTCCCCGCGGCCGCGGGCACCGCGGCCGCGAAGGCGCCTGGCGTCAGGCTCGCGTCGAGCATCCGCTCCGACCGGGGCCGGATCGGAAAGGCCAACGTGACCGTCAACGGCGTCGAGCCGGCCGCGATCACCCGCGTCTACCACTTCCAGTGGAAGCAGGGCTCCGACGCCACGCTCACAAAGCTCGACGGCCACGGGGCGCTGGTGAAGCAGGCCTTCGCGAAGAAGCACGATCTCGCCGTGGGCGACGGCTTCACGTTGCGCTCGCCGGCCGGGAAGCCCGTTCGGCTGACCGTGGCAGGCATCTTCCAGCCGCCGCGTGTGATGGAGCTGCTCGGCGGAGTCGTCATCTCGAACGACGCCTTCGACCGGACCTTCCCTCGGCCGACCAACTCGCTGACGCTGATCAAGGGCTCGCCGACGCAGGCGGGACTCGACCGGGCGCTTGCGGCGTTCCCCGACGCGAAGCCGCAGACCCGGGGCGACTACGTGACGGCGCAGTCGTCCTTCATCAACACGATGCTGAACCTGCTCTACGTGCTGCTCGCGCTCAGCGTGATCGTGAGCCTGTTCGGGATGCTGAACACGCTCGTCCTCTCGGTCTTCGAGCGGACGCGCGAGCTCGGGATGCTGCGCGCGGTCGGGATGACGCGGCGGCAAACGCGCCGCATGGTTCGCCACGAGAGCGTGATCACGGCGCTGATCGGCGCGGCGCTCGGCCTGCCGCTCGGGATCATGCTTGCGGCAGCCGTGACGCACGCGCTCGGCAAGTACGGCGTCGCGTTCTCGCTGCCGGTGGCGTCGCTGGTGATCTTCACAGTCGCCGCGATGATCGCGGGGATCCTGGCCGCCATCGCACCGGCGCGGCGAGCCTCGCGCCTGAACGTGCTCGAGGCGCTGCAGTACGAGTAGTTCGACCCCGAGAACCCGTTACGCTCGAGCCTGTGCGAATCCCGCGCAGGCTCGAGCGTTTCATCCTCGGCACGATGATGAGCGTCGTCGCGCTCGTCGCCGAACGCCGGGTGATAAAGGCGCTAGGCAAGAAACGGCCGTAGCCCCTCGGGAAGAACAGGACCCGTAACCACCCGCCGTCCCGTCACGGCTCCACGCCCTAAACACTTAGTAACAGACTGTTACTTACCGCTTTCGGTTTGGGCAGCGGCTCCGCGTCGCCCGAACCGGCTCTTCGGGACGTGGCATCCTTGTAACAGTCTGTTACTTGGGGCCTTAGCGGCGCCTGTGCCGCTGGGGAAACTCCCAGTTCCCCGGGACCGCTTCACGGCCGATTGTGGTTGACGACCTCGATGTTGTTGCCGTCCGGGTCGAGCACGAAGGCGCCGTAGTAGCCCGGGTGGTAGACGGGCCGCTCGCCGGGCGGGCCGTTGTCCCGGTAGCCGGCTTCCGTCGCGGCGCGGTGAAAGGCGTCCACCGTTGCGTTGTCGTAAGCGGTGAACGCTAAGTGGAGATCTTCCGTCGGAGACCCGGACACCACCGTGAACGAGCCCTCGTCGCCGGCGAACGTGCGGCGATCCGGTCCCTCGCTGCGGAAAGAGAAGCCGGTATACGGAGCCACGGTCTCGTAGAAGCGCTCCGACGCAGCGAGGTCGGCGACGCGGATCCAGACATGGTCGATTGGTCCGCGCCGTCCCTGCACGCGGTGAACCGCCTCGGCGCTGTTGGCATCGGGGTCGAGCAGAAACGAGCCGTAGTAATCGGCTGAGTACTGCGGCCGCGGGCCTGGGGCGCCGTCGTCGCGGTAGCCCGCCTCGGTGCCGACCCGCCAGAACTCGTCCACCAGCTCACGTGACGGCGCGACGAACGCCACGTGCAGCCGCCGCGTATCGGGTTTTTCGGCGCTCTCCTGCGCAAGCGAGAAGTCGCCCCAGGCAGCAAAGTGCTCGCTCTCCCGCGTCTTGTCGAGCCCAAGCGTCGCCAGAACGGCGTCGTAGAACCGCTCCGAGGCGTCGCGGTCCGAGGCACGGATCGTCACGTGGTCGAACATCTCAGCGGCGGCGCAAGCCCAGAAGCAGCACGATCACAAGGACGCCGCCGGCGAACCCGAGGGTGATAGGAATCCACGACTGCACGTGCGCGGAGGCCGTCGAGCCGGCGGCGACGAGACACGACCCAGCCGCGATGGCCAGTGACAGCGCCCGCGCCGCCCGGCCGATCGTGTCCTCGAGCGGCGTCGTCCCCTTGAGGTCGATCTGCAGCCGCGCGCCGGGGCGAGCCCCGGCGATCCGCTCGATTGCCTCGACGAGCGCGTTTGCCCGCACCTCGAGCTTCTGCACCTCGTAGAAGAGCCGCTTCGGATCGGCGCTCGTGCGCACGCGCGTGAGCAGGTTCTTCGCGACGAAGCCGCCGACCACCGAGAAGGGATCGAGCTCCGGGTCGAGCTCGGCAGCGGTCAACTGCATCTGCGCGAGCGCTTTACCGACGAGAGCCAATGCGGCCGGCAGGCGGACACCGTGGCGGCTCGCGATCTCGCGGGGTCCGTTCACTCTCACTGCCGCTAGGCGGCAGGCGGCCGAGCGGCCATAGAGGGCTTTGAGCCCGCACCAGTTGCGGGATTGAGCCCCACCAGCCGCGGGCGTGGAAGCGGCCGCGTCCGCCCAACTGCGAGCCTCACGGCCCGATCTGGCATCTCGCGTCGGCGGCGGGTCTTTTGAGCTGGTGCGCTTCTGGTGCGTTAAGGGCG
>WNFY01000323.1_pt1 | contig 40903 bp, 37 predicted proteins | sample 5400091 | NCBI WGS metagenome assembly WNFY01 (sample SAMN13153364, study PRJNA577476) | soil metagenome | isolation source: 60 cm soil or saprolite under grassland replicate 1 | place: USA:California | collected 2016-06-15 | reverse complement strand
AATGCTGATTTATTTAGGCTTCCGTTTCGAGTGGATCTATGGCGTAGCGGCGGTGGTCACCGTGTTTCACGATACCCTGATCACTGTAGGAGCATTTTCCTTGACGAATAGGGAGATATCGCTTACCGTGATCGCCGCGATTCTTACGCTGATCGGTTATTCCAATAACGACACCATCGTCGTTTTTGACCGCATCCGCGAGAATTTGAAGCTGATGCGGCGGGAGAAGCTGGCGGACATCGTGAACCGCAGCATCAACCAAACCCTTAGCCGGACAATACTTACCGCAGGGTTGACGTTTCTGACCGTCCTCGCGTTGTATCTGTTCGGGGGCGAGGTGTTGAGAGGGTTTTCGTTCGCGCTGGTGATCGGGATCCTGATCGGAACCTATTCTTCGATCGCCATCGCGGCGCCCATTCTGGTCGCCTATCAGGACTGGCGGTCCGGTCGCGGGAAGGGTCCAATCCCGGTCGCCACCGGAAAAGACAGCCGTCAGGACAAGGTCAAAGTTAAGGCCTAAGCGGGAATACCGGACGTCTCTGAATAACTCGTTGATTGTAAAAGACTTGTTATCAGAATGAGAACGCGGCATGAGGGCATTCAGGCTGGGAGCAAATTGGGAACAGGCGGTGTCTAATCTCTTGTTGGGTGTGGGTAGGAGAACCGTATGTTTGAAGACAGCCTAATCGAATCGGGTAACAAGCTTTCGACCAAACGTGGAGGCACCACCACGATCGCCTTTCTTTTTCAGATGGCGCTGATCGGCGTGCTGGTGCTCATTCCTCTGTTATTCACTGAAGCTCTGCCCAAGGCGCAATTCCTGGCGACTTTAGTGGCGCCGCCGCCACCCCCGCCGCCACCACCCCCGCCGGCAGCAGCTCCCGTCCATGTGGTGAAGCAGGTGCAGACTGACATCGTGAACGGCGCGCTGCGGACCCCCACCAAGATTCCCGAGAAAGTCCAGATGATTAAGGAAGACGAAGCCCCGCCGCCGATGATGTCGGCTGGTGTCGTGGGTGGCGTCCCCGGAGGCGTTCCGGGAGGGCAGATGGGCGGCGTGCTGGGCAGCATCATGAGCAGCACCAGTGCTCCCGTTCCCCATGTCGCTACACCGCAGCGCGTTAGGGTCTCCCAGGGTGTGACCTCGGGCCTTCTGCTGAGGAGAATCAATCCCAGCTATCCTCCTTTAGCACGCACCGCTCGAATTGCGGGCAAAGTCCTTCTTCAAGCCCAGATCAGCAAGTCGGGAGACATTCAAAACCTTCAGGTCATCAGTGGGCATCCAATGTTGATTCAGTCAGCGCTGGACGCGGTCAAGCAGTGGAAGTACCGGCCTTATTACCTGAACGGCGAGCCGGTCGAAGTGGACACTACGATCGAAGTGAACTTCACCTTGTCCGGAGGCTAGACCTTTTCGGGTGTTTTGTTCGGGCGCCGCTCGCGCCAGCTGGCAGTCCGAGCGGCGTAGTGTTGCGATGGGTTCTTAGTTCCGGCGCAAGAGCGGTTGCCGGAGTTGGTCGGAAGGAAATTTGTTTTAGGTTCAAGAGTCCCCTCAGGAGGAAAAGCAACTCATGCTCTTAGCGAATCTGGCAGCAATCACATTTACTCATGCAACCACTGCTGCGGCCTGGTTGTTTCAGGAGCCGCAAGTAGGGTTCGATCCCATTTCCTTGTGGCATCAGATGGGATGGGTCGCCAAAGGCGTCGTCATCATCCTTTTCATCATGTCCGGCTGGTCGATTGGCGTCATGATCGATCGCGCCATGGCCTACAGCGCAGCCCGCAAGCAGTCGCGCGCATTTGCTCCGGCCGTGGCTGGCGCGCTTCGCGATGGCCGCATTGATGAAGCCATCAAAGTTGCCGAGCGCAACAAGAAGAGCCATCTGGCCAAGGTAGTCACCGCCGGCCTCATGGAATTCCGCGCTCACCAGGACAGTGGCGAAATTCCTGGCGAAATCATCGAAGCCTCCAAGCGCGCCCTGGAACGGACCGAAGCCATCGTCCACGCTGAGCTCAAGCGCGGATTGGGCGGCTTGGCTACCATCGGCTCCACTGCTCCGTTCGTCGGCTTGTTCGGGACCGTGTTCGGCATCTTGAACGCGTTCCGCGAAATTTCTGCCAGCAAGACCACCGGTCTCGGCGCGGTCGCAGGCGGTATTTCGGAAGCCCTGGTGACCACCGCGATTGGCCTGTTCGTCGCCATCCCGGCCGTCATGATGTTCAACTATCTCACCGGCCGCGTCGAAGCGTTTGACGTGGAAATGGACAACTCCTCCAGCGAACTGATCGATTACTTCTTGAAGCGTCGCGGAGCTGGGGTCCGCCGCTAACGTAGTCTGCGAGTTGCTGACCCGGTGTTGACTCAGCTCAACACCGGGCCCTCTTCGACATGAGCGGGCTGCTTCGATGTCGCCCGCAGGAGAATGGCTCCTATGGCAATTTCAATACGCAACGAAGGTTCCAAGGTCAGCTCCGATATCAACGTCACGCCCATGGTGGACGTGATGCTGGTGCTGCTGATTATTTTCATGGTCATCACCCCCATGTTGTCGCGCGGCCATGATGTCGATATGGCAAAAGTAGACAACCCCACCCCCATGCAGGACGCGGATAAAGACGATGCCTTGCTTCTGGCAGTGACCAAGGACGGGAAAGTCTTTTTTGGCAATACCGAGATCCAGCTCGATAAGGTTACCGAAAAGATTAAGGATGGGTTGTCCGCGAAGTCCGACAGCAAGATGGTGTTTGTGAAAGCCGACGCCAGGGCCAGGTACAAATTCGTGGTAGACGTGGTGGACAATGTCCGCGCCGCCGGCGTCGATCAACTGGGTTTGCTGACCGAGCAGAGGAAGAACAACGTCGCCGCGCCACCCGCTGGCCAATAGGCTTACCGAGCAGGGAACAGGAGATTTCATATGTCGATGACAACAGGTGGTGGAGGACAGAGCGCGAATATCAACGTTACCCCGTTGATTGACGTTCTGCTGGTGTTGCTGATCATCTTTATGGTGATCACGCCTTTGACGCCCAAAGGGCTCGACGCACTCGTGCCGCAGCCGCCTCCGCCCAACCAGCCGAAAAATGATACGCCCGACCGGACCATCGTGGTGCAGGTCATCGACCGCGGGGCCGCGCCTCCAGGAGTCAAGATCAACCAGGACGATGTCACCATGGACACGCTACAAGGCCGCCTGACCGACATCTTCAAGACTCGCGCGGAAAAGGTCATGTTCGTCAAGGCGGACGATAATATCTTGTTTTCCAATGTGGCCAGTGTGATCGATATCGCCCACGCTTCCGGAGTCGACAAAGTCGGTCTGATTACGGCGAGAATTGAAGCTGGTAATTAGTTCGCTTCGGAAAACTATGCGGTGCGGACCGCGCTGTCCCGCGCCTCCCTTATGTTCCGCTGCTAAGACGAGAATGGAGATCTGGCTGCAATGAAGAAAAGCTTACAAGTGCTGGCATTGACGGCAATCGGTCTGGCAGTACTTTCCACCACCAGTTGCGACAAGCTGAAAGCGCGGTCCGAGCTCAACAAAGGCGTTCAGGCGTTTAAGAGCAACCATCCCGAAGTTGCGGTGGACCATTTCCAGAAAGCCACGACCTTGGATCCCACTTTGCTGAATGCGCGTATTTACCTCGCCACGGCTTATGCTACGCAGTACACACCGGGAGCCAACACCCCCGAGAACAACCAGTTAGGGCAGCAGGCCATTGACGAATACAAGACTGTACTCCAACAGGACCCTAAGAATGTGAGCAGTCTCAAGGGTATTGCTTCGCTTTACTACAACATGAAACAGCTGGAGGACTCAAAGCAGTACCACCATAAGGTGACCGAAGTGGATCCTAACGATCCCGAGACCTACTATTCGATCGGCGTCATCGATTGGACCCAGTCGTATCAGAACGCCGCTGAGACCAAGGCGAAAGAAGGCATGAAGGTTGATGATGACATCATTAAGGACAAAAAGGTCTGCCCAACCCTCAAGAGCCAGAACGATCCCTTGGTGCAGGACGGAATCGATAATTTGAATAAAGCCCTGGCCTTGCGTCCCGACTACGATGACGCTATGGCTTACCTGAACCTCCTTTATCGCCGCAAGGGCGACGTCGAGTGCGGTGATGCCCAAGCCAAACAAACGGATACCAAAACCGCCGACGACTGGGTGGACAAAGCTATGGCCACCAAGAAAGCCAGAGCGGAAAAGCAGCCCGGCGCCACTGGTATCGTGATGGATCAGCCGAAGTAAAAGATGCGGATTCAGAAAAGGCCCCTGCCGCAAGGCAGGGGCTTTTTTAGTGTGCGCGCCTGTTGAGGCAGATCTAGGTTTGGTATGTTTTGCGCACCGCTTGCCCGGGAGGCAGGGCATCCCGCATTTCCCGCACCGTCTTCTTGAATACGGGGTGCCGCACTTCAGCCGCGATTTCCGCCAGAGGCTCCAGTACGAAACGGCGCTCATGCAACGCTGCGTGGGGGATAGTAAGACCTTTGGTTTCCACGACTGAACTCCCAAACAGCAGAATGTCGATATCGATGTTGCGCGGGCCCTTGTTTTTCGTACGCCGCCGGCCCATATCATGCTCCAAATCCAGAATCCCCTTCAGCAACTGCCTGGGCATTTTGTCAGTCTCGAGCTTGACCGCGCAGTTCAAGAACCAGGGTTGCGCCGTGACTTCCATGGGTTCAGTTTCGTAAAACGAAGAGATTGCGGCAACTTCACCCAGGCGACCCAGCCGCGCAACCGCATCTTGAAGATTTGCCCTGCGGTCTCCAAGGTTCGAACCAAGCGAAAGATAGACGGTTTTGCGCATGATTTAGAGTGGTCGAAAGGTTCGAAAGAGCGGGTTTTGCATCCAGCGGCAAATCAGTCTCCCGTTCCGGCACTGAGCGCTCCTAAGTTTCATTTCTGTTCGCTCTCTCATGACTCCCAATACCTTCGTGCCTTCCTCCCTCCGCAGCCGATACTACCATCGACTCAGCTATGCCTCTGGATTCTCTCCTGCTCACCCGCGATACCGATGTCATCCATGTGATGCAGCAGGCCCTGGCAAAACTCGCGATTGATGTTGAAGTTTGCCGCGGAGCGCGCGCCGGCAACGAGATTATCGCAGCCGAGAAGTTTGACGCCATCATTGTGGACTGTGACGACTTGCAAGATGGGGTCAGCGTGCTCAAGGATCTACGCAAGAGCGCCAGCAATCGCAGCGCGATTGCTTTCGCTATCCTGAACGGCGCCACCACAACTCACCAAGCTTTTGAACTCGGGGCTACCTTTGTCATGCAAAAGCCGGTCACTCCCCTGAGCGCCATGCGTTGCCTGAGCGCGGGCCTGGGGTTGATGGTGCGCGAACGCCGCCGCTATTTCCGTTGTCCTGTCGAACTGGAGATCATGTTCAACCTGGGAGGCCGCGAAATCAGGGCTTGGACCACCAATGTCAGCGACGGTGGCATGGCCATTCGTGCCGTGGCTTCCCTGACCCGTGGCGATACTGGCAAGCTTAGCTTCTCCCTGCCCGACCGTCGCGGCACTATTCATGCCAACGCCGAGTTGGTCTGGGTGGACGGCCAGGGCCGGGCTGGCATCCGCTTCCTGGAAATGAACAAAGCTTCCCGCCAGTTGCTGGATCAATGGCTGGAAGAGGAGATTTTGAAAGTCGATCCTCTTCCCGAGGTTAAACGCTTTGCTCACTGAGGGATGCCGCTGGGTATCCAGATTGAAACTTGCGCCTGACTTCTGCTGACTGCACTCTGGACATGAATCCATCTTCAGGGGTGAGGTCCGATGCTTCCTATCGAAGTTCAAATTGAACGCGCGCAAAGGTTGGTTCGTATGCTGGAGCAGGATGCTCCGCTATTGGCCATTCGCGTCGCCGAACTGACACCGGAGTACCAGCAATCCGCCAGGCATCATGCCGCCATGGTCACCGCTTGTGCGCGGACAGAGTTGCAAAGACTCCTGAACGAGTCGTCCCCAACTAGGCAGCGCAAGGGCGCCAAAGCCGCTAATTAGTTCCGAGGTTGCTTCTGGTTAGACGGACTGTCCGGCGGACATTTGTGCCGAGAGCGGTGCGGCGGGAATTTCGTCATCCACGGTAGTCTCTTCCCACAGGCTACGGTCGCGCAACAGGCGCGACACCATTGCGGTATGCATGGCATGCCCAGCACGGTCCGCGACCACATTTCCCAAAATCCGCTTGCCCAGCAGCGCCAGGTCCCCGATCAGATCGAGTACCTTGTGTCGCACGAACTCGTCCACATAGCGCAACGGCGGGTTTTCAATGCTGTCGCGGGTCAAGACGATGCAGTTGGCATCTGACGCCCCGCGGATCAAGCCCATATTCCTCATGGCTTGTTCCTCTTCGCGGGACCCAAAGGTCCTCGCCGGGGCTATATCCCGAAGGTAGTTGCCATCGGAGAGGTCAACCCGGAACGTCTCTTTGCCGATCAGGGGGTGAGGGAAGTTGATGGTGTATTGCACCGAGTAAGTCTCGGCTGGATAAACGGCGATGAACTTCTCTCCTTCGCGCAGTTCCAATCCTTTCAAAATGCGCAGGTAAGTGCGCGAGCGGCGCTGCTTGCGGACTCCAGCCCTGTAAATCAGCTCTACGAAGGGACGGGCGCTGCCGTCCAGAATCGGCAGCTCAAGGTTGTCGAGCTCTACTATCGCGTTATCAATGCCACAGCCAATCAGCGCGGAGAGCACATGCTCCGTGGTGGAAATCAGCACGCCCTTCTTCATTAGGCTGGTGGCGTAACTGACGCGGGCGACATTGCGCCCGGTAGCCTCTACTTCAAAACCATCAAGGTCGCTGCGGCGGAATACGATCCCTGCGCCTGCCGGTGCCGGTAGCAGCCGCATGTGGACGCTTGCACCACTGTGCAAGCCCACTCCAGTGCATTCCACCGCGGCGCGGATTGTTTGCTCGGTTCTCAATCTGACAGGATGTTGGATGCTCTCACTTGCTACTAGAGTAACGCTGCTTTCGCAATTCCCGCTGTGGTAAATTGTCCACACTCTGTGGTTAGGATGCGATTCGTAAATAGTCCTGGAGCGGCCTATCTGCTTATGATTGAATGCGTTACAGGCAGATGATCAGCGCGACGCGTCCCTGGGTGCTATCTCCAGAGTAACTAGAGGCGATATCTGTTTCTCACTTAAATGGCTGGTGCTGGTAGGGGTCGTAGGTGATCTTGGCTTCAAAAAGGTTATCCGGCAAGTCGTTATTGAAGACCACTTCGTTGAGGTATCGCTGGTACGACATGTCCCCATTGAGGTAGCGGGTGAGTGAATGCGGAGTCATGATGCCCTGTACCGGTTTGTAGTTGTCGAAAATCTCTTCCTCAACATTACGGAACTTGTCCTCGGGATCGCGCCAGGAGTAACTGGTCTTGATGGGCAGATGTGTGTTCTGGTCCAGGTACAGGGTCACCGAGTCATTCTTTGCGTTGGTCACGGAAACCTGTTCTGCTGGCTTCTCAGAGGCAACCGCGGAGCCTTCGTAGAAGAACGCCACGCCTGGTTCATTGATCCAGCGGCGCAGCACAGCATCCACCGAATGCTCGCGCCGGCGCACGAAGGCGGTTGTGATCTTGGGATCCTCTCTGGCGGTGCCTTTATAGGTGATCTCGAAAGCCTTGTCGCCATTGTGGATCAGGACTATATCGCTCTTGTCTTTGCTGGCAATGCCGCCCACGGTAAACAGAAGAAAGTGGTAAGCGTGAATTTTAAGGATTTCCAGGCGCTGCTTGTCGGGAAACTTGGTGTAGAGCCCGAAGGGAATGCCGGTGCTTTTACTCTCTCCATGGTAAAAGGTAAAGTAACGGCCTTCTTCTGCTTTCGTTTTCGCGTTTAGGTAGGCCTGTCCCCCCAGTGCCTTAATTGCTTGTTCAATGAGCGCCTTCGCTTTGCGTGCATTCTCGTCCTGGGGCGCCCCCGCGGTAGTGGGCGCGGTGGCCGTCTGGCCGGCTGCCGATGCCATCAGAAGTAGTAGAAGAGTGAGAATGCGAATCATCGCGGAGCGCATCAATTATGGCTATTCTACCTGCAATTCGTTAGATGCCAGCAATCCGCGCCCTAGCGTCCCCCATTTTGGGAAGTGGGTGGGGACGGGGCTTGCCCCGCCAGTCGAGGGGCCCTACTTGGCTGGCGCACTCAGGTATTTTTCCAGCTCGATCTCAAAGTACATCAACTCGTTGCCCTGGGCGTTATGCAGCCCGCTCAGGTAAAAATGTGCCCCGGACAGCGGGGTGGAAATGCCGGAAACATCGAAAAACATGAATCCCGTCTGCGTCGAATGCGGCTCCACTGCCCGCGCCGCAAAGCGCGAGTTCTGGATTTCGTCTTGCGTCTTGCTGCTCACTGTCCCTTTGACCTTGGTCCGTGGATAGGGAATGGGAATCGGCGAAGTGCTTTTCGTGGGATGTGCCAGCCGCCGGTACAGGTCATCTTCCTCGGCCGGATAGATTTTGCTCCGGTCATGCGTGATCAGTTCCGCCTTCATGCCTTGCAGGGAAAGCGGCTCATCCCCGTCGTTGGTGATCACCAACAGAATGGGCAGATAGCCAATCTCTTTGTAATGCACAGAAAAAATGTCGGCCTTGTCCGCCATGTCGTAGGGATCGAGAGCGACGATGACTTTTTCATCGCTGTGCGCATCGTGCGCCGGGTAGGTTGCCGCCGGTTTGGCTGCGGGCATGACAAAATTCTTCCCCGCCCATGCCAGAACAGAAACCAACCCTGCGACCACAACACCGTAAGCGAGGTGGCGAAGCATGGCCATCAATTATAGGATGCAGGATTAGGTATTGTCCGAAACAACTTTAGGACACCACCCTGGGATCTTCTCCCGTTCCGTCATCGCGACTTCCGTTTTGTCATCCCGGCTCCCGTTCTGTCTTCCCGACCGGAGCGGATCATCGCAGAGCGATGATCTGTGGAGTGGAGGGACCTGCTGTTGCCACGTCAACCGCAGATCGAGTCGGAATGAACAGCGAGCAAACGCAGACCAGCGGCGTAAGCCCTGGGTATAAGTGGAAAATCAGGAGCACAGCGAATCCGCTTGGGCAGCAAGACTTCCCGAGGCGCCGGGGTTTCTCTTTTTGGATTGGGGTCGTGGTCGAACTTGAGATTGTGACTTAGCGTCAGCATCCAAACACATCCGTAGGAAAGTGTCGTGCGAATGATGAGTTATCATGATCGGTCCTCTTCTCTGGGGCCGCTTTTTCGGGGGGCATCTATGAAATCGCGCGGTTTTGCGGTGTCGTCTGTCCTGCTCGTGACGCTGGCAGTCTCGGCGGCGGCGCAGCCTTATAACGAAGCGCAGTTCAAAGGAATGAAGTGGCGAGACATCGGGCCGTTTCGCGGCGGGCGAGTGCTCGCGGTCACTGGAGTTTCCGGCAGTCCCTTCACTTACTATTTCGGAGGCGTAGCCGGAGGTGTCTGGCGCACAACCGATGGCGGAGTGAGCTGGCAGCCGATTTCCGACAAGAACGTGATTTCGTCGATCGGCGCCATTGCCGTATCCGAATCGAATCCGAATGTGATCTATGTGGGAACCGGCGAATCCTGCCTTCGCGGCAACATCTCCTATGGCGATGGAGTTTACAAGACGACCGATGGCGGCAAGACCTGGCAGCATGTCGGGTTGAAGGACACGCAGCATATTGCTCGCGTTTGGATCGATCCGCACAATCCCGACCGCGTGCTGATCGCTGCCCTCGGCCATGCCTACGCGTCGAATCCAGACCGCGGCGTTTTTCGCAGCAACGATGGTGGTAAGACCTGGGACAAGGTTCTGTATAAGGACGACAAATCGGGCGCGATTGATCTCGCTGTCGATCCGCACAATTCCAACGTCATGTTTGCCGCGCTGTATCAGATCCAGCGCTCGCCCTGGGGCATGGAAAGCGGAGGACCGGGCAGCGGATTGTATCGATCGACCGATGGTGGAAACACGTGGAAGCATCTTGAGGGCAAGGGCCTGCCTGAGGGCATTCTGGGACGCATCGGGATCAGCGTGTCGGGTGCGGATTCGAATCGCGTATATGCCCTGATTGAGTCCAAACAGAGCGGGCTGTACCGGTCCGATGACGGTGGCGAAAACTGGTCACGCGTCAATGAGGACCAACGGCTGACACAGCGTGCCTGGTACTTTACCCATATTTTCGCTGATCCCAAGAGTGCGGACACGGTTTACATGCTCAACACCGGGGCCTTCCGATCGACCGATGGCGGTAAAACCTTGAGCCTCTTGCCGGCGCCGCACGGCGATCATCACGGTTTCTGGATCGATCCGCAGAATCCCAGCCGCATGATTAACGGGAATGATGGCGGCGCGACGATTTCAGTCGATGGCGGCAAAAACTGGTCGACCGAATATAACCAGCCGACCGCGCAGTTCTATCATGTCGCCGCCGACAACGACTTTCTTTATAAGGTATACGGCGCCCAGCAGGACAATACGACGATCGGTATCTCGAGTCGCACCGACGAGGGTTATGTTGGACGGCAGCACTGGTTCGATGCGGGCGGCGGAGAGAGTGGTTACATCCAGCCAGACCCGCGCGACTCAAACATTATCTATGCCGGCTCAGGCGGGGGCGCGGTCACGCGTCTCGACCGCCGCAGCAACCAGGTGCAGGACATCACGGTTTGGCCGGAAGATGCCGCAGGTCATGGCGTGGCCGACATGAAATACCGATTGGGATGGACGCAGCCCATCGTGATCTCTCCACATGATCCAAACGTGATCTACACGACTGCCGAGCGTGTCTTCAAAACTACTGATGAAGGGAAGACTTGGACGGCTATCAGTCCTGACCTGACGCGCAATGACAAGAGCAAGCAGATCTCCTCGGGCGGCCCGCTGACCAAAGACAATACCTCGGTCGAATATTACGACACAGTGTTTGCGATCGCGGAATCGCCGGTACAAAAGGATTTGATTTGGGCGGGAACCGATGATGGCTTAATCCAGGTCACGCGTGATGGCGGGAAGAACTGGGCGAATGTGACGCCGAAGGGTATTCCCGAATGGAGCCTGGTCAGCCTGATCGAGGCTTCTCCATTTGACGCGGCCACCGCATACGCGGCGGTTGACACACACAAACTTGATGATTTGCGGCCGTATATCTACAAGACCACCGATTTTGGGAAGTCGTGGACGAAGATCACCAACGGCATTCCGGACGGTGACTACACCCACGCGGTGCGGGAAGATCCGGTGCGGAGGAATCTGTTGTACGCGGGCACGGAGACGGGAATTTACGTTTCATTCGACGGCGGGTCGAAGTGGCAATCCTTGCAGTTGAATTTGCCGAACTCTCCGATCCATGACCTGATCGTGAAGAACGACGATCTCGTGGTGGCGACTCACGGGCGTTCGTTCTGGATTCTGGATGACCTTACACCCTTGCGCGCGGCGACTACGCAAGTGTCCGCCGAACCCGTTCTGTACAAACCGCGGTCGAGCTACCGCTTGCGCTGGCCCGAGTTCTTTGAGAGACGGCAACCGGTGGGGGAGAATCCCCCGACGGGAGCAGTCGTTTATTACTATCTGCCCACCGCGCCAAAGGGCGTCGTGGCACTCGAATTCCTGGATGCCTCGGGAAAGGTTATGCGTCGCTATTCGAACGAAGAAAAGAAGGAAGCGGATACGCCGCCAGAGTGGCCCGACCTGGCGCCTCCCGTAGAAAAGATTCCGACCGACGTTGGTCTGAATCGTTTTTCGTGGGATCTCCGCCTACAAGGTCCGACGCCGCTGGCCGGAGAACCAGGTGCGGAGTTCCGCAATCGCGGACCAATCGGCCCTCCGGGCGCATATCTAGTGCGATTGACCGCAGACGGGAAATCATACACGGCGCCGCTCGAGTTGAAACTTGACCCACGGGTGAAGGCGTCACCTGACGATGTGCAGAAGCAGAGCGAACTGGGTCGCAAGATCGTGGCGCAGGAGTCCGCGATTCACGAGGCGGTTACCGCCATTCGAGAAGTGCGCGTGCAGGCTCGCGGGTTAGACAAGCATCTCGGTGACGACACCCACTATGCGGCGCTGGTTTCCGCTACCAAGGATTTCGATAAGAAGAGTTACGACCTGGAGTCGCAGTTACTCCAGGTGAATTCGAAAAGCTCGGAATCAAACCTGAACTACCCGGTTCTCATCGACGAGCGATTGCACTCGCTGCTCTTCAGCGTCGACTCGGCGGATGCTGCGCCCACAAAGCAGCAGTACGAAGTATACGAACAACTCGAAAAGCAGGCGGAACCGCTGCTGGTACGGTATCGCGAACTCATGTCGAAAGATCTGCCGGCTCTGAATGAAATGGTGAACAAGCAGAATATTCCGGCGTTGTATGTGCCGGCGGGGAAGTAAGAATTCAAGAAGTGTCATCCTTCGCTTTCCTCAGGATGACACTCGATTTTATTCTGATCGCTATTTCGTGATTATTCCGCAGGCAATGCAGTCTCCGGCGTTGCCCGCAGGTTCGGTTTTGGTCGTCGGCCTTTGCGCCGGTGGCCCATGCAAGCCCGGTTTTGGCTTGAGTGGGGATGTCCCGATCTTCTCTCTCTGTCTTCCCGACCGGAGCGGATCATCGCAGAGCGATGATCGGTGGAGTGGAGGGACCCGCTGTTGCGACGTCAACCGCAGATCGAGTCGGAATGAACAGCGCGCAAACACACACCAGCGGCGGGACCGCCTGTCCTTGCAGACGAACTATCCACGCAAGCCAACAACAGGCTTACGCAGGCCCCTGCCTGGCCCCGAATTTCCCCTCTATAATCTCTGGTGCAGTAACATCTCCTGTGCTAGAGTTTTCCCGACTCCCCCAGAAAAAGAGGCCAAATAATGGCCGGAATCGCTCTAATCCTCCTGGGTTTGTGTTTGTATTTCCTGCCGACCGTTGTAGCTTCGGGCAAGAGAAACGTCGGAGCAATCTTTATTCTGAATCTGCTACTTGGGTGGACTCTTATTGGCTGGGTGGCGGCGTTAGTTTGGGCTTTCACAAACGATGCCCGAGCGCAAATTATCGTTCAAGCGCAGCCCCAGCTACCGCCACAACCGCCAGTGCTCTGTTCTAAGTGTGGGCACTACTCGCTACCTTACTCCCAATTCTGTGGGACCTGCGGAGCCAGCCTAAGAGATAGAGTGACATCGGAAGGTGCAGCGATATCGCAAGCACGTCTTCCGTAATGAGTACCATGCAAGTACAGTTCCAACAATATTTCGACTCCCTTTTGTAGTTCGGCCTGGTGCCCACTCAAGCCCGGTTTTGTGAACAGCACTTTGCAAAGGGTGGGCACACCCTACCGCTTGTGCGATGAGAGTTTCACTTTTCCTTGACTCTCTGAATGTTGATGCGTTCTAGAAGAAAGTATGAAAGCGGCGGCCACCTGACCCACCCGCCAGCCATTTCAAAGCGTTCCGATTGCTTCTACCACCGCACCCTTCTGGGCGCAATACTCGCTAATAATTGGAGACCACTGATCACGCAGAGCAGTTGGATCTTCGAACGTCGTGGCCGGGGAGAGAACGTGACCAATCAAGGTCATTTCATCGGCCAGAACAACAGGAGTAAAGCGCTGCTTCGAATCCGCGCTGTAAAAAATACTGAATTGGCGGCTTTCTCGTGCAATGAAACTGTCAGTAACAAACACGAGGTAGGAGATACCTCCAAAAAGCGTTACAAGCGCCCATCCTTTTCTCATTCCGGCGCTCAGATAGCACATCACGCTATGCTGATAGGGGGTATGTAAGTAAGAGGCCATCAGGCCAGCGTTTGAAAAGAACCTCACAGGAAGATCGTTTGGCGATTTCATCTCACGAATGGATCTGAGGTTGTCGAATTCATGCGCTAGGGCAAAGTCCACTCCCCATTCGAATGCGATAGCAGCCAAAGCAATTTTGGCGGCTACCCTTCTAGCCTGCATCGATGCAATGAAGTGAACGGTAACGGTATAATTTGCTTCGATCACGATTTCCTTGGGAACCTCGCGTTCGATGACCTCAAGCCCCTTGGCTCGTGCCCTTGCGGAGAACTTGTCGGCAGCTTCCTGAGTGATAAAAAAACCTTGGCGCAATCGTCTTCCATCCTGAGCGGTCGACTCTTTTACTACATCCATGAGCCTTATCTCGCCCCTGCGATCCATGAACGCGGGTAGGCTTTTAAGGTCCAAGTCGCGGACATCAGCGCGCAGTGGTGCATTTGGGACGACTCCGTGACGATTTTCGATTTGCAGGAGATTAAGTAACGGAACCGTCGCATTCTTGACAGCGGCTTCGTCGACTCCGAATTCCCGATTGCATCGCTCGCAGCTCCCATTGGGCACCTCGAGGTCCCCTCCCATAAAAGCAGGAAAGACATGCTCATTCGTCAGATTGACCTCTGCACGGCAGAAGATGCAAGGCATAATCCTTCCAATAATAGATGACACAGGTGAGTGCCCACTTCTTTCCTTCAGATGTCTGCCTTTTACGCCCCAACAGCAAAACGGCTGTCTCTCGGCAGCCGTCCTTCTAATCCGTGTTATCCGCGAATCCGCGGCGGCGAAGGTTAACTCCCCTCGCTCGGCCGCTTCCAGTTCACCAGTTCCCCAATGGTCGACCCCGCTTGGGTTCGACGGCACTGGATGCTGGTGGGTGGCCCACTCAAGCCCGGTTTTGGCTTGAATGGGGATGTGGTTACTGGAGTGCGCTCAGAACATAATCTGTGAGAATCTTCTCGGTCTGATCGTGCATGCCCCGCGTGTTGTAGTTGGTGCTGGTGATCACCACGGCCATATCCAGAGATGGAATTCCGACTACTTTGTTCCCGCCATTTCCCGACATGAAGAACGCGGGATAACTCTTTTCGCCGCTTTTGAACGACTTAAGCCACCATAGATACCCATACCTGGTGCTGTCGTCGATCTGCGCATGCGGTTCGGTTGACATTTTTGTCCAAGCCTCACTCAGAATGCGCGTCCCCTGCCATCGCCCGCCGTCAAGATACAGCTGGGCGATTTTCAGTAGATCGCGACTCGTTAACCGCAATCCTCCGCCAGTCTGGGGAATATTCATCGGCGAGTACATCCATTGCGGTTGAGTAATCCCAAGCGGTCCGAAGAGCTTTTGCTGTGCGTAGCGATCCGTGCGCAGGCCGGTGGCTTTCTCCAGTAATTCGCTCAATGTAAACACGCCACCGGTACAGTAGCTGAAGTTTCGCCCAAAAGGTGGCGGGTCGATTCTTTCTCCCAGATGCATGCGCCCACGAATCGGAAGGTCAAGGATGAACTGCGCCCAGTCCTCTACTAGGTACATGCGCTCTTCGTTGCCACGAGAAGCATCGTTCCAGTCGTCGCATTCAAGCGGTGAGCTCATGGTCAAGAAGTCCTCGACCGTGATGTTCGCTTTGCGGGGGTCAGGATTTTGGAGTTTACGCGCTCTCTCAGGCAGCAAACTGAGAATTTTCGCGTCCACGCCGGTCAACTTTCCCTGGGCGATGGCAATCCCAACCAGAGCGCCGGTGATGCTTTTCGTAGCGGAGCGCGTATCGCGCAGGGTCGCCGCATCGCCATCGAAGTAATGCTCATAGATCACTCGTCCGTGCACCGAAACCAGAACACTGCCGATCTTCTTGAACTCACCGGATTGGACAGCTGCTTCGAGCGAGCGGAGTTTTGTTTCCGAAAAACTACCTCCGGTTGCCGAAGATTTTGGCCCTGCGGCTGTCGCCGGAGGTGATTGCGCAAGTGTGAGTCCAGAAATGAGAACAGCAAGCAAGGCGAGCAAGCGAGACAAAACCATAGAAAATCCTCAGGGCTTAGCCTGGGAGTTTGGGGAGGCTGGCCCACCATCTAATTTTAATTTCTCTTTGCCCTCACGCGAACGATGGCTGCCGCACCTTTTGCGGTTTTCAAAAAGTGGGTACCCGTGGCCTCGCTCCGTGAAGCTTTGACGCTCACGGTGGTGGCCGACTCTTTCGCCCAGAGTATAGAACATTCCACGTAGAGGGTGCCCTACCCTTTCGCGTTCTGTGCGAAAGGGTAGGGCCAGCCACGAGCCCTTATGCTGCGGGTCGAACCTTCAACCCCGCCGGTGCCCGACGCACTACACTAGAATGACACTTCCGAATGTATCTCATTTACAGCGCGCTGCTGGCGGCTGCCATGGTGCTGGCCACGCCGTTTTGGTTATGGCAGATACTCCGCTATGGCAAATATCGCGCCGGCCTTGGCCAACGGTTCGGATGGGTCCCAGAGCGAATCCTCCAGCAGCAAGCTCGGCCCACCATCTGGGTGCACGCTGTTTCTGTGGGCGAAGTCCTGGCGGTGCATGGTTTGATCGAAAAGCTCCGGACACGATTTCCCGGCGACCGCATTGTGGTTTCCACCACCACCGATACCGGGCAGAAACTCGCGCAGCAGCGATTTGGCGGCGACAATGCCTTCTACTTCCCTCTCGATTTTGCCTTTGCCATCCGCCCGTTTCTAAAGGTTCTGAAGCCTCGACTGGTGATTATGGCGGAAACCGAATTTTGGCCGAATTTTCTCCGGCTGGCCCACGCGCATGGCGCACGCATCGCTGTGGTCAATGCCCGTATCTCGGACAGGTCATGGCCAGGATACCGGCGGCTCAGATTTCTGTTACGCAGAGCGCTCAAAGATGTTGATTTGTTTTTAACCCAGACCGACAACGACAAGCGCCGGCTGCTCGAGATTGGGGCTCCCCAAGGCCGCGTGCAGGTCAGCGGGAACTTGAAGTTTGACGCGCCTGAGCCCGCGGCGCCGGCGATTCTTGCGGCGTTGACCGCTGCTCTGGCGGAACAGGGCGCGGCTCCGGTTCTGGTTTGCGGCAGCACCGTCGAAGGCGAAGAAGCGATTCTCGCCCCTGTCTTTGCCAGCCTGTTTCACCAGCATCCCAGGTCCGTCGTGTTGTTGGCGCCGCGGCATCCCGAACGCTTTGATGTAGTGGCGGATTTGCTTGCACAGCACGGGCTTAAATTCCTGCGCCGTTCGCAATGGGAGGCGGGCGAAATTGCCGGCAGGGTTGTGCTCTTAGACACGATCGGCGAACTCTCTGCCTTGTATATCCTGGCGGACGTCGCCCTGGTGGGGGGGAGCCTGGTGCCCTCCGGAGGCCACAACATTCTCGAACCGGCGCGCTATGCCGCTGCCATCGTCGTTGGAGAACACACCGAAAACTTCCGCGACATTGTAGAGTTGTTCAGGCGGTCGGATGCGGTGCGGATCACGAATCCTGAATCGGTCGAAAAAGACCTACTGCAACTGATGGCAAGTCAAGCTGAACGCAACGCCCTCGGGCAGCGGGGTAAGGATGTTTTGCAGGCGCAGGCTGGGGCGACAGAGCGAACCCTGTCGGCGCTCTCGGAATTACTGAGTTAACTTCAAAAGCTTGGGCCGCGGATCTACACGGATTTGCGCGGATAACCGAGAAAAAGGAAGTCTGCGATGATCCGTGCTAATCCGTGGCTGAAGATTTTGCTCTTATGACATTCCCTGCAAGCACGCTGCTCAGCCATGTTTTTGGCACCGGAGTCAGCATGCGCAACGCGCTCTACGCGCGCCATATTCTGCCCTCGCGCAGGCTGGCTGGCACCGTCGTCAGCATCGGCAATCTTTCTGTTGGCGGCTCAGGGAAAACTCCCTTCACCATCGCCCTGGGAGAGTTGCTGAAAGCCAGAGATATCAAATTCGGCGTCTTGTCCCGAGGCTACGGACGCAGAACAAAAGGAGTGTTGGAAGTTGATCCCGCCGGATCCCCCCGCGATTTTGGTGACGAACCCCTGCTGATCGCCCGCAAGTTGAGCGTTCCCGTCATCGTCGGAGAAGATCGTTACCAGGCAGGGATAATCGCGGAAAAAAAGTTTGGTACGCAACTCCATTTGCTTGACGACGGCTTTCAACACCGCGCCTTGCATCGCGATTTCGATATTGTCCTGGTCACGCCTGATGACGCGCGCGACCAATTGCTGCCCGCTGGAAGATTGCGTGAACCGCTGAGCGCATTAAAGCGGGCCGATGCCATCGCGCTCATGAGCGGCGCGGCGAAGGAATCATTTCCCGTGAACCGGAAAATGGTATTGCAGGCACGCCGCGGCATCGAATTAACGGGCCTTCCATCCCGCCCGGTCGCGTTTTGCGGAATTGCCCGGCCCAACAGCTTCTTCGCCCAGTTGCGTACCGCAGGCATCGAACTGGCCGCCGAGGCCATCTATCGAGACCATCACGCCTACGGGAAAAGCGACATCCACGAATTGCTATCCGTCCGCCAGCAAAGCGAGGCCAACGGCTTTGTGACTACCGAGAAAGACGCGATCAACCTGGGCGCTCTTCGTGCAGCTTTGGAGCCCCTTGCCGTGGTTCCAGTCAAAATGAAGATATTAGAAGCGGCTAACGTTGTGGATACCATGCTCCGCTTGATAGAAGAACGGAGGCTCGGGCATGAGAAAATCAGCCTGACACCATGAATAAACACATCCCCAAAGAAACCGAACGGCTGCGCAAGATTGTGGAGTCGTTTCCCAATGTCACGGTGACGGTAATCGGCGATCACGTGGCGGACGAATTTGTTTTTGGAGAGATTTCCCGCGTCTCGCGCGAAGCGCCGGTGCTGATTTTGCAGCATCGCGAACGCAACATGACCCCCGGCGGCGGCGCCAACGCCGTGAACAATTTGGCTGACTTGGGGGTAAATGTCCTTCCGGTCGGCGTGGTGGGAGACGATGAGGCCGGACGCTTTTTGCTGAAAGCGTTTCGCCACAAGCACATTCCGGTCAGCGGCGTGCTAAAAGACAAGAGCTACAGCACGGTCACCAAAACGCGGATTCTCGCGGGCATGACCCATACCTGGAGGCAGCAAGTGGTGCGCCTGGACCGTGAGCCCTTGGAAGAGCCAAACTCACACCTGCGCCGCGAACTAGTGCTGGCGGCCAAGGAATACGCGCGCGCCTCCGATGCACTACTAGTCTCCGACTACGGTTACGGCGCAGCCACGCCGTCCATCCTGAATGCCATTCGCGAGCGTGGCCGGTTGGACAAGCTCCCCATCATCCTCGATTCGCGCCATCGCATGTTGCAGTATGCCGGAGTCACTGCGGCTACCCCGAATGAAGCCGAGGTCGAGGAAGCCCTGGGGGTCCGCATCGGGCAGGATTGGGCGCGGCTTACAGCTTCCGGAGCGCAAATCATGGCGCACATGAAATTGCAGTCCCTGCTGATCACTCGCGGACGCGACGGCATGGTCGCATTTGGCAACCGGCAAAAGCCGGCGGACATTCCTGTATTCGGATCCGACCAGGTCACCGACGTCACCGGCGCCGGCGATACTGTGATCGCAACCTTCACCGCGGCCCTGGGCGCGGGAGCATCTACCGTGGAAGCGGCGCACCTGGCAAACTATGCCGGCGGCATTGTAGTCATGAAGCGGGGCACGGCTACGGTCACGCGCGATGAATTGTTGCAGGCCATCGAGCAGAGCGTGCCCGTGTTAAGACCCCATTGAGCACAACACACCATGAAAAGATCGTGACCCGCGAGCAGCTGCGGCAGCGGGTTGCTGCCTGGCGCGACGCCGGCGAGCGCGTGACGCTGGCCAACGGATGCTTCGATCTGCTGCATGTGGGGCACGTGCGCTACCTGCGCGCGGCCAGGCAGCTCGGCGGCAGATTAGTCGTCGCCATCAACTCCGATGAATCGGTGCGCGGACTCAAAGGCCCCGGCCGCCCTTTGATGCCGGCCGCCGAGCGTGCGGAGATACTGGCGGCCCTGCAAGATGTGGATGCCGTGGTGATCTTCTCCGAGCCAGACGTCCGGGCGCTGGTGCGCGAGATTCGCCCCGACGTTCACGCCAAAGGCACGGACTACACTGCTGACTCTGTGCCCGAGCGCGATGTCGTCGCGCAATGCGGCGGCAGAGTTGAAATCGTTGGCGATCCCAAGGACCACTCCGCCACCCGGATCATCCAGTCACTCAGGAAACCGCGCTCGTGAGCATGCGATTGCCCGGGACACCCAATTCTTCGATCGACCGGCTGCTGATTGTGCGCCTCAGTGCAATGGGCGACGTACTCCATGCGCAGCCCGCTGTAGCTGCGCTGCGTCAGGCTTTTCCCCACGCCACCATCGGATGGGTGATTGAGGAGCGCTGGGCCGAACTGCTCTGTACCTTGCCCACCGCCCGCTCCGGGCCTCGATCTCCGCAGCGCCCTTTGGTCGACAGGATTCATTCCGTCAATCTGAAGCCGTGGCGGCGCTCCCTGCATTCTCCGCAAACCTGGGAGCAAATTGGCGCCGCGCTCAGCGAGATACGCGGCGTGCAGTATCAGGTCGCCGTGGATCTACAGGGCGCCGCCCGCTCCGCGCTTATTGCGCGTTGGTCTGGGGCCCCCGTGATTTATGGCGCGCTTCAGCCGCGAGAGAATGTTGCCAGCATGCTCTATACACGGCAGGTCAGTACGCGTGGGGAGCATGTGGTGGAACAGTGCATGTCGCTGGCCGAAGCAGTCGCAGGAAAAGCGTCAGCGACTCCCTCCGCGCCATTGCCCCGTGACGAGGCGGCTGATCGAGAGTGCGATCAAAGGCTGGCGCAAATGAAGGTGCGCGAATTTGTTCTGCTGAATCCCGGCGCAGGATGGGGAGCCAAGCAGTGGCCGGCGGTGCGCTATGCCAGTGTCGCCGCCAGGTTAGCGCAAGACGGGCTCAATTCGCTGGTGAATTTTGGCCCCGGCGAAGAAGAACTCGCGCGCAAAGTAGAAGTCGCAAGCCACGGTGTAGCTCAGCCCGTTTTCTGTTCGCTGACTCAGTTGATCGCGCTCACCCGGCGGGCGAAGTTGTTCATTGGTGGAGACACCGGGCCGCTTCATCTCGCCGCCGCTCTTAACGTTCCCGTAGTCGGAATCTATGGACCCACCAATCCCGTGCGCAACGGGCCTTTTGGGACACGCAGCATCGTGCTGCGCAGTCCATCGAGCATCACCTCTCACCAGCGCCACCCGGAAACTGAGGGAGGTCTGCTGGAAATCACCTCCGACCAGGTGGTTGACGCAGCCCGGAAATTGCTGGGAGATCTTCGTGGCTGACTGGGCACCAGTCGCGCGGCGTATTCGCGTTCCCCTTGGGTTCGCGTTCGCAGTCCTCTATGTGTGGCTGGCGAACCCGACAGTGAAATCTCTCGCCATTGGTCTCGCCATTGCGGTCCCTGGGATCTTGTTGCGCGCTTTGGCTTCCGGGCACGTCCGAAAAAACGAAGCGCTGGCCACCTCGGGGCCTTATGCGTACACACGCAATCCCTTGTACTTAGGCTCGCTGATTATGGCTGTGGGATTCGCTGTCGCCGCACGCAGCTGGTGGATTGCTGCGGCTATGGTTACCTTCTTCGCCGCAGTTTATGTACCCGTGATTCGCGGCGAGGAACAATATCTGCGCGCCAACTTCCCTGAATTCGACAGCTATTCCAGAGAAGTGCCACGATTGCTGCCACGCCTTAAATCCACGGGCGCAGCCAAGGGCTCGTTTTCCTGGGACCTCTACTTAAAGCACCGCGAATACAATGCGCTACTGGGAGCGATGGGTATAACAGCAGTATTGGTGCTCAAGATGATGAAGACAATTTTGGCCCACTAGAACTTTCCATATGACTGCGACGCGGGCAGATGCCTCTGGGTGCTGCATTTCCGCCCGTGCTAAGATGTGTTCATGGCGAACACACGCAGCGCAACCCTCAGCATCCGCTTGAAATCTGAAACCAAAAAGCGTCTGGCTAAACTTGCGAAAGCGTCTGGGCGCAGCTCGAATTTCTTGATTTCCGATGCGGTCGAGTCGTATGTAGCTGACCAGGAGAGGATGCTAGCCGAACTACGCCAGGCGGACCGCCAGGTGAAAGCAGGCCACTACATCAAGCGTGAGGACATGAAGGCCTGGCTGCTGTCCTGGGGCACCGATCACGAACTCCCTCCGCCCAAATGTGTATGCGGCAAAGTCCATGATGATGAGTCCCTGTGCCAATAGAGATCGTCTGGTCTCCCTTGGCGCGAACCCGGCTGCGAGAGATTCGAGCCTATGTGGCAATGGACAAGCCTGAGGCTGCCACCAGATTGGCCACCAGAATCGTATCGGTGGTGGAAGCGCTCCGGGAATATCCGTATTTAGGGCGTGCCGGCGTTGAACCGGAAATCCGTGAGTTGCCGATTGGCGGGACTCCGTACATCGTGTCGTACCGTGTGGAAGGTCGGCGTGTGATTATCAGCACCGTTTGGCATGGGGCTCAGCAACGACAATCGGAATAGTTCACTGTAGCCGGAACCGCTCATTCATCAACCGCTGCAACCGGGGCCTATACAGCAGATCGAAGGCCAACTCTTTATCCGGGAACATAGCCAGCGCTGCGCGCTTGGCTCCGGCGGCAAGTTCAGAGGCTTCCTCGATGGTGAGGTTGGGGTCCTGGCCGATCACCGACATGACCATACCGATCATGACCTGTAGGCGGCGGATTTTTCGAGCTTCCTCCCCGGCTTCACTCTCGCGGCCAGAAGATTCAACCCGGTCCAGGTTCTGCATGATTCCCCCGCAACAGCCCCTGGAATTAGATGTTATCCAGCGCGATTGAGTTTCAGCCCGGATCATACGGCACGAGTCGTTTGCGATAGGCGGTTAACCCGTCCTGGCGAGAATCGGCAGGCCTTGATTGAAACGTCTGGCATCCAACAGGCACGACTTCTGGCTCGGCACAACTTCCGTGTTGCCCGTCATCCGCCCGCAGTCGTTGGTAAGTAACCCGCGGTAAAAGGTGTCTTCGACCGTCGTCCTTGCTCGCATCCGGTCGTGATAGGCTTCGCGGCCGGCGGTTCAGAAACGCGAAATACGGTCTGGGAGTTACTGACTACATTTTCCCGACGGCTTCCATTGCGAAGGCGTACCTCGCGGCTGGGAGGAATCATGGATCACCAACACCAATGATTTTCGGAGAACTGTGCCAGTAATGCTCAGCTCCATTGGAACATTCGGCGGGACCGTCATTGTTCCTCCGGCTTTCGCTCTATTCGCACCTGCGGGAGTCTCCAAACACTGTTCACCGGCAATCATGTACCAGCCTTCGGGGCCGGGGTGAGTATGGACTCTCGAACGGTCGCCTGGCCGCATCGCGGCGTAGGAAAGAACTGCGGTGTACGACTCCGCGGGAGGTAGCATCAGTGGACCCACAATAGCGATCGGTTGCCCGCCTGTCACCACGAGGTCGCGTGCTCCGAATTCCGACAGCCACACTCGACCCTCTTCTTCAACCACGATCCCAGTTGCACTCTTGGCTGCTTCTGCTGCGTCTCGGTTCGCGAACGTCCGAATATGCCAGTACACCGACGGCTGCGGGAACTTTAGGCCTTTTTCCGTAGCGATGTTGAAGCATCCGAATTCTGGTCTCTTTTGGCCGGGCGGCACATCGTCACAGGCCACTCCAGTAAGGTGTTCGTGCATTGTGCCCGCCATATCCTGACTGTGCAGCTCTCCGACAGTGAAACTAGTCTGTACCACCAGAAGCGAAGCGAGAACGCCAAGAATGGCTTGAATGCGGTTCATTTTTAGATCCTCTAATCCGCAGGCCGTCTCTTTGACTTCTCGCCTCTGGCCGCCAAGAACAAGTTAAGAAAGATAGTCAATTGTACGCAAGGGATTCGTCATTATAAGCGGGTTCTGTGCGATGGACGAAAGATCCGGCGATTCTGGCGCTTGGTCGGCAATGCGGAAGTCATCCGAAGGACGAGCTTGTGGGGGACCGCGAGGTCACTCCAGGCCACCGCTTAAGTTAGCGCTTATGGGGGAACACCCACCCTTACCCCAATCGCACCGCTGGTGTATCTGGCTCCCTCAGCAGGCTGCGGAAAACCCGCAAAAGCCTGCTGCTGTACCGTGGAAGAGAGGCGCTTCAGCGTCCCGTGCTAGGACGCCACCCCAAAAGGCTCGGGAACCCGGGTATCCAACTCTTCCGCATTGATCGCAACATGCACGTGCCGCTTCGCCACCAGCATGTAAATCGAAGGCACGACGAACAACGTGAACACCGTGCCGATGATCATGCCGCTGACCAGCATGATACCGATACTGTTGCGCGCGCCCGCGCCGGGGCCTGTAGCCAGCACCAGCGGAAAGTGCCCAAACACAGTAGCGGCCGTAGTCATCAGGATCGGCCGCAGACGGGTGCTGGCCGCTTCAATGACCGCAGCCATTTTGTCCCGGCCCTGTTCCTGCAACTGGTTGGCGAACTCCACGATCAGAATTCCGTTTTTCGCAATCAGTCCGACCAGTGTAATCAATCCCACCTGGCTGTAGATGTTCAGCGTGGTCAAGCCAAGGAACGAGAACATCAGCGCCCCGGAAAGCGCCAGCGGCACCGAGCCCGCCAGAACTATGAATGGATCGCGGAAGCTCTCAAACTGCGCCGCGAGTACCAGGTAAATCAAAATGGCCGACAGCAGGAACGTTCCCAGAAATTTGCTGCCTTCCACCCGCAACTGCCGCGATTCACCGGCGTAGTCGAGCGTGAATCCCTGCGGCATGATCTGCTTCGCCTGGTCCTCAAGGAAGGTGAGCGCTTGATCCAGCGGCACGTTCGGAGGGATCACGCCCTGGATACGGACCGCATTCAACTGCTGAAATTTATTCAGTGTGCGCGGTTGGGTCGTAGTCCGGAGACTGGCAAAGGTCGACAACGGCACCAGCTTGTCATTCGAACCCTTCACATAAATCTGCTGCAACTGGTCCGGCGTCAAGCGTTCCACCCGCTTCACCTGCGGAATCACCTTATAACTCCGGCCCTGAATGCTGAAGCGATTCACGTAGTTTCCGCCCATCATGGTCGATAGATCCTGCCCGGCCTGGCTCAGGTCCACTCCCTGCGAGCGCAACTTGTCGCGGTCGAAAACCACCTCGGTCTGCGGCTGGTCGAACTTTACATCCACATCGGCAAAGATAAACATGCCGCTGGCCATGGCTTTTTGCACCAACTGACTGGCGAGTCCTGTGATTTGTTCCGGCTGGGCCGAAGACGCAATCACCAGGTCGACCGGAAAATTTCCCGCGCCTGGCAGCGGCGGAGGCGTCAGTGGCACCACGCGAATTCCCGCGATGTTCGAAAGCGGCCCGGTGGATTCCACCAGCAGCTGTTGCGCGGTCTTCTTGCGCTGGCTCCAGGGCTTAGTGACCATGCCGCCAAAACCGCCAATGGGCGAAGTGATCTGGAAAATGCTGTCGCTCTCCGGGAACGAACGGTAGACGTTGTACACCTCTTTGGTGAACAGGTTGACCTGGTCGATGGTGGAGTTCGCCGAGGACTGAATCACGCCGAACACCACTCCCTGATCCTCCGCGGGCGCGAGCTCGTGCTGCGAGAACATGTAAAACGGAACCATCAGCACAGCCACAAGCGCCCACAGCGTCAGCACCACCGGCCGGTATTTCAAGGTACCGGCCAGCGTGTTTCGGTAGCCATTGCGCACACTGTCAAAACGACGGTTAATCCAGCCCTGCAAGCCGCTTTCCGCATCACCGGCGCGCAACAGCTTGGAACCCATCATCGGCGAAAGCGTCAGTGCCACCACACCGGAGATGGTCACCGCGCCGGCCAGAGTAAAGGCAAATTCTTTGAACAGGGCGCCAGTCAATCCACCCTGAATTCCGATTGGGGCGTAGACCGCCGCCAGGGTGATGGTCATGGCGATGATCGGCCCGACAAGTTCACGGGCAGCATCAATCGCCGCCCGGAACGGCGTCGCTCCCAGCTGCAAATGCCGCTCCACGTTCTCCACCATGACAATGGCGTCGTCCACCACCAGACCCACTGAAAGCACAACTGCCAGCAGGGTCAACAGATTGATGGTGAACCCGGCAAGCTGCATGATGAACACAGCGCCGATCAATGACAGCGGAATCGCTACCACTGGAATGATTACCGACCGGAACGATCCCAGGAACAGGAAGATCACCACGATCACGATGATCAGGGTCTCCGCCAGCGTGTGGATCACCTCGTCAATCGCGTCCTGGATGTAGGCAGTCGAATCGTAAGGCACGCCCAGCTTCATTCCCGTTGGCAGTTGCGACTCGAGCTCGGGGACAAGCGAGCGCACCTGTTTGATGACTTCCAGGGAGTTCGCGGTAGGCAGCACCCAGATGCCCATGAACGTCGCCGTCTGCCCGTTGAAGCGCACATCCGAGTCGTAATTTTCCGCGCCCAGCACAACATCGGCAATTTCGCCCATGCGCACTACGACGCCGTTCTCCTGCTTCACCACCATCTGCTTGAATTCATCCGCAGTACGCAGGTCGGTGTTCGCCACCAGGTTCACCGACACCATCGAACCTTTGGTGCTCCCCAGCGCGGAAAGATAATTGTTCTTGGCCAGGGCATCACGCACTTGCGAAGGATTCACTCCGCGCGCCGCCATCTCATTCGGCTTGAGCCAGATCCGCATGGCGAAAGTCCGGTTGCCGAGAATGTCGGCTCGCTGTACGCCGCTCACCGCGCTGAGTTTCGGCTGTACCACCCGGGTTAGATAATCCGTGATCTGATTCTGGTCGAGATCGGCGGAAGAGAAGCCCAGGTACAAAGCCGCAAACTGCGTGTCGGCTGTTTCCAATTCAATGACGGGAGCTTCCGCCTCGGGCGGCAGGTCATTGCGCACCTGGGCGACTTTGGCTTGAATCTGGGTCAGCGCCGCATTGGTGTCGTAGTTGAGCTTCAGGTGCACGCTGATGGTGCTAAGTCCCTGTGCGCTGGTCGATTCCATGTAATCGATGCCGTCCGCGCTGGCTATGACCCGTTCCAGAGGCGTGGTGATGAATCCACGGACCAGGTCGGCATTGGCGCCGACGTAGATCGTGGAAACGGTCACCACGGCGATATCGCTGCGCGGATATTGGCGCACGCTCAACGAGCGGATCGCCTGCAACCCGGCAATCAGAATCACCAGGTTGGCGCAAATCGCCAGAACGGGCCTTCTGACAAACAGATCGGTGAGCTTCATTTAGCTGTCCTCGGGCTTCGGCGCCTTGCTGTCCGATGGTTTAACTGTGTTATTGATTACCACCGCCGCTCCATTGCGTAGCTTGAATACACCCGAACTCACCACTTCGTCGCCTGGGTTCAGGCCGGAAAGGATCGCCACCTGGTCCCCTCGTGATCCTTCCACTTTGACAAACTGCTGTCGAACTCCCCGGTAGGTGTTGCCTTTGTCATCCTTCATATCGCCGACGACATAGACCGAATCGCCGTAGGGAGCGTAGTTAATCGCCGTCGCCGGCAGAGAAATCACCTGCCGGTCGGCGCCGGTCGAGATATCAACCTGCACGAACATGCCGCCGTGCAGCTTCCCTCCCGGATTCGCCAACGTTGCCTGTACCTGCACGTTACGAGTGGATTCATCGACCACCGAATCAAATGCGGTCACCTTGCCCAGATAGGACTTTTCTTTGGCGTCATTGCTGCGAATACGAATGGTGCTTCCCATTCGAATTTGCCCTGCATCCTGTTGCGGCACTCCAAAATTGACATAGATCGGATCTAACGACTGGAGAGAGACGATCGCCTGCCCCGCAGCTAAGTACTGGCCCAGATTTGCCTGGCGGATTCCCAATACTCCGGAGAAAGGAGCGCGAATCGTCTTCCGCGCAATCGTCGCGCGCACTTCCGCGACTTGCGCGTCGCTGGCTTTTTGCGTGGAGATGGCGTTGTCGTACTCGCTCTGAGCCAGAACTCCCTGCTTTACCAACTGCTCCATGCGCCCAAAGTTGATATGCGCCAGATCACGCGAGGCTTCCATCGAGGCCAGTTGCGCCTTCTCCTGCCGGGTGTCGAGCTCGACTAGTATGTCCCCCTCTTTGACCCACTTACCGGACTCGAAATTAATCTTGTCCACGGTCCCTGGAAGGTCCGCGCTCACCGTCACGCCCTGTACCGCTGCCATGGTGCCGATGACATTAAACGTCGAGGGCCACTTTTCCTGCCGGGCCGCCACCGTCGTCACCGCGACCGGAGGGATTTTAAAGCTGGCCCCGGCTGCCATCGCCGCTTGTATCTGCTTAAATTTGAAAAACCCGAGACCTCCCACAACCAGTCCCGCTACCACCAACATCAGGATCATCCGTTTTGCCATGAATGCCCTACCTCGATGCGAAATGAGAGTTTGCTGCAAGAAGGGAACTAATTCACGTCCCTGCTACAGGCCTAATTCTACTAGGACAAACCGCTCTTTGGGGCGGCCACCGCGCCTGACTGCGGCGCTTGAATACCTATGATTATTTGTAAATACTAATTTTGATTGGACTGTCGCATTGCCAATCGCATGTTCCTACAAAAGATTCCTCAGTTCCCCCCTAAGATTCAGGATTTTTGCGCTCCTGCCCCCATGGGTTAGACGAATGAATTAGACGTAAATCGACAGAATTCGACTTTTTTTCCGTACCCTTCCACAAACAATTTGCGTCCTCCACAGGTTCTTCACAGTCCGGCCCATTTTTATTGTTGAACCCGGCTCGCGCTTGCCGCAAAGTGCTCCTAGTGCTTGCGTGAGATGTCAATAGCATCCGCTGTTGCGGTGCATGAGAAACCAGCGCTCCCTTCGGGAGCGCGGTTCCAAAGTGCGGTGAGCCGGCAGATGCAACATCCACCAGCAATCGCGGCCCAGGTGGCTGGCCTGGGCCGCTTTTATTTTTGCGGCGGTCGGCCATTGGTTCGCTATTTGTTCGCTTATACTACATCCAACCGTGCCCCAGCAACCATAAATCATGGCCACTACTGATTACAGTCTCGCGCGCACCATGCCGGAGAACGTTGCCGCCGAACGCTCCATTCTGGGCGCGATTCTGCTGGATAACCTGGCCTATAGCCAGGCCGCCGAGCACTTAAAGCCGGAAGACTTTTCCCTCGATTCTCACCGCCGTATTTACCTGCGGATGGTGGACCTCGCCGAGGCCTCCAAGCCCATCGACCTGATCACGCTGGTGGAGGAGCTGGACCGGCACAAGGAACTGGAAGCCATCGGCGATGTGGCCTATGTCTCCGGATTGCTCGATGGCGTTCCCGACCGGCCCAGCATCGAGCACTACGTCCGAATCGTCCGGGACAAGGCGCTGTTGCGCGGATTGATTCATGTGGCCAGCGCGGCGATCGCCCGCGCTTCGGAGCAAAGCGACACGGCAGAAGAAATCCTCAACGATGCCGAGGCGTCCATCTTTCAGCTGTCGGAGAAGCGCATCGGGCGCGGGTTCCTGGGCATCACCGAAATCGTCAAAGAGTCGTTTGGCTCGGTCGATGCCCTGCTGCAACGCGGCCAGCGCGTGACCGGACTTGAGACCTACTACGCCGACCTGGATGAAATGACCAGCGGATTGCAGAAATCCGACCTGATCATCATCGCCGCCCGGCCTTCCATGGGAAAAACCGCCTTCGCCCTGAATATCGCAGAGAATGCCGCGGTGAATGGAGGGAAAGTCGTCGGGGTGTTTTCGCTGGAAATGTCGCGAGAGGCATTGCTGCTACGCCTCCTGTGCTCCCAGGCAAGGGTGGACTCGCACAAGATGCGGACTGGGTCTCTATGGAAAGAAGACGAAGCCAAAGTGTTGCACGCGATGGAGCAATTGGCACATGCCCCTATTTTTATCGATGACACTCCCGGCATCTCGCTGAGCGAGATGCGGGCGAAAGCCCGGCGCCTGCAACAGTCGCAAGAAAGAGTCGACCTGATTATCGTGGACTACTTGCAGCTCATGTCCGGGGGAGGACGGCGCTATGAGAACCGGACCCAGGAAGTCTCGGCCATTTCGCGCGGCCTGAAAGCGCTGGCCAAGGAGCTCAAGGTCCCGGTGGTTGCCCTTTCCCAGCTGAGCCGCGCTCCCGAAAGTCGCGGCGGGGACCACCGCCCACAGCTCGCCGATCTGCGCGAATCCGGCTCCATCGAGCAGGATGCCGACGTAGTGGCCTTCATCTTCCGCGAAGAGGTCTACAACCAGGACGATCCTGAGCTTCAGGGCAAAGCCGAAATCATCATCGCCAAACAGCGCAACGGCCCGACTGGCAAGGTCAAGCTGGCGTTTCTGAAGAACTCCACCCGATTTGAGTCCCTGGCCGACGGCGGTGGAATGCAGGGTGGGGACGAATAGGGTGGGGACGAATACTGAGGTTTTTTCCCATCAACGGGCTGTGGAAAATCTTGTGGAAGTGACGTACCGCCGTCAAAGTGCCGGGCATGGCATGTAGGCCAGTATCTACTTTAACAACCCGTCAAAAGCTGGTAATCCGAAGATAACAAGATTGTTAGATGGTCTTTGCCGATATCCAAGGCTTGGACTGGCCTATCGCAAAATTTCGAGCAACCTTTTAGATTTGCACATCCTGAAGGAATGTCCCTAGAGATTTCGTAGAGATTACCAACCCTTTAAGCGGGGAGAATGAGGGGAAATCCCAGCGCGGACCGCCCCGTGCCATTTCCCGAAGTCTAGTTGAATTCATACTTAAAATCATATAACCTGATTTTATGAAAAAGATGATCAGCGTCACGGAGGCGGCGCGCAATTTTGCCGAGTGCGTGAATCGCGCGCACTATCAGAACGTGACCTTTGTCCTTTTAAAGAACGGCTCTCCCGTGGCGCACATCACGCCGCCCAGCGCCAAAGTGTGCACCGGCGGTGACCTAGCGGCTGCCCTCGCTGAAGTCGAATTGCCGCCTGAGGAGTCCCGGAACTGGAGCAGTGACCTTAGAAACGCGCGGAAGAACCTGAAGCCGCTCCCCGACAAATGGCGATAATGATCGATGCCGATGTGATCATCGGTGGCGAAAAGGGCACGTTTGATCTGAAAGCGTGGCTCCAGTCAGCAGAGAGCGAGCAATTTGAGATCGCAGCCGTCACCGTTGCGGAGCTTTGGCATGGAGTCGAACGAGCGGACGAAGCGCACAGGAAAGTGAGGGAGAACTATCTGCGTTCCCTTCTCGGTGTGATCCCAGTGATTCCGTATACGGAGCAGACTGCCTATCACCATGCCCGAATCTGGGCGCAGTTAGAGTCCTCGGGCAAGATGATTGGCCCTTACGATCTGGTGGTTGCGGCAACGGCGTTGGAACGCGAGAGTCAGCTGGCAACCTTCAACAAGCGTCATTTTGCGGGAGTGGAAGGTCTTCGAGTCATCGAACCAAAGTGAATTGAGTTGGATGGGGTGGGTATCGTCTGGGCCGGATTTACGGATTTAACTTTCATCCAGTATTTTGAAGTGATCAACCTTTTCGCATACAGTAAGGTGCCATGGTTTACCGGCCGAATGTTGAACCAAATCTCGCTTTCGTTCTAATTCCGTTCAGTGACCCGTTTGAGGAGTATTACCAGAACATCATTAGGCCAGCAGCGAAAGCGGCTGGCCTAGCAACGCGGAAGGCGGACGAGATATACAGCACCGGACCAATAATCCACGACATATGGAGGCAGATATGGTCTGCAATTGTAGTTATTGCCGATGTGACCGGGAAGAATCCGAACGTTAATTATGAGCTAGGTATTTGCCACACTCTGGGCGTTCCGACGGTCATCATTACCCAAAGCGTCGACGATGTTCCTTTTGACTATCGGCATCGTCGTTGCATCCTTTATGACACGCACAGTTCAACCTGGCAACGTGATCTAAAAAGGTCTATCACAGCGACGCTAGAACAAGTCCTTATCGGGGAAGATGTAGGTCCAGAGCTAATTTGGCCTTATGAAACGTCGCCTCTCCGCGGGCGGCAGGGTGCGGGATTGCTTGTGCCTGCCAACGACGCCAGGGACTTAGTTGTGCACGGGGCACGCCTCGTCCGCGATGCTGTAAGTTATTCTTTTGGCCCGAATGGGGCGCACGTATCCGCAATCGTAGCTCACGAACAACGTCGCTATTACAAAAAGGGCGTGGATATTGCGAACAACATCCGATCATTAAACCCACTTGAAGATCCGGGTGTAAGTCAAAGTAGACAAGTCGCCATGGAGATGCATACTTCTGTTGGTGATGGTTCGAAGACAGCCATCGTGCTTTTTTACAAGATGCTGGAACTGGGGACTCTAGCCCTCAAACGCAATCACCCGCGCGTTGATGTTCTTCGCGGCATGGAGCGAGCAGTGGAATCGGTGATTGCGGCGATCAGGAGCAAAGCGAAAGGGATTACGGGAGAGACCGTGACTCAAATTGCTCGAACTGCCGCAGGAGGCAACAAAGCGATAGGCCTGCTAATGACGGAAGCGTTTAGAAAGGCCGGGAAAGATGGGCTGATCGTTGTCGAACAAACTAACGAACTCGAAATGAGTCTGGACGTTCAGGAGGGGATGCAGTTCGACCGAGGTTACATTGATGCCGAGTTTATCCGCCCAGGGGAGACCGAGGAATGTGTGCTTCACAACGCATACATTCTCGTGTACGAGTACAAGATCTCATCGATGCGGGATTTGTTACCTCTGCTGGAGGATGTTGCTAAAGCAGGCAGGCCGCTGCTGGTTATAGCCGACGATGTGGAGGGCGAGGCACTCGCAACGTTGGTCTTGAATCGTAAAAAAGGGGTGCTGGATTGTGTTGCAGTGAGGGCACCAGGATATGCTGACCGGAGAAAGGCGGTGCTCCAAGATATCGCGATGTTAACAGCCGCTGCTCCCATAACCGTATCTTCGGGCCGAAAGCTTTCAGGAATCACCCTCCAAGACTTAGGTGAAGCACGAAAGGTGATTGTTGCAAGGCAAGGTACGACGATCGTCGGTGGTAAGGGTGAGGCCAGTGCTTTCGATCGTGTCAGGAGCATCCGGGAAGAACTATCAAGAACGAAGGTTCCATATGATGTTGAGAAGCTTCGCGAAAGGTTGGCAAGGCTTAGCGGCGCGGTTGTAATCGTTCGAGTAGGAGGAAACAACTTTCAAGAGGTCAGTGATAATGCTTACTCAGTGGAGAGCGCAATGCATTCTGTCCAGAAGGCCATTGAAGAGGGGGCAGTACCTGGCGGCGGACTAAGCCTTCTTCACGCAAGGACCGCATTAGACAAGCTCACGTTCAAACGTCCCGGCGAAAAGGTCGGGGTAAGAGTGGTGTCCGACGCTTTGGAAGAGCCTACCCGCCAATTGATCGTCAATAGTAGGGCGAATCCGGAAGATATACTGGAGAAGATAAGACGTGCAAAAGATAAAGCCGTAGGGTTCAACTCGGAGACAAGCGAAGTACAAAGTCTAGTCTCAGCTGGCGTCCTCGATCCTGTTGCGACTGTTACAAACTCGGTTCGATTAGCGTTTTCTTTTGCCAGGACGCTTCTGGAAACCGCTGCGTGGGATTCGACGGGCCCCGACTTCTCTCCAAAGCAAGTTGACCCCGCAAAGTCCGATACGGCCGATCAGACCGAGGACACCGAAGTCTGAGCACACACTGGGCTAGCCCCTCGATTGGGCCGGTAACACATGTCTAACTGGGCAAACGCCACTGATCTGGGAACTGGTGACCCTACCTTATGGTCTTGAAATATCCCCTCCCGAGCTATCCTGCTAGTGGCACTAGCACATATTATACTTATGAAGGTTAATGTCGTGTTAAACTTCCGTGATTTGTGGGAGTAGATGTGCCGATGACCAAGCCGACGAATGAGGCTCTCGCGGTGGTTGGAGTATTGCTCGGGATTACTGGCCTTCTTGCCACCTTCGGAACTGCACAAACACACCTTGTCACAAGAATTGGAATCTCCAACGACACGCTTGTGTTGCTCGGAATCCTGCTGATGATCTGCGGTGGGTGCCTAGTGCTTTCGAGAATCGGTTTAGTGATTTGGAGACGAGCGAGGCGATCACGTTCTCCATTGCCCATAGTTCAAGCGCAGACAGCGACACGGGTCGATCTTCCCGAACTCCATGCGCTGTACGTGCATCAGTTTGAGGAAGATGCACCGAGCTTAGGGCAGATGCAAAGGTGGTACTCGCGTACTGCAAAATCTTCCGGATCATAGTCGAAGTCAATCCGATTACAGCCGCTAGAAAAATTGTGGCGTCGTTTAAGGCGGTTCCCTTAAAGAATACAACGATCCCGTATTTAGAAATGGAAGCTCTCACCGGAACGAGTTTGACAGAAGATCACATTGTGAAACCAGGCCACAGACCGGCTGCTTGGTACATAGGGGATGTAGTCAGCACATCTCGGCTTTCTGCAATCGCAGTAATGAGAGATTTAGTTGAGCACCTATCCGCGAATCTGCTGCCTGATACTCCCGTTTATGCGAGAGGTCTTACACAGAAAGGGCTCGGTTACCTGCGCGATTTTCGCTTTGAGGCCGTTGGCAACCATAGGCTCGAGCTTGGACGGATTTGTCGTCTGCTTGGCAGCGATGTGCAAGAGTTGCTATCTCGCTTACAGTCAGCGCGCCCGCGTCGCGCACGTGTGCGAAAAAAGTCAACGAAGGTCGCGGCTCCTATGGTGAAGAAAGACGAACTGGCTCGTCCCGTGATTGGAGACTCAGTTGCTCCCGTGCCCGATGGCCAGTCCCTTGTCTGCCCTGAAGAAAGGTAGTGGTTCAGTTCTAGGAAAAGCCGAGGTCGGCGACAAGAACATTGCACCAAAGACTTGCGGGACGGAAAATCCGGAAACACCCGGCGCCTTCCGGAGTCCCCAGTAAATGCCCATGCAATCGATCAGTGCGCTGTTTGTCGCAGGAAGGCTTGGGAACGCGTCCTCGTCGATGTCGGAGCGGTTGCGGAGCTTCACGCGGGCGTGAACATCCCCACTCAAGCCAAAACCGGGCCCTTCGACTAGGCTCAGGGCAGGCTTTGAATGGGCCACCGCCGGACGCGCATTCGGTAACGTTCCGTTTCCGCCGCGAATCTCCCTGTCGTCCGAATTTCCTGGCGCTGATCAAGAAGTCAGAACCATTGGCAGTTGCGCCCTTGGCGGGTTGGTCGAAAACGATATGAAATGGCAGGGCTGAAGCCGCCCTGATACGAACCTTTCTTGAACTGCCAACTTCTCACTGCTCCCAGTGTCGTTTTACAAAGTTGATGGAGGAGAGCATCCGTTGCTCCATGCGGTTGCGGGGAGGTTGCTGGTCCGGGACCGGATCTTCGCGAGCCACTTCTTCAGCGGGTTCCTTCAGTTCCGCCGCGTCGCGCAACAATGCCCATGCCTCGCGGTACTGCTCATATTTGGCAGTTGGTGAATTGGGATAGAGCGTGATGCATTCCTTACCGTGAATAACGTCGGCGGGGATGATGTACCACGCATCCGCCGGGACTACGTAAGCTGCCAGGAAGTCGAACGATCCCGCGGCGTAGGCTTGGTGGCCGCCGCGGACGGTGCAAACATATCCGGTCTTTTCTTTGCTCAGAGTTGACTTGACCTGGACGCTGATGAAGCGTCCGGTCTGGCCGATGACGAAGTCATAGCTGGACAGTTCTCCCCAGGGCTTGCTCACAGGCAGACCATGCTCGTGGGCTCTGGCCATGAAAACTGACTCTGCCCATTCGCCGCGCTGTTTCTTGTCGGCGATGATTTTTGGTTTTTGGGTCTTCATTCCAACTCTCAGGCATTGTCATTCCGAGCCGCTCGGAGCCGAAGGCGAGAGCGTGTCGAGGAACCTGCTTTTCCTTACTTCCATTGGAAATGTTTGCGGATGCTTAAGGCAAGAGTTTTCTAAAACAAAAATCGAGGGCCGCGATTCCCAAAATGGGACAATCTGCTACTTGTACAGTTTTGAGAATCTTGGTAGGAACTAAGCCTTAATTCGTCTAAAATCGCCCTAGGAAACAACGTGAAGCCCGTCTCAGATTCAACGAAGATGCAGGTCAGATTTGCGGCGGCATGCAGGCTATTCTCGTCAAGCGTGATCCGAGAAATGGCTAGAAAGGGAAAATCCCCTCTTTTTGCGAGGCTAGCACGCGAGTCGCATTTGCTAGGTCTCTCGTCGCAAGAGCAGGTATCTAGTCTTTTCGAAGCCGCCTTCTCTCTCCTAAAACGCGAAGGTTTAAGGCACGAGTACATCTATAAGGCTGCTTTAACGCACAAAATATTACTAGGGACGCACTCATTGCAGACGGCGTCAATGCTGACTGAATTTCGAGTGCGGGAGTGCAAGGCAGATCTTGTCATTCTCAATGGCACGGCCACAGTTTACGAAGTGAAATCTGAGCGCGACTCTTTGGGTCGGCTGGAGCGGCAAATCTCGGCATACTTAGATGTCTTCGCGCAAGTGTATGTTATTGCACCGGACACTCATCTGAACGCTGTAAAGGCCACAGTACCCAGAGAGGTTGGAATAATGTCCCTCAATAGCAGGTATCAGATTTCGACGCTACGAGAGTCGGTTTATCGGCCGAGTCGAACGTCGGCTGCCGCAATTTTCGATTCGATCAGGACTGACGAAGCGCGCATGATACTTCGAATGCAAGGAGTGGCGATTCCTGATGTGCCAAATACCGAGTTGAATTCTGTCTTAAGGGAGTTATTTTCCAAGTTGGATGGACGTACGGCACACGCCGGGATGGTGGCTGTTTTGAAGAAAACGCGTAGTCTCTTGCCGCTTTCTGAACTGGTCTTTCAAATGCCACGTTCGCTTCAGCCTGCTGCCTTGTCAGTTCCTCTGCGGAAGCGTGATCACCAACGGTTAATTTCCGCGGTGAACACACGCCTAGAAGATGCGGTTCTTTGGTCTTAGCAAGGCATGTACCATCCCTACTTCCGCGGCAAGCAATACGAGCTAGTCACAGTTCGGGAAATGGCCCCGCTTTTCAAGCAGGCCAATTTCCGTCCAATAGTTGAGCCTGTCAGAGAGACCCTAAGCGGATTGAGCAGGGCATTAGACGAAGTGGATAAAGTAGATGGCCAAGCTGTAGTAATTGTGAACCCTCATCACGGCGACTTATCGGGTACCGGTGGCCAGTTGACGGAGCTCCTTAAAGAACGCTTTCTGGATAGACCTGGCATTTCTGCCGGAATTTTACTTAAGCAAAATTTATCGTTGAAGCAAGCCTTGGGCCTTTATAGGGAACATTCCACACATAGTCCAGTTTTCATTCATGCTGGTTTTGCGGATGCCAAAGCGTTGGCTGAAGCACTAGGCACACCGACGAAAAATCAGCCTCACATTTTCCTCGAGAATTACTGTGGCAAGCTTTACCAAAAGCACTTCAAGGATGCCTACAGAGTTCTTTTGAGAGACGGATTCCAGCGAAAACGTGGTAGAGACTACGACGCCATCGAACCATTTTCGGACCTGCACGCAACCTTTCAGGACGAAGGAATGGATGGGTTTGGAGACTTTCTGACAGTTGGCGACGAATATAGCGAAACAGGAGGGCCTGCCTACACTGTCGTAATTCATCTCACATTTATTAACCATGAACAAGATGACACAATGCAGATTTATCACTTTAAGTCCAAGCGGCAAGATACTCCCACCGATCCTGCGGGTAAGTTTGCGGAAGCACTCGATGAGATGATGAAAACGCTGCAACGCCCGGACGCAAAGATTTTTGAGACAAATGCAATGAAAGAACTTAAAGACCTCCACCGAGAAAGGCATTTCCCCGGCCTCGGTTACGTCAAGAAGCTCTCGATGAGCCATCACATCGAAACCCTAGCAAATTATCTGAGAACTACTTCATAGCTGTTTTATGAAATGCTGCGCAGCATGTTTTGGCGACCGGGGACTTCGCAAAAGAACTATCCCTCACATGTCAACCGAGATGGGCAGGTGTTCCTATTGCGGCACTGATGGGGTTGCTGTTCTGCCACCTTCGAAATTGCTTGATGTCTTCGGACTTTTGATAAGCGCATATCAACCTGATGAAACGGGCAAGACTCTCATTGAATGGTTTCGTGAGGATTGGGGCATGTTCGACCATCCGAGCATGGACGAGATTCGCACGAGCGATTTGCTCGCGGACATCCTCGGTGATGAAGAACCCGTTCGCCGAAAATATTCTCCAACCGGCGCAGTAGATGTTGGACAATTGGCCGAGTGGGAAAAGCTACGCGATGAACTTATGTATCGCAACCGCTATTTTCCGCAAACAGATATCGACCTTGAGGGACTCAAAGCGCTGTTGGACCAACTGATATCTGATCCCGGAGACATTCCACAGCAGTGGTATCGGGCTCGTATTCAACCGGGAGATTTCGCATTGCCTATTGCCGAAATGGGAGCGCCGCATAAAAGGATCGCTTCCTACGGCCGGGCCAATCCTGCTGGTATCCCTTACTTATATCTTGGTTCGACGGAACTTACAGCCATATCCGAGATTCGGCCACACACGGGCGAATTGGTGTGTGTCGCAGATTTCACGACGGCAGACAACCTAGCCTTAGTTGATCTGAGGAAGCCCAAGAAGATGGTCTCGCCGTTCTTACTGGCGGATGCTGAGGAAATTGGAAGGATGAGAAGAGATATTCCATTCCTGGAACGCCTCGGCGACGAACTGACGCGCCCGATCGTGCCCTTTGCCGCAGTAATTGACTATACGCCAAGCCAATACATTTGCGAGTTCATCAAGAAATGCGGACACGAAGGCGTAATTTACCGTAGTTCTGTGAGCGATGGGATCAATCTCGCGCTGTTCGATCCTTCAAAAGCGCAACTAGGCACTGTAAGGCAGCACCGAATTTCGCGCGTATCCGTTGAAATCGATCCGCCGCGAAACTAAGTGATATGTTCGTATTCTTCTACAAAAAGTTACGAGAAGAAAACGGACACCGGAACGTTTCCAGCGGCTAAAGCCGGTTCTCTATTCAGACTTAAACGATATGGCTGAAGCCATATCCTGATACGAACCCTCGGGGGGCTTGCAAACAGCAGGTCTCTCCACTCCACACAACGATCCGCTTTGCGGCTCGTTGTGCTACGGTCGAGATGACAGGGTTGAGGAGTCGTCATGCGGCAGGGCTTCAGCTGCTGCCGTGACACGAACCTTTTTCTCGAACTGCCCCCCACTCAAGCCAAACCCGGGCTTGAATAGGCCACCCTCTGTGACGAGATATTGGGAAGTGAGGTCAAAAATCCCCACCCCCACATAAGGTTCGTCAAAACTTTAACGTCGTCAAAGTAAACAGCAGGACAATGGTCGCAATCTCAATCAGAAACGAATACAAGATGAGACGTCTCGGGCGCTTGAATTTTGCCAGCACACAGCTGCCAGCCAGGCCGACTGCGGTCATGGGAAAACCGAAGACGCGATAGAGGCAGAGGGAGCCCAGGAGACTGTTCGTCTGGCCTACGGCAGGGATCGCCATGAGCCCCAAGCTTACGGGCGCGGTGAGGCCAAATCCGAACAGAACTCGGGCGAACTTTGTGTAGGCCGCTTCCGAGTTGCGAATGAGTAGGGCAAGAATACAGGTTGGAACGAGTAACAGGGCGACCAGAAATAGTTCCAGGAACCAGTCTCCACCAGCGGCCATGCCGCCGTTGAAATCGGCAGGATTGCGTCGCTCGGCAAGATAGCGCTGAGTGATGAGCGCGGCGGCCACGACCAGCACACCTGCATATCCGGCTATAACCATGCCGATTCCCACGCGCCGATAAGTCAAAGTCTGGCTCATGAGCGAATTTTACGGCCCGATGGCGGGCGTTAGAACATTACTATCGTGCGGGAGCGATTCTGGTGGGTATCTGTGATTTCAAGGCTCACCGTCGGGCACTCGCGGAACACCAGGTCTCTCCACTTCGCACAACAATCCGCTTTGCGGCTTGTTGTGCTGCGGTCGAGATGACAGGGATATTGAATCCGCTTGGCGGCTTGTTGTGCTCCGGTCCAGACGACAGGGTTGGGAAGATCGGAACACGCTCACTCAAGCCAAAACCGGGTTGGGTCGGCCCCCCACCTGCCCGCGGGCGAGGGCGCCCGCACCACACTAATTGCTATCTTCGCCGACCTTCAGCACAGCCAGGAAGGCTTCTTGCGGAATATCCACCCGGCCGATGCGCTTCATACGCTTTTTACCTTCTTTTTGTTTCTCCAGCAGCTTGCGCTTGCGGGAGATATCGCCGCCGTAGCACTTGGCAATGACGTTTTTGCGGATGGCCGATACCGTTTCCCGGGCAATGATCTTGGCGCCGATGGATGCCTGAATCGCAACTTCGAACATTTGCCGGGGAATGAGTTCGCGCATCTTCGACACCAGGGCTTTGCCGCGTTCATAGGCGAAGTCGCGGTGCACGATGATGGATAGCGCATCCACGGGCTCGCCCGCGACCAGAATGTCCATCTTCACCATGGGCGAAGTCCAATAGTCCGCCAGGTGATAGTCGAGCGAAGCGTAACCGCGCGAGACCGATTTCAAGCGATCATAAAAATCCAGGACGATCTCGTTCAGCGGCAGTTCGTAGTGCAGCATCACTCGCGATGAGCTTACATACTCAAACGTCTTCTGCTTGCCGCGTTTGTCTTCCACTAACTTCAGGATTCCGCCGACATAATCTTCATTGGTGAGGATGGTGGCCAAAATTACCGGCTCTTCAATTTTGGCAATTTCGCTCTGCTCCAGCCAGCGCGAGGGATTGTCCACTTCGACCATCGTGCCATCCGTTTTGGTGATCTTGTAGCGGACGCTGGGGGCGGTGGTAATGAGCTCCAGGCCGAACTCACGCTCCAGCCGCTCCTGAATGATCTCCATGTGCAGCAGGCCGAGAAAGCCGCAGCGGAAGCCGAAGCCGAGCGCGACCGAGCTTTCCGGCTCGAAGAAGAATGACGAGTCGTTCAAGCGGAGCTTTTCCAGGGCCTCGCGCAGTTGCGTGTGCTCGTGCGCGTCCACCGTATAGATGCCGGCGAAGACCATGGGCTTGGTTTCTTCAAAACCGGGCAACGGCTCGATGGCGGGATTGCCGTCCTCTGTGATGGTGTCGCCGATTTTGGTGTCAGCTACATTCTTGCTATTGGCCATGATGAAG
>WNFY01001763.1_pt1 | contig 40940 bp, 34 predicted proteins | sample 5400091 | NCBI WGS metagenome assembly WNFY01 (sample SAMN13153364, study PRJNA577476) | soil metagenome | isolation source: 60 cm soil or saprolite under grassland replicate 1 | place: USA:California | collected 2016-06-15 | reverse complement strand
TTGCCGAACTGAAATCTACTGCGGGAAAACAAGGGGTGATCAATGCGGAATTAAGGTCAACCATCGCTCACGAGCAGGAAGCAATAGCAGCCGTAACGACGCAGCTGAAAGAGCAAGCGGCGCAAATCCAGAAGGTGAGCGCCCAAATTGAGGTGAGCAAACCGACCACATCAATGGCTGTGAATAATCGATAGAGCGCCGGAAAACACACTAACAGAAGCAGACGGACGAAACCAAGATAACGAAGGCGTGTTTATCCAGCCGAAATTACAACCTTCGTTGTCTTCGCTGCCTTCTGTAAAACCTTTCTGCGATCCAAGCTTAACCTCTGGCTTAACAAAATAGAAATTGTATGAAAGCACCAATGAAAATCAAAATGACAACTCCATCACTTCTCATCGTCTTTGCCCTTGCCTGGCTTGCCCCTTCCCAGAAAGCGCACGCGGTCAGTCCGGCGCCGGACGGAGGCTATCCCGGCGGCAACACCGCAGAAGGGCAGAACGCCTTATCAAGCCTGAGCACTGGCACGTACAACACGGCAGTTGGTTGGTTGTCGCTCAGGGGCGTAACGGCCGGTAATCTCAATACGGGCATCGGCGCAGCCACGCTCTTTGCCAACACCGGAAGTGAAAATACAGCTACTGGTGCCGCAGCTCTCTTTAGTAACACCACCGGTTTTCTGAACACAGCCAACGGTGTGCAAGCGCTCCTTAGCAACACCACTGGTGGAAACAACACGGCCATCGGCGTGAGCGCGTTAGCGGCTAACACTACCGGTGACGACAATACTGCCACCGGCGTTGTCGCGCTCGTCCGCAATACCACCGGCAACTTCAACACAGCTACAGGTTATCAGGCGCTCTATCACAACACCGTTGCTAACGACAACACGGCCGACGGTATGAATGCACTGGTGAACAACACAGACGGCAACGACAACACGGCCACCGGTTTTCAGGCGCTCTTTAGCAATACTGAGGGGCCAAACAACACGGCTGACGGCGTGAGCGCGCTCAAGAATAACACCGCGGGCTCCGCCAACACAGCCATCGGTGTTCTGGCACTCTTCAGCAACACCGTTGGCAGCGAGAACACAGCCACCGGCATTGAAGTGCTCACCCGCAACAGCGAAGGCCTCGCCAACACGGGCGACGGCGCGGGCGCGCTCGGCGGCAACACCAGTGGCGACAACAACACGGCCACCGGGGTTGCCGCGCTCAATAGCAACACTACGGGCGGCAATAATGTCGCCCTCGGCTACGGCGCCGGATCCAATGCAACAACGGGTTCGAATAACGTCTATATCGGCGCAGGACTGCAGGGCGTTGCTGGCGAGAGCAACGCCTGCTATATGGCGAGCATTTTTGGCCAACTCTCCTCCGGAGGAACGCCAGTGTTTGTTAACGCAGCGGGTAAACTCGGCACTACTACTTCCTCCCGACGCTTCAAGGACGATATCAAACCGATGGATAAAGCCAGCGACGCGATCCTCGCGCTGAAACCGGTTACCTTCCATTACAAGAAAGAATTTGATCCAAAAGGTATCCCGCAGTTTGGGCTCGTGGCTGAAGATGTGGAGGAATGAGTTTCTCAAGGAACATCGCAAAGTCCAAGAATTGGAAGCGAAGGTGGCGAGGCAACAGAACGAATCCGAGACGAGCGACGCCAAACAACGGGAGCAGATTCAAGCTCTCACTGCGCGCCTTGATGAACAGGAGGCAAAGATTCAGAAGGTGACTGGTCAGATCGAACTCAGGAAGCCTTCATCGCAAATAGTAAGTAACGACTAGTAAGAGCTGGGAAATTGTAACGGTTCTTGCGTCAAGCACCGAAGCACGGAACAGGCGTTTGACACAAGCGCCCTCCACGCCCTTCCAGCGCGCCCTGCGGTCGCGCCTCCCAATTCTCGTTCGATAATTTTCTTGCAGCGCAGCGTTGTGCCGTACTTTTGTTATCCTGATGGAGGTTCCACGAGATCCTGCCGCTTCGCGGTACGACCACGCCGGGAAAGGTCTGCGCCGGAGCGATCTTAATCCCGATCCGGTCAAGCAATTTGGGAACTGGTTCACCGCCGCGATTGAGGCAGGCATTCGTGATGTCAACGCAATGAGCCTTGCCACTGCCGCCGGGGACGGCAGACCGTCGGTGCGCATTGTTCTTTTGAAAGGGTTTGACCAGGATGGGTTCGTCTTTTTTACCAATTACGAGAGCGAGAAAGGGAAACAGCTGGAGGCCAATCCCTATGCGGCGCTGGCGTTTTACTGGATCGAACTCGACCGGCAAATTCGCGTCAGTGGAAAAGTGCAAAAAACGTCGCGCGAAGATTCGCAGACGTACTTTCATTCGCGCCCGGTCGGTAGCCAGTTAAGCGCATGGGCGTCGCGCCAGAGCGAGGTGATCGACGGGCGTCGCGTACTCAACGCCCGCCTGGCAGAAATGACCGAACGTTTCGGTGATAAGCCGATTCCATTGCCGCCGCACTGGGGCGGCTACCGGCTCAAACCGGACAGGATGGAATTCTGGCAGGGCCGTCCGAATCGGCTACACGATCGGTTTCGGTATACACGGAAGGCGCACGGCACCTGGCACATTGAGCGGCTAGCTCCGTGAGTAAATGACAAATGTCCAATGACGAAATCCGAATGACGAATGCTCGTTCGTTGCCTCTTTCGTAATTTTAACATTCGGGTTTGTTTCGTCATTCGTGCTTCGTCATTGTGAGAATGCATTCATGAAGAGAAACGATCCGACCAGAATAGAGATCGAGCTCGCCGACATTACAAAACTCGAGATCGACGGAATTGTGAACGCGGCGAACACGACGCTTCTGGGCGGCGGCGGGGTCGATGGCGCGATTCATCGCGCTGCCGGCCCTGAATTGCTCGTCGAATGCAGAAGACTGGGCGGTTGTGAATCTGGGGAAGCAAAAATTACTCGCGGCTATCGTTTGCCCGCTCGGTTTGTCATTCACACGGTCGGGCCGGTCTGGCACGGCGGAAAACGTGGCGAGTCTGAGACGCTGGCAAACTGTTATCGGAATTCATTGCAGATTGCGGTGGAAAACGGAATCAAGACCATAGCGTTCCCAGCAATTAGTTGCGGCGCATACGGCTATCCGATCGAAGAAGCTGCGCAGGTCGCCGTAAAGACCACGCGCGAATCTCTCGCGAACGACAGGAGGATCAAGAAAGTGATTTTTGCTCTGTTCAGCGAAGATCTCTACGAGGCGTATCGCAGATTATTGTAGCGGCGCTCTAATGAGCGCCGAAATTGATCGCCGCATTGTCGCCCGGCAGTCACAGGCCGCCGCTACAACGCTCATTCGGAGAGACGCAATCGCGCATCGGCATACGATTTCATTTTGTATGATTAATCCGAACGAAAACGATCTTACGAGGGACGAACCGCTTCCGACGCAGCAGCAGCTTCAGTCGGCCGCAGAAGAAATTGGCTCAACTGGGCGTGAGCAGTTTCGTCGAGCAACAAACAAACTTTCCACGGCGATGAGCCAGACGTGGGATGAGACCAAGGAAAAAGCCGGCCGCGCGCGGGAGCGCACCGAATATTTCGTGCGCGAAAATCCCGTGCCCGCAATCCTCAGTGCGCTGGGGATTGGGATCGCGATTGGGCTTGCGATCCGGTACGCCTCTCCCACCGAGCGAAAAGCGGAAATCGAGGTGAAGTCGCCGCTGGGAAATGTGAACTGGAGCATCCTTTCGCTGCCGTTTCTCTGGCCGCTGTTCAAATCCGCACGGGAAAAATATGAAGAGTCGGCTGAAGCGGTGAAAGATGGCGTCAAACAGCTGAAGAAAATCGATGTGAATCGTTACGCAAAGCCGATCCGCAAGCGCTGGAAAGCGTGGACGCGCTGAGCAGTGGCTGGACTTCGATTCCTGCTGATTGCTGAATTCAAAATTTGGTGCGTTGCGCGTAAGCGAGCAATAAAGGTAAGCCAACACTTCTCGGCTCTCCGCGATTGTTGGTAGGAGCAAGCTTCCCGGTGTTAGCTTGCGCAATGATCGTCCAAATCTACGAGGTAACCTCACCGGAAGAGGCTCGTGCGCTCAGCTCGATGGGCGTGGATCATGTTGGCGTTCTGGTCGGCGATGGCTCGTTTCCTCGCGAGCAAACCATCGGGACGGCGCGCGAAATTTTTGCGGCGATCCGCTCACGATCGAAGGCATCCGCCCTCTTGCTTTCCGATGATCTCGATCTCATTGCGTCGCTCACCGCGCAGCTGCTGCCAGACATCCTGCATCTCGGCGCAGCCCCACAGTACCTGTCGCCAGCACAGTTGCGCACGCTAAAACGCAAGTTTCCCGCGATCTTGCTGATGCGCAGCATCCCCGTAGTTGACGACGACAGCATCGCCCTCGCTCGTTCCTACGATGGGATCGCCGATTTTCTTCTTCTCGATAGTTACAAGTCTGGCGATCGCCAAATCGGGGCCTTGGGCGTGGCCCATAGCTGGAAGCTCGACCGGCGTATCGTCGAAAGTGTGCGCACGCCCGTCATCATTGCGGGGGGATTAGGGTCAGAGAACGTTCGCGACGCTATCCGTGCCTCATGCCCGGCGGGCGTCGATTCCAAGACCAAAACGGACAAGAGCGACGGAACCCATACGAAAGATCTGCAGAAGGTATCGGCGTTCGTGGCGGCGGCCCGCACCTGAGTTGCAACGCACAAACGCTGGAGAGTGTTTATGCCGTGATTGCGTCTTGTTGAATTGTCGAAAATCGGTGGCAAGGAGAGATCGCTATCGATCAAAACGATGACCAGGACGGTTAATATCATCACTGCTGTGTACATCGGCGACCCCACGGAGTACGGTTACGAAAAAGGAAAGACGTACGGCTTAAAATTAACCCAGGACGATCGATTCCCTATTGCCCTGATAGGGTTGAAGGAATTTTCTACAGAAGAAGACGCGACTAAACAGAGGCTCGTTTATTCGACCTTGAACAACATGCTCGGACATTGGGACGAAATTCGAGACGCAATGGGGACATTCACAGAGGAGTCGTAAACAGATTCTCTGTTCGATCATCTAAATTCCGAGAAAGCTGTTGATGAGGTCGGCGAGAGCGCGCGGGTACTGTGCCATGAACGCGTGGCCACCATGAGGGAATTGCGCCAGCCATGCGCCGGGGATGGCATTGGCCAGTTTTAATGCATTTGAAGGTGGAATCACACTATCCTCGGTGCCTGTGGCGATTAACACGGGAACGCGAATTTCTCGTACTGCGCTCCCGAGGCCGATGCGATGCCATCCATCCATCGCTGCAGCCTGGCGCCTGACCAAGTCCGGCGATAACTGCGCACGCGCAGCCGCGACGATGTCCCCGAACCGACGGTAAAACGATTCGGCTACATCGCTCGGAAAAAGCAATGCGAGCAATCGACATGCCTGCTCGTGCGGCGTGCCGGACATATTGACGAGTTGTAACCACACAGCGTCCGAGGCGAAATCTGCGTCAGTGCCTCCAGGATCCGTCGATAACAAAACGAGTTTGTTAACGCGATCCGGACGCTGCAAGGCCAGGGTCTGGGCGACAAATCCGCCCATCGACCACCCCAACACGCTCAAGCTGTGGAAACCGAGCGTCTCCATTGCACGGGCCGCATCATCAGCGAGCTGAGCGATGTTGAATGGCCTTTCGTTGTCGGTAGATCCGCCCATCCCTCTATGATCAAGCAGAATCAATTCGTTCGAAGACGCGAGCGCATCGATGAACGAAGGATCCCAGTCAGCAAGCGTCGCAGCAAATCCGTTCAGCACCAGAAGTGGTGGACCATTTCCGACACGACGATAAGCGATTTGCACGCCGTCGACCGGGATCGTTGCTAACGATTCAGTTCCCACCGGACCAACTCCATCGTTGAAGCGTCGCGCCACATCGCTGAAAGTGTCAATTCGCAAATGGCAAGGTCCCGTTCCACTGAGCAGCCTGCGTGGCAACGCAATCCGATCTTCGAATTTTTTGCGTCGCTGAAACTCGCTGTCGTTTTGCTCGCGGTGCTGATCGTCGCCGCGATCGCCGGCACGATTTGGGAATCAAGTTTCGACGCGAAGATCGCCCGCGCCTATATCTACGGCGCGCCGTGGTTCAATCTCTGGCTGGTTTTGCTTGGAGCGAACCTTGCTTGTTCCGCGTTATCGCGCTGGCCCTGGCGCAAGCATCATCTTGCATTTCTGATCACGCATCTCGGAATCATCACGCTGCTAATCGGGTCGCTGATCGGCAGGATTTGGGGAGTGGAAGGAACGATCACGCTTTTTAAGGGCGACCCGGCCACAAATCGGCTCCTTGTTAACGAGCGCCAGCTTCGCGTTCACGATGTCGATGGAGTTGTGAAGGGTTATCCCGCGGAATTCTTGCATCATCCGCCGACGCCGCAGCATCCACGGGACCTCGGGCTGTTGGCCAGCGGAGCACATCTGCAAATTGTCGATTTCGCGCAGGCGATTGAGGGGAAGCTTAATCCGCAGCCGGTAAGCGAGGGCGGCGCGCCTGCGCTACATTTCAAAATTGCAACCGCGATGATGAATCAGCGTCTCGACGGCTGGCTGCTCGCTGACGATCCACAGCACGAAAATTTCTCAATGGGTCTGGCAACTATCGAATTGAAACGCGGGATGGCGACACCGATTACGAGCACCAGCAGGAGCACGACTAACAGCGAAGTAGCAACCGATCTTGAGGAATCGATTTTCGCTTTTAGCAAAGCGCCAGACGAACAGATAGGTCACGCTCGGAAAGGCGGCAGCACCGGCGCAAAGGTCCGATTAGTCGCGCCTGAGAATGGAAACAAAGGGCGCGTCGTAATTTCCTCGGGCCCGAGTGAGGTCAGCTTCGACGTAGCAGAAAACCTCGGACGTGATGTCGCAATGGCCGGAACGCCGTTCACACTCAAGATCGAACAGTATTGGCCTGATTTCCGGATTGAGAACGGCAAACCGAGTTCGCTCAGCGATGAGCCGAACAATCCTGCGGTGCTCGTCACGCTCCGTGGCAAAGGGATTCCGGCCAGCGCTGCCGAACCAAATCCACACGGAGGCGGCGGCAAAGAACTTAATGCAACGGGAGGTCCGCCGGCGATGCCCGCGCCTGGCGAAGAAGCATCAAATCATCTCACATTGTTCATCGCAGAAGATGGAGCGATCACTTACGAGCTCGCTTCACGAAAAAACGGCAAATCTTCAGGCAAACTCGAGTTGAATAAGCCGCTGCCAACAGGTTGGGCCGATTGGCAGCTTCTCGTTAACAAGACGATGCCCGGCGCGCAGCCGCAGATGGATTTCACGCCGGTGAAATCCGAGCAAGGATCAGCGTCCCCCTCCGCTGTGGCCGATCTGTCAGACGGCGTGCGGGTGCGTGTTCAACAAAATGGCGAAACACTCGAGCGATGGGCTCCAGCCGGCTGGCAGATCGCAATTCCGATCCGCCAAGCGACGGATTCGCCGTCGCAAACGTCGCCCAGTCAAACAATGTTTGCCTATGGCTGGAGAACAGTTTCGCTGCCGATCGGACTCGAACTGCTCGAGTTTGAAGTGAAACGCAACGAAGGCAGCGATAGCCCCGCGGGATTTAAAAGTACGCTGCGAGTGGTCACTGCCGATGGCGAGACCGCGACCGGCTCATGCTGGATGAATAATCCATTTAGTTTTCCTGGTAATTGGTGGCGGACGTGGACTGGGTTGACTTACAAAGTCTCGCAAGCCTCGTGGAACCCTGAAAACCTTAACCAAAGCACGGTGCAGATTTTGCGCGACCCCGGCTGGCTATTGAAATGGATCGGTTCGTTGCTGGTTGTGATTGGCGTATTCATGATGTTTTATCTTCAGCCGTACCGGAAACAGACCGTAGGCGAACCGATCACGCCGACTAGTTCAAACCCGAACGAACAAAACCGTACGGCATCCGCCGAATCGCGACCTGTCCCTGCGACAGTTCAGCATTGACTCCGAAAGCCTGGCGAGTTGAAAGCCGGGGCAAAACGTTGAACGTTCTGCCCTGGCATGAGACACCGAAGAGCTATTCAATCATTCGTATTTTTCGCCTTCATGGCGGCTTTGGCTGCATACGCCTCGGACCAAGAGCCGGCCGAAGTTTCCGAACCTGAGCAATCTCCGTCAGTCGAGTCGAAATGGGGTAATTACGACGGCGAGCCCGTAACGAAATGGAATCCGGACGGACGGACGATGACGCTGTTGACAGAACTGCGTTACACCGATCCGAATGGCAACGTCTGGGTAGCGCCGATCGGATCGGTTGTCGATGGCGCATCGATCCCGCGGTACCTCTGGTCTGTCATGGGCGGACCGTTTGAAGGAAAATATCGGAACGCTTCCGTGTTGCATGATGTCGCATATGGAGAACACAAACGGCCATGGCAGGATTGCGACCGCATGTTCTATTACGCTATGCGTTGCAGCGGCGTGAGCGCCGCTGAAGCAAAGACCATGTTTTATGCGCTATTCAGGTTTGGGCATCATTGGAAATTCCCGATCAAACGCGCGAAGCCAGTGAAGTACGAGGGCGGCCTTGTGGCGAGAGGAGAAGAAATTCCGCGCGCGATTCCAGTGAATCCGGCTCAAATTGACCAAGCGCAGGAATGGATCAGCACCAGCGATCCAAGTCTCGAGCAAATCGAGCAACGAGCCAACGAGGAGAACCGCTGACCCTGGGTTCGTGGACGGCCAAATCTCCCTGGCTATGGTTTCGCGGCCGAACTCGAAGGGTCCGAGAATGTGACAGGCAACCGTGATCTCGAGATGGATCTAATGACGCTCACAGAAATTCGCCGGGCGGCGTCGCGCGCAGGCGGGAGCGCGGTGCCGGGGCGCGTACATGTGCAAGTGGAAAGCGCGAACCCAAAGCTGACGCGCGAACAGCAGCCCTATTGTGAACTTGCTCTCGCCGATGCGTGCGATCGCATGACGCTGCGTGTGTGGAGCGATCATCCCGCTTACAAAACTTGCAGCGCACTCAGTGGGCGCGAATTCGTCGAGCTTACAGCGGAGTTTCACACACATTCGCAATACGGCCTCGAAGCTCGCAAGTGGACGGTGCGGCCGCTCACCGAACAGGAGAAAAACGATCTGCTGCAAGGCCCCGCAGATTTGCGGACCAAACAAACGGCAGATTGGGAATTTATCTTGCAAACTACCCGGGGGCTTGGCGATCCCCGGCTGCGCGCCTTATGCGCCGCATTTCTGAATGAATGGGGCGAACGTTTTCGTCGCGCCGCAGCAGCGCGCAAATATCATCATGCTCGTCGCGGCGGGCTCGTCGAGCACACCGCGCAAATGATGCGCGTGGCGAGGGAGATCGCGCCGGTCTATCCGCAATTGAATGTTGACCTGTTGATCGCCGGAATTCTGTTTCACGACTCCGGTAAGCTCTGGGAAAACCAATTCTCCGAAACGGGCTTCGTTATGGACTACGATGAACTCGGCGAACTAGTCGGCCACATCTCTATTGGACTTGAGCTCGTCAATTCCGTCTGGAGAAAACTCAGCTCCGAAAACGCAGACAGCTGGAAGACCCATTCACCGCCATCCGAAGATGTGCGCCTGCATCTGCTGCATCTGATTGGCTCTCATCATGGTCAGAAGGAATTGGGGTCACCGGTTGAGCCGAAGACGCCCGAGGCGATGGCGTTGCATTACATCGATAATCTCGATTCAAAGTTGGAAATGTTCGCCGCTGGGTACGTAACAGCCCAACCGCTGGCCCCGCGAATCTTTGATCGCGTGCGTCCGTTGCCGGGCAATTTGGTGAAGTCGCTGGAGAAATTTCAGCAAGCGTCGGTGTCGCCAGGCCCTGACAAACTTCTGTGAACCGGTACAGACACACGCAGATCGGTCACGTAATCATCTGGCCGCTGCTTCCATTCATCGTTTTGATTGGAAGCGGAGGATTTGTTGGGTCGCTCTATCACCGCCAACCGCCTCTGGTCGCTTTGATCGTCCTCGTAGCTGCGCTTCTACTGTTTTACAAACTCACGATTAAGATTGGGGATGAGACGTTATGCGCGTCGTTCGGCGTCGGAATTATCCGCAAGAGATTATGGCTTGCAGACATTGCCGGATGCCAGGCCATTCGGATCCGTTGGTGGTACGGCTGGGGAATTCATCTGACGCCGTACGGCTGGCTATATAACGTCTCAGGGTTCGACGCTGTGGCGATCACGTTGCGTGATGGGCGAAAATTCGCGCTCGGCACAAACGATCCTCACGGACTCACGGCGGCAATTCAGCTTTCCCGGTGAGCACAGGCTGCCCAGCCTGTAAGTCTCGGCAACTTGCCAGGACCAGGAAATTGCGTCGCGTGAAATTGCATTGAACAGAATGTTGCAGGCAGGGCCGCCGGCAACTACAGGCTGGCAGCCTGTGCTCCCCGGTACGCCCAGGCATGCGCGCATTACTTCACCAGCTCGCGAAACCAGCGCAACGCGACCGAAGTTTGCCCGTCATTCACTTCGTGCCCACCACGGAAAGTCCCGATTCGCATTCGATTGAATCCAGTTCGCTTGATTGACCCGGCAACGGTGTATTGCTGCTCTACGGTTGCGATTCGATCATCGTGACCGGCGCCGATGTAAATTGGCGTTCTCAGAAAATTCTCGCCGGGCTGGATCCGTGCGTATCCATCGCTCAGGTGATCTTCGTTTGCACCGGTCATGTAAATGCCGGCGATACGACAACCATTCCTCGCGAGCAGAGGCGCAACGTAGCCAACACCTTTCCCTCCTCCCGAAAACCCGGCACAGGCAACCGGCCACTTTTCTGATCCTGGAAAACTGCGATGCAGCGCGCCAACCGCGGCGAGCGTCATTGCGCCACGCCACGCGGCGGTGTCGTTGCGTGCATGCTGCGGCCCGTCTCCTGCCAGTAGCACCCATCCTTCAGCGAGTCCAACTGTGCGATAAAACTGGACGAGATCATCTCGATTCTGACGTTTGAAATCGCTGGTGGAACAAACCACCAAGACCGGCCAACTCTTTCGCGGATCGAAATTCGCAGGCGTCGCCAGAACGGCGACTGCATTTGGCGGTACAACGTTTCCGCCCTGGGCGGCTAACGATTTTTCCTGCGCGCTCAACGGAACATTCGCCTTCACCGTTGAACCTGGAGAAAAAGCTGTGCCAGCGAAATTAAGAGAAGCTTGGGCTGCGTCCGCGCCGGACGTTGTTATGACGTTGAGAACGGCGACAACCTGCCCAACTAAGATTAACGTTTTCAATAAATTATTATCCTCTGTCAAATGCGGCAAACCCACAAATTCCAGTCTGCAAATTTCTTTAAGGCCAGTTTCGTCAGCAATCGGCTGAAAGGTGGGCTCCTTAAACTCCACTTGAGTGACGCTTATTGCAGCGCTTCCAAACGCCGCTTCGCTTCCGCGAGATAGGTCTCGTCGATTTCGAAGCCGATAAATTTTTTCACGCCGCAGCGTTGCGCCGCGACGGCAGAGTTTCCGATGCCGAGAAACGGGTCCAGCATCGTTTCGACGCGCGAAACGCCGTGAAGTTTGATACACCATTCTGCCAGTTGGACCGGAAACGTCGCGGGATGTGGACGCTCTTTCTGGCGGCTTTGAATTGTCTCGTAAGGAATGAACCAGGTATTGCCGCGGCATCGGAGATCGCTCCCGCGAGTGTGGCGCCAGCGGCCGATGTTGCTTTTGTCCTGATACGGAACGCCCAGAGCGAGCCGATCGAGTTCAATACCACCAGTTTTTGTGAAGTGAAAAAGGTATTCGTGGCAATCGTTGAGGAATCGTTTGGAACTGATTGGCTTGAAGTGACCGTGCGAGCGAACTGCCGCATCTCGATCCTCGATCGTGATCGACTTGATCCAGTGGATGGTGTTTTGCAAAACAAATCCGCATGGAGCGGACGTCAGCTTGATTGCGATTTGATGCGGCAACATCGGATTGGAGGGCGCTGAGCCGATGTTGAGAAAAAACGAGCCGTTGGATTTCAGAATTCGCCGAACTTGCTCCGTCCATTTGCGGCACCATCGCAAATACGATTGTCGGCCTTGCTGATCGGAATACTTTCCGTAGCTGATTCCCAGGTTGTAAGGTGGAGAAGTCACGACCAGGTCGACACTGCGACTCGGCAGCCGCAACATTCCCAGCGCGCAATCGTTCAACCGGAGATCGAACTGCGTCATTGTCGGAATGTGGCGCGATTAGCTCCTTCGTACAACCAGAATGTGGCGCGGGCGTTCTGTTTCCGAGGAGCACAGGCTGCTAGCCTGTTGTCGCCGGCAGCTTGCCGACGATTCCCACACGCTGGAAGAACTCTATTATCAAATGTTCGAAGAGCTTTTCGGCAGACTGCCGAAAAGGACAGGCTGGCAGCCCGTGCTCCAGAGACACATATTCGCGCACGCCGGCAAATTCGTTTATTTTCTCGTAATGGCGGATAAGCCTTCGAAACTGAAGATCGCCGATCGCGAGTTCACCTCGCGTCTGATTCTTGGCACTGGGAAATTTGCGTCCAACGAGCTGATGCGGGATGCGCTCATTGCCAGCGGCACCGAATTGGTGACCGTGGCGCTGCGCCGGGCAGATCTTTCCGGCAAACACGATCCGTTTGCGAATATTCTGGATTTTGTCGATCCGAAACGTTTTCTCCTCCTTCCAAACACCAGCGGCGCGCGCAACGCGGAAGAGGCGGTGCGACTTGCGCGGCTCGCCGCAAGTGCAGGCTTGTCCACATGGATCAAACTCGAGATTCATCCGGACCCGCGCTATTTGCTTCCGGACCCGGTTGAGACACTGGCGGCCGCGGAAATTTTGGTGAAGGAAGGATTCACCGTTCTTCCCTACATCAATGCCGATCCGGTTTTGGCGAAACGATTGCAGGACATCGGGACTGCCACGGTGATGCCGCTCGGCTCACCGATCGGGAGCAACCGCGGCATCGAGACGCGTGCGCAAATCGGGATCATCATCGAACAAGCCACCGTCCCGGTTGTTGTGGATGCTGGGCTTGGCGCGCCGAGTCACGCCGCTGAAGCAATGGAAATGGGCGCCGATGCAGTGCTAGTAAACACTGCAATCGCAATCGCGTCCGATCCCGTTCGCATGGCAAAAGCATTCAAGAAAGCGATCGAAGCAGGACGTGAAGCGCGCGAGATCGGATTAGCCGAAAAACTCAGCGTTGCGGCAGCAACCAGTCCATTGATTGGATTTCTGTCTCAATGACCCTCAAGCGTGTTAGGGCAAAAATATGCCTTTAAAGGCGCAAATGTTGGGCCGAATTCTCGTTAGAGGGTAGGGCCATTCATGAAAGACCTGTTGCTGGATATTCGTTATGCGTTGCGCGTCCTGTGGAAGTCGCCCGCGTTCACGCTCGTGGCCTTACTCACTCTGATGCTGAGCATTGGCGCGAACGTTGTCGTGTTCGGAATAGTGAATGCGGTCCTGCTGCATCCGCTGGATGTGAGCGACCCGCAGAATCTCTACCAACTTCGCCTTAAGCCGTGGACTCACGGCAAGCTGCTCACTACATCCTATCCTGCGTTTGAAGACTATCGGCAGCGCAACAGTACCTTCAGTGAGATAGCCGGCTATGACGGATACTCTGGCGGGAGACTGAGCTGGGGTAACTCGGAAAAAATTGTCTCCGGATATTCGGTCACCGGCAATTATTTCGAAATGCTAGGGGTGCAACCGGAGTTGGGCCGATTCATCCACGAGGCGGACGAGCATGGTCCGAATTCAGCGCCCTACATGGTGTTAAGCGATAGTCTATGGCGAAGCGCATTTAACGCCAATCCAGGCGTAATCGGAACGACCGTGCGGCTTAACAAAGATTCCTTCACCGTCGTCGGCGTTGCACCCGCGCGATTCCACGGCACGGAGCAATTTGAGTGGCCAGACTACTTCATCCCCGTCGTGAACCACTTCGACGCCGAACACCTGGCAGACCGGACGGGATGGCCTTTAACGGTGCTAGGTCGGCTCAAACCCGGCGTGACGCCGCAGCAGGCTTCGCAAAATCTGAGTGCGATCGCGGCCCAATTGGCCAGGGAGTATCCAAAGACTGACACTGGAATGCCACTGCGTCTGATTCGGCCGGGACTTCAGGCGGAAGACGGTGACGTTATTCGCGGATTTCTTTATAGCGTGACCGGGCTGGCTCTGCTGGTGCTAGTGGCGGCTTGCGCCAATCTGGCCAGTCTTTTCGCGGCGCGCGCGGCCGATCGCAGCCGTGAACTCGCTGTCCGGGTGGCGCTGGGGGCGAGCCAATGGCGACTCGTTAGGCAAGTGATGACTGAAGCGGTGGTGTTGTCGATGCTGGGCGGTGCAGCAGGGCTGGTCATCGCAAGTCTGCTGTTGAATTTGCTGAGCCGGTTAGGAGACTCCAATAATCATCTGGCCGTGAGTGTGGATGGGCGTGTCTATCTCGCAGCTTTCGCGTTCACCCTGGTTAGCGCCCTACTCTTTGGAATGATTCCCGCCCGGCAGGTGCGGGATAGCAGTCCGTTGCAGGCAATGAAAAGCGGGCCGGTGGATGCGATACCACTGCGCCGGTTTACGCCGCGAGATTTGTTGTTAGGCGCACAAATTGCCATCTGCATGCTCTTGGTCACGGCTTCGCTGGTCGCGGTGCGCAGCATGGTGCGGATGCTGCACGCTCCGATCGGATTCCAGCCACAAGGTGTGATGCTGGCCGATGTCGACTTCAGCCTGGTGGAAGGAGGCAACGTGTCGCTCGAAAAAAAGAAAGCGATGATTGAAGCGGTGCGGGACATCCCGGGTGTGACCGCGGCCGGGGCGTTAAGTAGGTCGCCACTTTACGGCGGGCTGCGCGGTATTCCGGTTTTCCCGCCCGGCACGACAGAGTTCACACTGAACAATTCGGTGCTGTCGCCGTACGGCTTCACAATTTCTCCGGGCTACCTTGAGACCGCTGGGACGCAACTCTTGGAGGGGCGCGATGTCTCATGGCGTGACACGACAAGCACGCCCTACGTCGCGATCGTGAACCGAACTTTTGCGCGGAAAATGTGGGGCGACACGCCGGCAATTGGGCAACGTTTTATTTTCATGGACCGCTTAAGAGAAGTCGTGGGCGTAGTGGAGGACGGCAAGTATCACGAAATGACGGAGTCGCCACAGCCGGCGGTCTTTCTGCCCTTGTCGCAAAACGAGCAGATCAAGCCGATTTTCGTAGTGCGGTCGAATCGGTCGCAGAACGAAATAGCGCCAGCCATCGAACGAGTGTTACACGCGCTCGAGCCGGATGCGCTAATCACCGTTGAGAGTTGGCCCGATAAAATTTCGTATGTGTTGTTTCCGGCCCGGTCAGCGACAGTAGTATTAGGCGTGATGGGCGGACTGGCAGCGATGTTGGCTGTCACCGGCATCTTTGGAATGGCGGCATACAACGTGAGTCGCCGGATGAAGGAGCTCGGCATCCGTGTGGCGTTGGGCGCGCGCACACAGCATGTGATGAGCGCAGCGGTGGGTCGTCCAATCGTGCTGCTTGGAATCGGATCGTTAGTGGGGCTGCTGTCGGGCGTTTTCGCCAGCCGCTTGCTAGGTCATATTGTGTATCAGGCGAATCCGCGAGATCCCGTCGTCGTAGTCGGCGCGATCCTAACGATGGCGCTGCTAGGCGTGGCAGCATCTGCTATTCCAGCTCTACGAGCGCTTGCTATCGATCCATCCAAACTCCTGCGAGAAGAATGAGACAGGGAAGAACTTCATGAGGATTTGTAATTCCACAATCCAATCAACAAGCTCATAATAAATGCCCGCATGAATCCAAACAAAGCACTTTGGGAAAAAGGCGACTTTACGCGCATTGCTTACAGCATGCGAGAAAGCGGAGAGGCTCTCGTCCAGCGACTTGGAATCATAAAAGGGCTGAAGGTTCTGGATCTCGGATGCGGCGATGGCACGACGGCATTGCCAGCAGCTAGACTCGTAGCGGACGTGTTGGGCGTCGATATTGCGAGTAATCTCGTGGAGGCTGGAAACAAGCGGGCCAGAGAATGTGGTCTCACCAACTGCACGTTTCAGGAAGGCGATGCATCGAATCTGCATGAGTTGAAGGATCATACTTTTGATCTCGTGGTGAGCATCTTTGGCGCGATGTTTGCACCCAAGCCATTTGATGTGGCGAAAGAGATGGTGCGCGTGACGCGGCGCGGAGGTCGAATCATTATGGGGAACTGGATTCCAAATGATCCGACATTGGTCGCGCAAATTTTGAAGATCAGCTCCGCCTACACGCCGCCCCCGCCGGAGGGTTTCGTTAGCCCGATGACATGGGGGATCGAGAGCAACGTAATCGAGCGATTTGCCGCCGCGGGAGTCCCGGCAGAAAAGATATCGTTCGCGCGAGACACGTTTACATTCAATTTCCCCGGCGCGCCCTCAGCGTTCGTGGATGAGTTCAGGAAATACTACGGGCCAACCATGAATGCATTCGAAGCCGCAGAAAAAGACGGCCGAGCCGCTGACCTGCAGCGCGAGCTGGAAGCTCTGTTCAACAGCCAAAACAAAAGCCCGCGCAAGGAAGCCACGTCCATTCCTGCAACGTTCTTGCGCGTTACGGTCGCGGTTTGAAACGGCCGCATGCTGGAAGCCGATCGGCTACAGCGTGGTCTCGGTCACCAGCGGCTCTCGATGTTTGATGCCGCGTTTCGTCTCCTTTTGTAATCTTCTGAGGCGACTTGATAATGCGACCTTTGCTGCCGAACGCATCCGATCGATAAACAAAATTCCGTTAAGATGGTCGCCTTCGTGCTGAATCGCGCGCGCAAGAAATCCGCCAGCTTCAATTTGGATTGTGCCGTCTTCCAAAGTCTGTGCGCGCACCGTCACCGACTGCGCCCGTTCGATGTCGCCGGTAATTTCAGGAAAACTTAAGCAGCCTTCTACTCCCACTTCCGCTTGACCGCGGAGCTCGATTTCCGGGTTGATTAATACCAGCGGCATCGCCGTCTTTGGGTCAATATCTTTGCCATCCAGCTTCAGCGTGCTCGGCCGGTCGTCCTCGACTGCCGATAAATCGAGCACAGTGAGCTGCAAAGCTTCGCCGATCTGCTGTGCCGCCAGGCCCACGCCATGGGCCGCATGCATCGTCTCGATCATGTTCGCTGCCAGCTCGCGAATTCGATCATCGATTATCTCGATCCGGTTGCCCTTCGCCCGGAGAACCGGGTCGCCGTACTGCAAGATTGGCAGGATCATTTTTCTTCCCGGGTAAACGCCGGCAAATTTTTTACGCCCGCCAACTTCAATGCGTCCATCACTTTGATGATTGTGCCGAACGAAGCTTTTTTGTCCGCTTGCAGCGCGAGGGTTGATTTGCGCGCTTCAGGCAAATTGCGCACCGCGTCCTCCAGTTCGTCCGCGCCTATGGAGCGTCCGTCCAGTTTGATGTCGTCATTTGAATCGATACTGACAATCGCGTGTTCGAGCTCACCGGGTCGTTTCTGCGCGGTCTTGGAGTCCGGCAGATTAATCTGAACCTCCGGCTGGTCTTTCTTGAAGCTGGTCGAAACCACAAAAAAGATCAGGAGGATGATCAGAATATCGACGAGCGAAACAATGATAATGAGAGGTGCCCGCCGTTTTCGCACTGCGAAGTTCATGTGCTGGGATGCGCCGCGCGCTTCACGCGACCGGCGTCGGAATCGACACTTCCGCGCCGGGCGGCGGTTTTGCCGCTTCAAATCCGTGTGAGGAGCGACCGAAATACAGTTTGTTAATTAGCTCGACGACCAACGTCTCCATCTCTATGGACATCACTTCCACTTTTCTCGAAAAATAGGTGAACCCGATCAATGTCGGAACGGCAATTGAAAGCCCGAACACGGTAGCATTCAATGCTTCGGCAATGCCGAGCGCGATCTGACGTGTATCCGACGCGCCAGAGCTCAATCCGAGATGGGAAAATACATGCACCAATCCCGAAACCGCGCCGATCAAACCGAGCAGCGGCGCAATGCCGACAATGACTTCGAGAATGATGAGGCCCCTTTCCAAACGCACCATCTCATGACGCGCACGCGTCTGAACGGCTTCGACGTTTTCGGAACGCGGTCCGCGCAAATGTTGCAGCGCCACGCGAGCGATCCGCGCCAGCGACGAAGGGTCGTGATGTACGATGCGCCAGAGCCGCTCCGGACTTTCGCCCGGCGCGAGACGTTCTATCTCATGCTCGATTATTGGCGGCATGACTTTTTTGCGTAGCAACGCGAGGCCGCGCAAAATCATTATCGTCACCGACACAATCGAGCACGCCAGCAGCGGCCACATGAAAAGGCCGCCTCTCGAGAAGAATCCGAACACAGTGTTCACGACTCCCGTTTCGGCAATGATCCAGGCGGCGATCATCGGTTTGGGAAAATGATGAAACCGAGTCCGTCCACTTCCAAGCCTTCCGGAGGCAACGTGTTTGCCACATCTTCAGGAATTGGCGGGAGATGCGCTTCGAGTACCGATTGCACGCAAACGTTGGCGAACGCCTCGTTCGAACTGTTCTCGGTGATCTTGAGACCCTTCACCTTTCCAGTTCGATCAATATTAAATCGAAGTCGCAGCGTGCCGATAGTAATCAGGTCACGCTGCTGATCTACAAACACATACCAGCGCGAGCCGATCGAATCTGCAACGATCTTTTGATACCGACCGAGCGGTGTTCCTAAAGCATTCACGGCAGATATCCCGCGACTGGTGATGTTGCCGGAGATGCGGTTCCGCTCCTTCATGCGCCGATATGCGGATTGCGGCTGCGATGCTGAAGTCGAGCGCTCGGATGCAGCAGCTGATTTTTGAGTTAACAAGGCAAATTGTTCCGCGGCGGTAATCGGCGCTTCTTGCGGAGCAGGCATTTGTTTTTGTTGCGGTTCGGCGGTCGATTGCTGCGGTTGGGCTCCCTTTGTTTCAACCGAGTACGGATTCGTCTCGAAATCCATAAGCGGCCGATCTTTCCCGGCCTGCGAAGGCAATGGCATTTCACCGGCGGCGGCGAGCTCGCTTGCGCCAATTGAGTTGGCATTCGATTCGAACGTTTTGTCCTTCGGCTCGGGTGCTTTTTTCGATTCGTCTGTTTCGATGAATGCCGAATTCTTTGAAGATGTCGGCGACAGATCGACAAGCGTGAGCTCAATCGGCTTTTCCTCAAAGGGAACAGTTCGCGAGAAAACACCGCCGAAAGCAGCGAGCAAGAATGCTATGACGAAATGAATTACAATCGCCGCCAGCAGCGCCCATAAAACGGTTCGTGCGTCGTCGTGATCTCGAAAGCTTTCGACGTCGCCTGATTGTGCTAAATCGCCGGAGGATGGACTTGCCGAGGCGAGCATGATGTCGGCCGTTGTCATGAGAGCGGTCTCTTAGTGATAAGAATGATTCAGGCTCCGTTCAGCTTAAGCCCGGAACACTATCTCAGCCCAAAGCCGCTGACAACTTGGCTGGGTGCCCGGGCGGTACGGGTGAACTGCCACTACCTCCGCTCGTCGCGCCGAAGGTAGCGGCGATTGACCTCAATCGCCCGATCGCCCGCGTCCGCCGATTCGTGCGTGATGAAACAAGTACTGTTGCGCGTATCCGCCGTTTTCGCCAAAATACGTCTCAGAAAATTCACGCAGCCGCCGCGCTGTCATTTTCTTTCGACGCGGGAAATAGCGCTGTCTTAAAACTCGCTCGATCCAGACATCGATCGGAAAGGCGCGCAGCCGCTCGTAGGCAAACAGCATCACGCAATTTGCGATCTTCGGACCTACGCCTGGCAACCCGCACAGTTGTTTTCGGAGCTCGGCATCAGACAACGTAGACCACGCCTCGAGATCCGCCTGGCCGGAACTTACGAGCCGCGCCGTCGCACGCAGGTTTTTGGCCCGATAGCCGAGCTTGCATTCGAGTAACTCCTTTCTAGAAGCTTGTGCCACTCGCTCCGCGGCAGGAAAGCTGTACACGAGCTGATTACCGATCCTCCGTTGCTCGCCAAATCGTTTGCGGAGCGCCACCGAAATCTGGCGAATGTGCGCCACCTGCTTCATTGATGAGCAAATGAATGTGGCGAGACATTCCCATTTCGGCTGCCGAATGATCCGCAACCCGCGACAAGAATCGCGGGCAGCGTTCATTGCCGGATCCCTTGGAAACGAATCGCAGATCTCCGCCAACGGATGATCCAGCGCGAAGTAACGCCCGACAATTCCAGGGAGCGCGCGCCTCTGGCGTGCTGGTTGCGGCGTCGCGCCGCAACAAACTTTCAAAACGTCTCCCCGCTGCTCCACATAAACAGCCAAATCGCCAATCGCCCCCACAAATCCGTCGCCGACTTTTTCCCAATGAAAGACCTGCCCGGAATCAAGCGTCTTCAGGCGCGGGAATCTCAACCAGCCTCATCCTTGCCACAGATTAACACGGATCAAACACGGATGATCTAATCCGAAGTCTTAATTTCTTTATCTGTGTAAATCAGTGTCCATCTGTGGCTAACTATGCGCCGACATGGACGCGCGGCTAGGGATCGACACTGTCGTTCTGCTCGCTTACTTCATCGGCATCGTCGTGCTCGGACTTTGGGCGGGGCGACGCAATCGCAACTTGGAAGATTTCTCGTTAGGCTCGCGTTCCATTCCGTGGTGGGCCGTGCTCGCGTCCATTATCGCCGCCGAAACAAGCGCAGCCACTTTCCTCGGAACGCCGGCGGAAGGCTTCAAAACGCGCGGCTATTTTTACGGCCAGCTCGCCATTGGCACAGTGCTTGCGCGTGTCATCATCGCCTTCACCTTCATCAAGCCGTACTACGATTACCGAGTGCAAAGCATTTATGAATTTCTGACTGTCCGCTTCGGCACCAAGACGAAAAACGCGGCCAGCGGCATTTTTCTTTTCACGCGCGTCCTCGGCATCGGCGTCCGCCTTTATCTCGGCGGCGCCATCATGGTTGTAATCTGGCGTTATCTCTTTCCCTCGTTGCCAGTGAATCTGAATACCTACGTCTGGGGCATTCTTTTTGTCACCATCATCACAACGATCTACACCGCCGTCGGCGGAATCAAAGCTGTCGTTTGGACCGATGTCATCCAAGCGGTGTTGATGTTCAGCTCGGTCATCTTTGCCATTTTCCTGCTCGTGCGACAGATCCCCGGGGGACTCGACACCGTGAAAACAAATCTCGGTGGCTGGTCGAACGTGAAACTTTTTCAAACCGGCTGGGATTCGCACCTGCCATTCGGGCCGGCGTTGAAAGCGATGTTGGAAGAGCCGTACACAATTTTCGCCGCATTTGTTGGATCGACATTGTTAACGATGGCGACGCACGGCACGGATCAGGACATGGTGCAACGCATGTTGACCGCGCCCAATTATCGCAAATCGCAATTGTCGCTCATTCTTAGCGGCGTGATGGATCTGCCGATCGCGAGCGCGTTCCTGACCGTCGGCATTTTGCTTTCCGTTTATTACGCAGTCGTTCCCGGCGCGACACTGCCCGCTGCCGACAACGAGATTTTCGGGCAATATATCGTCCACGAAATGCCAGTGGTGTTCCGCGGACTCATTATCGCCGGCGTCTTCGCAACGATGATGGGCTCCACCTCAGCCGCGCTCAACGCGCTCGCGACCAGTTTCACGAAAGATTTCTACCTGCCTTATATCCGTCCGGGGGCGACTGATCGCCAGGCCATCCGCGCCGCCCGTATTGCCACCGCCATTTTTGGCGTCCTCATGATCATCGTTGCAACAATGGCCGCGAACGCCGTTTTGCAAGATGCTAAACTCACCATCATCCCAATCGCCATTGGAATTCTCGGTTACACCTACGGTGCGCTCGTCGGCGTGTTTCTTCTTGGAATGCTGACACGCACGCGCGGACGCGATGGCACGAATGTTGTCGGGATGATCATTGGCATCATGTCCGTGCTTGTGTTGTGCAAAGTCTCGATCCCGGCATTCGATTTTCTCGCCTTGTTACATGGCAAATTCGTCGCGGCCTCTTGGAATTTCGGATGGTTCATGCCCGAATGGTGGCCGCACATTTCCTGGCCGTGGTTTGTGTTCGTCGGTTGCACGGTCACTCTCGCGATCGCGATTCTTTTCCGAACGCCGGCCACACAGATCGCCGCCGCCGAAACGCACGTAGCTTCTGCGTCGAGAGTTTAAGTGGTGATCATCAGCTTTTGCGTGGCGATCCTTTTCCGGACCGGCGCCGAGCAGCGCACGCCAGCGGCCTGACAGTATATTGAAATAGGAATTGACCCGCCCCGTGTCGCTGGGATTCTTTTCGACCTTCAACCACCGAAAATCCCATGGCCCACATCGTCACTGAGAAATGTAACGGATGTAAGTTCACTGATTGTGTAGAAGTGTGCCCGGTCGCGTGCTTCTACGAACTCGAGACCCAACTGGTCATTCACCCGGACGAATGCATTGATTGCATGGCATGTGTAGAGGTATGCCCCGTGCACGCCATCTATTCGGACATGGATCTGCCACCGGAGTTCGCGAAAGATACCGAGTTGAATGCAGTCAAGTCACAAGAGGTGAAGGACTCGGGCGGCGAGGCGATTACAGCCCGCAAGGATCCTCTGCCTACCGCAGAGGAGCGGAAAAAGGCGCTGGGCTATTGACTCGCGAAAGCCTTCGGAGCTAAAGGATCCGAGTCTGGCGCTAGGGTTTTTTGTCTTTAGCCAGTTTGATTCCTAAATCGCGCAACTGACGGGGATCGACTTCCGAAGGTGAGTTCGACATCAAGTCCATCCCACGATTATTTTTCGGAAATGCCATGACTTCGCGGATACCTTGTTCGCCGCAGATGAGCATGACGAGCCGATCGAAACCGAACGCGATCCCGCCATGCGGCGGCGCGCCGAGGCGCAACGCCCGGAGCAAATGCCCGAATTGGGACTGCTGTTCTTCTGGATTAATACCCAGCGCTTCAAACATTTTCTCTTGCAGGTCCGGCTCGTAAATCCGAATGCTGCCGCCACCGATTTCTACGCCGTTCAGAACGACATCGTAGGCCTCGGCGCGGATTTCGCCGAGCCGTAGACGCGGCGCCTCGCCGCGTTCAGCAGCATCAAGCGAAGGCGACGGGGACGTCGCCTCTACGAACAGCGGCAGATCCTCCGTTTTCGGCCGGGTAAAGGGATGATGCATCGCGTTCCATTTGTTTTCCTCGACACTCCATTCGAAAAGAGGAAAATCTGTGACCCAAAGAAAATCCCATTCCGGCGCGCTCGGGTCCGAGCCGGACTGGCCTTGTCGCGCCCTACCAAGCAAATTCTGCATTTCCGCGATGCGCACCCGCAATCGCCCGAGCACTTCACAGGCAATTTCCCATTTGTCGGCGCCGAAGAAAACGCAGTCGCCCTCTTCGATATTGAGTTTCGATCGAAGCGCCTTCTTTTCAGTGTCCGAGAAAAATTTTACGATGGGTGATTTCCATTCGCCGTTCTCGATCTTGATAAATGCCAGGCCTTTCGCTCCGTACAACTTTGCGATCTCAGTTAACTCATCGGCTTGTCCAATTGTGATCCCAGCAAAGCCTTTCGCGTTGACGGCCTTCACCACACCGGCTGCATCCAGCGAGCTGCGAAAAATTTTGAAACTGCTTTCGCGAAAAATTTCTCCGAGATCGACAAGCTCCATTCCAAAACGACGGTCGGGTTTATCGCTGCCGTATCGACCGACCGCTTCTCGATAGGTAAGCCGATCGAACGGCGTTTTAATCTCGATGTTGCGCGTGGCCTTGAAGATCGCTGCCAGCATTCCTTCGGTGACCGCAAAAATATCGTCGGGCGTAACGAAAGAGGCTTCGATATCGATCTGCGTAAACTCCGGTTGCCGGTCGGCGCGCAAATCTTCGTCGCGAAAACATTTCGCGATCTGAAAATATTTCTCCACGCCTGCGACCATGAGCAGTTGCTTGTATTGCTGCGGCGCCTGTGGCAGCGCATAAAATTTTCCCGGCATGATCCGGCTTGGAACCAAAAAATCGCGCGCGCCTTCCGGCGTACTCTTGGAAAGAATTGGTGTTTCCACCTCGACGTACCCCTGGCTATCTAGATAATCACGTGTCGCCTTTGCGGCCCGATGGCGGACTCGGAGATTGCGCGCGAGCCGTGGCCGCCGGAGGTCGAAATATCGGTACGGCATTCGCAAATCTTCATTCTGCGGCTCGGCGTCGATCGGGAATGGCAGCACATCGGCGCGATTCAAAATTCGCAGCCGATTTGGGATGACCTCGATATCACCTGTCGCGAGCTTTGAATTTTCGGTGCCCGGCAAACGCGCGGCGACGCATCCCGAAACTTGAATCACGTCTTCACTGCGCAGAGTGTGCGCTTCCTTCGCCACTTCCGCGTTTTCCTCGGGACGAAAGACAACCTGGGTCAGCCCCTCGCGGTCGCGCAGATCGATGAAAATCACCCCGCCATGATCGCGCGTGACATTTACCCAGCCCGCGAGCGTGACTTGCTTGCCGATGTCGGTCTTGCGAAGTGAATTGCAGTCGTGTGTGCGGTACATGGGACGCGCGAGATTACGGCCTCATTCTGGGCGAAGCGAAAAATCTCGCAAGCGATTAGCTTCTGGGGAGCACAGGCTGCCAGCCTGTTCTTTTGAACCTGCCACACCGGGATTCTTGCAACACTATTACTGTGGTCGGCAAGCTGCCGACCACAGCAGGCTAGCAGCCTGCGGTCCCCAGACGTTGCCGCGAACTAGCGCAGGATAGGTTTCATGCGTGAGATAAAATCGTCTTTGGGGATGAGCTGCTGCTCGCCGGTGGTCATGTCTTTTACTTTAACTTGCGGCCACTCGTCACCGTAGAGAAGTGCAAGCGACGCGCCCGCATCCTCGGCGGCTTGGAATTGCCGGCCGACTTTCGTCGGAGACAGCGGGTAATCGACACGGTAGCCGCCATCGCGCAGTTGCTGGATGTGCCGGAGGGCATCGGCGCGGCGCTCTTCCTTGGCAATGACGACATAGATATCGATCTTCTTATCGCTCGTGATTGTTTTCTGCATCGCTTCGCGGGCGCGCGGGACATCGTTCATTAATTCACCGAGGACGACGTCGCCCATGGCGAAACCGAGCGCGGGCAGCGACACGGCGCCATCGCTGAGTTGCGCGATCAAGTTGTCGTAACGTCCACCGCCGGCGATGGCGCGGAATTTTCCGGCGCGGTCGAACACCTCAAACACGATGCCCGTGTAATAAGCAAGCCCGCGGACGATCCCGATATCGATCGCCACAAAATCTGCCAGGCCGCGCCCGCGCAGACCGTCGACGAGTTTGTCGAGCTTCTCGCTTTTTCCGCCGCTCTTTAAGGTTGCAAACGCAGCCTCTGCGAGATTGCCGAGTTTCTCCGCTGTCTTCTCACGCGGTTCGCGTCCCAATTTATCAATGGCCTGCAGGAATTCGTTCCAGCGATCCGCCGGCACGTCTTTTTCACGCAGAAAATCTGTCCAAAATTCGCGGTCGCTGATTCGGACGACGAAATCTTTCTCAGTCAATCCGAACACACGCAGGACATCGATGCAGAGCGCGACCAGTTCGATGTCTGCGGCGAGATCGGGTTCACCAATGATGTCGCAGTTCAATTGAAAATGTTCACGGAGCCGGCCGCGCTGCTGTTTTTCGTAGCGGAAGAATTGGCCGATGGAAAACCACTTCAGCGGTTTCTTGAATTCGCGTTCGTGCGCGGCGATCACGCGGGCGAGCGTGGGCGTCAGCTCAGGACGCAGGCTGACTTCGCGTTCGCCCTTGTCGGTAAAATTAAAAAGCTGATCGATAATTTCTTCGCCGCTCTTTTTTTTGTACAGCTCAGTTGCCTCCAGCGGAGGTCCTTCCCATTCCACAAATCCGTACCGACGGGCAACTTCGCGCCAGCGCGAAAAGATGTAATTGCGTCTTGCGCAGTCCTCGGGGAGGAAATCGCGGAAACCGGGTAAATTCTGCATAGACACGGGTTTACATTGCTCCGGCACAGGCGCCTTGGTTAACTCCCCGGACACAACCGCCGGAGACGGAATTTACGATATGAAGGCGAACCTGAACAAACCCCGGCGTTAAGGGACCGGGAACACATTCAATCGAGGACATCGGTTGAATCAAAGCAGAGGGACAAATATGAAACAAATGAGATTAGCGAAAATATTGGCGGTTGGAATGGTTTCCGTGACAGCGGTGGGGATGGCGCTGGCGCAAACGACCACGACCACGACAACAATGGATCCGGCCACAGGCACGACGACAACTCAGCAAACGACCACTAGTTCTGCAGGCAATATCGTGACCTACACGCCGGATTCGGATTACTTTACGTTCCGAACAACGCCGGATACGGCACCGGTCCGGTACTACTACACCAAAGAAACGTCTGTGGTAGATCCGGACGGTCGCGTTGTGAGCTTGTCGGCAGTTCGTCCGGACATGCCGGCAACTGTATACTATACAACTGTTGGGGACCGAGTCGTGGTACGCAAAGTTGTGTTGGCCAAGCCTGTCGTCGTTAGACACGAGGAAACGACCACCACCACCACGACAAGGCCATAAGGGGACAGCGGTTTCCGCTAAAATTAAAAGCGCTCGCGGAAAAGTTCTGCGGGCGCTTTTTTTTGCAGCCGTGCACCGGGTCATGGAGTGGCGTGGTCGGGTTTCCACCTGCGTCTTTCTCGCGTAAATTCGCAGCCGCATGGCGGCATCAGGAAAACAGAAGCCCGATTTGCAAAAGAAGGTGCACGAAGTGCCGCACAAGCCCGGCGTGTACCTGATGCGCGACCGGTTCAACCGCGTGATTTACGTGGGTAAGGCGCGCGACCTGCGCAAACGAGTGGGTTCATACTTCCTGCCATCCAAGCTGGCACAGGCCGATTTGAAAACACGCGCCATGCTGGAGACGACGTGGGATTTTGAGACGCATACCGTCCGGAGCGATGCGGAATCTGTTTTACTTGAGGGCAAACTGATCAAGGAATACCGGCCTCGTTACAACGTTTCCTTCCGCGACGACAAGCGATTCCTCGTAGTAAGGGTCGATCTTTCGGAAGAATGGCCGCGCTTTCGGTTGGCCCGATTCAAAAAAGAGGATGGCAGCCGCTACTTTGGTCCGTACGCGCATGCCGGGGCGCTGCGGCAAACATTGAATTTCATGCGCAAAAAATTCGGTGTGCTCACCTTTGGCCGGGGCGCCCCGACGGAACGGGAATTGAAATCGTCGACTTATCAAGTGCCTGTGCGCTTGAGCGAAATTAGCGCGGACCAATACCGCGAGCGTGTGGCGGGGGCATGCGATTTTCTGGAAGGACATTCGCGGGAAATGATTTCGACGCTGGAGAGCGAAATGCACAAGGCCGCGGAGAAAATGGATTTCGAGAAAGCGGCCGAACTTCGCAACATGGTTGCGGACTTGCGGAGCACCACAAGACCAACGCGTCGGTTCACACGCGGCACTTTGCCCAGCTCAATCGATCCCATGGCGGACGTGCAAGCACTGGCCGATGCGCTGCAACTGCCCGATGCCCCGCGCGTGATGGAGTGTTTCGACATCTCGAACATTTCCACGACGCACGTCGTCGCATCGATGGTTTGTTTCCGCGACGGCGTACCGGACAAGAATTGTTACCGGCGGTATCGTGTGCGCACCGTCGAAGGACAGGACGATTTTGCCAGCATGGCCGAAGTAGTCCGGCGCAGGTATTCGCGGGTTTTGTTGGAAACGCGGGAGGCGAATCCGGACTCGGCGGATTACTCGCAGGAAAATGCTTTTGATGCTGCTCGGCGCGTGGAACTGCATACGCTTGACTCTCGAGGCCCAACGCCCAACGTCCCATCAGCGGGGCAGAAATTGCCTCCGCTTATCAGGTTACCGGATTTAATCATTGTCGATGGCGGCAAAGGCCAGCTTTCAGCCGCGTGTCGTGAATTGCAGCGATTAGGCTTGCATGATCTTCCCATCATTGGCCTGGCAAAGGAGCGCGAGGAGATTTACCGCCCAGGTCGCGCGTTGCCTTTGCGACTTCCGATGGATTCTCCTGCGTTGCGGTTACTTCAGCGAATTCGCGACGAGGCGCATCGCTTTGCCAATGCATATCATCAACTGCTCATGAAAAAACGGGTCGAAGAAAGCATTCTCGATGATTGCCCCGGTGTGAGCCAGAACCGGAAGAATCTGTTGCTGCGGCGATTTGGCTCAGTGAGTCGTCTCCGCAAAGCAAACGTCGAGGAGATCGCTGCGACGGAAGGGATCGGCCGAAAGCTGGCAGAAGGGGTGCACCGATTTCTGCAAAGCCATTGATTTATCGGTTTAGCAGAGTAAGGCAGGGTGTTTCGAATGAAGTCAATCCGCGGAAGCCTGCGTAATCTGTGGATCGCATTGTCGATCGTGACGCTATCGGCGACCACGCGCGCGCAAACGCTAATGCCAACGCCTGCGCCTGTGGCGACTCCAAGCGCTCTCCCGGAAGAAGAGACGATCATCCCGACGTTCGAGACGCAAAAGCTGGCACGCACTTACATTCTGGATGTTCCGGCTCCACGTGGGCAGATCACGGACCGCAACGGCGCGCCGCTGGCACAAAATCGGCTCAGTTACAATCTGGTCATTAATTTCCCGACGCCGCTGGATTTTTCCGATGCGCAGGCGCTCAGCTTCGCGAAGGAAAAGATAGATTACACTGGCAAGTTGATCGGCCGCCGCCTCCGGATTTCTGATGACACGATCCTTCGCCATTACCGCAACCGCGGAATCATGCCGCTGGAGATCGCGCAGAATCTAAGTCAGCAAGAGTACCAAAAAGTCAAAGGTGATCTACCGGCTGGTATGATGGTTCGCCCGGTTTATGTGAGGATTTATCCGAACGGAAAAGTTGGTGGTCAGATTATTGGGTACACCGGGAAGACCGGGCGAAATCCCGACGGCATCGTCGATAATCACGAAACGCTCTGGCCGGAAACGGAGGGACGCGAGGGACTGGAGCAGACCTTCAATGGGATGCTCACCGGCAAGCACGGCGAATACAAACTCACGTTCGACAAGGACGGCCGGAAGACCTCGGAGAAACTAGTCACCCCGCCCGAGCCCGGATACAACGTTGTCACCACCCTTGATTTGCGTCTGCAGCAACTGGCGGAAAAGGCGCTGGAAGCCAAAGCAAAACGCGGCGCGATGGTGATCATCGATCCAAACAACGGCGATATTCTCGCACTGGCGTCCTGGCCCACTTACGATCCCAATTTGTTTGTGCCGTCGATCTCGGCCGAGCAACTCAAGGCGTTGCAGGACGACCCGAACATTCCGCTTTTGCCACGAGCTTATCGTTCATCGTATCCGCCTGGCTCAACCTTCAAAGTTGCGGTGGGCATCGCCGCGCTGGAAAGCCACGCAGTTTATCCGGACGACCGATACGAATGCGTGCCGGCAATTCAGATTGGCAATGTCACTTTTCACAATTGGAAAAAGAGCGATCGCGGTGCGTTAAACTTCGTGCAGGCGCTCACTGAATCGTGCGACACGTGGTTTTATCAGGTAGGCATCAAGACCGGTGCGGCGCCAATCATCGACTGGGCGTTAAAGCTGGGCTTCGGCGCTAAGTGCGGGATCCCGTTACGCGGTGAAGTCGAAGGCCGCATCCCCAATGACGAATACATGAAGGCAACGCATGGACGTAAAATCCTCAACGGCGATATCGCAAACATGTCGATCGGTCAGGGCGACATTCAGGTGACGCCGTTGCAAATGGCGCAAGCTATGGGGATTGTCGCCAACGGTGGAACGTTTTATCAAACGCGGCTGGTCCAACAGGTGCAGACATTCGACAACCAGATCGTGACCGCCTACCAGGTGCGTGCCAAACGAACACTAGATCTCTCGTCTGAGACGCTGGGCCAATTGCGCACTGGCATGGCCGACGTCGTGAATGGCACCGGCGGCACCGCGCATCAAGCGAGCCTCGATAATGTTGAAGTCGCCGGCAAAACCGGCACCGCGCAATGGGGGCCCAAACACAAAGAACGCACCGCAGCGTGGTTCTCCGGATTTTTGCCCACCGATCAACCGAAATACGCGTTTGCGACGGTTTACGAGGGAGACGTCGGCAGCAAGGTCCATGGTGGCTCCGCTGCTGCCCCGATGATTGCTGACGTATTCAAGGAGATTTATAAGGGTGAGAAGCTAGCTAGTCGGCAGCAGCGACGCGCCCGCGAACAACCGGAAGTCCGTCGCGCTGAACCCGTCGAGGAAGAAGACGAATCGGATTAGGTAGCGGTGATTGACCTCAATCGCCACGATTCGTTTCCCCGCAGACTAATCGATCAAGGCGGTTCGGTGAACCGCCCCTACCTACGCAGCCATTGTGCATTTGGTCATCCTGAGCGAAGCGAAGGATCTCTCGAAGGCGCATCGTCACACTCGTTTAACGCCCGGTGTGTTCCCGGCTACGATTGTGAGATCCCTCACTCCGTTCGAGATGACCGTTTATGAGTATTGCGCGCGATTGTCACGCAGCCGCCGTTTCCTTCGGCAGCTCCATTGTTCCTTTGAACTTCGGCGGTTCTTCTTCGACGCCGAAATTATCGGAATAGAGATCGTCGATCCGCGCCATGTCGTCGCTCGTGAGCGGTGGACATTCGGGGGCTTTGGCGAATTCAACGAGCTGCTCTTCCTCATAGATGTTGGGCAACGTCGAAGCCGCGCGATTGTCTGCCAACAGCCATTGCAATGCCGCCTGGCCCAACGTCCGTTCGGAATTTTCAAGGAACCGCAATTTCTCGACCTTTTTGATTCCATTCAGTAACCAACTGCGGGGACGATGACTGCGATGATCGGTCGGTGGAAACATTGTCTCTTCCGTGTATTTGCCCTCGAGCATACCGGACGAATGCGTCACTCGAATAAGAAACATTGTATCCCTGCCTGTGTCTGTTGCGGCTTGGTGAAAGGCTCGTCCGGGATGTTGCTCAAGGATGTTGTAAATGTGCTGGACGCTTGTGACGTCACGCTCGCGAATGCAATTCGTTCCCTCGTATAACCAGCCAATTGCAGGCCCAAGCGCGATGCCGTGGTAACGAACCTTTCCTTTTGCCTTTAATTGTTCGAGTGTCGTCCATAGCGCGTCGTCATAAACCTGCTCCATCCGGATGTTGTGCAGTTGGAGCAGATCGATCCGATCGGTTTTCAATCGACTCAGCGCTGCATCCGTCGCGCGCAGGACTGCCTCCGGAGAAAAATCCTGTGGAATTTCGCGTTGCCCGCGTCCACGCGCCTGACCATGATGCACAAAATCATAACCGACCTTGGTCGCGATCACTAGTTCATCCCGCTGGTTTGGGAATGCTTTGGCAATCAACTCTTCGCTTAGACCGTTTCCATATGTGTCAGCTGCGTCGAACAGCGTGATTCCGAGATCGAACGCCTTGTGCATCAATGCAATCGCCTCGCCTTCGGTAAAATTTCCCCACCAGCCGGTAGAAATGGTCCACAAACCGAAGCCAACCTCGCTCACCGTGAGATCGGTGTTCTTGTAGGTTCGAAAACGCATGGCAACAAAATTAAACGTTTAACATCCAATGCACAACAGCCAACGGATCAAGGCAATCGGATGCCAAGATCCCCTGACGCTGGCGGCCCCGTAATCAAGTTAAACGCGCGCCAATTGTGGCGCCTACGGCCATCTGTTTATTTCCTTTTCCCGGGTCCCCACAATGCCCGACCCGGTTTCGCGCCGGTATGCTCGCCGTCTTTGATGACTTGCACGCCATTTACAAAGACGTGCTTCATTCCGACGGCGTATTGATGCGGTTTGTCGAACGTCGCGCGATCCGCAATTGTTGCGGGATCGAACACAACCACATCGGCGAACATTCCCTCCTTCAATAATCCTCGGTGATCGAGACCGAGATTAGTAGCAGGCAATCCGCTCATCCGGCGAATGGCTTCCGTCATCGGTACCACTTTCTCATCGCGCACATACTTACCCAATACTCGTGCGAAATTCCCATAGGCCCGCGGATGCGGATTCGATTTCGTGAATGGTGGTTCGGGTGCTTGCGACGCCTCATCGGACCCAAATGAGATCCACGGCTTGGCGAGTTGTTTCTTCACGTTGTCTTCGGACATGACGAAATAAATCGTGCCGATGCGTGATTCGTCCTCGGCGATCAAGTCCATCATCGTGTCGATTGGATCTTTCCCGCGCATCTTCGCGACGTCGGCGAGCGTTTTGCCGGTGAGCGGCTTCAGTTCGTCGGACTTAAATCCGACCAGCAGGATTTTATCTGGGGAACCGGCCGCGAGGTATAGATTTTCCCATTTGTCGCTGTCGATCTTCACCTCGGCTTTGATTTTCTCGCGCGTCGCCGGGTCGCGCAGCCGCTTGAACAAGGCAGGATAGCCCCCGTCTTCCGTCCACGGCGGCAGACACGCGTCGAGCCCGGTACCGGCGGCGGTATAGGTATACATGTCGGCGCGGACGTTCAGTCCTTCCTTTTGCGCGCGTTCGATTCGCGCGAGCAGTTCGTCTTCTTTCGACCAATTTTTTTGGCCGGCGGCTTTGATGTGATAAACCTCGGCCGGAATGTTCGCTTCGCGCGCGATCCGCAGTAGTTCGTCGAGCGCTTCAAACAATTGATTACCTTCGCTGCGCATGTGCGAGATGTATTTGCCCTGGTAATTCGCGGCTACCTTGCACAGTTCGATCAGCTCATCCGTCTTCGCGTAAAAGGCAGGCGGATAGATTAGAGAAGTGCCAATCCCCAATGCGCCTGCTTCCATTTCCTTGCGCACCAGGTCGCGCATCTGATCGAGCTGTTCCGGCGTGGGCGGCTTATCTTCGAAGCCGATGACGTATTCACGGATTGTGGTGGCGCCGATGAACGACGCCACATTGCACGAGATACCGCGTTTCTCGAGATACTGCAGATACTCCGCGAGCGTGCTCCATTTAATGTCGTATTTGATGTCTGCCTGCGCACGAAGCATGTGCTCGCGCACGTGATCGTTCACCGGCCCCATGGATTCGCCTTCGCCCATGATCTCTGTCGTCACGCCCTGCCGAATCTCGCTTTGCGACCGGCCATCCTGGATCAGCGACTCCGTCGACCAGGAAAGCATGTTGATAAACCCAGGCGCGACCGCGAGGCCTTTTACGTTAACAACTGTTTTCGCTTTCGCGGACTTGAAATCGCCGAGGTCCGCAATCCGATCGCCCCGAATCGCAACGTCGATTTGCCGCGGCTCGGCACCCGTCCCGTCGTAAACCGTCCCGCCCCGAATGATGACGTCAAAATCTGTGCGTGTCGGCAACGGAGAGGGCTTCTGAGCAGACATCGCAAGCACAATTGTCAGGATCGGTACCACCCAAAAGAAATCTCGCTTCATTGTTTCGGCTTGACCGTATCGAACACCAACACTTGCGCAAAAGCGAACGCAAGGTTTCGAGTCCGTTGACCACGTCGGCACTTTCAACTCAGCAGTCACCTAACCGGGGGCGACCGGGAGGGCGGCGAGGTGCGAATTGTACCATGAAGGTTTGCTGGTAACGGACCATCGGTCACGGGCCAGCAGGCCACGCGGGGTCGTTCCGCGGCTTCGCGAAAGAGAAAGGGGAAATTCAGAACTCAAGAAAGGGGATCATCTGATGAAAACACCAATGAAATCCAAGCGAGCATTGCTGCTGTCGATTCTTTGCGCAGGCGTCGTTACAACTTTTCTGGGCGGATGTGCAGAGAGTCCTTATGCGACTGCGTATGACACCGGTTATTATCCAACCGCGTATTACACGCCGGCCTACAACTACAGCTATCCGTCTTCGTACTATTACGGGCCGACCTATGATGGTACGATTGTACGCTCCGGCGTCCGCTATAACGACGCTTACGGACCGCGCTACTACAGCCGCACCGTCTACGGCGACTGGTAATTTGCGACGCGCGCTAGATTGACGCATCGGTGCACATGAACGTGCGCCGATGCGCTCAATTTTTTGTTTTTTGGCTTGCATTTGGCTGTGCCGTTATCTCAAATGAGCGAGGAAGCTCGTTGTGAAATCGGTTATCAAAAGGTGTCGTAACGTCGCGACAGCGATTCTTTCGCTGGTGTGCGCCGGTCTTTTTGTCCTTTTACTCGGCGGATGTGCCCAAGGATATTACACCGCGGCTAATCCTGCGCCGGAATCCCGCTACAACACCTACTACGGGCCGGATTATTATCCATACTATCCGTGGTACAGTTATTACGGCGGGGCGTACTACTCCGAATATTGAGCCGGCTGATCCCCCGGGAAATCTGTTCGAATAGACCCGGATTACTTGATCGCCGCCACTTGCGGCGCGGCTTTATCCATCTTCAATTGATCACTCACTTTTTGGATTTTTAAATCCTGCTCTTCGAGATGAGCCACGACCGTTGCCATCTCTTTCTTTAGCACTGTGATCGTTGTCTCCTGTTCGCTAATCTTGCGGTCTCGCTCCTGCACCTTGCGGTGCTCTTTGAGGAACTCATTGAGCAACATCGCGTTCACCATTTCGTAGTGCACGCTTTCGGGCTCCCCTTCAGCGTTGCACGCCACCAGAGCCGGGTTCACCGCGGCTACTTCCTCAGCAATCAGGCCAAACGCAGGCGATTGCATCGAATCGATCTCCTTCTTGTAGCGGTAGCTAACCGGTTTCAGCCGGTACAGCGTCTCGCTGGCATTTTCCATGGGTTGAATGTCCTCCTTGTAACGCCGCGAGGAACTTGAGTGACCAAGCAAGCCTGTGTTTAGATTCACAGTCACAAAGTCGGCATTTAGGCCACTCACGCTAGTATCCTTAATATTGCGGATGTAGGTATGATTCGCCTCTGCGGCAATACCGCTCATCCCCGCACCGATATAGACGTTCCCGTCGCCCGCTGCTAAATCGAATCCGGCGTCCTGCCCCACGGCAACATTGAAGCTGCCGTTGGCCTTGTTGAGAAGCGCACTATCGCCGATTGCCGTGTTATTGTTGCCGTCTATATTAGCACCGAGCGCCGCATAACCGCTCGCGGTATTGTCATGACCGGCGCTGTTGTTATAAAGCGCGTTGACTCCACTGGCCGTGTTGAAGTTGCCGTCGGCGTTTATATAAAGGGCATTTATCCCGCTGGCAACGTTTCCTATGCCACCGACGTTGTGATAAAGCGCAGAAAAACCTGTGGCAGTGTTGCCTGATCCGGTGGCGTTATTCAGGAGCGCACTGTGACCGATCGCCGTGTTAGAGCCGCCCGCGGTATTGAACAACAAGGACAACGCTCCGGTCGCCGTGTTTTGCAAGCCATTACTGTTGCTTAAGAGCGCTCCCGCGCCGACAGCCGTATTTTGGTTTCCCGTGTTGGCAAGGAGCGTCCCAGCGCCGACCCCCGTGTTGAAGCCGCCAGTTATGTCGCTCCTGAGCGAAAGGTAGCCAACCGCCGTATTGAAGCCACCGGTGGTAAGACCAAGAAGAGCATTTTGCCCTTCAGCGGTATTGCCTCCAGGGTATCCTCCGTCGGGTGCCGGAATGACCGCCTGTGCCAACGGCGCAAATCCAAGCACCATCATCCAGGCGTAAGCGATTTTTGTGATCATTTTCATCTGTTTATTCTCCTTTTTGTTTTTCTTCTCTGTCGCCGTCCGCCACGGCGGACATCTGCAAATTTCCTATCGATTGTTTGCGACTGTTCTTGCTGGTGCAAGAACTTTGTGAGGCGAAGCAGCTCTGAAGCGGCGATAATCTTGGGCGAGCGCACGCTTTCAGTGTGCTGGCCAGCGCGTCCTCGCGATGGCGAACTTTGCAGCTTGCCACGGAAGATCGTTCAGCCCACGGAGATCTTCGTCGCTGTCCGGCCGAGACAGCAGACTACAGCGCTGCCAGGCGCACGGACTGGAAGTCCATGTTCCGCTCTCTCGGGTGGCCGAGAAAGACCCTTTCTCCCCGTGTTCGAGCTTTTTACGGCTCGGTTACGACAACTTGCGAGCTCATCTCACGCATCACAAGGCGCGCGTTCACTTTTTGGATTTGCGCTTTTTGCTCTTTGAGTTCCGCTTTGAGAACATCAATTTCCTCCTGCTGTGCTTGCGCCTTGCGATCTTGTCGCTCCACTTTACGGTGCTCTTTGAGAAACTCGTTGAGCAACATCGCGTTCACTTGGTCATAGCGTACGCTGTAGGGCTTACCCTCTTTATCGCGCACAACCAGATCAGGATTCACCTCGGCGACCTCTTCGGCGATCAAACCAAATTGCGGCGTGCCTTTTGAATCCGTCTTGTAATGGAATGTCACCGGCTTAAGCGCCAGAATCGCTTCGCTGACTCTGTCCATCGGTTTGATCTCCTTCTTGAAACGGCGCGAGGAAGTGTTGGTGCTGAGCTGACCGCCACTGTTTACATAGACCGGCAGGGTCGGGCCCCCCGCAACCACTCCATAAATGCCATCGATAAACGTTGCTATGCCATTAGTGCTGCCAATCCGGATAGTGTCGTGCTCGCCGGCAAAACCAGCGCTGCCAACGTCGATGTTATCATAGCCCGTAGTGAGATTGGCACCGGCGAAAGATCCAACTGCAATGTTAAATGCACCGGTGGTATTACCTAAAAGCGCACCAGCGCCACAAGCCGTGTTGTGGAAGCCCGTGGAATTGTTCATGAGAGCTTCAAAGCCGACGGCTGCATTTAAGTTGCCTTGGACGTTGGTGGATAGAGCACTGGAACCAATGGCCGTGTTGTCGTCGCCGATGCTGTTTTCTCTCATCGCATTGGCACCAATGGCCGTGTCATTACTGCCAGTTGTGTTATTCCTGAGCGCTGCGGCGCCAATTCCCGTAAGACTGCTGCCGGTGGTGTTCATGAAGCCCACTCGAAAACCAATGGCTAGGTTGAAGTCGCCGTTGTTTTGTTTGAGCGCCTCCGCACCGATGGCCATGTTAAAGTTGCCAGAGGTGTTGCTGGCAAGCGCCCCAGAACCAATCGCCACGTTATAATAACCGATAGTATCGGCAGTAAGCGCATTCTGACCCACCGCGGTATTGTTGATCCCCCCGGCGCCGCCATTGACACTGTCCAGCGCGTTAATTCCCAGTCCTGTGTTTCCAAATGCGCCTGAGCAGTCGTTTGGGCAGTCTACTGCTTTGAGCGGCGGCGAAAGCGCAAACCACCAGAGCGCAATTGCCAGTGTAAAAAAACCGCAACGCAATGGCGAGGGGTTGATGGATTTTATCAGAGTTTTCATTTTATTGTTTATTTGGGTTGGAAGTGTCCCTGTTGAACGCGTGAACTGCCCTCCAGTTCGCACGGAACCGGGAACCATCCGCAGGGATGCCGATCCGCCGAACAGCGTTCTCATTCATTTGGCTGAATCCCGGTCCAGTTGAGTTTAGGATCGCGCGACGCGGCGATCCCAGCGTAGTTCGATCTCGCCAACTGCTTCGGTTTGGCCGAACGTGCGTTGGAACGTCGCAGGACGTGATCGAGCAACGTTTTATCAAGTCGGCTCAACGAGACAAGCACAAAATTTCTCGAATTTGAACCCAGCGTACGCTGAACGAATTCGATGTGAAGACATAGAGCGAAACGATAGTCCGCGACTAGGGATTTCGTTCAATTTCCTTTAATAGCCTCACCAATTCATCTTTCCACAAGGCGGCGATTGTGTGGCTGCCGTGGCCGCGGGTTTTATCGCTCATTGGAATCACAACGGCGCGGCCGCGCTGGACGCGTTTGATCTCGCGCTCGAGGATCGCAAGCTCGGGCGGGTTGATCAGATCATCGGCGGAATTAATTGCCAGGAGTGGTGCGCGAATTTTTTCGAGACCCGGACCGGGATCGTAGTCGCGTGAAGCTTCGAGCGCGTAGAGCACGTCATTTGCGTCATCAGCTTTAACGATTTGCTCAACGAATTTGTCGAGAACTTCATCGGTTTTCGCGAGTGTGGGCGCGTCCTTCTGGCGCAAGACCGGATTGCTGCTCATGAACCAAAGCATCTCTGCGGCTGCGCGCAGGCTCGGCGGTTGTCCCGCCTTTGCGGGATACTCGCCACCGTTCCATGCCGGATCATTGCGGATCGTGTCTATGACCATTCGGCGCCACGCCCGGTTGCGTCCAGAAATCTGCGTCGGCAAACTCGCCAACGGCATGAGCGCATCCATGAAATCGGGATGCAACTCGCCCCACAGCCAGGTGTGCATTCCGCCCATTGATGTGCCCATAATAAGCCGCGCATGATTGACGTTTAGTCTTTCCGTGAGCAGGAGGTACTGCGCTTCGATCATGTCGCGGTAACCGTAGCGCGGGAATTTCGCGTGCATCCCGTCGCTTGGCTTGCTCGATTTGCCGTGCCCAATGCCGTCAGGCAACACAATGAAGAATTTGGTCGCGTCCAGCGGCTGATCTTTCCCGAACAGTTCACCGGCAAATTCCGGACGAATGAATTGCGCGCCGCTGCCGGTCGTCCCGTGCATGATGAGCACTGCGTTTGTCGTTTTCCCCAGTGCATCCGTCTCCGGTTTTCCGAGCGTCCGATAATGAAGCCGCAGCTCCGGCAAGCTTTCGCCAGAAGCAAATTTGAAATCGTGGATCATATAGTCGCCTTCGGTCGGCGCCGGATAATCGGCTGCGAACGCGAAACTCCCGGCGGAGAGGGACAAGAGAAGCGTAAAGATTCGGATTGTTGCATCCATGTTAATGATTCCGTTGCCGTTCGGCTTGAATTCTTTTGAGCAGCCCGCTGTGGGTTCGTTCAAGCTCGTTAGCAAACTTTACCCTTTCTTGTAGAGCGTCGGGATATATTTCGAAACGTTTTCGCAATTTCTTTGTGGCCGGATCGTAAAAGAAGGAAATATCCTGGTCGAGATTCGGCACGATCAGTTCGTCACTAAGTTTTTGATAACGCTCCATACGACTTAGTCCCCACCGGATAACTGATTCATCGTTGCGCAACGCGATCACCGTCTCCAAGTCGAGCAATTGGATGCCGCCGGATTGAAGCCACGTGGCGAAATCCCCCGGGCTGTAGTCGGTCGTAAAAACAAACGGACGCAGCGGCGGCGTCTCACCAGCGTCGAGGGCGCGCTGAAACTCCGCGGCTTCTCGTTCCTGTTTCGCGCGGTTAATTTTTCCGCTCTCGACTCCCTGGCGCAATTGCTCCTCAAATGAAGCCAGAATTTGATCGCGCCGTTGAGCGTCCTGGGCGTGCTGCTGATAATTATTTAGCCAGAACGCCGCATAAACACCAACGAACACCAAAACCAATTCAGCAACCCAGCGGCCGAAACACGAGAACCACGAACGTTTTTCAGTTGTTTGACTCATGATTTACGGGGAAAATTGAATCAATGAGACAATCGTGGTCCGTCAACAATTTGATCCCGTTCGTTGTAAACTCCGTGCAAACGGCACCCGCGGATGATGCGCCATTCCACCACTTGAGGTTCGAGCGGGTGTTCCCTGACGATTTTTACGGGCAGCTGCTGGAAGCCATGCCTGTCGCGGAGGATTACCGGGCGATGTCTGGGAAAAGTAAGACGGGCAGCAGCAGACCTGATGGAAGACCCACTCGCGCCAAGATCGATCTTTTTCCCGAATACATCCGTCATTTGCCTCCGCAGAAGCGCGCGGTATGGGACGTCGCCGGCCAGGCTCTTCGCTCGAAAGAAGTGGGGTCGGCATTTGTGCAGCGGCTCGCTCCGGGCTTGCAGCGCCGGTTCGGACCGAATTTTCAGAAGGTGCAAATGTATCCGGTGCCGATTCTGACTCGCGACATTCCGGGCTATCGCATCTTCAAGCACACTGACAGCCTGTGGAAAGGCATCACGGTGCAATTGTATCTGCCGCCCGACAATTCGACGCCACATATCGGCACGATCTTTCACGAGGTGCTTTCCACCGGAAGAAAACCGCAGAAAGCACAAATGCCATTCTCGCCGAATACCGGCTACGCCTTTGCCGTAGCGGATAACACATGGCATTCGGCCGATCCGGTAGGCCCTGAGGTGAAAACGCGGGACAGCATTCTGCTCACATATTTCGTCGATGCTGGAGCCTGGCGATTTCTGCGCAATCGCGGCCGCCGAATCGGCAACCTGCTGCTTAACGAATTGCGCAATTTAAAGCACAACTGAGTCAACCAAAGTGGGAGCGGCCTTAGTACCGCGACTGTCGGGGTGCTCAGACTTCTCCCACATTTTTTTTCAACGAGGCAGTGGTTGTTCCATATTTGCAAGAGCATACGCGGTGACTGCGACGACAGCGGAATTTTCCGCCAGTTCTTTCGGCACGATCTTGTCCAGTGTGTCAGCCGCGCTGTGGTGATAATTGAAATAGAAGCGGCTATCTTGAATCGGGCTGAAAGCGGGCACACCGGCTTTTTCCAGCGGCTCGATGTCAGCCCCACAATGCTCAACGAGATTCAACATGCCGGCGCCTGACTCCTGCAAGATCGCTGCCACAGGCGCCAGCATCTTTTTTACTTCTGGCTTTGCCTTGATGTTGACGCCGAGCGGATGGCCGGCGCCGCCATCTGTTTCCATGGCTGCGAAATGATTCGAGATCTCTTTCTCGTGATCCTTTGCGTACTGTTTGGAGCCTCTCAATCCATTCTCTTCATTCATCCAGGCGATCACGCGAATTGTGCGCTTCGGTTTGAGATGAAGTTTTTGAATCAGATTCACTGCTTCCATTGAGACTGCGACGCCCGCACCATCATCAATCGCACCCGTGCCCAGGTCCCACGAGTCCAGATGACCGGAAACGGCGATTATCTGTTCGGGATGTTCGCTGCCTTTGATGTCTCCGATCACATTCGCGCTTTCGACATCTGGCAGAGTTTGCGGCGTCAAAACCAATTTCATTTTCACCGGTCCTTGCCGGACCAGATCGGCAATTAAATCTGCGTCCTCTGCAGTGACGGCGCCTGCGGGAATTTTCGGGGCGTCATCTGCGTAATTTGTTTGTCCAG
>WNFY01000678.1_pt1 | contig 40960 bp, 42 predicted proteins | sample 5400091 | NCBI WGS metagenome assembly WNFY01 (sample SAMN13153364, study PRJNA577476) | soil metagenome | isolation source: 60 cm soil or saprolite under grassland replicate 1 | place: USA:California | collected 2016-06-15 | reverse complement strand
GCCGCTACTGCTCCGCGCGTTCTTCGTCGTGGCGCACGGCGAGGGCTGGGGCCTGTACGCCGAACGGCTGGCCGACGAGTTCGGCCTGTACTCCGACGACCTGCAGCGGCTGGGCATGCTCGGCGGTGCGGCCTGGCGAGCCATGCGCCTGGTCGTCGACACCGGTTTGCACGCCCGTGGCTGGAGCCGCACGCGGGCTTTGGCGTTCGCGCTGGCCCACACCCCGATGCCCGAGTCGTTCATGGGCGCCGAGATCGACCGGTACATCGCCATGCCCGGCCAGGCACTCGGGTATCTGGTCGGTCAGCGCGAGATCCTGCGGCTGCGCGACTACACCCGCGCGCGCCTTGGCGCGGCTTGGGACATCCGTGACTTCCACGCCGCCATCCTCGACCACGGCAGCCTCCCACTTCCCGTGCTCCTGCAGGTGGTCGAGGCATGGGTGACATCCGCGACCGCAGCGTGACGGCGGCGCGTCGCAAGGCAGGCGCTGGCCCCCGCCCGTCGCCACCTTCCCTGCGCTCAGGCGCGGATGGGCTGTTCTCGAGTTACGCCAGCGTTTACCCGATGGCAACTACTGAGTTCGCTCACCGCACCGGCGGCAAACCTGCTGGTCAGGAGCGCGCCGCGAGGGACTCGAACCCCCAACCGCCAGATCCGTAGCCTGCCGGGAATCGTCCGTTCGCCTGTGGTCCGTCGTCGCTGCTCACGTCCGCGGAATCTGCTGCTTTCCGTCCGCCTGGTGTTCTGTAGTCCGCCTGTCCTCCTGTCGTTCTCCGTCAAGAAGTCCGTCAACCCGCCTTCGAAGACGCGCTGGTGGCGGCCGCCAAAGACCACACGGTACGCGGGGCTGCTACGCCGGTTCGACGCCAACCACCAGGATATGGCCGCGGTCGTCCTGCGTCGCGGGTTGGAGCTTCGGCCAGACCCGTTCCGCCTCCGCCACTCGGCCAGCCAGGAAGCAATACAGGTGAGCGCCTTCCTCAGTCGGCTACGGGACTTCATGTAGGGCGCCGGCGGCACCTTGTCGGTCTCCCACCGCTCCAGGTAGAACGTTCAGTAGCGGATGTCGAGGGCGTAGCGCAGCGCACGGTCGAGACGAGCTCGTGTGACCTCGTCGAGGCGACCTGCCGGTGCGGGATCCAGCAGCGCCTGCGGCACGGTCAGCAGGTTGTCGCACGAGATGGCGCTTGGGGCCGGAAGCCCCTGTGCAGGTCCGACCTCGACCTCGGAGCGGATCCCGCGGATGGTGCGGGTGATTGGTGCGCAGGTGACCGTGGTCAGCACGCCGATGGCGGCATCGCGGGTCAGGATGCAGACCGGTCGCCGGCCCGCCGGCGGACCCAGGTCGGCCCAGTAGATCTCGCCGCGGGCTACCACTTGGGCGCGGTCTGCGCGGCCAGGCGGGCAGCGGCGGCGACGATCGCCGGGTCTTGGGGCTGGCGGCGGTAGGCGTCGATCAGCGCCTGGTCGGCTTCGGCGAGTTCGCTTGCCTCAAGGACGGCGATGGCGCCGCGCCGGAGGAGCTCGGATCGGCTGATGCCGGCTTTGGCGGCGAGGGCGTCCAGCCGGCGGACGAGCTCGTCGTCGAGTTGCACGAGGACTTCTTTGCGAGCCATGGGCATATGGTACAGCATATGAGGCTCGCTGGCGGGAACGTCAGCGGTCATGCGTAAGCGGTGCGGTGACGCACTTCATCGTCACCCCATTCCAGGCCAGTCAGGTCGCCGCCGGCGACGGTACACGCCCGCTCCAGCCAAGAGGAATGGGGTCGACGTCCCACGCAGCACGGTGCCGTTCTGGAAGGCGGTGGCAAGCATGTAGCCGGTGGTGTCGAAGCCCGCCATGGCCCATTTCTGCGACAGGCCGGGTACGGTGCGCCAGGCATGCCCGCAGCCACGTAGCGATCCACCCGCTCCGGGTTCATCACGGCGACCGGCGCCTCCTCAGGCATCGGTTGGGCGACGGACGCACCCCTCGCCGGCGCCGGCCAGGTTGTCTCTGGCGCGGTCCGGCGGGCCCGTGCCCTCGACGCCGTCGCCGCAGAGCACCCGCCGCGGCAACGGGCCGCACTCCGCTTCGCAGCGGCTCAGCGACCGCCAGACCAGGTCGAGCCGGGCTGGAGGTCGCGGGGCTGGAACAAGTAGCGGGCGACCTGGCGGGTGATCTGCTCCGGGTCGTCGCCGAGCTGCGGTGGCAAGTTGTGGTCCAGCCACAGGGTGGCCAGCCCGTGGACCAGCGACCAGGCGGCCACGCCGGTGCGCAGCTCGTCTGGGCCAGGTTCGGGCGCGCCGGCGAGCGGGCCGTAGAGCAGCGCCCGCGTCGCCTGGCGGGCGCGGACGACCTCTGGGTCATCAGGGCGGTACAGCTCGGGGCGGAACATCACCTCGAAATGGGCCTTGTTGCTGACGGCGAAGCGGACGTAGGCGACTCCCACCTCCAGGAAGCTGCCGGTCGACGCGTAGGCCTCCCGCAGGGCGTCGGCCAGGCGCCAGAACCCGTCGGCGGCGATCGCGGTCAGCAGGCCGGCCTTGTCGCCGAAGTGGTAGGCGGGGGCGGCGTGGGAGACACCGGCGGGCGTCCCTGGTCCGGCCGGACGGATCCGTCGCCTGGCGCAGCCAGTCGGGCGTCCCCGACCCCCTCGCCGCGCCGGGCGCCGCGGTCGACACCGCGCTGCGCCGCCGACCTCGAGCGCCGACGGGCCCGGCCGGCTTGGCCTGACTGTCACTGCCTGACCCTATGATCCCCAGGTCGCCTAGCAGAGTTCCGACTGGACGCCGCCGCCATGAGGGCCGAAGCGTGAGGCGACTGGCGAGAGGAAGAAGGTTCATGGACCCATCGACCAGAACGTCAACATGACCGCCATTGCGACCCCACGGGCGGGGCAGCGGGAGTGGCTCGGGCTGGCCGTGCTCGCGCTGGCCTGCCTGCTGTACGCGATGGACCTGACGGTGCTGCACCTGGCGGTGCCGTCCTTGAGCGAGGACCTGCGGCCAAGCAGCGTGCAGCTGCTGTGGATCACCGACATCTACGGGTTCATGGTGGCCGGCTTCCTGATCACCATGGGCACCCTGGGCGACCGGATCGGCCGCCGCCGGCTGCTGCTCCTCGGCGCCACCGCCTTCGGCGGGGTCTCGGTGCTCGCGGCCTTCTCCACCAGCCCCGAGATGCTGATCGCCTGCCGGGCGCTGCTGGGGATCGCTGGGGCGACCCTGGCGCCGTCCACGCTGTCCCTGATCTTCGCGATGTTCTCCGATCCCAGGCAGCGCTCGACCGCCATCGGGGTGTGGATCACCAGCTTTTCGGCCGGCGGGGCGATCGGCCCGGTGCTCGGCGGGGTGCTGCTGGAGCACTACTGGTGGGGCTCGGTGTTCTTGCTGGCGGTGCCGGTGATGGTGCTGCTGCTGGTGCTGGGACCGCGCGTGCTGCCGGAGTACCTCGACCCCGGCGCTGGCCGGCTGGACCTGGCCAGCGCGGCCATGTTGCTGGTCGCGGTGCTGGCGATGGTGTTTGGTCTCAAGGAGATCGCCCAGGACGGGATCGGCTGGCTTCCCCTCTCGTCACTCCTGGCCGGGCTGGCGGTGGGTGTGGTCTTCGTGCGGCGCCAGCTTGGCCTGGCGGACCCGATGATCGACCTCGGGTTGTTTCGGAGCCGGGCGTTCAACGCCTCGTTGGCGACCAACCTGCTTGGCATCTTCATCGTGGTCGGCTACTTCATCTTCGTCGCGCAGTACCTGCAGCTCGTGCTTGGGCTGTCGCCGCTGGAGGCCGGTCTGTGGTCGCTGCCCTCGGCCGCCGGGCTGATCGTGGGGTCCAACGTGGCTCCCCGGATCCTGCGCCGCGTGCGCCCGGCCTACGTCATCGGCGTCGGCCTGGCGCTTGCGGCCGTCGGCCTGGGGTTGCTCACCCGAGTCGGCGGCTCGGCTGATCTGGCGATCCTGGCAACCGCCTCGGCCATCGTCTCCCTTGGGCTGGCGCCGGTGTTCACGGCCACCACCGACCTGATCGTCGGGTCGGCCCCGCCGGAGCGGGCCGGCGCGGCCTCCGGGATCTCGGAGACCGGCGCGGAGCTGGGCGGGGCGCTGGGCATCGCGATCCTGGGCAGCATCGGCGTGGCCATCTACCGCGGTGAGCTGGCCACGACGCTGCCGGCGGAGGTCCCCAGTCACGCTGCCGCGGCGGCGCGTGACACCCTGGGTGGCGCGGTGGGCGTCGCCCAGCAGCTGCCCGCCGACATCGGCGCGGCGCTGATGACCGCGGCCCGTGAGGCGTTCACCATGGGGTTGCAGGTGACCGCGGCCATCAGCGCCGTGATCGCGGTCGGTATCGCCGTGCTGGCCACTGTCCTGCTCCGGGCGGTGCGGTCAAGCTCCCAGGCCGCCCCTGTCGAGCAGCCGGCCACCGCCCCAGAGCCAGCCGTCGCCTCGCAGCCCGAGGAGCCCGTCCAGGTCATCCGCACGGGCGGGGGTTGCTTTGCGTGTCCCCCGGGCGAGCGGAGCAGCCCTGCCACGTGAATTGCCTGAAAGTGAAGGAGATCGCCCTTGTCCTCCCCGACCGAGGAGCACCAGACGATGCTGCAGGCGTTGTGCCGCTGCTACGTCCACAGCGACGAGACGGACGAGGAGGTGAAGACCCTGGTGGGCACCGCCGTGCGGCTGATGGCGGGGGTACTGCGGCCGCTGGGGTCGGTGCTGACCAGTCTGCCGCTCGGCCCCGATCACCCTGGTCAGCTGGCCGGCCCGGCGTTCTACATGGTGGACCCTTCCCAGTTCGTGCTGCCCTACTGGGAGGCCGCCTGGAAGGTCATGGTGCAGCGGCTGGGCGAGATGGCCGACGCCTGCGCGCGGCTTGGCCTCGAGGCGGGGCTTGGCCAGATCGCCAAGTTGGAGCCGAACGTCCGGGCCATCGCCGCCGGGCTCCAGGCTCACCTGGACGAGCGGCATTGACGATGCGGATTGCCTTGCTCCAGTGGCCGACCTCGGTCGGGCGAAACGGGCTCGGCCCGGACGCGGACTCAGCGGAGGGAGACGCGCTCCAGCCAGAAGTCCAGCAAGGCGGCATCGCCCACCACCTCGACCCGCTCGCTGTCGGCGGGCAGCCGGCGGTGGAAGACCCGCAGGACGTCGGCGAGCGGGCCGCGCAGCGCGACGGTGGCCTTCTCGTGGCCGCGGCGCCAGGTGAAGCCGTCCGTCCCGAGCTCGATGAACCACTCGGCCCCCAGGCCCGCCTCCGTGTCGGTCGCGTGGAGGTGGATGCTCCTGCCCGGACCGCGCAGCTCCGCAAGGCGTGGCGACGACCCGGCGACCTGCGGGTCGCTGATCAGCTCCAGCAGCTCGTCGATGGCGTCTGCGGCCAGCTCCGGGGCGACGGTGTAGTCGGCGTGCACGGTGCCGGCCGCGTCGGCGCGGTGGATCACCAGGTCATTGGCCGCACGGCGGGCCCAGAAGGCGGTGCTCCGCTGGAACGCCCAGACCTTCGCTTCGGCACCAGGGCCTGCGTTGCGCAGCGTGCCGGCGAACGTCTGGGCCGCGTCGGCGAGCCAGGCGTCCAGCGTCGCCGGGTCGTCACCGTCCGAACCGGCCGCGTCGGGAACCTGCCTGCCTGGGTCCTCCACGGCCCTCCCGGTCCGCACGGCCGTCTCGACCGACCGGAGGTTGCCGCCGATGTGCCGGACGAGCCGGGCGAGCGTCCAGTCGGGGCAGGTCGGTACGGTCAGCGACAGGTCAGCCCCCTGGAGGATGTCTCTGAGCAGGCCGGTCTGGGTGATGACCTCGTCGCAGTAGCGGTCGTGCGTCAGCGGTGTCATAGGGGCGCCATGGTACCGGCAGGTCCCGACAGAGCCGCGTTGTTGCCGCCTCCGGATCATCCGCTACCGTCGGGGGCGTCATGGAGGTAAGCGAACCTGTCATTGTCACGGTCGACGACGATCCCGGGGTGTCGCGCGCGGTCGCGCGAGACCTGCGGCGGCGCTACGGGCAGGACTACCGGATCGTGCGGGCCGAGTCGGGGCCGCAGGCGCTCGCCGCCCTGCGGGAGATGAAGCTCCGCGGCGACCCGGTGGCGGTGCTGCTGGCCGACTATCGTATGCCGGTGATGAGTGGCCTGGAGTTCCTCGAGCAGGCTATGGACCTGTTCCCACACGCCCGCCGGGCGCTGCTGACCGCCTACGCCGATACCGACGCCGCGATCCAGGCGATCAACGTGGTGGACCTCGACCACTACCTGCTGAAGCCGTGGGACCCGCCCGAGGAGAAGCTCTACCCGGTCCTCGACGCGCTGCTCGAGCTGTGGCTCGCTACCGGGGACCAGGCGATCACCGAGACCCAGGTGGTCGGGCACCGCTGGTCGGCGCGCTCGTTCGAGGTACGGGACTTCCTCGCGCGGAACTCGGTGCCATACCGCTGGCTCACCGTCGAGCAACCGGAGGGGCGGCGGCTGCTCGAGGCTGCCGGGCTGGACGCCACCAGCATCCCGCTGGTGGTGACGCCCGCCGGGGACGCTCTGGTCGACCCGGGCGTCGAGGAGTTGGCCGCGCGGGTGGGTCTATCCACCACGCCCGCCACCGACTTCTACGACACGGTGATCGTCGGTGGCGGCCCCGCCGGGCTCGGCGCGGCCGTATACGCCGCGTCAGAGGGGCTGCGCATGGTCCTGGTCGAGCGGCAAGCCACCGGCGGGCAGGCGGGCCAAAGTTCGAGGATCGAGAACTACCTCGGCTTCCCCGACGGCGTCAGCGGTGCACAGCTCACCGACCGGGCACGCCGCCAGGCCCACAAGTTCGGCGCGGAGATCCTCAGCGCCCGCAACGTCACCGGCCTGGAGGTACGCGGCTCGTCCCGCGTGATCCGCTTCGGCGACGGCGGCGAGATCGCCGCCCACACGGTCGTGCTCGCCACCGGTGTGGCCTACCACAAGCTCAACGTGCCGGGTGCCGACCGGCTCACCGGCCTGGGGGTGTTCTACGGGTCGGCCGCGACCGAGGCGCCCGCCTGCGCCGGCGAGGACGTCCACGTCGTTGGCGGCGCCAACTCCGCCGGCCAGGCTGCCATGTTCCTGTCCAGGCATGCGCGGCGCGTCACGCTGCTGGTACGCGCCGACGGGCTGGAGCGGTCCATGTCCTCCTACCTCATCCGACAGATCCGCGACACGCCCAACATCCAGGTGCGACCCCATACCCAGGTGGTGGAGGCGGCGGGTGGGGAGCACCTGGAGCGCATCAGGCTCTGCGACACCCGCGCCGGCACGGTGGAAGAGGTGCCTGCAAGCTACCTGTTCGTGTTCATCGGCGCGGCGCCATGCACTGACTGGCTTGACGGCGTGATCCAGTGTGACTCCAAGGGGTTCCTGCTCACCGGCCCGGACCTGCTGGTCGGCGGGAAGCGGCCGACGGGCTGGACGCTGGACCGCGACCCCTACTATCTGGAGGGCAGCGTGCCAGGAATCTTCGCGGCCGGCGACGCGCGCGCCAACTCGGTCAAGCGGGTCGCCTCCGCGGTCGGGGAGGGGGCGATGGCGATCCAGCTGGTCCACCGCTACCTGGAGGCCCAGTGACCGAGCGGCTCAGCGTCGGCGCGCTTCGGGAGCTGTTCCTGTTCGAGAAGCTGAGCGAGGAGCAGCTCGCCTGGCTCGCCGAGCGGGGCGAGGTCAGCAGCTACCCGGCCGGCGCGACAGTGTACAGCGCGGGTGAGCCTGCGACCCGGCTGTTCGTGCTGCTGGACGGCACGCTGTCCATGTCGGTTCGGGCAGGCGGCACCGAGATCGAGATGAACCGCACCGACTACCGGGGGACCTACGCGGGCGCGTTCCTGGCCTACCTTGACCTGCCGTTGGCACGCACGTACGTCGGTACCCTCCGTGCCGTGACCGACTGCCGCTTCTGGGAGCTGGCCGCGGCCGACTTCGGCCGAGTGGTGCGGGAGTGGTTCCCGATGGCGACGCACCTGCTGTATGGCTTCGCCATGCAGGGGATGGCCACACAGGAGACAGTGAGCACGCGCGAGCGGCTGGTCGCCCTCGGCACGGTCACCGCGGGCCTCACCCATGAGCTGAACAACCCGGCGACCGCCTCCGTCCGCGCCACCGCCACCCTCCACGAGCGGCTGGCGAGGCTGTGGGGCGAGCTGGCCGCACTCACTCACGGCGAGATTGCGGCCGATCAGCTCGCCACGCTGATCGACCTGGTGCGCCAGGCCCACAGCCTCCGCGCCGAGCAGGCGCCCGTCTCGCCGTTGCAGGCATCCGACCGTGAGGACGAGCTGGAGGGCTGGCTGGAGGACCACGGCGTCGCCGGCGGTTGGGAGCTCACGCCGCCGCTGGTCGCCACTGGTGTCGATGCCGCCTGGCTCGAGCGGGTCGCCGCGAACGTCCCTGCCCCGCTGCTCCCCCATGCGGTGGGCGTCCTGGCTGTCACCTGCGAGGCCGAGAGCCTTCTCGAGGAGCTCGCCGACGCGGCCGGGCGCATCTCGAAGCTCATCGGCGCGGCCAAGCAGTACACCCAGATGGACCGGAGTCCCCTTCAGCTCCTCGACGTGCACGACGGGCTCGAGTCGACCCTGACGATGCTCGCGCACAAGCTCGGCACGGGCGTCGACGTGATCCGCGACTACGACCGGTCGCTGCCGAAGCTGCCCGCCTACGCGGGCGAGTTGAACCAGGTGTGGACCAACCTCATCCACAACGCCATCGACGCCATGGACGGCCGCGGCACCCTGACCGTGCGCACCCGCCGCGATGGCGACCACGTCGTGGTCGAGATCGGCGACACCGGACCGGGCATCCCGGACGAGGTCCGCGGCCGCATCTTCGAGCCGTTCTTCACCACCAAGCCGGTCGGCAAGGGCACCGGCCTCGGCCTGGACATCTGCTGGCGGATCGTCGTACAACGCCACCGCGGCGACCTCCGCGTCACCTCAAGCCCGGGCGACACCCGCTTCCAGGTGCTGCTGCCCACGAGCGGTCCCTCCACCCGGTAGCGTGGGCGCCCTCGTGGAGCCGGCCGGCCGCACGTCCGTGGTCGGCTGGGTCTCAGCTGGGCGGCCGCTCGCACGGGCCCTGACGTCGACGGCCGGTGCGCACCATGTCTTGCGGCGCGCTCCCCATCGCAGGTCCCTGGGTTGACCCACAGGTTAACCCATGGGAAGTACAGAGTTCTCTCAGGTTGCTGGTGGCCAAAACTGCTGGTCAGGGCGCGCCGCGAGGGACTCGAACCCCAACCGCCAGATCCGTAGCCCGGCGCCAATCGTCCATCCGTTGGTCTGTGGTCCGTCTGCGCTGCTCACGTCCCCAGAATCTGGTGCTTCCCGCCCGGCTGTGTCCTGTAATCCGCCTGTTCGCCCCTTGTCTTCCGTCAAGAACTCCGTCAACACCCCACGTGAGCACCAGATTTGGTCTGGCACTCCCGCGCCAGGCCAGCGGCTGGCGACGACAATAAGCTGTTGCGACCCTCGGCCACCCCGCGGGACGGCCGCCACGCTTACCCCCGCTACCTGAGGGCCAGGGCTTGCACCACGGGTCCTGCCACGCCATCTTCATGGCGTGGTGCCGGGCTGTTCGGCGTCCCTGAGCGCGAGCGCTGCCTGGACCAGGGCGGCGTGGGTCAGGGCCTGTGGGTAGTTGCCGAGGTGTTGCCGGCTGGTCGGGTCCATCTGCTCGGCGTACAGGCCAAGCGGGCTGGCAAGGTCCAGCAGCTCGGCGAACCGCTCGGTGGCTTCGGTTCGCCTGCCGGTCTTCGCCAGCGCCTGGACCAGCCAGAACGAGCACGGCAGGAATGCCCCTTCGGTGCCGGCAAGCCCGTCGTGGCCGGGTAGGTAGCGGTACAGCAGGGACCCGGAGGCGCCGAGCTCGCGACGAATGGCGTCGATGGTGCCGTGGACCCGGGGGAGTCGAGGGGTTCGATGCTCGGAGCCGTAGCTGCGGGTGTAGGTGGCCTTGCTGGGGTTGAAGCCGCGGCTGGTGACGTCGGCGGCGATGGCGTCCCGCTGGGTTTGCCACCAGCGGCGTCGACGTCCAGAGGTGCCGAGCTCGGCGGCGATGCGCAGCGCCCGATCGAGGGCGAGCCAGGCCATGAGCTTGGAGTGGACGTGGTGGGCCGCGTCGCCGCGGATCTCCCAGATGCCGGCATCGGGCTCGCGCCATCGCCGGGCGGCGCGGTCGGCGAAGCCGCGCATGGCCCGCCACGTCTCGGAGTACAGGCGCTGTCCGGCGCGGGTGAGCAGCCAGGCGGCGTCCAGCACCCAGCCGTAGCCGTCGAGCTGGTGCTGATCGGCCGCGCCGTTGCCGACCCGCACCGGGTGGCTGCAGGCGTAGCCGGGCCAGCCCTGGAGCGATCGTTCCGCTGGCGGGCGCTTGTCGTGCAGGGTCAACAGGACCGGCAGGCGGGGCCGGTCGAGCCGGGTGGCGTGCAGCAGCCAGGCCATGAACAGGCGGGCCTCGTCGGTCTTGCCGACACCGAGGAAGGCGCCGATGCCGATGCTGGCATCTCGGGGCCAGGCGTAGCGGTAGTCCCAGTTGCGGACACCGCCGGGCTGTTCGGGCAGCGATGTGGTCGGCGCGGCGACCGGCGCCCCGGAGGGCGAGTAGGTGAGCAGCCGCAACGTGAGGAGGCTGCGCACCACCGCGTCCCGCTGGGGCAGGTCGTCGTCGATCTGGCTGCTCCAGGTTTGCCAGCGGCGCTCGTCGTCGACCAGGAGGGTCCACGCCGCGTCGGGATCGACGTGGACCAGCGGCTCGCGGCTGGCCACGGCGAGCACGACGGTGACCGGCCGGTCCGGGTGACCGTGACCCGTAGCGGTCGCCCTGGCTCGAGCGGCATTCGGGGGGTGGTCTGGATGGCGACCGCAGTCGATCCCCATTGGCAGACCAGCGCGTCGCCGCGTCGTTGGGCCTTGGGGGGACGGCGCCGCTCCCCCAGGCGGGGGTCGAGCTCGATGGCGGCCTGGACCGGACCATCTTGTGCCGACAGGCGCCGGACCAGCACCGTGGTCGGCAGCAGCCTGCCGGTGATCTCGGCCACCATGCCTTCGGCCAGGATTAGGCGCCCGGTGGTGGTGTCCCAGGTTGTCTCGAGGGTCGCCGATGCGGGGTGGTAGCGTCGGCGGGTCGACCGGGACCGTCCGGCGGGCCCGAGGCGGAAGGTGCCAGCCTCCGGCCCGCCGACCAGGCGGCCGAACAGGGGGTCGCCGTCGAAGCCGGGGACGCACAGCCAGTCGATCGCGCCGTCGGCGGATACGAGGGCGGCTGTGCGGGTGTCGCCGATCAGCCCGTAGTCGCCGATCGGCGGCAAGCCGTCCGCGGGCGAGCGGGTGGAGGCGCCCACGCCCATCTCAGTGGACCCTCAGCAGCAAGCCGAGCGCGACGCCGTAGGCGACATGGGCGACGATGGCCACCGCCGGGGTCTGCGTGCCGTAGTTGAGGCCGAGCAGGCCGGGCGGCTCCAACACGGCGGTCGAGCCAGGCCCGGCCCGCCCCGACGCCATGCGGGGATGGATGCCAACCAGCAAGGGCACGAGCACGCTGAGGGCGACAGCGACGTGCAGCATGCCCAGCAGGGCGCCGAGCCACCAGGTGGCGATGCCGAGCAGCGCGAAGGTGGCGGTGTAGCCGAGGGCGAAGCCCTGCCCCACGACAAGGTAGATTACAAACCCGGCGACCCGTGCCCGGTCAGGGTCTTCGGTGACCAGCGTGCCGAGGATGAGCGGCAGGTCGAGGCGGCTGAGGCCGCCGAGCTGCGCGGCCGTCATGATCACCGTCAGGGCGGCGGTGGCCACCAGCCCAAACAGCGCCCAGCCGGCCCAGTCCATCTCATGTAAGGGACTCCGGTGCTTGATCCACACCGAGGTCCCAGGGTTGCATGTGCATCCCGGCTGGTTCCGGGGGTGGCGTTGAGTACATCTCTGAGGACGGCGCGCGAGCGCCATGCCTCGTTGAACTGATTGCCACCCTTGGCCGGCCACGGATGCCCCGGATGAGGGAAGTGGCCTGGCCCGTAGAGGCTGGGGCCGGTTGCAGCACATGAGTGGGAGCCGTCGTCGGTACCGGTAGCGGATGCCGTCGCCTTGGGACCGTGGTCGTGGAGCGCCGCCCTTGGGGGCCGCCGGAGCAGCACGAGGCCACCACAGCAAGGAGGCAGCGATGCACCATCGACGGCTGGTCGGGATCGACCTGGGGATCATCAGCGCTCACACAGTCCGGGTGCTGGCTGGTGACGGCAGCGTGGTGTGCCGCCGCAAAGCCGTCCCGACCGTGGCGAGCTTGACCGAGACAGAGCAGGCTGCCCTTCAGGGCGCGGCGCCCACCACGCGTCTGGAGGTGGTGCTGGAGCCGACCGGGCCGTCGTGGCTGCCGATCGCGGTGTTCTTCACCAGCCGCGGGCACACCGTCTACCGGGTCAGCTCGGCCAGGGCCCACGACCTGCGTCGGGTGCTGTCGCGGCAGGCCAAGTCCAACGGCATCGACGCCGACACCCTGGCGCGGCTGCCGCTGGTCGACCCGGCCGGGCTGCACCCCCTGGCGCTGCCCAGCGCCGAGCGGGCGGCGCTGGACCGCCGCGTGCGGGCCTGCGACCGGCTCACCCAGCAAGGCGCCTGCCACAAGCGCCGCATCAAGGACCTGGTCCGCCAGCTGCTGCCCACCAGCCCGCTTGCCGGCGAGCTCGGCATGGCCGACCTGGCGGTGCTGGAACGCTTTGGCGCCGACCCCCACGCGCTGCTGGCCGCCGGCCCCGGCAGGCTTGCCCGGCTGATCGGCAAGGCCTCGGGCGGCCAGCACGGCCAACAGCGCGCCACCCACTGGCTTGCCGCCGCCCGCGCCGCCCTGCAGTTGTATGGCGACCACCCCGCAGTGGCCTTCACCGATCTGGCCGCCGAGGTCCACACCGAGGTCCGCCTGCTGCGCGCCACCCAGGCCGAGCTCGCCGCCCACGCGACCCAGCGCGAGTACTGCTACCGCTGGGTCGACCCGCTGGGGCTGGCCCGCTCGCTGCCCGGTCTGGCCGAGGTCGGCGGCCCCGCCCTGGTCGCCACCATGGGCGACGCCCACCGGTTCGCCGCCGCCAGCCGGTTCCGATCCTTCACCGGTCTTGCCCCACGCGCCTCCGAGACCGGCAACACCGACCGCAAGGGCCAGCCCATCTCCAAGGCCGGCAACCGGCTGCTGCGGACCACCTGGTCCGCGCCGCCGACACCGCCCGCCGCCAGGACCCCCAGCTCGCCCGCCTCTACTACGTGCAGATGGTCCAGCGCGGCAAGGACCACCTCGGCACGGTCTGCGTGGTCGCCGCCCACCTGGCCGAGCGGGCCTGGGCGGTCATGGACCGGGGGATGCCGTATGTGATCTGCGATATCGACGGCACACCGGTCACCCCTACCCAGGCCAAGCAGATCATCGCCGAGCACTGGACCGTGCCCGAGGAGGTCCGCCGCCGGCGACGCAGCAGCAAGACAAGGGGGAAGGCCCCTCAGCAAGTCCTCGAAGGACATGTGTCTGGCGCTCAAGGCGCAACGAGGCGACCCTCCCCGCCGGCCAGTCTTGGCCGACAGCCCGCCCACGTCAAGCTCACCAAACCGCGCGCTTGACAACCGAACCTCCATAGGGAATCAGCTCAACCTCATATGAGCTCAGCGGGCCGCCAACTCGTGCGTCTTGGCCTCCAGCGCGTCGAGCACCCCCGCGAAGGACTCATGGAAGCTGGCCACGCCGGCCGCCTCCAGCGTCCGCCCGACGTCGTCCATGTCGACCCCGACTGCACCCAGGCGGCGCAGCACCTCGGCCGCCTCGTCGACGCCGGTGTCGATCGTTCGGGCGAGCCGTCCGTGATCCTCGAAGGCGGCGATGGTCGCCTCGGGCAGGGTGTTGACGGTGTCGGGCCCGATCAGGGCGTCGACATACAGCGTGTCCGGGTAGGCGGGGTTCTTGGTCGATGTGGACGCCCACAAGGGCCGCTGCACGTGGGCGCCCAGCCTGGCCAGGCGTTCCCAGCGCTCCCCGGCGAACCGCTCGCGGAAGAGCTGGTAGGCGAGCTTGGCCTGGGCAACCGCCGCGCGGCCACACAGCGAGCGCGCCTCGGCGGTGCCGACCGCGTCAAGGCGGCGGTCGACCTCGGTGTCGACCCGGCTGACAAAGAACGAGGCCACGCTGTGGACGGCGGCCAGGTCGCGGCCGCGCTCGACGAGCGCCTCCAACCCTGACAGGTAGGCCTCGATCACCTCGGCGTACCGGGTCAGGGAGAAGATCAGGGTGATATTGATGCTGCGGCCTTCGGCGGTCATCGTCTCGATGGCCGGGACACCCTGGGGCGTGGCCGGGATCTTCACCAGCAGGTTGGGCTGGGCGATGCGCTCATGCAGGTCGCGGGCGGCGGCGATCGTCGCGTCCGTGTCGTTGGCGAGCTCGGGTGCCACCTCGACCGACACAAAGCCGTCGGTGCCGCCGCTGGCGTCGAACGCAGGGCGCAGCACGGCCAGGGCGTGGGCGATGTCCTCGATCACGAGCTCCCAATAGGCGTCGGGCACTGAGCGTCCGGCGGCGAGGAGCGCGCCGAACTGCTCGTCGTAGGCGGCCGACCCTTGGATGGCCTTGGCGAAGATCGTGGGGTTGGCGGTGACGCCCCGGATCCCGTCGGCCACCAGCCGGGCCAGCGTCCCGTCGCGCAGGTAGGGGCGGGTGAGGTTGTCGAGCCAGGGACTCTGCCGGTGGTCCTCGTACAGCCGTTGCAGCTTGGTCATGGTGTCCTCCTCCGGGCCGGTGGCCGTCGGCGTACGGTCACGCAGCATCTGCCGGGCGCGGGGTCGAGCCGGGCCTCGAGGTTGGCCCGTCCGAGTCCGACGAGCAGCCCGTCGATGAGGTCGAGGTTCATGCCACAGACCAGGTCGGTGTAGTTCTGGGCAAGCGCGTGGAACGGGCAGTTCACCAAGGTCAGGCCATCGGGGTCGGTCCGCGGCTCGTAGCCGACCTCGGCAAGCACCCCGCGGGCTGCGGCCTCCAGGGCCGCCTGGCTCGCACGGGACCCGACACGGCGACGGGCCTCCTCACCCAGCGTGCGGCCTGTACCTTTGGCCGTCCGGCGAAGCGCCGCCGCGATCGGAACGTCGTTGTGCTCTGCGTCGACGATCGCCTGGGCCATCACCTGCCCGGCGAGCTCATAGCGGCGCTCGGGCAGGCTCACCCGGAGCTCCCGCGAGGAGCGGCGGTACAGCTTGGTGGGGCGGCCGGCGCCCGGCCCCCCTCGCCCCGCAGGGCGGCGGAACTCGACCTCCAGCAGCCCCCCCTCCGCCAGCTTGTCGAGGTGGAACTTGGCCACGTGACGTGGCACGCCGGTGCCTTCGGCTGCCTGGTCGCGGCTCACCGGGCCAGGTTGGGCCACGACGTAGCGGTAGAGGGCGCGTCGCACTGGCTCGTCCAGAGCGGCGACCCCGGCTACCTGGGCGTCGAAGTCGTCGTCGCTCACCAGCGGCGCTCCCGGTTCGCCGGTGCTGTTGGATGGCGCATCCATGCCTCGCTTCTAAAAGATACTGTGGTTGACGAAAGACCCTCGGCCCTCCTAAAGTCTAGTTTAGTATCCGTTACAGAGGGAGGCAACGCACATGGCGACCATCCCCGCACCCCGGGCCCACGGCACCAGCGGCTCGCTGGCGGCCCGCCTCAAGGGCAATCCCGCCTACCAGGCCTTCTGGCTGCTGCGCACCGGGTTCACCGTGGCCCCCATCCTGTTCGGCCTCGACAAGTTCTCTCACCTACTCGTCAACTGGGACCGCTACCTCGCTCCCCGCGTCGACGATCTCCTCCCCGGCACTGCGCACCAAGCCATGTACGCCGTCGGGGTCATCGAGATCGTCGCCGGGCTCGTGGTTGCCCTCCGGCCCCGCCTGGGCGGCTATCTGGTCGCCGCCTGGCTCGCCGGGATCATCGTTAACCTGTTGCTTATCCCCGGCTTTTACGACATCGCCTTGCGCGATTTCGGGCTGCTGCTCGCCGCGCTGACCCTGGCCCGGCTTGCCAGCGCCTTCCCCGCACAACGAACCTGAGGCCACATATCGCAGCCGCTCAGCGGCAGCGAGAACAAGGGCAGGATCAGGATCCATGGCGCCTACGCAGCGATTGCGGGCGGCACCGTCACGGACGGATCGACGGTCGTCTGGATGATCATCGGGATGATCACGCTCTGAACCACCGAGCACCAAACTCAGAATCTGGTGCTCTACCTTATTCTCTTGGTCCGGGCCAAGGTGGGAGCTCCAGGCAGCCGGTCGTGGTGGAACGTGACGGCGAGGTCATCGAGCGGAGAGTGGTGGTTGGATGGCGGCGAAGCCGTGCCCTGCTTCGCCAGTTGCAGGACCAATACGGCTGAGCTCCGCCGACTCGAATATCGCGTGATTCGCTGCTACCACGAAGGCGACCGAGCGGATTCTCGCAAAGCCCAAGCGTCAACTTCACTAGCGCCATTCGCGAATACTCGCGTGCGCGAGTCTCGCCTTCCCGGATCGGCGGATTACACCACGCCAGGCCAGCCTTCTCGCCCCCGATTTGGAACATGTGCCTGCGCACGTGCGCGTCCCCGCTGGAGCCAGCGCGCCAACCACCGTCGATCCGCTCTCGTGCGGCTCAGGATGGCCGAAGTCGCTGCGTGCCGCGCTCACTCGCGCATTATCGTGACCCTGCAATAGGGGATTGCCACACTCCTCCGCCGTCATTGACACCTGCATGCTCGTGTTCGTACACCACGCCACGGGGCGCTCCTGACCCGCCTCGTGGCGCACAGGCATCTGGGCCAAACCAGACCACTATTCAGCGCCGTTGACAGCGCTCGTAGCGGACGGTGACCCGATGGTGGCCCGACAAGCCGTCTGCACCTGCCGGGCGGCCCTCGAGCCTCGCGGCAGATGGTGGTCACGCGCACGGTCGGCGTGCCGTCCAGGCGTCGTGCAGGTAGAGCGCGAACGGGAGCCACCAGAGCAGGTCGTTGGTGAGCACGATGATGCCTGCTCTCAGCGGCCACTGACCCGTGAGCAGGAGATGGGCGAAGCCCAGCGGTCCCAGTAGCTTGCCGGCCATCCCGATCGCCGCCACCGGCCAGTTCTGTTCGGGGAGGCGAGCGACCTCCAGGTAGAGGACGCCGTAGAGGCCGATCACCATGCCGAGGCAGGCGAAGACTTCCGGATGATTCTGCGGCGGCATCCGAGCGAAGCGAAATAGCCATTGCGGGTCCACAGCCGCGTGCAGGCCCCAGCCGAGGTTGTAGAGACCTGCAGCGAGGAAGGCCGTGCGGTGCAGCCGGCGACGCGGTAGAAGGTTTGGGTGCCGAACCGAGGCGGGTGACGTGCGCATGTCAACCATGCCCTGCATAGGTGGTGCGGAAGTCTTGCCAGATGTCGGCGTCTTGGCGCCACCACAGGCGCAGTCCACGGTGAAGCAGTCCCTGGATCAGGCGGTCCTGCGGGAGCCAGGAACGAAGGTTGGCAACGCCGGGTGTGGCGAGCCGGCCGGCCAGCAGCTCTTGTACCGCTATGCCGGCTAGCACCGCCGGGATGCGGCCCCCGTCGTGTTCACCCACTACGGCGATGGCCTGGCGTTGCGGCATGCCGCTGCGCCGGCCGGTGACCTCGAAGATCACCCCGCCCGCGTCGTTGCCGAACCGCCCGACCAGCCAGGACAGGCCCCGCACCAGCGGCGTGTAGGCCTCCAGCTGAGGGTGGCCGGTGCGGGCCCGCACCGCCGCGGCCCCGCCGAGCAGCCGGTTGAGCAGTGGGAACTCGGATCCAGCCTTGAACGTGACGGTCGTGACACCGAACAGCTCCGGCAGCACGTCCAGGTCCGCCATCTCTAGGACCAGGTAGTGGAGCCGGCGGCCGACCGGTGGGGGGAAGTCGAACCACTCTGGCTCGCGCCAGCCGTACACCCGCACCAGCCCATTCCGCGGTGCCTGGAAGGGCCGACCGGCGCCAAGCAGCATGGTATGGAACATGGCATGGCCACGATGCCGGCGCGTATCCGGTGCGGCGCTGCCGCAGACCGCCAGCAGCTCGTCGAAGCGCGGCCGCAGCAGCTCGGTGAACAGGGCCTGCATGCCCGGGACGACCGAGGCGCCGTTGAGCACCACAATGCCGGCCGCACGCGCCTCGGTCTCCATTGCCAGCACCTCTCGCCGGTAGGCGCGGTCCTCGGAGATGTCCGCGTAGTGCACGCCGGTCGCGATGGCGGCTTGGAGCGGCTCCAGCGGCAGATGCTGGAACGGCCCAGCGCAGTGCACCACGACCGCGCTGCCGCGAATCGCCTCGCGGAGCGCGCGCGGAGCGCGCAGGTCGCAGGCGATCGGAACGACTCGGTCGGTGGGGGTCAGCCGCTGCGGCGCGCGGCGGCTGACCACCAGGACCTGGGCGCCAGTAAAGCGCAATAGGTCGGCGACCAGCTGACGGCCGTAGAAGCCGCTGCCGCCCACTACGGCAACTCGCTGGCCGCGCCCGAGTGCCGAAGGCGAGGCCGTCGGAACTTGTGTGCTGGATGTCTCCGGCCCGAATGGTCCCTGCGACAGCACGGTGTTCACCGGGGCAGGAGAAGGCCGTGTCCGTGCCTGGCCGTGGCGGCAGGCTCGTCGAGCCTTGGCCGGCCGATGAGGGCGTCGGTGCGGTCGGCCCAGTGGACCAGGGGCTCGCCGTCCGGTTCCGAGAGCCCGGTGGCGGCGATCAGGCGGTCTTCGACCTGCAGGGCTGCGCCTCGGGCGAGCCGCCAGGGAGGATGGTGCGCGGCGGTCCGGGTGAGGCCCCTGTGCGAGCGGGTGTAGAAGCCCCAGCGGGCGGTGAGGAAGTGGTCCAGCGTTGTGAGTTCCTCTGGCCGGTAGGGCGAACCGACCCGGAGCACAACGCGGCTGGATGCGTCGCCCGACCCGGGCCGGCGCCGCCGGCAGGCATAGGTGACCAGGTCACCGTCCCGGTGGATCCGCATGGCTGCCCAGTGGTAGGGCAGCCGCCATGATGACGCCCGGGCGACGATGACGGCGCCAAGGCGGGCGGCGTCCAGGGAGAGAAACACGATGCCGGGCTGGCCGGCCGGGCCCCGGACGTAGGTGCGCACGTTGGTCTCGGCGAACGAGCACAGCCAGGGGATGGCGGGCAGCCACGCGGGGCGGACGGTGAGGTGGAACAGGATCAGGCCAACGTAGCCTCTGCCGTCATGCGTGTCAGCGACCAAGCCCGGGGACAGCAGCCGCTGCAGATCCTTCGGGTCGTAGGGCCAGTGCAGGAAGCTCAGCGAGGCCCAGGTGTGGTGCATGGACGGTCGCTCGTTGAACGGTGGCGGTTCGGAGCCCAGCCCGGATCGGGCTGTCGCCAGCTCCCGACTGATGGCCTCGTTGCTGGTCATCGCGCCCTCCAAGCAGGCATCATCGCCGCGTCAGTCGCTGAGCATACGCTTAGATTGAGCAGTTAGTCAAAGCAGACGCTCAAACTAGGGAGGCGGGGGATGGCCCGATCGCCAAGACGAGGCAGACAAGGCAGCCAGGACACGCGGCAGCGGATCATCGACGCGGCCCTGGACACGCTCAAGCGCGAGGGCTTCACAGGCGCCAGCGCCCGGACCATCGCCGACCGCGGCGGCTTCGCCCAAGCGTTGATCTTCTACCACTTCGGGACGGTCAACCAGCTGCTGCTAGCGGCGCTGGACGAGACCAGCGGGCACCGCCTCGCGGCCTACCAGACAGCCATTGAGCAGGCCAAGACCCTGCCCGAGCTGCTCCAGACCGCCACAAGGCTCTACCGCGAGGATCTGGCGGCCGGTCACATCACCGTCCTCAACGAACTGATCGGCGCAAGCCTGGCCTACCCCGAGCTCCGCCCCGAGATCGCCGCCCGCGTCCAGCCATGGGTGCGCTTCGCCGAGGACGTCATCGTGCGGGCACTGGCCGGCAGCCCGCTCGCGGAGCTGATCCCCAGCCGCGATGCCGCCTTCGCCACCGTCGCGCTTTACCTCGGCATGCAGATGCTGACCCATCTCAACGGCGACGACACCGCCGCCGAATCACTCTTCGCGACCGGCGAGCGCGTGGCTGCGCTGCTCGCCACGCTGCAGCCCTGAGCATCGCCACCAAGCGAGGCAAACCCCTCCCGGTCCGGGCCGTTGCCTGGTCCGACAGGCTCACCGATGGAACTCGGCGCTCTCACCCCGGAGCCAGCCGGACAGCCCATCAGCCCTGACCACCTCCATCACCACCTGAAGCGGCACGGCATTCAGACGCGACAGCTACGAGCCGCCGGCTGCTGCAGCCTGGGTGCTGGACCGGCCAGCGGTGACATCGCTGGTCATCAGCGCCCGCACCGCCGAGCTTTCGCCGACAACCTCGGCGCCGTGGACTCGTCGCTGACCAGCAAGAGCACGCTCGGCTGGACCAGGTCAGCCGGCCGCCGCTGCTGTACCCCTACTGAGATCAGGCCAAGACCGCCTCGGATCACCTCTGGCCGGCCGACCCCTCATCGCTCGGCGGCCACTTGTCCATGTGAGCTGACCGCCGACCCTGCACCTACCCGAACTGCGGGACCAAGGCGGCCATGACCGGCGCTTGTACTGCGCTGATCTGAAACCTGTACAGCGCACTTGTGCCTCCAGGCCTCCAGCAGGCGTCAAGCGGACTGCGGGACTGGAGCAGGGCGAGAGCGGCGGGTTCTCATGCGGGAGTCTTGCTGCTCCAAGGCGGTCCCGGCGAACGCAACAGCGCCATCACATCCGTCTGATCGTCCTGGGCGAGATGACCGATCACTGGCCGTTCGGCGCTCTTGCTTGCTCCTCTTGATCATCCACCAGAGCGGACCAGATCGGTCCAAGATAATCAAGACGAGCGGGGGCTAGCAAAGACATACCAGCTGACCTGGGGCTTTGTGGCGCGCCGCGAGGGACTCGAACCCCCAACCGCCAGATCCGTAGCCCGCCGGTGATCGTCCGTCCGTTGCCCTGTGGTCCGCTTGTGCTGCTCACGTCCCAGAAGCTGGTGCTTCCCGTCCGCCTGGTGTGCTGTACTCCGCCTGTTGGCCTGTCGTCCTCCGTCAAGAACTCCGTCAACGACGGCCTCTCGAGAGTCGAGCACCAGCTTCCCGACGCAGTCTGCGGCCGGATCGACTGGAAGTACGCGCTGGGCCTGGAGCTTGCCGACACCGGCTTTGACGCCTCCGTCTTGAGCGAGTTTCGCGCCAAACTGGTGGCCGACGATGCGGCGGAACGGCTGCTCCACCGCATGCTTGACCGCCTCCGGGAGCGGGGCCTACTCGCCAGTGGTGGACGGCAGCGCACCGACGCCACCCGCGTGCTGGCCGCCGTGCGGGACCCCGGACCGGCTGGAGTTGGTCACCGAGACGCGCGGGCCGCACTGGAGGCGCTGGCCACCGCGGCGCCGACATGGCCTGAAGGGGTTGTTCCTGAGCCGTGGTACGACCGTTACGGCAGCGCGCCAGGGACTGGCGGATGGCGAAGGCCGAGGCGGCCCGGATCGGCGGCGCCCTTGGCACCGCGCTGCTCGCGATCATCCTGCAACGAACGATTGCGGCCGGACTCCCGGCATCCACGGGAGCATCCAGGCGATCGCCGCGCTGTCGCAACAACAGCTGGCGACCGCAGCGCCAGCGCTCGCCAGCGCCTTCGACACCAGCTTCTGGGTCGGCAATCCGTCTGATCGCCGCCGCGCTGAGCTCCAGCGCCGCGGACGTGCGCGGGACCATGGTCTCCCCCGGCGACCTCTTCGCCCTTGACCTGACCGCGTACTGGTCGTGGAGCATCCACGAGCAGGAGCAGGTCGGCGGATCTTGGCTGCGCCAGCTCGCCGGGCAGCGCCGCAGGGCAAGGTCCTCGCCGACGTGCAACGCTGGCACCTGCACCCTCAAGGTCGGCTGGTCCCCGCGCCGCCTCCATCGGAAGGCGCCGACCGCTACCGGTACGACCCCGCTGACTCCACGCCCGCCGTCGTCGGTGGGCTGGGCGGAGCAGCTTGGCCCCGTGGACCTCGTCGCCGTGGCCGGCGGCGGCGAGCCCGTGCCGTTGGCCAACCTATCCCTGAACGGTGGCGCCAGACGGTGAACCTGAACCTGACCTCAGTGGTGAATGCTCATTGTGGACGCGGGCAGCCACTCAGGAGCCCTGCTCGCGCCGCAGGAAGTCCAGCAGCTCGTCGTTGACGTCCCCGGGGCGCTCCTGCTGCGTCCAGTGGCCGCAGTTGGGCAGCAGGACGATCCGGCGCAGGTTCGGCACCGCCGCCTCCATCGGCTCGAGCTTGCCGAACAGCACCGCGGGATCGCGCCGCCCGCCGACGAACAGGGCCGGCTGTCGCACGCCGGCCGTCCCGATCTCGGGGTGCTCGTGCCAGTCGCGGTCCTGGTTGCGGTAGACGCCCAGCGGCCCCTGGAACCCGGTGCGGGCGTACGCCCGGGCGTACTCGTCCAGGTCTTGCTCGCCGAGCCAGCCCGGCAGCTTCTCGGGCTCCGGCATGCTGTCCAGCACACGCCCGGCCGGAGCTGGGTCTTTGAACAGGCGCGGGACCAGGTCGGGCGGGGCGTCACCCGAAAGGGCGTACAGGAAGCGGCGCATGGACCGGCGGGGGTCGGCGTCGAGCTCCGCCTCGGTGACGCCCAGCGGGTAGGGCGAGGCGGGGCCACCTGGGACGAACTGCCGCAGCACCTCGCTGGGGGCGCCGGCGGCCGGGGCCGGTACGTCACGCTGAGCGCCACCAACCCGGCGACCCGCTGCGGGAACAGCTCGGCGCACGCCCAGGCGATATTCGCGCCCCAGTCGTGGCCGACCAGCACGGCCGTTTCGGCGCCGAGGGCGTCAAGGAGGCCGACGACGTCGGCGGCCAGGTTCGACGGCGCGTAGCTCTCGTCCGCTGCCGAGGCGTCGCTGCCGCCGTAGCCTCGCAGGTCCGGCGCGACGGCGTGGTAAGCGGCCGCGGCCAGGACGGGGAGCTGGTGGCGCCATGAGTACCACAGCTCCGGGAACCCGTGCAGCAGGACGACCAGCGGCCCGCTCCCCGCCTCGGCGACGTGCATGCCGATGCCGTTGGTCTGGAGCCGGCGGTGGGTGACGGCGTCGCGGGCTCCGGGCGAACTCCGAGAAGGGCGCGTCGATGCGACGCTGTTCGCGACTTCGTTTGCCATCGCTGAGCTCCTTTCTACCAGACCGCTGGGTGCCGCGACCGAAGCACGCGACGACCGCTGCTCGGCGCTCGCTCGTTCGGCTCTCTTGCCCGCCCGGCCGGGAACCAGGGGCTCCTAGGACGATCGCTGCCGCGAAGAGCAACAGTCCCAGCCACACCCAGGGACGATGTGACCGAAGAGCAGCCGGTTGTACAGAGCGGTGTGCTCCTCATGCATATAGTGGCCTTCCCACACCGGTCTCTCGGCCGTTCGTCGTGGCACGCGCCTCAGAGGTCGGCGACCACAGGGATCACGTCCCGTCCCATCGCCTGCAGCGGTTCGATCTGTTCGACGCCCTTGACGGGTCCCATCACCATCTCGATCCCCATGCCCGCCAACCTCCGCAACTGCTCGATCGTGCCAGCAGTGTTTGACCCGTCCTCACCGAGATCGAAGTTCCACCCGCACGTCTTGCGGACGTCGGCGTAGTCTCGGCCCTCGGCCTGGCAATGCGCGCGCAAGACGTCGAGCTTGTGCGGCAACTCAGGCGTCGGAAACACGGCGCAGGCATCGGCATAGCGCGCAACGAGGCGAAGCGTCTTGCGCTCACCATCGCCGCCGATGACGATGGGCGGGTGCGGGCGCGTCAGCGCCTGCGGCGAGTTGAGCACCCGCTCCAACCGGAAGTGGCGCCCCTCGAACGGCTGGTCGTCGCCGTGATCGCCTGCCCACATGCGCAGGCAGATCTGCACGGCCTCCTCGAGCCGCTCGAAGCGTTCCGCCAGGGGGGCAAGGCAATCCCAAGGCCGCGCGCCTCCTCCTCGTAGTAGCCGGCTCCGATCCCGAGCCAGGCACGACCAGCGGAGAGCACGTCGAGGGTCGTGACGATCTTCGCGAGCAGGCTCGGGTGCCGGAAGTGGGCGCCGGTCACCATCGCCATGAGGTTGATCCGCGAGGTGTTGCCGGCCAGGAAGGCCAGGGTCGTGTAGCACTCCAACATCTCGTGCTCGACCGGTCCCACCCAGGGGGAAACCTGCCACAGGTGATCCGGCACCCCAATGAGCTCGAACCCTGCCTCCTCGGCGACGCGCGCGATCCGGAGGAGGGTCGGACTGAGGGCCTGCGAGTTCCCCCAGGTGTAGTCGGGGATTTGCAGTCCAATCTTCATGGCTCCAAAGATCCCTTCCGGGTGGTCAATGACGAGGAAGACCGTCGTCGTCGTCGTCGGTGAACGGCTCCTGGAGCCTCTGATGGTCGTGTCATGGTGTGTCCTCTGCGTCGTGGGTCCTCAGCGGAGCAGCAGGTCTGCGGCCCTACGCTGGGCGCTCGCCGCGGGCGAGCTGGACGCCGGCGATGCCGCTGACGATCAGGCCGGGGAACCGTCCCGCCGGGATGAACCACGCCAGGGGCTCGGCGACGAAGTACAGCGGCGACAGCAGGCACGCGGACGCCGATGCCAGTGCGGTGACCGCGACCGGCCGAGGCAGCTCCCCGGTGCGAAGGCCGGCCAGTCCGAGGGCGCCGAGGAGGATCCCGAAGGCTGGGGTGTGGAGTACGCCCCCCGCGAGGAACTCGCGGCGGGCCAGCGCGGCGACGCTGGCCTCCCGCCGTCCCCACCGACCAGAGAGGGCCGCCGTGTACCCCGCCGAGGCGGCCAGGGACGCGGCGGCGAGGGCGCCGCCGGCGATTGCCGCGGTCTGCAGCGTCCGCGACCCTGGGCCGGCGCGCCCGGCCAGCCGTGCCACGGCTGCGGTGAACCGAGCCAGCGAGACCGCGGAGATGGCCTGACCGGCGGCACTGAGCCGGGTCGGGCCGGCGTTCTGGGTGAAGTACTGCCGAAGCTGGCTTGGCGATGATCCCGGCCGGGGGTACGGACCCTCGGCGAGGGCATTTGCTCCGCCGATGCCGCCGATGAAGCTGAGACCGGCCAGGAGCCCGCTGAGCGCTCCACGGTCGGCAGGTGCTGTCACTGTGGCGGGCATGCGTGCTCCCTTCGGGCTGTTCGGTGAGGGCTGCAGGTGGTGAAGATCAGGGGCATGTCGAAGACGGCGGCGGCGCGCGCGAGCCTGACCAGGTTGGCCTCGACCAGATCGCGTGGCCGCGCCTTGACCACGCGCTCCAACACGCTGGTCTGGTGGTCAACCAACGGGAATACCGGGCTGGCCCGGGAGAGTGGTGCAGCGGTCATCTGCGGGCTCCTTCCGACGGCTTGGACCCGTACCCACCCACGCCACGCGTAAACTGAGTGTAAGTTTCTACTAGGTGTAAGATGGTCACTATGGATGACCGGCCAGGGCTTCGCGAGCGCAAGAAGCAACAGACCTGGGGCCTGATCGCCCAGACGGCGCACCGCCTGTTCCAAGAGCACGGCTTTGACGCCGTCACCGTCGCCGACGTCGCACGCGAGGCCGACGTCGCGCGCAAGACGGTGTTCAACTACTTCCCGACCAAGGAAGACCTCGTCTACAGCGGCCTGGAGTTCTTCGAGGCGCGGCTCCTCGATGCGATCCGCGAGCGCAAGCCCGGCGAGTCGATCCTGGCGGCCTTCGCGCGCTTCGTCACCGAGTCGCGCGGCCTGCTGGCCGCCGACGACCCCGACGCCGGCGAACGCCTGCTGGCGATCAACCGCCTGATCACCGACAGCCCCGCGCTGCTCGCACGCGAGCAGCAGATCTACGCCGGCTACGCCGCCGCGCTCGCGGCGCTGATCGCCGAGGAGACCCAGGCGCGCCCAGACGACATCGGGCCCTGGGTGGCGGCGAACGCCATGATCGGGCTGCACAAGGCGCTGGTCGACTACGTCCGCCGGCAGGTGCAGGCGGGTGAGCGCGACGGGGCGCGCATCACCCACAGGCTGCGCGCACAGGCCAGGCAGGCGGTCGCGCTCCTGGAGCACGGGCTCGGTCACCTCGGCGCCGACGGCGTCACGGCGGGGTGATCGTCACCGAGTCGGCCCAGTCGGCGTCGACCGGGCCTCCGGCGACGTCCAGGCGCTCGCCGACCCCGGTTCCAGCCGCAGGTCGAGCGTGCCCAGCAATTCCTCCAGCTGGGGAACGGAGCTGGCGCCGGTGACTGTGGGATGGCGAGCGCGACATCATGGGGCTGTGGGCCGGCGACGGCGGCAAGGGCGCCAAGTACTGGCTGCACGCGCTCACCGAGGTCAGAACCGCGGGGTGGGTGATGTGTGCATCGTGGTCTGCGGCGGGCTGGCCGGCCTGCCGGAGGCCAGTGGCACGGTGGCCGGCCACGGTGACCAGACCTGCATCGTGCACCTGCTACACAACATCTTCCGCTACGCCTCCCGGCGGCACTGGGCCGCCCTCGCCAAGGATGGCGGCCGATCTACACCGCTTCGACTGAGGCGGCCGCGCTGGAGGCACTGGCGGCGTTCGCCGCGGCCTGGGAGCCCGCCGTCGCCAAGCTGCTGGCCGCCACCGACCCGACCGGCGCCACCGTAGCTGACCTGCCCCGTGCCGAGCATGTCGCTTTGAGGCGCAGGCGACAAGCGGTTGTCCCCAGGTTGCTCTTGGGGCGCACAACCCCTGGCACAACCTCGACGGCGCCCAGCCGGACGGCAAACCTACTGGTCAGGGGCGCGCCGCGAGGGACTCGAACCCCCAACCGCCAGATCCGTAGGCGGCTGATCAGCGTCGAAGCGGTCGGATCTGGTCGGAGCTGCCCTGCTCAGGTGGCGGGCGGCGTCGGTCGAGCGGGGTCTCGAAGGAGCGCACCGGATCGTCCGGATGATCATCGGGATGATCACGCCTCGGTCGGCGTCACGGCGGGTCTGTAGCCTGAGGCTGGCGAAAGTCAAGTCGTCCTAGCAGACAGCGCTTCCGTGGCGAACTTCCAGCGCAGCATCATCACCCGATGTTCTGGCGACATACGGACACGGTCTGCATGGCGACCGCCACCAGCTGCCACCTGCAGGAGGCCCACGATGCAACCCACCGACAACACCGGAAAGGCCGGCCCCTCGACCAGGACACCAGACCACGCGCATGACGCCGCGGCACCGGTCCCAACCGACACGGCGGGCGACCACCCGCTCGGGCCGCACGCGGCCACGATCCTTGCCACCGAGCACTGGAGCCTGCTGGGGACACGGTCGCTGATCTGGAACGAAGCGTTGAACCGCGCGACGGTCTTCCTGACGGTGCTGTCCGCCTCGATCGTCGCGCTGGCGCTGCTGGCCAACGCGACCGGCTTCGGACCGCACACCACCACGCTGGCGCTGGCGCTGTTGCCGGTGGTGCTGCTCTTGGGCGTCGCCACCTACGTGCGCCTGGTCCAGATCAACCTCGAGGACGCCAAGCTCGTGCTGGCTATGAACCGACTGCGGCACGCCTACCTGAAGATCGAGCCCGGCCTGGAGCCGTACTTCACCACCGGCCACCACGACGACGAGCGCGGCCTGCAGGCCACCTACATGGTGGATCCCCCCAGCCGGCTTTGGCGATGGCGGTTGATGTATTTCCTGGTCAACACGCCGATCATCGTGGCGACCGTGGTCGCGGCCTTGGCGGCGGCCATTGTCGTGCTGGTCCTGCAGGCCGTCGAGGTGCCGAGGGCCGCGGTGGTGGCCGCTGGGGTGGTGGCGTTCCTGGCGCTGTGGGGAGGGCTGCTGCCGCTGCAGCGGCGCAGCGTGGACCCGCTCCGCGACAAGACGCCGCGGTTCCCCACTCCGCCGGATATCCCCTAAGTATTGGCTGGTGCGGACGCCCCGGGCTGCATGATGCCTTGTATCGGACTGACCGTCCCGTAGGCGGTGGCCCCATCCTTACCATGTACCGAGGCCTCACCGCGATGCCCACCTGCGAAGATGCAGCTCGGCGGGACTCCATATGGAGCCGGTTTCGGGGGCCATGTGACGGTTCGGCCGGGAACCTCACCCGGCAGGCTGCCGGTGTCCCGTGGCGGCTGTCAAGCACGAATGGGCGTCGTCGTGGTGCCCTGCGCTGCGGCGGGGAGCGGGACATTCGCGCTTGACAGCCGGGCATCGGTGCCCTGCCTGCATCGCGGTGGCCAGGGCGATCCACTGGGCCAGTATGCCGGGGGAGGAAGGGTCCTCCCCGGGCGCCCCCTCCTCTGGTGTGGTGCTGGAACGTTTTAGCGGCGTGGGTCGACCGTTGTCAGCAGTAGATCGAGCTGGCGTAGCGGTTGTTGTAGGAGCACTTGTCGAGCAGGGTCCCGGACCCGTTGTAGAGGTAGGCAGTGTCCTTGTCGTTGTTCCAGACGTACCAGGCCCGTCCCTGGTACCGATCGGTTGTGGTGTTGGTGCCCTTGCCGGTGTGGACCTTGACGTATTTGCCGCCGCCGAGTGCGTAGGTTCCGAAGGTGTAGGTGTGGCCGACGTAGTCTTTGATCTTCGCGTTGGTGAGGGAGCGTGAGGTGCTGCATTTGTTGTGGAGTTGGATCCATTCGCCGTTGAGGCTGGTGTTGCTGCCGGTGTCGCTGCCGGGAGAGTTGTAGTAGATGCGGTAGATGCCAACGCAGTATGCCGCCGAGGCCGGCGCTGAGGATTGGGCGGCGATCATCCCTGCGGCGAATAGGCTGGCAACGAGAACCGTTCTGAGGATTTTGTTCATCCACTGGTCTTTCTGTTGGACCGTCCGGTGTGGGGGCATGGTTCCCTTCAGGTCCAGTGTGACAGATAAGACGTCACGGTTGAGCACCGGATGAGTAACGAGGAGAATGTCACGACTGCCTTTCATCAGCGTCACAGACGAATCGTTACAGGTCGGCCGTGCGCAAACGGTTCGTCACAGCAAGGCGAGCAGCGGGCGTCACGGACGGATTGTCACGGGCGCTGTGCTCAACGGATCGTCACGCCGCGGTGTGCGGAATGGTTCGTCACAGCAGAGCGAGCAGACCGGGTGACGCACGGATCGTGACAGGCCGAGCGGGCCCGTGTGACGATCGGTGCGTTGCAGGCGCTGACGATCCGTCCGTGTCCGCCGGCGTGACGATCCGTTCATCCCCTGACCTCGGCGCGGTTGTCTGCGATCGCCATCGAAGAGGGCGGCGCGCCGAAGGTGCGCGGAAATTGCGAGCGCTCCATGCGGCAGCCGGACGGCTGAATTGGTCGATCGCCGCCGCAGGCGGCTTCCATACAGCCGTCCGGCTGTCGGATGGATCAAGCGCGCTCGCATCCTCTCCCCCAAGGGGGGCCCTGGCCTGTGCTGATGCCAAGGCCGGAGGCGCGGTTGGGTACGCCACCCGAGGCGGGGGATTGACGTAGGGGTTGGCGTACCCATTGACGTAGGGGTTGACGTACCCCCGAAGTGCCCTCGGGGTGGGCCGGGTGAGGCGTGCTCGCGGTGGGCGGGGTAGGGCTGCGGAGCTTGCCAGCGCAGCAGCAAGCGCCGAAGGCGCTTCCATGTGGACGGCAATTCCCGCCGATCCGTAGGCGCCGTCCGGCGGGAATTTGCGCGGGCGGATCACGCCGGGGCGGTGACGATCCGGCCCTCACCTGGTCTGGGAGGCGGTGACGTTCCGTCCGTGCCGCTGGCCCCCCGGGGTCGGAGGGTTAGAGGCCGTACTTGTCGCGCATGGCGTCGGCCTTGGCGCGGCAGGCGTCGGCCTCGTGCGGGTAGCTGGTCGAGGCCCCTTGGCGCGAAGGCCCTCGTAGCGGCGCCAGGCGCGCTGGTGGGCGGCGTCGTCGTGGTGGTAGGTGTGCGGGCCACGCACGCCACCACAGGGGCCGCACCAGGCGCCGGGCCGGCTGGTGCCGGCGTGCGGCGGCGGCTGGTGGGTGCGGGCACGCTCGCGCTGGCGGCGGGCCTGGTCCTCGCGCCGCTGCCGCTCGTGTTCTTGGCGGCGTTTGCGGGCGCGCTAGGCGGCGGTGCGGCATCGGCCGGAGCAGAACTGGCGCTTGCGGCCGGGGTCATCGGGCTGGGTGAAGGTGGCGCCGCAGTGGGCGCACTGGGTGTAGATGCTGGTCACCATCGGTTCGTCACCTCGAAGGCGAAGAGGAAGGCCACCCGGGCGCGGGGTCCGGGTGGCCTTCGGGGAATGGCGGTCGCGGCGGGTCAGGGCTGGCGGTCGGTGGCGCGGCGCCTGCGGGCGGTGGCGCGCTCCCACAGGCTGTAGAGCTGCCAGCCGAGGGTGTAGAGCGCCAGCGCCCAGCAGGCCACCCCAAGGGGGGTGAGCGGCTGGTGCGCCAGGTGCCACAGGATCGCCGCTTGGACGGTGAGCAGCACGGCGAGGAACCGCATGGGTGGTCGGTCCTTTCGAGATGGCGCGGGCGCGCCCCGGCTACCGGGCGGGGGCGGCTACAGGCGCACTTCCAGGTAGGCGCGGACCAGCCGGCTTGGTGGCCGGTCCGGGTAGGGGCCGTTGACGGAGACCACGTCCAGGGCTTCGACGAGTCGGGCCAGAGCAACCGTGACCTCTTCGGGGAGGCCGCGCAGGCGGATACTCACGCTCACTGGCGCACCTCCGGGCCGTGCCAGATGATCCCTCGGGTCAGGCCGCCACACTTGGCGCGCTTGCCGTGGCGCTCGCGCTCCAGCATGGCCGGGCTGATGCCGTTGGTGGCGCCGATGGCATAGATGACCTCCAGCAGGTCGGCCAACTCGGCGGCCAGGGCGTCGGTGGCGGCGACCGGGCCGGGCACGGTGGCGCCGATGACCTCGGCGGCCTCTTCGATGAGCTTGGCGTTGAGCCAGGCGCTGTATTCGGTCGGGGTGGCGATGCGGTGGGCGCATCGCTGACCAGCGGCGGTCATGATCTGGGGTACGCGGTCACGGATGAGCTTCACCGGGTCACCTCCTCGGGGTCGGCGATTGGTTGCTGGCCGTTGGCGCTCGGCGCGGCGGCCTGGTGGTGGGCGAGGTGGCGCTGTGCGGTGCGCCGGGGCATGGGCGGGTCGAACGCGGCGGCGAACTGGCGCCAGGAGACCGGCTGGCCGGCGGCAGCAAGCCGCTCGAAGACTGGCCGGGTGGCGCCGATGGCGCGCCGCGACTGGCGCGGGCTGATCGCCCGAGCGTTGGTGGCGTTGCCGCGCTGGTCGGGCGCCGATGCTGCCGCAGGGGCTGTGGCGCTGGTGGCGCTGCTGGTCTGGAGGGTGAGCAGCCGGACCATCAGCCGGACCAGCAGGTGGACGCTGGCCAGTAGCGCCACTGGCACGCTGCCGGCCCCCAGGCGCGCGTCCCACCGGTCAGGCGCGTGCGCGGCGTTCAGGTAGGCGCTGGCCACCGTCGCGGTGGCGATCAGCAGCCAGGCGAACCAGGCATCGTGTTCGCTGGCCAGGTGGGCGCCGGACAGGGCCAGCCACAGCAGGAACGCGGTGGCGATGGTGATGAAGGTGTCGATCAGCAGCGGGCCACACCAGCGCAACCAGTGCGGCATCGCGCCGATGGTGAACACGTAGGCGCTGATCGCCTCGAAGCTGACCAGATAGGCGATCGCGGCCACCAGGGCGGCCAGGCTGGCCACGCAGATGACCAGCGCCACCCGGACCCGGGCAAGCCGGGGGTTGGCCAGTGGCACCACAGGCGGAGTCGTCATCAGGGAACCTCCGGTGGGTCAGGTGCGCCAGCGCAGCCGCCCGGCCAGGCCGGCCGCGATGACGGCGCGGGTCTGGCGGGCCTGGTGGCCACCGGTCCCGACAGCGTGCTGATCGTCGACCCGACCCGGCTGCACGAGCCGTGCTGGCCAGCGGCCGCCGAGTGACTTTGGTCACCCAGACCCGCTACCCAAGTCACTGACAGCGCAGGTCCGCGGCCGCAGGCTTGGGTGCGTCAGACCCGATCGTTCGGGCGAACAAGCACCCAAGGAGTCACCCATGGCAAGCGCAACCGCGGTCTCACACGCGGATCGCGGAACCACCGACCCCGTCAGAGCGGTCTCGGTGGTCAGCACCGGGACCGTCGAGATCCACCCCGAGCACGCCTTCGGCAGCAGAAAGCCGCTGTACTGGTGGCTGCTGACCTCCCGCGACTGGCTGCCGCCGCGGCCGATCAACGCCTATCTCATCGAGCACGCAGGAGGGCTGATCCTGTTCGACACGGGGCAGGACCGCGCCTCGGTCACCGACCCCTCGTACTTTCCCGGCGGGTTCACGGGACACATCTACGACCGCCTGGCCCGCTTCCACATCGGCGAGGACGGGACGCTCACCGCCCAGCTCGCCACCCTCGGGTACGCCCCGGCCGACGTCGACACGGCCATCCTCTCGCATCTGCACCAGGACCACATGGGTGGGCTGCCCGTGCTGCGCGGGACCGATCTGCTGGTCGCCGGCGCCGAGTGGGCGGAGCTCTCCAAGCCGGCGCCTGAGCCTCGCGGCTTCCTGCGCCAGCACATCCAGCTTCCCGGATTGAACTGGCACCAGCTCGGACTCGAGTCGTCGGCCGACCCGACGTTGGCGCCGTTCACCAGCTCGCTGGACCTCATGGGCGACGGCTCGCTGATGCTGCTGCCCACACCCGGTCACACGGCCGGGTCGATGTCGCTGCTGATCCGGCGTGGCGAGCGGCCGCCGCTGCTGCTGGTCGGCGACCTCACCTACGGAGCCGAACTGCTCGAGCGCGGGCAGCTCCCCGGCGTGGGCGGCCACAGGCAGCTTGCCGAGACCACCGCCAAGGTGCTCGCGCTCAAACAGACCATGCCCGGTCTGGTGATCCTGCCGGCGCACGACCCCACCGCAGCCCGCCGGCTGCTCGAGAGCTGAACTGGAGACAAAGCATGGCATCGTTCGAGAACACCGTGATCATCCAGCGGCCCGTCGAGGAGGTCTTCGCCTTCCTTGCCGACTTCGAGAACCTCCCCAAGTGGAACTACGCCATCGTGGAGACCACGAAGACCTCTCCTGGGCCGGTCGGGGTCGGAACCACCTACTACCAGACCCGTTCGATCCCAACCAGGAGCGACGAGCGCTTCCAGGTGACCGCCTTCGAGCCGGCTCGCCGGCTGGAGATACATGGCCAGATCGGGCCCTTCCACGCAAGGATGGGCTATCTGCTCGAACCGACCGACAGCGGGACAAGGCTTCGCAACCCCGTGGACCTTGAGTCCTCGGGTCCGCTGGCCCTGGTTGCGCCGCTGGCCACCTCCCGCGTCAAGCACGCGGTGGCGGCCAACCTCGACACACTCAAGCAACTCCTAGGTGCAGGAGCATCTCCAGTTCCCGGTCCCGGGCACCGCAGCGCGAGCCGGGCACAGCCCGAGCCTCCGCCCGCCCATAACAACGTGCGCGGATAGGCGCGGAGGATGCAGGACCTGCTGGTTGGCGCCTAATAGGTCATCGCTGGCTCACGTCCAGCCGAGGGAGGAGCCGCCGTTACTGACCAGCGTCTGTCCGGTCATCCACTCGTCAGCGTCACCGACCACCCACTCCACCGGGTTGGCGATGTCCTGCGTGCGTCGTTGCTGGCCGCCGACCAATCCCAAGCCCCACCCGACCTCCCAGCGGCGCTGGCAGCACTCGACCGTTACTTGGTACCGGGCGTGCCACCGCCTCTACCTCCTGCCGCTAGCGGGTAGGCCAGGATTCTCGCTGGCCGGAACCCAGCTTGGGGGCTTGCCGTGATGACACGAGACCGCTGGCGCGGCATCGTCGGCGTCAAGGTCGACTCGTCAGGGTGCCCACCAGGACATGGAACGACAGGGGCGGGGCTGGCTACCGGCTTCTCCCGCGCCTTCCTGGTCGCGGCCGGGATCATGCGGCTCGCCCCGGTCATCACGATCGTGGCGGTCCGGGTGCGGCGCGCCGAGCCCCCGGCACCACCAACTGAACACAAATCCGAACAGGCCGATAGTAAGCAGCAAGCAGTCACTGACACGTGGAGGCAACCATGAAGCTCACGATCATCGCAGCGACTGGGGGCGTCGGCCAGCAACTCCTCGAGCAGGCGCTCGACGCGGGTCACGACGTCACCGCAGTGGTCCGCAATCCCGGCAAGCTGTCCCGGAAGGTGCACGCCGTCACCACCGACGTGACCGCGCCCGATCCGGCGGCGCTGGCGTCCGCCATTGCCGGAGCAGATGCCGTGCTCTCCGGCCTTGGCCCGCACTCCAACGCCGACGCAGGCATCGCCCAGCGGGGCACGCGCGCCGTCGTGGAGGCGATGCAGGCCACCGGCGTGCGGCGCATCGTGGTGGTCAGCGCCGGGCCGGTCTCTACCGTGGCGTCGCCGGGCCGCCCCAACCCGCCGAAACACGACCCTGGCGACGGGTTCTTCATGCGGTACCTGTTCAGCAAGATCGCAAGCGCCCGGTTCGGCAAGGTGTATGTCGATCTGGCGCAGATGGAGGACCTTCTTGCCGACAGCGGCCTGGACTGGACCGTCGTGCGGCCACAACAGATGACCGATAAGCCTCTGACCGGCACCTACCGGACGGCGTACGGGCAGAACATCCGGGGCGGCTGGACCGTTCCCCGCGCCGACGTCGCTCACTTCATGCTCCGGGTGCTCGACCAGCCGCAGACGATCCACCAAGTCATCGGAATCGCCAGGTAGAGCCTGCGCGGATGGTGGCTCAAGGGCGTCGTGAGGGTCGGGTGTCCCAGCGGTACAGGGTCCAAGCACAGCGGATCAGCCGGCGTAGCACGATGATCGCGTGGGCAAATGCCAAGAACGCGTCGATGACCGGGTCGCGGCGTTCGGTATTCCAGACCAGCTTCTTGAACTGGTTGCCGCAGGCGTGGGTCCGCTCCACCGGCCATCGCTGGCTGGCCTGCACCGGCGCCGGCTTGCCCCGTTCGGCGATCTGGCCGGTCATGCCATGCTCGGCAAGCTCCGCACGGGTCTTGCCGCTGTCATAGCCGCGGTCCAGATGGACCGTAGGCTGCTGGGGTAGTGACCCAAGGCGTGCCAAGGTGTCCAGGGTGGGACCCAGCAGCGGCGAGTCGTTGCGGTTGGCGGCGGCCGCCACCGTACCCAGTGGGATGCCACGGGCCTCGGTCACTGTGGAACGCTTGCGACCTTGTTTGCCGCGGTCGACCTCTCCTGGCTGCAGCACGCCAAGAACCAACTCACCCCCCGCGGGTATGCCGTCGCTGTGGGGCTGCAAGCCCTGTTCGTGGAGATCAACTTCCTCGGCATCCGGCTGCTCGCCCACACCAACAGCGCGGCCACCTGGTGGAAGGTCGGCGTGCCGCTGCTCACCATCCTCGTGCTCGCCGCCACCCACTTCCACGGCGGCAACTTCGGCTTCCAGGGGTTCGCGCCGTTCGGCGTCAGGAGCATCCTCTCGGCGATCAGCACCAGCGGCATCGTCTTCGCGCTGCTGGGGTTCGAGCAGGCCGACCAACTCGCCGGCGAGAGCCGCAACCCGGCCCGCGACATCCCGCGCGCCGTCATCGGCGCCATTCTGCTCGGCGCCGCGATCTACCTACTGCTGCAGGTCGTGTTCATCGCCGCGCTCCCACGCAGCGCGTTCGCGCACGGCTGGGGCAACCTCACCTTCGCCGGCAAGGCCGGCCCGTTCGCCGGGCTGGCCACCACCATCGGGCTGGGCTGGCTCGCCACCCTGATCTACATCGACGCGATCATCTCCCCGAGTGGCACCGGCCTGATCTACACCACCGCCTCCTCCCGGGTCTCCTACGGCCTGTCCCGCAACGGCTACGTCCCCGAGGTCTTCGAACGGACCGACAGGCGGGCGGTGCCGTGGTTCGGCCTGCTGTTCACCTTCGTGGTCGGGCTGGTGCCTTCCCGACCTGGCAGAAGCTCGTCGGCTTCGTCACCTCCGCCAGCGTCCTGATGTACGCCGGCGCGCCGCTCGCCTTCGGTGTCCTGCGCCGCAACGACCCGGACCAGCCGCGGCCGTTCCGGCTGCCCGGCGCCGGCTTCTGGTCGCCGGTCGCCTTCATCGTGGCCAACCTGATCATCTACTGGGCCGGCTTCGACACCCTGTGGCGGCTCGGTGTGGCGATCGTCCTCGGATACCTGCTGATCGGGACCTCCGTCCGGCTCAAGCTCAACCCGAGAACCCCGAAGCTCGACTTCCGCGCCGCCCAGTGGCTGCCTGTCTACCTGCTCGGCATGGGGATCATCTCCTGGCAGGGCGGGTTCTGCAGCACCGGCCCCGCGGCGTCGAACGCCTGCGGCGCCACCAACCAGATCGGCCTGGGTTGGGACGTCCTCGTGATCGCCATCTTCAGCCTGGCGATCTACTACTGGGCCCAGGCCGTCCGGCTGCCCGAGCGGAGAACCCAGGACTACGTCGGCTCCCTCCAGGCGCCCACCCGCTGACGACCCGCAACCGACGGCGTCGCCGAGAGGCCGGGATGACGCCCTCCGCTCGAGCGAACTGGACAGCGATGGCGAATGTCTCGTTCTGCCTGTTGGCCCGGGACGCCACAGGAGAACGCGAGACGTGGGCGGCCGGTCGTCGAGCCCGCGGGTCTAGGATCGGACCTCATCGCGGTCTCACCGTTGGCGGCTGACCCTGTGGCGCGGCCACTTCCGGGAGGCGGGTCGTGCGGATCTCTCGTCGTCACGCGGATCGCCCTGGCAGGGCCCGTCGTCGAGGGCGGCGCACGGTGCTGCTCGCTGTGCTGCTGGCCGGGTGCCTGCTGGCGGCGACCACGATCGCGGGGGTGGCGTTGCTGATGGCCCTGCCGACGGTGGGGGACGCGCAGGGGGCGGGTGGCCGCGATCCTGCGGCAGCACGGGGGTCGTAGCGTAGGGCTGCCGGTGCCGAGCCGGGTGGCCGCGTCGGCTGTGGCGGTGGAGGATCGACGCTTCTATGCGCACCACGGCGTCGACCCGCAGAGCGTCGCCCGGGTGGTGTGGGCTGGGCTGCGGGGCAGGGGCTGGCAGGACCAGGGGGGCAGCACGATCACCCAGCAGCTCGCCAAACGGCTGTACACGGGCGATCGCGGTGGGCTGTGGGCCACGCTGGAGCAGGTCGGGCTGGCCATCAAGCTGGAGTGGCGCTACCCCAAGGCCCAGATCCTGCGGATGTACCTGGATTCGGTGTACTTCGGCGACGGGCACTGGGGGGTCGTGCAGGCCAGCGAGGGCTATTTCGGCGAGCCGCCCGCCCGGCTGGGCTGGGGGGAGGCGAGCCTGCTGGCTGGGCTGGTGCAGGCACCGTCCGCCTACGATCCGACGGCGCACCTTGCCGCCGCGGAGCATCGCCAGCGGCACGTGCTGGACCGGCTGGTCGCCATCGGGACGCTGCGCCCGGCGCAGGCGGATGCCGCCAGCCGCCGGCTGGCCGCCGAAGCGGGTCGGCTCGGATTCACGACAGCGCAGGCTGGATAGGCGGCGGTCAGGCTCGACTGGTGGAGGCGCCGGCCTGTCCGGGACGGCGTCCAGATTCGCGATCATCCGTGAGCTCGGACTGGCCATCACGCCCCCCGCGCGAGCTGCGCCAGCCCGCATCTCATCGGAGCCTCATGCGCGGTCGGGTTGGCTCGGGCCGAACGTCGAGCGGCACGACCAGACAGGCCAACGGATGCTCAGGACACGCACCTCGCTCGTTGCCGTCGTTGCGCTGTGCCTCCTGCTGGCAAGCTGCTCCGGCGCCGCCAGCGGCCACTCCAAGCCGACCACCAACTCAAGCGTCACCAGCCCGCCGGCCTCTTCAACCGGCATGGCGGCCCAGCCAGGCGCCGGCCGGATCTGCGGGCGCGTGGCCAAGCCCCCCACGACGTGGGCGCACGTCATCTGGATCTGGATGGAGAACCACGACTACGCCGACCTGGTCGGCAACCCGCAAGCGCCCTACGAGAACAACGCGCTGATCGGCGGCTGCGGGCTGGCCGCCAACTACCACAACATCACCCACCCCTCGCTGCCGAACTACCTTGCCGCCACCTCGGGACACCCGCAGGTCGACAGCGACTCTCGCCGAGTGCCTGCGCGACCACCGCGCCGAGCCTGTTCGACCAGCTCCGCGAGGCCGGCAAGACCTGGCGCGCCTACGAGGAGTCGATGCCCGCCAACTGCGCCGCGCACGACACCGGCGCCTATGCGGCCCGGCACAATCCGGCCGTCTACTACAGACCGATCGCCGGCGACTGCGCCCGATGGGACCAGCCGATGGGCACGACCTCCAGCGGGAACCTCATCCGCGACCTGCGCGCCGGCGACCTGCCCGACTTCACGTTCATCACCCCCAACCTGTGCAACGACACCCACGACTGCCCGGTCAAAACCGGCGACGACTGGCTCGCGGGCTGGGTCCCCAGGATCACCGGCAGTCCCGCCTACCGGAGCGGCACTACCGTGGTGCTGCTCACCTGGGACGAGGGTGCTGGCGGTGGCACCCGCAACTGCGCCCACGACACCAGCACGCCAGGCTGCCACGTCGCCACCATCGTCATCGCCCCCACGACCCACGCCGCGGCCCGCTCGGACGCGCTGTTCAACCACTACAGCTTGCTCAAGACGACCGAGCAGCTGCTCGGCCTGCCAACCACGCTCGGCATCGCTGCCGACCCCACCACCGCCAGCATGCGAACCGCCTTCAACCTCTGACCCGCAACACTGGGCCACCAACACAGGGAGCCGTCGTTCATGTGATCAGCTACCTCCAAGCCATCGCGATCGGGCTGCTCCAAGGCATCACCGAGCTGTTCCCCGTCTCCAGCCTGGGCCACTCGGTGCTGCTGCCCGCGCTGCTCGGCTGGCACCAGGTGGTCGCAAGCCAGTCCGCCCAGGAATCCTTCTACCTGGCGTTCCTGGTCGGCCTGCACGTCGCCACCGCCCTGGCGCTGCTGTGGTTCTACCGCGACCAGTGGGCCCGGATCCTAGCCGGGCTGCTCCGCTCGCTGCGGCATCGACGCATCCAGACGCCCGACGAGCGGCTCGGCTGGCTGCTGGTGGTGGCCACCATCCCCGCCGGGCTGGTCGGCATCGGCTTCGAGCACGCCCTGCGGACCCTGTTCGCCAAACCGCTGGCCGCGGCGGTCTTCCTGACCTGCAACGGCGCCATCCTGCTGGCCGGCGAGCAACTCCGCCGCGGCACCGCCCACGCCGTCCCGCCGGCCAGGACCAACCCTGCCCAACTCGGCACAGCCAGCGGCAACCAGCCTATCCCGCCAACCCAACCCATCACCGGCTTGACGCGCACCGGCGAGCCACCTTCCCGCGAGCTTTCGACCCTGGCCTTCCGTGAGGCACTGCTGATCGGGGCCACCCAGATCCTGGCCTTCTTCGCCGGCATCAGCCGCTCCGGCGTGACCATGGTCGCCGGGCTGGCCCGCGGCCTGGACCACGAGGACGCCGCCCGCTTCGCGTTCCTGCTCGCCACCCCGATCATCCTGGCCGCCGGCCTGTACAAGCTGCCCGACCTGCTGGGCCCCAACGGCGACGGCGTCCGTGGCCAGATCCTGGCCGGCAGCCTAGTGGCGGGCATCGCCGCCTACCTCTCGGTCCGCTTCCTGACAAGATACTTCCAGACGCGGACCCTGACCCCGTTCGCGATCTACTGCCTGCTGGCCGGCGCCGCCTGCATCATCAGATTCGCGTGAGCCAATTCCGGCGCGGCCTGAAGGTCGCCCCGCCGTCGACCTGGCCGCGGCACGCCGCGATCCGGGCCGCTCCGACCCTGCCGGACTTCGTGATCAGGCAGCTCTCCCAGGGAGACGGCCGCTGAAGAGCCGCTGGGTGCCGGCCGGGCTCCGACCGGCGCGCTCCCGGCCGGCGTCGGCTGTGACTGGCGCGGCGCCCTGGGCTGCGCCACACGCTCGGCGCCGTGCAGCTGGTGCCGCGACGATTGTGGCGGTAATCGTCTCCTCGATCAGCACCGTTATGAGGGTCTGCCGGACCGGTCGACGTGTCGCCACCAGTAGTGCGGTCAACGGCACAGCGAGGGCCTGGTGCCGATCTGCGCGGCACTTGGCGGGAGGCAGGGTCGGAGTCATGGTGATCGCGAGATCCATGATGCCGACAGGCGACTCGTGGCCGCTGACACCAGGCCTGCGCACCGTAGCCCGGTGGGTTGAGAGGGTCAGGAATCCTGGTCGAGCGCGTCGGAGACCGCTTCCTCCAGGGCTTGAAGCGCGGCATCCAGATCGTCCAGGCGCCCACGCTGCATGGCGGCTCCGCGCCGCTCCATCCAAGCTGCCGCCTGGTCGTGGTGTTTGGCATACCAGGCCGCCATCCGGTCGTGCTCGACCGCGGTCCGCTGGATCTGGACGCGGACCTCTTGCAGTGCTGATCGGACCCGCTCAAGAGCCTGTCGGATCTGGTCTTGCCCCATGGTTATCGCCTGCGATCCCGCCGGCAGCGCCGCCACGGCGCCTAGCCTTGCCGCCCAGCACGCTCGGCGATGCCGCACCTGGCCTGGGGTTTCCCTCACCCCGCGGGCGGCGAGCGGTCGGTGCACCTGCTCTGAACAGCGCAGATACGCTCGGTGGCGTTACCTCTGCCCACCGGTTGCGGGCAGGCGACCAGGCCCGGAGCGCTGGTGAATGGTTGCGACCAGGCAATGGGTTTCCGCCCAGCGCGGCGGGGTAGGAAACGCATGCGGCGGGGTATGGCGCGGGCGCTGCTGCATCGACGTGGATGCGGGCTGTCGACGCCCTTTCGGGGGATGGGGCGGATCGTGGCGCCGGTTTGACCTCCCGCCGCACCATGCCTGAACGCAGCTCGTGTCAGCAGCGAGCAGCTCCCCGAGCGCACTCAGGGGCGCTGATGGACCGGGTGGGGTTCCGATTGGTGCCGGGGGCCGGCTCGGTGGTGTCGCTGGAAAGCGCCTCACCTACACCGACACCGAACGCCCCGACCAGGCGCCGGGCCAGTCGCCGCCCAGCGCCAATCGTCGCGCTGGTGTGGTGGGCCCGGCGACGAGCACAGGGGGGAACTGCCTCGCCGCCGCGCCCTCCACAGGCCAGCACAGGCGCCGCGGGGGTCGGCTACGGCCCGCCCGCCAGCGCTGGCCGGGAGTTCACGCCAAGC
>WNFY01003540.1_pt1 | contig 40970 bp, 35 predicted proteins | sample 5400091 | NCBI WGS metagenome assembly WNFY01 (sample SAMN13153364, study PRJNA577476) | soil metagenome | isolation source: 60 cm soil or saprolite under grassland replicate 1 | place: USA:California | collected 2016-06-15 | reverse complement strand
TCGGGAACAAGGACCAAGCGTTCGCGTGGCTTGAGAAAGCGTATCAGGAGCGCTCCAATCCCATCGCTTTTTTCAAGGTCTCACCAACAGTAGATCCACTTCGATCCGACCCTCGCTTTGTTGACCTCTTACGACGAACCGGGCTGTATTGAGAATTACGATAACACTAGATCATACCCTCGTCAGTGATCCCAATGAATTCCCAGGTAGATGCGACTCTGCCCCTGGCAACATCAATTGTCTCAATCGAACCTGCGTTCAATTGTTGTTGCGTAGCACCAATCTTTCTTCATCGGAAGTTTCGGACGATGCAACTGACTCTGACTGCGATCCTATCTGGCAAGGTGGGCCAGATTAAGATTTGGTGTCTGTTTGGTGACTATTATTGGAGAGCACTAGAGAGACTATATAGAATAGGGTGCATTGGAGAGAGCAGACCCAACTGATGCTGCCGAAAGAGGTTAACACAATTGATTTATTTTCAATAACTCAGCTCCATCGATGAGATCGAGTTCGGCAAATCAACTTGTAAGTCTAATAGACGCAATCACTTTGCAGTCACCAGTGACATTGTGGGTATCAACCGTTTGAAATAGACACCAAGCGTTTTGCATCACTTCAGAGCTTCAAAGTGGTGCCGAGTTCCGGACTCGACACCCCGCCTCTAACATCTTTGGTTCCAGTCACTTTAAATTCTTGGTGTCTATCGACTCGGCGAAATGTGATCTGGCGACTAAGCTATCGCTTGTTTTTCGATCTCTTAGTCTCGCCGACGAGATGGCTATCTTGCGTGGCAACGGTCGTTGTCATTCTTAAACTCTGACGTCAAAACCTAGCAAGTTATTTCCGACTCAGCTACACTTGCGACTCCATCTAAGTGGACCCGATAGGCGGGTTCCTTTCCAAGCAGGCAGCCAGCACCTTAAGAAAGCAGCAAGTGCGCACATCGATTTCGCCTGGCGATCGAGTAGGCCACTAGGAAATCCGTTCGGCGCGCGCGGGTGAGATCTATCTAACACCCCGGAAACAATCATCGCTTTTTTCATTTATTAGTTTGCCAAAAGAGAGACGCGCTTCGCCGTTGGATACCAGAGGGAAATCGAACCGCGCAGGTAGGGATGACTCCGCGGCGATCCTCGGTACCACGACCTGCTGCGTCGCATGGGGCTCGCCGGCTGCTGGGTCAGGCTTACGACCTGAAAGGTTCTTTCCCGGAAGCTCTCATTTCCTGGCCACGCCTATGCTGCGTCAGGTCAGCGAGATGAGGCGTTGCAAATGCTCAATCAACTGGCTGAGATTGCCGGGCACCGTTAGGTTTCGGCATACAGCGTGGCGATGGTTTATGCGGAACTCGGCGATAAGAATCAAGCGTTGAACTGGCTCGAAAAAGGCTATCAAGAGCAGGCTACAAAAATGGCCTTTCTTAAAATCCCTTCTTCGACAACCTGCGCTCCGACGCGCGCTTTGCCGCTCTGATACGCCGCGTCGGGGTGTCGTAGTGAGATGCACAGAACATGAAACGTTGCCTTTAGGAGTTTCAGCCTCGTGAGAAATGATCAAACAAGCTTTTGGTGTCTTGTTGGCGTCTATGGCCGGCCAAAAGAATTGCGGTAGATCCTCGCATTGCACCCTCTCAAGTCGGGAACACTTCACTATGGGCCGGGTGATGCTACACTTGGCTCGTTAGATCCATTGGGATTGAGGTTAGCGCCGATGAGAATCCCCTCGTCTCCGCATGAAATAACCCAATTACTTGCCGAGTGGAGCAAAGGAAATCAGGCTGCTCTGGACAAGTTGTATCCGTTGGTCTACAAGGAGCTGCGCCGCCTGGCCCACGGCTATCTGAGGCGCGAGCGCAAGGGACACACGCTGCAGACCACCGCTCTGATAAATGAAGCTTATCTCCGTCTGGTCGAGCAAGAGCAGGTTCACTGGGCGAATCGTTCGCACTTTTTTGCCATCTCGGCGCAGATCATGCGCCGCATCCTAATCGATCACGCACGCCGATACGATTACATAAAGCGTGGCGGCGGCGCGCAGAAGATTTCCCTTGACGAGGCGGCCCTGGTGGCGAAGGAACGGGGGCAAGCATTGCTCATGCTGGATGAGGCGCTGAATACTCTGGCCGCGATCGACCCGCGCCGCAGCCACGTAGTCGAGCTGCGATACTTTGGCGGCTTGAACAATGAAGAGATTGCCGGCGTGTTGAAGATTTCCCAGAACACCGTGACCCGAGACTGGAACATGGCCAGAGCCTGGCTCTACCAGGAGTTACGCCGAAGTGTAGCCTGATGCAGCCTGAACGATGGCAAAAGATTAGCGGCATATTCAAATCGGCCCTCGCTCTCGAACCTGGGGAGCGTTCCGCTTACGTCGCGGCCGAGTGTGGCGCCGACGAGTCGCTGCGCCGCGAAGTTGAACGGTTGATCGAATCCCATCACCAGGCGGATAAAGAGAACTTCATCGAATTCCCGGCCGTGGCGGACGTCTCACCCTTGCTCGTCTCGGAAGACAGCGAAGCGGAAGTTACCAGGGACAGATTGGAAAGTGGGCAGCAGGTAAGTCATTACCGCATTATCCGGAAACTGGGAGTGGGCGGAATGGGTGAAGTCTATCTGGCGGAGGACATGCGACTCGATCGCACAGTAGCTCTGAAGATCCTGCCCGCGGATGTCGCCTCTGACAAACGACGGATGCAGCGCTTCAAGCAAGAAGCAAAACTCTCTTCGTCGCTCAACCAGCCAAACATTCTGACTATTTTTGAGTTCGGTGACACGGAGTCACTGCACTTTATCGCCAGTGAGTACGTCGATGGCGACACGCTCCGCGACCACCTTCGTGACACACGACTGAAGCTGCCGGAAATACTCGATATCGGCACTCAAGTGGTCGCCGCGCTCGACGCCGCGCACGAGGCCAGGATTATCCACCGGGATATCAAGCCGGAAAACATCATGGTGCGGCGCCGTGACAGGGTAGTTAAGGTGCTCGACTTTGGTTTGGCCAAATTGTCAGAACCGTCTGCGATAGGGGGCGGGGGGTCCAATTCGGAAGCGAAAACCCAGATGTTACTCCGGACCATGCCTGGCAGTGTGATGGGCACCGTCAGTTACATGTCTCCCGAACAGGCTCAGGGCTTGCGCGTTGATGAGCGCACCGATCTCTGGAGCACCGGCGTCGTCATTTATGAGATGGTCGCCGGCGCGCTCCCTTTCGCTGGTGTAACAAGCAGTCACACCGTGGTCGACATTCTCGAGAAAGAGCCCGCACCGCTCGTAAGTCCTGGCGGGCGCAAAGTGCCTCCTGAGCTGCAACGAATTGTCAGTAAGGCCCTGGCGAAGAACCCCGACGAGCGGTATCAGACAGCGAAGGACATGCTGATCGATCTCCGAAATCTGAAGAAGCGATCGGAGCTGGAGATTGAGATTGAGCGTTCAGCCTCAACTGGTTCGGGCGTCCTGCCTGAGACAAGAGACAGGAGTGTGATCCCGGCAACGGACTCAATAGCAGCACAGTCGAAAGCAGAGCAGAGCGAGAGCGAGCAACCTCCTCGCACAAAACTGATTGCCGGCATGGCGGTGATGTTGGTTCTTATCGTTGGTCTGATCATCGCTTCGAGCTGGTCACGGTTCCGGCGTGCGACCGCTGTGGCCCCGGCCACTGTCCCGGTAGCTGCTTCGGAACGAAAGCTTAGTTACTGGATGACGGTGCAAAAATATAGAAATGGCCGGCCATTCGAAAATCCCTTCCGACTTGCCGGCGAAATAAATTTCGAGAAGGACTACAGAGTCAGATTAAACATCAGCAGTCCGCAACCCGGATATTTGTACATCCTGAACGAAGGGCCTTCGACGGGTGATGGCGCATCCACGTTTGTCGTTCTCTTTCCATCAACGACCGCCAATAACGGCTTGTCTTATGTGGCTGAGAATCAACGGGTCGAAATTCCGGAGCAGAGCTGGTTCCAATTCGACGCCGAGCAGGGGACAGAAAAACTCTGGCTGATATTCTCCGCCGGCGCAGTCCCCGAATTGGAGGCGACAAAACAGTTTGCAAATCCGAAAGATCATGGCCTGATCAAGGATGCGGGTCTGAAGGACAAGATTTACGAATTCTTGCGAACACACTCGGGCCCGAAGCCCGCGGTCGAGAAAGGTGACGAGCTAAAGCAGACGAGTCTGTCGATTGCTGGGTCTGTTCTGGTTCACGCCATTAGACTCGAACATCATTGATTTGTTTCCGACCGTCGTGTTAGCCGCCAACTTATAAACGGTTGACCTTCGCCCATCTCGGGAATATGATGGGCCGCCTCGAAAGCATTTAGCTTGTCAATCCAATCGAGCCTGTCGTTCGCAGTCATGTTTTACTTAGCATGCGCTGCCTTGGTGATTTTTCAAATAGATTCTCGCGTTAATGGGTAGAGGGAAAGGAAAAGGCGATGCTTTTGGTTATATGTAAGTTACCGCTCTAACTGCTTAAAGGTTGTCCCAGAAGGCAAAATCATCAGGACAGATTGAAATCAGCCTACAGATTCAAACTAAAAGAGGAGAAAACAATGCCAACCTGGAATTTCAATGTTACTCATCAGAACCAAACAACGGCCACTGGCAGCAAGAATGTAAGTCCGCCAGGAAACGGGCAATCAGTAACTATCCCGAACGTGCCGTGCTCCTGTGGCTACAATCACACCCTGGTCGGTACCCAGACCGCTGCGACCGCAATGTCTGGGTCTGGAGCCAATTCGGTTGCTCCTGCTAATGATCCACAAGCCAAGGGCTCTCCCATGGCGGACCCTGTTCCCAGCTGGGATGGTGGTCCAGTGAGCCCAGGCCCGGGTAAGCGCCGTCGTAAAAAATCGTAATTGTCTGGGGGTGCGGGTTTCGACGGTTGCCAGGGATGCCTCATGGATTCGTTCCGTGAGGCACCCTGCACCCTCTCAAACTAACCTTCCGCCGGGCTGGACCCGCCGATTTAAATCCTAATCTGAGACATACACCGTGCTGCAACAGGGAAAGCATCAAGCCAGGACTCGTGAATTACTATCAGGACGGACTATGAATCCGGCCGTTCTTCTTACATTGATGGTGTGCTGTTCCGGGGCTTACTCAACACTCTCTGCCGCAGCCAGAGGCCGAGTACCGTCTCTACATCAGGTGCAACACCGAGATGCTGAGATAAGAACGCTCGAAGTAGGTAATCCGATAAAGCGGGAAGCTGACGGAAATATCGTCCACCTCTACCGCGTATCGATTGACACCGGCAATTACATTCGGGTGGTCGTGGATCAACAGGGAGTCGACGTTAAGGTAACGCTGTTCGGACCAGACGGCCGGAAAATCATGCAGGCTGATGGTCCGAGTGGCGCAACAGGACCGGAACCACTCTCCACGATTGTCGAGGCGCGCGGAGAGTATCGCATTGAAGTGCGCTTGCCTGACAAAAAACCACTGGCCGGAGGTTATGTCGTAACCCTGGAAGCGTTGAGATCTCCGACGCAGGCGGATGAAGACAGGGTCGCAGCCGAGAAGCTCTTCTGGGAGGGTTACGAACTATTCAAGCAGCCAGCGATCGAGTCCAGGCGCAAGGCGCTGGAAAAATATCAGCAGGCGCTACCAATGTTTCGCGCTCAGAATGATCGCAGCATGGAGTATTACAGCTCCCTGGTGGTCGGCTTTATTTACCACTCTTCAGGCGAGTCGCAAACTGCGCTTGGGTATTACCGCTACGCCCTCAATCTCTGTAAGAGTTTAGGGAATAAGACCGATGAGCCGATATTACTCAATAATATCGGGGGTGTTTACGACACCCTGGGCGAGCCGCAAAAAGCACTCGCGTACTACGGCGAAGCGCTGGCCCTTTGGTCGGCCAGGAATGAACGCGGCCCGCAGGCTGACACGCTCAATAATGTTGGACTGATTCATTTCAAGCTGGGAGAGCCGCAGCAAGCCCTGGACTACTACAACCGATCTCTTACGCTTAAGCGAGAATTGGGTAATGCGGTAAAGATCGCCAACACTCTCAACAATATCGCGGTCGTCTACGCGATTCTGGGTGAGGAAGGACGCTCACTGGACTATCTCAAAGAGGCGCTCGATCTACAACGTCCGGCAAAAGACATTAGCGGGCAAGCGATTACCCATTATTTCACCGCCTATGTGCATGCCGCGCTGGGTGACCTGACAAGAGCTTTGGAAGACTACAATCAGGCGCTGTCTCTCCAGCGGACCGTCGGCAATCGACGCGGAGAAGGAATCACCCTCGATAGCATAGGAGTGGTCTTCAATTCACTGGGCCAGCGACAAAAGGCGCTCGAATATCATCAGCAGGCCCTCGACTTGCAGAGGGCGACAAAGGACCGTAGGTCTGAGGCAGCCACGCTCGAACATATCGGCTACGTTCATGCTCTCTCGGGCGAATTGGAACGAGCCGTCCAGGATTACGACAAAGCGCTCTCGTTGTGCCAGGCGGTGGGAGATCGGCGCGAAGAGGCAAATGTGCTCCAGGGCATGGCCCGCCTTGAGCGGGAACGACGCGACTTTCCTGCCGCACAAAAACATATTCAGGAAGCCATCGCGAAAATCGAGACGGTGCGTGGGCAGACAGACACTCAATTGCGCGCCTCTTATCTTGGCGTCAAGCATGACGCTTACAGTTTCTATATAGACCTCCTTATTCAGATGCATCGGTTGGATCCGTCGGCAGGGAACGATGCGACAGCATTAACAATCAGCGAACAAGCGCATGCCCGCAGCTTTTTGGAAATGTTATCAGAGGCTCAGGTAAACGTTCGCGAGGGCGTAGATGCCACGCTGCTTGAACGCGAGCGTTCACTCTCTCAGCAGGTCAATGCCAAAGCTGAGCGGCTTATTCAAGCCCTCGAACAGAACGCCAAAGCTCGGGTTGAGGTGTTAAATAAAGAGATCTCCGAGTTGGAAGATCAGTATCAGCAGGCGCAGGCAGCGATTCGCAAGAGCAGTCCCGGCTACGCCGCGATTACTCAGCCTCAACCGCTCGGACTTAAGGAAATTCAAGCGCAGTTGGATCAGGGTACGATATTGATCGAGTACTCACTCGGTGAAGAGCGCAGCTACGCCTGGGCGATTACTCAGAATTCAATAAAGACTTACGAGCTGCCAAAGCGAGAGGTAATAGAGAAGGCCGCACGGCTGGTCTATGACTTACTTAAAGCTCGCAGTCAGCCGAAAGCAAGCGAAAACTCTCAGCAGAAGCAAGAGAGAATCGCGCAGACGGATTCGCAACTGCTCGCCGCCACAAAGGAACTAAGCCAAATGGTGCTCGGACCCATTGCTTCTGAACTGGGAGCAGAACGCCTGGTCATAGTCGCAGACGGTGCTTTGCAATACGTACCATTCGCGGCTCTGTCCGTTGCCGCTGGTCAGTTGTCAGTTGCACAACGTAGCCGCACTAACAACGGATCACAGACCATTTACAAACCCTTGATGCAGGATCACGAAATAGTTTCTCTGCCGTCGGCCTCAGCATTAGCCATCCAACGCCAGGGCCTTCGGAATCGCAAACCAGCGCCAAACGCCGTGGCCGTGCTCGCCGATCCGGTTTTTTCCGGCGATGACGAGCGGCTTGCCTCCCGAGCAAAGACCGCTACTGCAGGACAAGCCCAGGCCGACGGAGCTGCGAATACGCGAATCATCGAACATCTCGCTGACAACTCGGGCTTGATTATTCGGCGGCTGAAATTCACGCGTCAGGAAGCCAATCAGATCCTCGCCGAAGCGCCGCGCGCGAGGAATTTCAGCGCGATGGATTTCCGAGCTAACCGCGCCACGGTCACTGGCGGCGGATTGAGCAAGTTCCGCTATGTTCACTTCGCTACGCATGGATACTTCGACAGCGAGCATCCCGACCTGTCGGCGATCGTCCTTTCGTTAGTTGATGAACAAGGCAAACCTCAGGACGGTTTTTTGCGGGCACATGACATTTATAACCTTAATTTGCCTGCGGAATTGGTCGTGCTCAGCGCGTGCGAAACGGGTTTAGGAAAGGAAATCAAGGGGGAGGGCCTGGTCGGATTGACGCGGGGATTCATGTATGCGGGAGCTCGCCGCGTAGTGGTAAGCCTGTGGAACGTTAACGACCAGGCCACAGCTGAGCTAATGGCCCGTTTCTATCGGGGGATGCTCAGAGAGAACAAGACTCCGGCAGCCGCCTTGCGGACTGCGCAGATGGAAATGGCGCGGCAAAAGCAGTGGCAGTCGCCGTATTACTGGGCCGCGTTCGTTTTGCAGGGCGAATGGAAGTGAGCCGCGAGAACCTTGACGGGAGATGGTGGTTTCTTACAGGATTTCTCGCGTTAATAAGTAGATGTGGACCGGGCATCTCGCCCCGTGAGTCGCGCACAGGATGCGCGTGCCACTTTCAGAGGGAGACGCTCTCAATGATTTTGCACGGCAGGATCGGCACGGACAATGCGGGCGGAAGCAGGTGCCTTAATCATTTAGGCATCAGGCTGTTGGCTTCTCTCGCTCTTTGCACCGTCAGCCTCTCGGCTTCAGTGACCCTGAAGGCCCAGGACGAAGGCACACGCAGACTATGGGATACTGCCTTCATCAATTCCGGCAGTAAGCGAACTTCACCGAGAAAAGCGGCGAAACGCAGTTACCGTGTGGCGACTCCGAATGTGCCTACCGCGGGCGTTAATGGCGAGACTGTTGTCGGCGTCACGCTCTGGCGGCTACGCCGGGCGAGCTCGACTGACTCCGGCGAGCGACTTATCGTGCACGAAGATGCGGACACGGCTGATTGGTTGCCGGAGCGAATTTCCACCAACGCAAGATTGGCCCAGGGCGATCGGCTCCGTATTTCCGTTGAAGCTGCGCGCATCGGTTATCTTTACGTGGTTGACCGGGAACAGTATGCCGACGGTAGTTTCAGCGAGCCGTATTTGATCTTTCCCACCACGCGCACGCTCGGCGGGAACAATCAAGTGACGATGGGAAAGATAATCGAGTTACCCGACCGGGAAGATCGTCCCCCTTACTTTACGGTCAGGCGCAGCAGGCCTGATCAGGTGGCTGAAGTGCTCAGTGTTCTGGTCAGCCCATCCCCCCTCGAGGGTATTGAAATCAGCGACAAAGCCCAGAAGCTGTCCGAGGCCCAGGTGAGTAGGTGGGAAAAATCATGGGGCGGGCGAGTTGGTTTGCTGGAGCTGGAAACAGGCGTTGGGAACGTATGGAGCAAGGAAGAGAAAGAAGCGGGCAGCGGCGTCGCCAGAGTCTTGAAATCTGATGCGCCCGCCCCGCAGGCCATCTACTACCAGCCAAATGCGAAATCGAGCGAGCCAATTTTGGTAAAAGTGCGGCTTCGTTACGGCTATTCAGTAAGGCGCTGAATCCCTGGATCTCAATCGCTTCGAATCACGTTTTGACCATTGCTTCGGATCTCGACACGACGCCGGATTGTTCATAAGGCGCCGCGCTGTTATCTGAAATTCGATATCTCAGGATGGCGCCGACACCGCCGACTTTATCGAGCCGGGTCGAATCTTCGATAAAAGTCACCTGGGCGGAAGACAACTGGTTCGCGCGCCTGACCAACTCGTCTGCAATGGTGCGCGGACTGACCGTCTTGAGCAAATCCTCGTCAGCACCGTAAATCTGCAAGACCTTCTCGACTTCAGCTTGATCGCATTGCAGGCTCGTGGGCTTTGCCGCAATCAGCATTTCTTCGACCTGACCGTTTGATAAGGCGGCCAACGTGTCGGCCACGCCCGCCACCGCGAGATCGTCAGCACGATATTCATTCAAGAACCGCTCGATCTTCTCACTGTCGCTTACCGATTCATGAGTCCGAAAGGCCTTTAGCGATTCTTCAATCAGCTCGTGTTCTGTGGTATCGATGCCCAGGCTCAGCACGCTGATTATTTTGTCCGACAGCGCTCTGGGCATTTGGTCGCGCAGGATTGGAATCACGGTTTCCTGATCCCCGGCGAGTATGATGTGCTCGATGCCCTCTTCCCGAATGGTTCGCTCGAGCTCCTCGACAACTTCTTTGGCGTGATGCAGGTGATAATTTTCTTCATGGCGCTGATACCGCGCCTGTGACCAGCCGCCCACCTTTGCATGTTTTGTCTTCACGCCGTCGATTCGTTCTCGACCGACGGTTTGCCCGGACGCAAATACAAAAATACGGGCCCGATTTCGATCGGCCAGCACGACGGCATAGCGGCGATACCGATCAATGAGCCGCGCCAGCGGATACAGATGCGGCCGATCGTAAACAAACAGCCGGTTGCGTTCGAATGCCGCGTCGAATTGTCCTACTTCGAAATAATCGTCTGCGGCCGAACAGGCAAAGATTGCTATTCCCTGTGCGGACGAGCGCGCGCCGTCTTCGAGATACCGGGCAATGCGTACAAAGTCTGATTCGAAACTTTCTCTTTCCAGTGAATTTATAGGATAAGTTTTTCCGCGCTCGGTCAATTGCTTGCGCGCAAACGGCAAGAAATTCTGGCGCCCATGCTGATCGGCGCGGCCATCGAGATAGAGACTAAGCACCGGCGCCGGCACGGGTTTAAACGCAAGTAAGCGCTCCAACATTTCGTCCGGCGAGGTTAAATCCGCGTGGGATTCGGTTCGATCCAGTGCTTGGTTTGGCGTACTCATCGTTTCCTGCTTTCAGTCAAGCTTTTGTGTGATTGCCGCTAGGCAGCCACTTTTCGTTTTCCGGCGAGGCTCCTCTTGAGCACAGCCACAAGGTCGACGACTTTGCCTTCGTCTCGCTCAGGTTTTTCAACCTCGACTACGTCCTTATGTTGTTTGCGTTTTTTCTCGATCAGCTTCAGAAGCTGTTCGGTCTTTTCATCCTTCAGTTCGGCCAGCGACAGATGTTTGCCGGAGTGCCTGGCAATTATTGTTTCGAATTTCTTCACCGTCGCGGCCGGGACTTTCTTCTTCTGCGGGAGGTCAATATCTTTGGGGGAGCGAATTTCATCGGCAAAGCGCATGGTCTCAGCCCGCAGGATTCCGTGTTCCGGGAAGATCGCCACGAGGTATTCCTTTCCGCGCATTACGAAAGTTGCAATCCCTGCTAAACCGTTTTTGTCCATTGTTTCCGAGAGCAGCTTGTAGGCCTTTTCCGAACCTTCAGAGGGCGCGAGAAAGTATGACCTGTCAAAGTAAAGCGGTGGAATTGATTCCAAATCAACGAACCTGCGCAAATCGATGTCGCGACTCTGTTCCGGCGCGAGTCGCTCCAATTCCTCATCGGTGACAACGACGTATTTGTCCTTATCGATCTCGTAACCTCGAACCATCTGCTCATCATCGAGATCGTCGCCGCTCTTCTGCGAATAGTAACGCCGCGCCAGTGGTTGGCCGTCAGGCCCGAGCATGCGCAGCGGCGCGCGATTCGTGCGATTACCCGGATAGAGATCGACCGGGACACTAACGAGTCCGAATGTAAGCGTGCCTGACCAGAATGGGCGCGCGCCCTTTCCGTCCCCATTCGCGTCATCAACCCTTGACCTTCTTGTCTTTCTTTTAGGCAGCGCGTTTCTCCCTTCTCAATGACTGAATACTCTTTGCCAGGACCTTGTCGAGCGACGCCGCTTTCCGTTTTGGTTTTACAAGTCGCAATTTTGGCGCGTGACCTTTGGCCTTTTTCTCGACAAACTCCATGACCCGGGCTCGATATTCGTCTTTGTATTCCTTTGGATCGAATTCGCCTTTCAGCAAGTCGACTAACTGTTTGGCCATGCTTAATTCTTTGCGATCAGGCGCGCGCCCGGCGGGCCGCGGCAGGTCTTTCGCCGAAAGAACCTCTTCCGCGTTGCGAAGAGTGAAGAGCACCAGGTGATCGTCTTCAGCGCGCAATGCGCCGACATAAGGTTGCTTCCGCATCACCCAGCGTGCGATGCCTTCCTTTTCCTTATTCTGCAAGGCTTCGGCTAACGCAAAATACGTCGCCTGATCTCCGTCCGGTCCGAGATAATAAGGCCGATCATAAAACTCTGGGGCGATTTCGTCCGGAGCCACAAAATGGGCGATTTCGATCTCGCGAGAGCCTTTCGGTTCCAGGGCCTCCAGTTCCTTGTCATCCAGAATTACAAATGTGCCCGGTTCAACTTCAAACCCCTTTTGAATTTCTTCATTAGGAATTTCCTCGCCGGTGTCGGGGTTAATCATGTGCTGCTTCACGCGGGTTTTCGATCGCTCTTCAAGAATATGAAAACGCACGGTCTTGTCCTGCACGGCGGAATACAATTTCACCGGGACTTTCGTTGAATCGAGTTTTAAATCACACGTCGCGCAAAGCACGCCATCACATGCAGCGCACCGATATTCCGTTTGAAATACATACGTGTGACTGCATGCCGGACAGATTTCTGTTCCTTCTTCCAGCCACCAGGGCCGGTTTCGTTTATTCCTGGACACAGCCTCTTAAATCAAAAGCACGTTCAGTTCCGCAATAGTCCCATTTGATTCCGGAGACCGGACATATGAAGTGATAGCGGCAAATTGCAAAAAAAAACCAACGCAGTAATCCGGCAGGCGATGGGTTAAAGCATGCAGGAACCCGACCGTAAGGGAAGAAGGCAGTAAGCAGAAGGCAGTAAGCAGCAAGGCAGAAACCCGACCGTAAGGGAGGGTGCAAAGGGTGCTGGTACCGAGCGGTGCGGAATATTTTGCTGGCGTAATCGAACCAAAAGGCTATCGCTGCAAGAAATGAAAAAGCGTATGGGTCAAATAAATTAGTTACGACGCCCCGATTGATTTAGAATAGGCGAGCAGAGAAGTAAGTTTCGCTCCTTCGGGACATTTGATCAGCGTGTTTTGCCACTGCCTCAATAAACAAATCATTCGTCTCGCGGCGGCGTTTGCTTTTGCGCTGATCGTAACGGCCGCGAGCGCCCAGTCTTCGAACCAGGATCTTCCGACTGCAATCCGGTCTATCGAGATTAGCGGTACGATTCCGGCACTCGATGTTGGCGACCCGCGACTCACACATCATTTCTATGCCTTCAATGGAACTCATGGCGACCTTTTGATTACCGTTGAGAGCAACAACCTGAATGGCGATGTTGATGTCTTTACCGCGGTCACGCTGAAACCGCTGATGAAGGTCCCGATGTACGCCGGAGCCGGCACATCACTGACGAGCAAAAGCATTTACATGCGCGCGGAAGAGGTTATGATTCTGAGGATAGAAGCGCGCAGCCCAAACGATGATGATGGCCGGTATCGGATTCGATTCGGGGGCGCTTTTGCGCCATTCAGCGGTGGGATCCCGGTGGCGGAAAATGAGGAGGAGACTGAAACGTCTTCGATCAGCCGTTCGGCCAGCAGGGGCACGCGTCGCGTAAACTCGGTTGGGGCGAGCATCAACGAACCTGTAGTCGAACCGCCCTCGCCGTCAAACCAGCCGACGCCAGACTCAGCAACAGCCGCCGTGGCTTCGAAGCCGGAAACTAAAACTACTGCTTCTTCTACGCCGCCCAGGGTCCGCTCAACAGCGCCGCGATCTTCGCGCAGCCGTCCGCCGGTTACCGCGTCGCGTAGCAGAAAAGGGCCCGCGCCGTCCAAGCCTAAGCCCGATTCGACTGCCGGAACTACTCAACCTCCCAAAACCGAAACACCTGCTGAAGCGGAGCCGAAACCGTCAGGTCCACCCAATGAAAGCCGCCGCAGTAAGCCCAATCCTCCGAAGGCACAGGATATTCCCGCGCCGCCCGGAACACACTTAATTATTGAAGAAAAGGATGGAACCCGAATCGATCACCCGATGGTTAATGTGCGTCGCATCATGATCGACAATGGCCAGATTGTGATCTTCTTCAAAAGCGGCCGCATCGAGCGCGTATCGATGACGAACGTCGTACGCATGGCGATTGAGCCATAGAAACAGTAAGCAGTAGGCAGAAAGCAGAAGACAGAAACCCGACCGCAAGGGAGGGTGCAGTTCTACGGTCACAAACCGCACCCTCCCTTACGGTCGGGTTTCTGCCAGCCTGGAGATTTGTCTTATGCCAAACCGCACCCTCCCTTACGGTCGGGTTTCTGCCAGAGCCTGGAGATTTGTCTTGCGCCAAACCTCGCGGTCTATGCCATAGATCAAAACGTCTCTTCCCACCACCTGGGTGCTGCCTTCGACGGTTTCGCCGAGACGTTCAGCAACTTTGATTGACGCTACATTCTCAGGAGCGATCAAGCTGATCACGTGATCCCGGTTCATGTCAGTGAAAGCATACTCGAGTGCGCGCCGCGCTGCCTCAGTAGCGAAACCCTTTCCCCAATACTCGCGACGTAACGTCCATCCCAGCTCAAATCCCGGCCAGCCGGCGGGATTCATGAATCCGATTCTGCCGACGAGCTTCCCGCTCTCCTTTTCTTCAACCGCCCAAATCCCGTAGCCGCGAAAATACCAGTGGCCCATGAAGGTTGCCATCTGGCGCCATACTTCCATCGGCGTCATGGGTTTTCCGTCGCCGAGAAAACGCATCACTTCAGCGTTCGCGCACATCTCCTGAAATTGCTCGTAATCTTCTTCGCGAAACCAGCGCATGATGAGGCGCTCAGTCTCCAGAATCACTTCCGTCATTTCCATGAGCTGGATTGTTACCTGGAAAACTTTCGTACAGCAAGCGCGATTGGCAACCCGATCCCGAACATGTGGATGAGCAATCCGCTGATCAGCACGGACCTGGGGTACGACCAGGGATAGGTAGTCGAGTGAATGGCGGATAACTGAAGGACTACGCAATTCATGAATAAATAGACGCCCAAGCCATAAAGAATGCCGGAAATTATCGGTCGGGTGACCATAAATCGAAGCACGCGACTCGCGAGGAAGTAAACTGTCGCCGCAATTAATGCGATTAGGAAATGAAAACCGAGACCGAGGGCCGCAGTTTTAGCTCCGCCTTCATAGGCGCTCCGGCCGAGGGCCCCCACTAGCGACCGATTGCAGAATTGTTATCGGCTTCCTTCCGCTGCGAAAAATTGCTAAAAACGCAGGCGTACGTAATGTCCAGCGCCCCGGCGATAAGGCCGCCCACAAGAATGGGTAGCAGAACTTGCGAGACTTTGTTCTCACTTGTCATCGAGTTGGACTTCAAGCCGAGAGACTCCGGCAATCAAATCATTTTTTTCCTGTTTTTATTTGAGCCAGCTGATCGCGAAAGTGCTGCAGGTCCTGGTTTGAAGGATCGGCTTTCGCCAATTTGTTCAAAGTGTCTTCGGCAGCCTTAGCGTCGCCCTTCTGAAGCTGGGTAAAGCAGAGTCCGTCGAGAACTCTTACATCATCCGGCTTCTTCACGAGCGCTGCCTTCCACCATCGTTCGGCTGCCTCAAGGTGTCCGGCATCCATGTTCACCATGCCAAGGCTCGCGATTGTTTCGTAGTTGTCCGGTTGAATCTGATTCGCCTTTAATAAGTACTCGATGGCTTGATCGTAACGCTGAATTTGATAGTAAAGCTCCGCCGCTTTCAGTTGTGCATCGATGTTGTTCGGTTCGCTCCTGGCTTTGGAAAGCGCGGCCTGGACGTCGGCTTGCATCTGTCCCGGGGCGGGCGCTGAATCGCCGACCGTTGGATGATCAGGCGGCAGGTTTTGCGTCCGCGCCGACGTCGCGGGCGTGGCCAGGCGTTGATTCATGCTGTTCGAGAGCATAAAACCCGCGATGAAACCGAGTAGCACCCCGATAATCGCAAATAGCAGATTCTCTCTGTTCATTTTGTTAACTTAATTTCATTCGGCATCCTTCAAGAGTGAGCGAAGTTGTTCGCGCAATTCAGGACCGTCCGTGTGCCCATGTGCCGTGACCGCGTGGGCCATCGCTGCGTCCAGGACTTCCTCTTCTGTTCCCTCGATGCTCAGGGTGCAATCTTTTTCGCTGGGGTAGGTTCGGCAATCGATCGTTTTTCGTTCCGGCATTTTTCAGTTGTCTCCTTTATTTGATCGCTAAGGCACTTTACTTCGCCCTGCTCTCTTTCGCCAATCGCTTTGCTTCATTAATCCGATCGGTAACGGTTTGTTTGATTTCTGCATCAGACGGACCGGCTTTCAGGATTCTCTGCCAGTAGTCGATGGCCTGATCATAATTTTTCGCTTCAAAGGCAGCACTGCCGGCGAGCACCAGCGCGCGCTCATTGTTCGGATCAATCTGCAAAGCCTTGTTCGCTAATTCGGTGGGTTTGCCTTCCATTGCACGCCCGCGCGCCATGGCGAGAGCATACGCATAGTCGGCCCAAAGATTCGCGTCGGTCGTAATTAGCGCCGTTGCTTTGTCATAAGCGGCGGCCGCCTCTTTATAGTTCTGCATCTCGCTATAGGATCGGGCGAGCATCGTCCAGCCTTGCGCGTCGTTCGGATTGTCTTCGAGGCGCTTGGCGAGCTTTGCTACGTTGGCTTGAATTTGCGTCTGCGTCATTCCGCCCTGATCCTGCGCGACCGCAGCCGGCCGTACTGAAGCTGATTGCCCGGTGAGCGCCTTAGGGTTGCCGACTGCAAGATAGAGCGCGATCGCGACGACAGGCATCGCACTCATCACGACATAAGCAAGCAGCTTCGCCTTGCGGGTCGCGTCCGTGGATTGCCGTGCTGGTTTTGCCCCCACATCTTCAAGCAGTCGCCGTTCGAGTTCTTCCTTGTCCTGTTGATATTGTTCCTCGCTGATTAGGCCGTTTCGCAGATCTGCGGCCAACTCTTCGAATTGATCCTGATAGACGAGCAGGTTCGCGGTGCGGCGCTCCTCGAGATTCGGACCCGGCGTTTGTTGCAACAGCGCGGGCAGAACAAACCATAACGCCAGCAACACGAACAGGGCGCACAAGATAAAAAACATTAGCATTGCGTATTCACCCGATTTGCTGCTTCAAAAGTTCTTCCGCGAGTTTCCTTTCCTCCTCAGTGAGCGGTTTGTCTGCGATCATCCGGCGACGCTGGCCCAGGTATTTATAAAGCAGGAACGTTCCTCCGATAAGCAGAACAAAAGGGCCGAACCAAAGTAAGTAGGTTGTTGATTTCACCGGTGGCTTGTACAAAACAAAGTCGCCATAGCGCTGCGTCAGGAAAGCAATTATTTCCTGATCGCTCTTGCCCGCCTTCATTTGATCCCGGATTTGCCGGCGCAGGTCTTCCGCCACATCCGCCGGCGAATCAGCCAGCGTCTCGTTTCGGCAAACCAGACAGCGCAATTGCTGAGTCAGCGCCTGCATTCGCTGTTCGAGTTGCACGTCGTCTGTAGGTTGCGCCCTGACAACGGCCACCCCGGCGATAATCAGAAGGAAGGTGATTATGACAGCGAATTGCTTCATTGGTTGAGCTGCTTCACCAGCGGGACGATTTCTTTCTCCCAGGTATCTTTATCCAACGGCAGCGCTTTCTTGTAGCGAATGACACCCTGACGGTCGATGAGATAAGTTTCCGGGGCGCCGGTAACGCCATAATCGATCGCGACCCGCCCGTCTGCGTCCGAAACCGTCAGCACATACGGATTGCCGAGTTCATCGAGCACGCGCAATGCCGCGGCGCGATCATCTTTCCAGTTGAAACCGTAGATCGGGACGATGCCGCTCCTGGAATACTCAACCAGCCAGGGATGTTCTTCCCGACAAGGCTCGCACCAGGACGCCCAAACGTTCAGCAGCCAGACCTTGCCCTTCATTTCGGCCGGCGAAAAACTCTTGCTCGGTTCCTGAAGTTGCGGGAGTTCGAAAGCCGGCGCCGTTTTATTGATTAAGGCCGACGGCAGTTCGCCGTTCGGGTCGTGGCGCAAACCAATGAAGAAAAACCCGACGAGGACGGCGAACAGGATTAACGGAATCAGAAGAAGCCGATTCATCTTACTCAGCAACTGCCGGCGCTGGGGCAGCCATCTTTCCAGGCTTAGCGGCGGCCGCCGCTTCTCGTTGCTTTTTCGCTACTAAAGCATAACGCCGATCAGTAACTGCAAAGCCGCCACCGATGGCCATCAACAGCGCGCCGCCCCAAATCCAATTAACTAATGGCTTGTAATAGACGCGAACCGTCCAGGCGCCGCCGCCAACCTCGTCGCCCAGCGACAAATAAAGATCGCGCCAGACGCTGCGATCGATTGAGGTTTCGGAAGTCACACTTTGCGACACATTGAAGGCGCGCTTTTCGGGATGCATGTTCGCAACCAGCTCGCCGTTCTTTGTCACTTCGACATCCGCACGCATCGCCTGATAGTTCGGGCCATTCATCCGCTCGAGATTGGTCAGACGAAAAGTATAACCGCCGGCAGTCACGGTGTCGCCAACGTTCATTTTCACGTCGCGTTCAGTCTGATAAGCCGTGACGACGGTTACGCCTGCGATGAAAACAGCCACGCCGAGATGCGCCAACTGCATCCCATAGTAACTTCGGGATGGAGACTTTAATCGCTTGAGGAAACTGGGTTCAGTTGCCGAGTTCTTGATTCTGGACCAAATGTTTTGGACAGCAGTGGCAACAATCCAGAATGCCAACAACAGGCCCAGACTGACCCGCCATTGCCAACCCCCGATTACGAACGGGAGCAGCGCCGCGGTGACGAAACTCAATACAAAAGCCCAGCGCAAGCGCACCGCCAGCTCAGGTACCTTTGCCTGTTTCCAGCGGGCAATTGGGCCGACACCAATCAAGAACATCGCCGGCGCCATCAGCGGCACAAAGACAGTATTAAAATAAGGCGGGCCAACCGAAAGTTTTCCCAGATTGAGCGCCTCAATAAACAGCGGATACAGCGTGCCGAGAAGGACGGAGGCCGCCGCGACAACCAGCAGGACATTATTTGTAAGCAGCAGTGACTCGCGCGAGAGCAGCTCGAATTTTGATCCCAGCCCCACTTGTTTCGCGCGCCACGCGTATAACGCGAGGGAACCGCCAATGACGAGGGTCAGGAATCCGAGAATGAAAGTCCCGCGTTTCGGATCGTTCGCAAATGCGTGCACCGAGGTCAATACTCCGGAGCGCACCAGGAAGGTTCCGACAAGGCTTAACGAGAACGCGCCAATCGCCAATAGTACCGTCCAGCTCTTGAAGCCACCGCGCTTTTCCGTTACTGCCAGCGAATGAATCAAAGCCGTGCCGACCAGCCAGGGCATGAACGAAGCGTTTTCGACTGGATCCCAGAACCACCAGCCACCCCAACCCAGTTCGTAGTAAGCCCAGAAACTTCCCAGCGCAATGCCGCAAGTAAGAAACATCCAGGCCACGGTCGTCCACGGTCGCGACCAGCGCGCCCACGTCGCGTCCAGCTTTCCGCTGATTAGCGCTGACACAGCGAAGGCAAATGCCACGGAAAATCCCACGTACCCCATGTACAGCATCGGCGGGTGCGCGACCATCGCCGGGTCCTGCAACAGCGGGTTCAGATCGCGGCCATCGGCAGGCACCGGAAACAGGCGGTCGAAAGGATTCGAGGTCAGCAACATGAAAAGCAGGAAGCCGGTGCTGATCACGCCCATCACGGAAAGGACGCGCGCGACCATTTCCTCGGGCAGGTGATTGCTGAACAGCGTCACGGCCACCATCCAAACCGTCAGCATGAATGTCCACATCAAGAGCGACCCTTCATGCGATCCCCAGGTAGCTGCCAGACGGTAGTTAAGCGGCAACTGCGAATTCGAGTTCGTCGCTACATTAAGCACCGAAAAGTCGTTCGTAATAAAAGAGTATGCGAGACACGAAAAGGCAATCGCGACAAAGATGAACTGAGCTTGCGCCGCAGGCTTGGCGACCGCGACAAACGAGGGAATGCCGCGCGCCGCCCCAATCAGTGGCAGCGTCGCCTGCATCAAGGCCAGCATTAGCGCGAGAATAAGCGCGAATTGTCCGATTTCCGGGATCATTACGGAAACTTCTTATTGAGAGAGTGTTTTAGCCGCCTCGTTCGCCGAATTCTTAATCTTATTCATGTCCTTCGCTTTGTCGAGCGCGCCAGCTGCTTCAGGCGGCATATAGTTCTCGTCGTGCTTCGCCATGATTTGGTCGGCGTAGAAAACTCCATCGGAATTGATGCGACCCTGGGCCACGCAGCCGCGACCTTCTTTGAAGAGATCCGGCAGAATGCCTTTGTAAACAACCGGAATACTATTGGCAGTGTCGGTGACGCTGAATCGCACGGTTAGTCCGTCCGTCTCGCGCTTGAGACTACCATTTTCGACGAGACCGCCAATGCGAAACGTCTTTCCTACCGGCGCTTCTTTAGTAGCGATCTGCGTCGGGCTAAAAAAGAAAACCAGATTATTTCTAAAAGCGCCGAGCACCAGCCATGCCGCCAGTCCGAGTGCCGCCAGGCTGGCGATGATAAAACCAATTCTCTTATGACGTTTCTTCATTGAATTATGAAACCGTTTCGAGCTTCGAGTTTCGTGTTTCGAGTTCAGGCTGACTCTGCCTGCTCGCCAGATTTCGTTTGCGCTTGAGCAGCACCAGGACTTCGCCGGCGAGCAAAACCAAAGTAGCTCCATAAGAGCCCCAGACATAGAACCCGTAACCGCCCATGCGAACAAATTCTGAAAAACTAGACCAGTGCATATCTGTTTATCTTCGTGGCCGCGCCAGCTTATGCCGGCCGTTTAAGGGCATCCCCAGTCTCGGCTATTGTTCTGCACCCTCCCTGACGGTCGGGTTTCTGCCTTACACAGCCTCAGCCAGCCACGGCGCCTCTCTTTCCCTCTCTATAATAATATGACGCACGCGCACCAGCACGACGGCGATTGAGTACATCCAGCACGCCGCCAGTAAAATCAACATCGCCCAGAGCATCGACGGCGCCATTTTGAAACTTCGGGCCGTAATCGTCGCGCCTTGATGCAGCGTATTCCACCATTTGACCGAAAAATAGATGATCGGAACATTAATCAAACCGACCAGAGCGAGCACCGCGCCGGCGCGGTCGGCGCGCCGCGGATCGTCGATGGATGCTTGCAGTGAAATGAAGCCAATGTAAAGAAACATCAGGATCAAAGTCGATGTCATCCGGGCATCCCAGACCCAATACACTCCCCACGCGGGCCGGCCCCAAAGCGATCCTGTCACCAATGAAATGAAAGTGAAAATCGCGCCGGTGGTTGAGATGGCCGTCGCCATCATCGAAGCCAGACGCGCGTTAAAGGCCCAGCCGATGCCGGCGTAAATTGCCATCAGGACATAGAGAAACATGCCCATCCAGGCCGCAGGGACGTGAATAAAAATTATCCGGTACGCCTCGCCTTGTTGATAATCGGTAGGCGCGACGAAAAACCCAACGTATAACCCGACGATAAAAAGAATGATCGTCACCGCCGTGAAGAAGGGAATTAATTTTCCCGCGAGTGGGTAAAAACTCGCAGGCGCCGCGTATTTGTACCAGTTTATTTTTCGATTGCTCATTCCCGATATCACTCAGCGATGTGGGTAATGGTACTGCAAGTACCGAAATAACTCACTTCGACCGCCGGTGACTGTGCCGGCGAAAGGCCGGTTGGCAACAATTCCTATTCCACAGAGATTCGTAGCGCCGCCGCCGTGGCCCAGGGAGCAAACACCAGTGACAAAACCAGCGTCGCCGCCAGTAAGAAAATAAACGGCTGCGGCGTCATTCCGTTGACACTCGCCTCGACCGCCCCGGCGCCAAAGATTAACACCGGAACGTACAACGGTAGGACGAGCAGCGCGACCAAAACGTTGGCGGCCCGCAGTCCCAAAGTAAGCGCCGCGCCGATCGCCCCAATCAAACTAAGAACCGGAGTGCCGAGCAAAAGCGAAAGCGCGATCACCACCAGCGTTCTCTCGGACAATCCAAATTGCACCCCCAGCAGCGGCGCGATAATTATCAAAGGAACTTCCGAAACCAGCCACTGGCCAATTGTCTTTCCCAGCGCGATTAAGTACGTAGGTTGGGGCGTCAACAACAATTGCTCGAGCGTTCCGTCGGAATAGTCGTTCCCGAACATCCTTCCCAGCGAAAGCATTGATGCGAGGAGCGCCGCGACCCAGACAACGCCGGGGGCAACCGTACGTAACAATTGCGGCTCGGGACCGATGCCGAGCGGAAACAAACTAACGACGATTACAAAAAAGAAAAGCGTAGCCAGCACATCAGTACGGCGCCTCCACGCGAGAATCAGGTCGCGCCATACAAGCCAGCGAAACATCGAAAAGTTTGGCGGCGAAGTCACGTGGCAAGATCGATTCGGCTCATCAAACCCGCCGGCAAACCCAGCTCCTGATGGGTTGCGATGATTGCCATGCCCTCACTTATCAAATGCGCGCTGATGAGATCACGTGCCAGGTTCATCCCGGCGTCGTCCAGTGACGACAGCACCTCGTCGAGAATCCAAAGCTTCGCGCGCGATGCCCGTAATCGAGCCAGCGCCAGGCGCCGCCGCTGGCCGGCCGACAAAAGTCGAGTAGTCAGGTCTCGCTGCCTTTGTAGTCCTACCGCCGCCAGAGCCTGCCGCGCCTGCTCCCTGCTCAGCGCATTTCCTGAAACTCCTCCCGCAATCAGGAGATTTTCCGTTGGGCTCAACTCATCCTTCACGCCATTCTGATGAGCGACGTAAGCAATCTCGCTCGCGTATTCTTCGCCAAGCTTTCGGATATTTTGTCCCCGCCAGCGCACTTCACCTTCGGCGGGCGGGGCGAGGCCGCTGATGATTCGCAACAGACTGGTCTTACCGCCGCCGTTCGGCCCGCGCAATTCGATGAATTCGCCGGGCTTGATTGCGAAGTTCAATCCGCGAAAGAGCCGCCGATCGCCGCGCACGCAGCCCAGATTCACCGCTTCCAACATTATTCGCTGTCGTTAAATGAAATCGATAACCGATACATGGCCAGGAAAAGTAATCGATTGGGAGATGCATAATAGCCGACACCCGCGCGTTTGTCATTAAGATAGGCTCTCCCCGAAAAAACCTACTCCGAGGGCGGGGAATACCACGCGTACTTCGCTCCAGTCCAAAAAAGCATACCAGGCTTTCCATGAAGCTTCTCGCGAATCGCGTCGCCCTGGAGCGGTGGAAGCGCGCGCTTGTCTTTGCTGTTCAGCAGTGTCCGGGCCGGCTCAGACGTCATGTCCGAACCCACGCCGTTTTTGAGCAAAAAAGTTTGCTTTGCTTCCGGGTTACGCCAACCCTTCGGACCGACGCCATGTATGATCGCCAGGAGAGTCTCAGCCTTTTCGGCGCGTATCGGCACTGGCGGATTCATCTGAGTCGCCGGTCTCGTCCCCGGAATCGGGATCTTACTGGGATCTTCAAGCGTCCAGTTCGCAAACTCGCTGTTGATTTCGGCCAGAGAGTTCTCGCCTGGCTTGGTCACGACCGCAAGATCCTCAGAACCATCACCGTTAAAGTCGCCGATCACAAAGTTAGGATTTCGAGTTGTGTCGGTGATCGCAGCTTTTTGAAATACTCGGGTAACCGCTTCGTTGAGTTCTTCCGGCCGGGGTGGTGAGCTGGTTAAGGGCTTGGTTTCGGCGGGAGTCGGGGTTGGTTGCAACATCTGTATCGGTTGCCCAACTGCATTCTGATTTGCTTCTACGCGGGGTGCCATCTCCGCATTTTTGGAAGCGTTGTTTGTAGCAGAACAGCTCGCCAGAGCCGATGCGAGAGTTACCAGAGCTCCGGCCAGAACCAGCCGGCGTTCACGAAGCATGTCGATTAATCCTCCGTCTTGAGAATTAGCGCATTTGGATCTTGAGTAAATAACAGAGTCAGCGAGGCTGACCAAGAGAATTCAATCAGCCTCGCTGACGATATATTCGGCGACTAATCACAACGAGTTAAGGAAATCGACTATTTGGTTCTTTTGCGTTGTGCTTAGCGCGCGATAACTGTTGATGACTCCGTTGGCTTCGTTCGCGTGACGAAGGATGGATTCGTTGCGGGTGTAGTTCTCACCGTCGTGCATCAATTCGTTTCGCGTCCGTACTCCCCAAAGCGGAGCAGTCCGCACTTTGTTTTTCATTGATTGATCCAGGGTATTGCTACCCGGGAAGGTGACCTGGGCGATGCCGTCGCCTGTTCCCACGTCGTGCAGCAGGAAGTCGCTGTACGGATGGATGATTTTGCTGCCGAGTGCTGGCGGGACCACAAATGCGCCGCCATTGATTACTGTGCCGGCTGCGGCGGTCGTCAGCGTGTTTATGTGACAGATGTCACAGCCAATGGAATGAAAAAGCGAAGCCCCAGCTTGCGCACTCGACGTGGCGGCCAGACGCGCATCTCGCGAGGGCGCCTTGGCGGCTCTAATAAACTGTGCAAAGGCGTCGATGTCATTCTCCGGATCCTCGGCACAAATCACGTTCGGGTTGTTTTCGCAAGGCGTGTTATCGGGTACATCGTCACACAGGGTAGTAACTTCAGTCCGATTGAGCCGATTGGTGATACCTTGCTCATTCAGATAAGCGCCGCCCGCGAAGCTCAGGAGACTGGCATCCTGATCTTTCCAGCCGAAACGACCGTTGCGAAATTGGCCGGGCGCTTCCGCTACCGGCACAACGGTTAACTGGCCCTTCATGCCGCTGGGCTGGCCGTTTGGGATGTTCTGAAGCGTCGTGTTGGAAATGGATTCGACAAAGCCAAGACCCAACAAGTTCGTGGTCATGCGTCGAGTGCGAACGGTCTCGGCGCCGGGTACACGCTCCTGGGCCTGCTCGTTCGGGTGATTGTAGATGATCGTACCGTCGGCGATGTTGTTAGTCGGATCGTTGTCCGTTACGACGCCCGGGCAAGTCGCTCGCTGGTTGATCAGCGACCGATTGGCAATCGTCACCCCCTGTAAACCGCCGCCGTCATTGATCGTTAGCGTCGCCGGCACGAAGTTTCCATTGGCATCGTTGTGACCAGCTCTCAACTCTGAGATTTGGCTGATCCCGCCGGTCACCGGGTTTTGGTGACATTCGGCGCAGGATTGGGCATTGTAGATCGGTCCAAGACCGTCAGTTACAATGTCGCGTTCCTCGAATGTTGCTCGGTCGCCGTCGTGAACCGCTTGTGTGACAAAGCCATTTGTTAACGTGTCCATGCCCGTAGGCGCTTCGGTTGCGGATTGGCTCTCGACGGTCGTCGCCTTCCAAATGGGCAAGGCGAGCGCCGACGCGAACAGAAGAAAGACCAGTACTCTGAGATACCTAACCATGTGTCACCTCCTAGGAGACTCGAAGTGCACTTGTGTGCGGATCAGGATTGAGGGTCTACAAAACTGCAGACCACTATTCTCGTTTGCATTGGTGTCCGGCTTGCTATTTTTGGAAAGCTAGTAACCTTTGACAGGTTAAGAAAGCTCCAGTCTTGTGTGAACCAGAGCGAAGGCCCCCCACGGGAAATTTGAGCGCAGGATTGAATCCTGAGCCTGGGGAGCAGAGACCCTAATCCGGAAGAACGTCTACGAATGGACTCCGCCGGAAAACCTTATCGTTCGATCATTCGTCCGATCATCGATTCTCGCTTTTGGGGTATCCTTAGAAAGAGGCGAGCGGACTCTAGTCCAGAACCAATTCAAAGTCAAGAAGAATTTTTGCAAGGCCCTCCAAAAATTTGCAGGTCATAAGTTATGAGTCCCGGACGGTGCCTTTTATGAGTCAATCCCGGGAAGCAAAGACCAAAAAATTCCGGAGACGTACGGGCCGCAGGGCTGCTTGCTCCCGCTCTCTTTTTAAGCTAAAAGATCTCCACCCGAAGAATTGCGCAATCCTGTAAATGAAATCCAGGAAAACCGGAAATGAACGCGATGCCCGCGTGCGGTGGCTCTACGAGCAGCTTGTTGAAATCGAACAGCGCCTGATTCCAACAGGCTTGCACGTGTTCGGTCGCGCATCCGAACTTCAGGAGAAGACGGATTTGTTGCGCATGGTGGCGTCGTTTGACCGTCCTGAGCAGGGAGCGCGCGCCCTGCCAAAACTGATCGCCGAAGCCCTTGGAATTGGCGGTTACGATGCGTTAATTCATGACCCATCTCCTAATGACGCGAGAGATTTGATTGGCAGTATCCTGTCGGAAGCAGTTCAAGTGTTTTGCCAGAGCGCACCTTCCGGCGCGGCGGATTGGCTGAAAGAGAGAGCAGGCGTCGACCCTGCCGAGTCGCTACCCACCTTCCTGCTGCTGGCAAAGATCGCTGAACAGCTCGAGTCGAATAATGAAATCGAATCGCTGATGCATGCATTGCGCGGCCGGTACGTCGAACCCGGTCCGGGGGCCGACATTGTTCAGAATCCGGCAGTCCTGCCAACGGGCCGGAACACGCACGCCGTGAATCCTTATTCGGTCCCTTCGCCGACGGCTTTCGCTCGTGCGGAACATGCGGCCGAAGCTTTGCTTCTTCGCTACCGCGAAGAGAACGGCCACTATCCGCGCGCTGTCGCGATGGTCCTTTGGGGACTGGATAACATCAAGACACAGGGCGAAGGAGTGGCCCAGGCGCTTTGGTTGCTGGGGGTGCGCCCGGTGCGAGACGCGCTGAATCGCGCCACCGAAATTGAAGTAATCCCGCTGGAAGAACTGAAGCGACCTCGCGTCGATGTTGTAATGACCGTGTCAGGCATCTTCCGCGATTCGTTTGCACCGACAATGGCCCTGCTGGATAAGGCAGTGCGACGCGTAGCCGCGCTGGACGAGCCGACTGAGATGAATTTCGTGCGGCAGAATGTTTTACAAAAAGTTGAGGCTGGTGGGTCCAACTTTGACGATGCAGTAACGCGCGTGTTTTCAAACGCGCCGGGAAACTATGGCGCGAACGTAAATTTCATGGTGGCCGAGTCGCAATGGGAAACCGCGGATACCCTGGGCGATCTGTTTGTGACGCGCAAATGCTTTGCTTACACGCGGGATTCGCGCGGGCGAACGATCGACGGTCGCGAGGCGCGCGACTTAATGGATGACAATCTGGCGCGCGTCGAGGCGACCTACCAGAACATCGATTCATTCGAAGTCGGGATCACCGACGTCGATCAGGTTCCGCGGGGTCGCCGAAATTGAGAATCATGTCCTGAATACTTTCGGCTGGAGCGCGACGGCGGATGCCGTTGATCCGTGGATCTATACGGAGATTTCCAAAACTTTCCTGCTGGATCCGGTCATGTTCAATCGACTTAGAGAATTGAATTCCGATTCGCTAAAGTCGCTGACAAAGCGACTGCTGGAGGCGCACGAGCGCGGATACTGGAGTCCAGACGAGGAGATTTTGGAAAAGTTGCGAGAGATTATCGAAAGTGTCGGAAAAGGATTCTCTGGCAACGCTCAAGGCTGATATTGTTCACGCGGTTTTCGTGGGCATCAGTTAGTGTGATCGCGATGGTCGTTTTGAATACGAACCACGAACTGCACGAAATAAATCCGAAATTACACCAATGGGAAATGTATGCCCGAACTCATTCTAAAGGAAGAGGTTTATCAAATAGTGGGAGCAGCAATGGATGTTTATTACACTTTAGGTCGCGGGTTTCTTGAGCCAGTGTACCAGGAGGCGCTCGCCATTGAACTTTGTCGAAGAGGTATACCGTTCGAGGCTCAGAAACCATTGAAGATCCAGTACAAGGGAATGGAATTGAAGAAACAGTATTTCGCCGACTTTGTTTGTTTTGAACAGATCATCGTGGAAATTAAGGCATGCGAGGACCTAACTGGTCGTGATGAAGGGCAGATACTCAATTACATGAAAGCAACTTAATTTCGGCAGCCAGTCAAGGCTGGAGTGGAAACGATACATAATTTAGAAGCCATCTTCCTTTTCGATTTGTTCGTGTGATTTCGTGGATCGTTGGCCTGAAAGCATTATAGAAGAGTATTGATGAAAATAGCTTTTCTATACGTCGGATCGAGTTTGCTGGCGCCGCTGCGAAACGCAGAGCGTGAGATCAAGCGGCAGTACGGCCTCGATCTGTGCATTGCTGCCCACAATTTTGGTTCGACTTTTTCGGACGATACGTGGTCGATCGTTGAAAATGACCTGCGAGAAGCCGATGTAGTTTTCGTGATCCATGTGCTGGATGGCGAAAACGCAACGCGGTTGCTGCCTCTGCTCGATGAGTTGCGAACCAGGCATCACGCGATCGTGGTGATCAACTGCATGCCTGAGTTAATGAAGCGCGCCCGGCTGGGCAAACTCGACTTCGCGCGACTGCCCGGATTGAGCTCACGCAAAGCCGCAAATTCGCAAAGCGAAGAAGACAACGCCGCCAGCCTTCTTAGATCCATCGGTTCATGGATTGGCAATCAGGCCCGCGGCGGGAAGTCGCGCAACGGACATAGTCGCGCTAACTATTTGAAGTGGGCTGATCGTTTGCCCGGCCTGTTGCGCTTCGTGCCGAATGCCGGCCGATTGCGCGACGTGAAGAACTATCTCCAAATCATTTGCTACTTCCTGCAACCAACACCCGGGAATATACGCTCGATGGTTCTTTACGCTCTGAAGTATTACGCCGGCGATGAGCGATTCAAGGAAATAAATGTTTCGCCGCCCGAGACCATGCCGTCCGTTGCGATTTATCATCCTGATGCGGATTCGTTATTTGAGAGTTTCGAGTCATACAAAGGTTGGTACGGGCGGCGAAGTTCAAAGACCAAAGACCAAAGACCAAAGTCCGAGCTGCTTCACCCGTCATCAACTATCGGCCTGCTCTTGATGCGGCCACAGATTGTGAGCAATGCCCGCAAGCATTACGACGCATTAATTCGCGCTATTGAGGCCGAAGAATTAAGCGTCATCCCGGCTATCTCGACCCTGATGGATAATCGCGAAGCGTGCAACAGCTTTTTCGTTGAGCAGGCTGAAACCTCAGAAGGCAGAAAGCAGAAGGCACAAGGCAGAAAACAGTTTGCAACTGATCACGGACAACTGACAGCTAACCCGGATAGCAAATCGCGGGTTAGTCAGATCGTCTCGCTAACCGGTTTCAGCTTTGTTGGCGGGCCGGCGATGAATGACAGCGAAGCCGCTTCGGACTTTCTTCGCAAACTGAACATTCCATACCGATCGCTCGTGAGTCTGGACGTGCAGACCATCGAATCGTGGCGCGAATCCTTCAGCGGCTTAAATCCGGTGCAGACGGGAATGCAGGTGGCCATTCCGGAAATTGACGGCGCCACCGAGCCATTCGTCTTCGGCGGTATCCCACAACAGGGTGTCGAGCCCGCGCCATTGGAAGATCGTTGCGCGCGCATCGCCCGAAGATTGAAGCGTTGGCATCGCTTGCAGACTGCGAATCGGCAGGATTTGAAGATTGCGCTTGTTGTCTATTGCTTTCCGCCGAACAAAGGAAACATCGGCACCGCTGCCGACCTCGATGTTTTCGCGAGCGTCTTCGAGATTCTGGTGCAGCTGAAAGCAGATGGTTATCAGATCAAAATGCCGAACAACTTCGATGACCTGCGTCAGATGTTGCTCGATGGGAACTCTCGAGAATTCGGCACCACCGCGAATGTCGCTCATCGCGTGACGCTTGATGAGTATCACCGTTTGTTTCCATTTGTGAACGAGATCGAGGCTGAGTGGGGAAAGGCGCCCGGAAGAATTAATTCCTTCGGCGATGAACTCTTGATTCAGGGAATCCAATTGGGCAATGTCTTCGTCGGTCTTCAGCCGACTTTTGGTTACGAAGACGATCCGATGCGTCTTTTGATGTCGAAAGGTGGGGCGCCCCATCACGGGTTCGCAGCCTTCTATACTTATCTCGAAAACATTTTCAAAGCGGACGCTGTGGTCCACGTCGGCACGCATGGCGCGCTGGAATTTATGCCGGGCAAGCAAGTTGGATTGTCGGCCGAATGCTGGCCCGACCGGCTGATTGGCGAGTTGCCGCACCTCTACATTTACAGCGTCAACAATCCTTCCGAAGGCACGATTGCCAAACGCCGCTCGTATGCCGAGTTGATTTCGTATTTAACTCCGCCGATTGAAAACGCCGGTTTGTATCGAGGTCTGGCCACGCTGAAGGAACTGATCATGAATTACCGGCAGGCAGCCGATGAAGATCAGCGTGACGAGCTTTACCGGCAGATTGAAGAGACGCGCCGAGAATTGAATATTGAATTAACATGACGCCGCACTCTTCACTAAATAGGCCTTGAATTCCTCGGCTCGGAGCCGGGCCTTGAACGCCACGACACCGCCGATCTCCAAAACCGGAATCTCGAATCGGTATCGCCGCAACAAATCGGGATCGGTTTCGATGTTGACTTCTTCCAGTGTGTAAAGATCGTCGCATTGCGCCCGGACCATTTCATGTTTCATCTCTTCACAAAGATGACAACCGGGTTTCGTGTAAAGGATGATTCGCGACTTTGACTTCATCGTTTGCTCTAATGGGTGCACGGCAGGAAGAACAATCTTCTTGCAAAAAACGCGCTGCCCGATGTATAAAAGTTGTCTGCCGAACGAAATTATAACTATTTTAGGTGCGCCGCACTCCTGGTGAATAAGAGTATTTCGCTTCCAGTCGCAGAGAGGAATCCCTGTGTTGCGGGGATTCTTATGATTGGGCGGCATCCCCGGATGATTTGTGGTCAGGTATTTCCTGAGATCGAAATGCATCTCAGAGACGGAGGTTTTTGGCTTGGACAGCACTCCTAACGAACAGGCAACAACCGGATCCAGCGCGCCGCCGGGCGCGGTCGCGCCACCGGCGGCCAAAGTACCGGCGAGGTCCGCGATAAAACCGGGCGCGGTGGTTGAGTCAGTACCCGATCCGCCGGTAAACAAGATGCGCCGCCGCATCGTCTGGGCCAGCATCGCGGGATTTCTGACGACCTGTTTTTTGATGTTCGTGCGGTTCTTTCTCCCGCGCTCGATCACCGAACCTTCCAGCACCTTCAAAATCGGATTTCCCGGCGATTATGCGCTGGGGGTTGATACAAAGTACCAGCAGCAATATCGCATCTGGGTCGACAAAACATCCGATCGGCTGTTCGTGATCTTCGCCCGGTGCACGCACCTGGGATGCACGCCCGATTGGAAGGCCAGCGAAAACAAATTCAAATGTCCCTGTCACGGCAGCGGTTACGATAGCGAAGGGATCAACTTTGAAGGGCCGGCGCCGCGGCCGATGGATCGAGCGCATGTTGAGCTGGATGCCGAAGGCCAGATTCTGGTTGACACCAGCAGATTGTTTCAAAAGCCGAAGGGTGAAGTAGGACACTTCGACGATCCGGGGGCGTACCTTTCGCTCTAAAGACAGAACGCGACCCGTCGGGTAGCGGACGGGCAAAGTCAGAACCGCCTGCAATAGCGGGCGGAAAATAGATGGACGAACCCAAAGATCCAAAAGAAACAAAACAGCTAACCGGCGACAAGACTGACGTCGGGTTAGTGGAGCGCGCGAAAGAATCGGCGGTCGCGCTGAAAGATCGCGCGCTCGAGGAAGCGAAGGATTACAAGGACCCGCAGCAGACTCAGCTCTGGAAATCCATCTTTCGCGTTTCGCACGAGCGTTCCGACCCGCGCAATCGCTCGCTGGCAATCCTTTCAAACGTTTTTCTGCATCTGCATCCGGCAAAGATAAATCGCGACGCGGTGCGCTATCAGTACACCTGGGGCATGGGTGGAATTACGTTCTATCTTTTCATCGTACTCACATTTACCGGCGTGCTGCTGATGTTTTATTACCACCCATCAAAGATTCTCGCGTTTCGAGACATTCTTTATCTCGAACACGATGTTCCGTTCGGCAAGCTTCTGCGCAATATGCACCGGTGGGCGGCGCACCTGATGGTCATTACGACCTGGCTGCACATGTTTCGGGTAGTGCTGACAGGTTCATATAAGAAACCGCGAGAATTTAACTGGTGCGTCGGCGTCGTATTGCTGGTGCTGACGTTGCTTCTTTCCTTTACGGGATATCTGTTGCCGGATGATCAACTTGGATTTTGGGCGGTCACGGTCGGTACCAATATGGCTCGGGCGACGCCACTGCTGGGACACGAGGGACCATTTGGCGCTAATTTTGGACTGACGCCTTACAATGACGTGCGCTTCGGTTTGCTGGGCGGATCGATCGTGGATGCGAATGCGCTCTTGCGCGCATACATCTGGCACTGCATCGGCATTCCGCTGGTAGCATCAATTTTCATGGCTGTGCATTTCTGGCGGATCAGAAAAGATGGTGGCATCTCGGGTCCCGCGCCCGTAATGCTCGAGTCCGAGATGAAAGTCCCGAAGAAGAAATAGAATCCTGACGTTGGTATTCAGAAACCCGACCGTAAGGAAGGGTGCAGTTAGAGGCGGGCTATCACCTGCCATTTGCGATTCATAAGTGGCTACAGAACAAATCACAATAGAAGAGCGAAAGTCGAATCCGCGAACCGTCAAACTGATCTGGCTGGTCGTGGTGCTCGCCTTGCTCGGCCTGTTCATCTATTCGGTTCAGGACTGGCATCAGATCTGGAAGATCGTTTCCGCACCGGACAACGTGCCGATTGTCGCGATGCTCTTCCTGGTGCCCTTTTTTACCTGGCTCGGAATCCGGCAGGCGATTTCCAACGATCGCCTGATTAACACGCTGGAAACCGATCCGAAACTCGCCAAGACACATCATCGCAAAGCTGAGCCCTGGCGTCCCGGCTGGGCAAAGGAACTTCACGTTTGGCCTTATCTCGTGCGCATCGAGTTTCTGGCGGCGGTGATCGTGACGGTGGTGCTTTACGTCTGGTCGATCACCCTGAACGCGCCGCTCGAAGAGCCATCGAATCCGAACCTGACAATGAATCCATCGAAAGCGCCCTGGTACTTCCTCGGGTTGCAGGAGATGCTCGTTTATTTCGATCCGTGGATTGCCGGAGTGGTGATGCCCTCGATCATCATGATCGGTTTGATGGTATTCCCCTATGTCGATTCGAACCCGCTGGGTAACGGCTACTACACCATCAAGCAGAGGCGGTTCGCGGTCGCGACTTTTGGCTGGGGATTCCTGATGTGGATCCTGCTGATCTTCATCGGCACGTTTATTCGGGGCCCCGGTTGGATTTGGTTCTGGCCGGGAGAGACGTGGGACCACAACACGGTCGTCTTTGATCGGAACCGTGACCTGCACGAAATTGTCGGCACCATTCCGGGTCTTTCATTCATTGGCACCAACTGGATTGCCAAAATGATCTTTGGCGCGATTGTAGTCGGCGGCTTTTATGTTGTTGGCGGACTGTTCTTCCACTGGTTAATGAAGCGTGGGCCGTTCAGATTTCGCTATCTGTACAAGCCCCGGGAACTTTGGGCCTGGGCAAAAATCTCTGACCCGTTCGAGAACAAGTTGCTCGCCAATACCAGTCTCCTGCAATACATGACGTTTCAGTTCTTTGCCATCAGCGTGCTGCTGGCAATGCCCGTAAAACTGTTCTTAAGACTTGTGTTTACGATCAAATATGTTTGGGTTACACCGTGGTTCAATATTTGAAGCATTGTCCGACAAACTTGAGGATCCTCTGAATAAGTATTTTCGACGCTACGCGTCGAAGGTATTTGATCAGAACTTCCCTTGGTTTATCAGAAGTGTCCTTGAGAACCGATTTATCAGTTTGAAACTCGGAACAAACTAAAAGTTTATCGCACATGCCAGACTCTCCGGCACCGACCGAATCCCTGATAAAAGCTGAAAGCGAGCCCCAGCGCGATCCGATCGTCGCTACTTCGACAAGCGCGATCATCCTGATAAGCACGCTCCTGCTGATCTTTTCGGCAGGCTGGGCTTTGTATGACGAAGCCTACGGACAGCGCCCCTGGAAGGGAATGCAGCGCGAATTCGTCAAGCGATACAGCGCCTACCTGAAGAGCATTCGCAAGGACGCCGGAAAGTCGGAAGCTGAAGTAAAAGAGTCGCCTGAGTATGAACAGCTTGATGCGGACGCCAAAGCGGCGGAAGAGCGCGTGCGCGATCGCCGCAAGGAAATCGACAATCAGGCGGCAAAGATCCAGGCGAAGCTCGATGCAGTTACCGAGCCTTTCCAAAATCAGCGCGGCCGCATCGTCGTCATCACTTACAAATTAGAGACGGCACGAAAAGGAAGTCTCTGGGAGCGATATTACAAGCGGCAGTTGGGTTTCAAGAAAGACGAAGTCGTCACCGTCGATATGCCGGCTGACGGTCCCGGAAAAGAACCACGTCAGCCTGTTGCCGCAAAAAAGCATCAACGATCTAATCAACAAGAACGAAAATTCTTTCGACTACACAATTCTCGGTCATCAGATTAACGTCAACGATTACGGCATCGTGGATCGCTGCGAGCTTTGTCACCTGGGCGCGCGCGAGCCTTTGACGATAAAGCCGGCCGACATGGCACCCGGCGGTCCGGGAAAGAAACCGGACGATTTGGCCGAGGCGTTTGTCAGTCATCCGCGCAAAGAGCTTTTGCAAATTCATAAGCCGGACAAGTTCGGCTGCTCTGCGTGTCACGGCGGCAATGGCCGCGCCACCACCAGCGTCGAGAAAGCGCACGGCCTGAATCCTTTCTGGCTACATCCCCTTTTTCATAAGGAGAATACTGAAGCCGGATGCCAGACGTGCCACGCCAACGATCGGGTCACTGAAGGCGCTGAGACGCTGAACCTCGGGAAAGATCTTTTCTATCAACGCGGCTGTGTGGGCTGCCATCGCATGGAGGCTTTCGACCGCGAGACTGACGCGCTGTCGAACGCGCGCCAGCAGATTTCCCAGCTGCAGGACCAGATCGACGCGAACGAGAGGCAGGCAAAGCAGGAAGAAAATGCCGAGGTCAGCGACGAAGCCGAAGTGCAGCGATTAAAGATTCATGCTGAATCTCTGCGCGTCACAAACAGCCAACTGGCGGCGCGCATTGATGAGTTGAATCTGCAAACGCGCTATCTGCTTCAGGACCAGAAAAAAGTTGGACCCAATCTGAAGGATGTCCGGCTCAAATTGCGCAAGGAATGGATTCCCATCTGGTTGAAAGATCCACAAGCCTTTCGTCCCGGGACCAAGATGCCGACATTTTGGCGTTTCACCGTGGACGAGGACGGCGAGGATGACCTGAAAGCAGTCGCCGCTTATCTCTGGAAGAACAGTTTTGACGGCAAAGTCCCGGCGCAGGCGCAGGGTGACAAGAACCACGGAAAAGACTTGTTTGAGTCGCGCGGCTGCCTGGCGTGCCATTCAATCGGGGAAGAAGACAACAAGATCGGCGGGACATTTGCCGCGAACCTGACGAAGGTCGGCGAGAAGGCAAATTACGATTACATCGTGCGCTGGATTTACAACCCGCGCGAACGCTGGGCGCCTTACTCTTTTAAGGAACATCGCGACCTGACTCCGGACGACTACGCTAATATCGCCACCTATCTCTTCTCTCTGTCTTCGCCGCCATCTTACGCCGATGCTTCTTACATGGACGATCCAAAATTGGCTGAGGAAGGGAAGGCGGAGATCAAGCAATACGGCTGTGCCGGCTGTCATGAGATCAAGGGGTTCGAGGAAGAACAGCGCATTGGCAAAGAGCTAACCACCGAAGGCGCGACGCCTCTCGAGCGTTTGGATTTTGCTTTGCTGACCCAGGACGCGGAATACGGGCGCGATCCTTTGAAGCTGCATCCGAAAGAGAAAGAGACGGAGTGGTATAACCATCGCGGGTTCTTTGAGCACAAATTGGCGGAACCGAAGATCTACGACACCGGCAAGTCGGAATATCTCGCGCCAAAGGATCGCCTGCGGATGCCCAAGCCTTTCTTGACTGAAGATTGGCGCACGGGATTGACGACGCTTCTGCTTGGCAGTGTGGGCGCCGAAGGGGCCAGCGTGCCCGCCGCGCTCTTCTACAATCCGCAGGACACGCGCCGGCAGGATATTCAAAATGGTTGGTGGGTAATCAAGAAATACAATTGCGAGGGCTGTCATATCCTGCAACCCGGACAGCGCGTGCCGGTCTATCTTAATTCGAACGAACCGGCGATGTCCGCCGGCGCGGTGCTGACGGCTTTGCCGTTTTATGCTTCACAAAAAGAATTTCTGCCGCCACAGATTACCAGCGAAGGCGCGCGGGTAGATCCCGATTGGCTTCTGCGTTTCCTGCGAGATCCTTCGTTGATGCAGGCAAATGAAAAACCGGCCGCCCCTTCCAGTGCGCCCGCAGCGTCGGCGCCGGCTACGACCGCAATGCCTGGGGCTTCGCCGGCGGCCGTCGCAGCAAAGCCTTCGTCAGCTTCTAATGATCAGAGCGGAGGGCGACTGCAGACACAGCCGGGCGCGAATCGCAACGGCGTACGGCCGTATCTGCAGGTTCACATGCCCACGTTCAATTTCTCGCCAAACGAGCTGCGCCTGTTGGTGCGCTTCTTTATGGCGGTGTCCTCGCAAAACGATCCATACATAAAAGACCCGATGGATCCTTTGACTGAACCTGAGAAGCAGATCGCGCGTGACATTTTCGTTTCCGGAACGCCTTGCCTGAAATGTCACATCACCGGTGAACCAACGCATGACGCGAAAGCCATCGCCCCCAACTTCCTTTTGGCCGGACAGCGCTTGAAACCCGACTGGACCTTCCGCTGGTTGCTCGACCCATCGCAGATTGCGCCGGGAACTGCAATGCCGACTGGATTGTTTAAGAAGGAGGAAGATCGCTGGGTGGTGAATCTTCCCAATCCACCCGCGGATGTCAGTGGCTATCACCAGGATCACGCACGGCTTCTGGTGCGTTACATGTTCCTGATGTCGCCTGACGAGCAGAAGCGCTTGTTATCGGCGTCACCAAAGGCCCCCGCAACCACCGGTGCGCCGGCACAGACACCAGCGAAAGTCGGTCTCAATCGTTTTAGGTCAAACCGAGGGCGTGACCGGGTCGCTCATCATCGACGCGAGCGGAATGGATCTGGTCGCTGATGGCAAATCGGCGCTTTTTCGGTGCTTTGGCAGCTACCCTCGCCAACGATAAGTGGGGTATGCTTGAATGCAAAATTAGAAGTCATTTTCAATCTGGAGGAACTGAAAGCGTTATGTTAACTAAAAGCGCACGATTGTGGCTGGGGTTGATTGCGGCCATTAGCTTGTTGTCACTGGCATCGTCATGCACGGGCGGGGGCGGTGGCAACAACACCAACGAAGAGCCGGCTGGGCCGTCCAAACCCGTTCCGACCAAAGATGCCGGCACGATTACCGGCAAAGTTACTTACGCAGGCACCGCGCCGGCGCCGATAAAGATCGATACTTCGGCTGATCCGGCCTGCGCCAAGGCCAGTCCTACCCTTACCAGTGAAGAGTGGGTGGTCAACAACGGCAACCTGGCCAACACTTTTGTCTACATCAAGGAGGGCACGCTGGCGGATGGGACAAAGATAGCTGACTACAGTGACCCTGCGCCTTCGTCGTCGGTGACTCTGGATCAGAGAGGCTGTCACTACAAGCCGCACGTTCTTGGCGTCGTGGTAAATCAAAATATCAGTATCACCAACAGCGATCCAACCACGCACAACATTCACTTCATGCCGAAAAACAATCCCGACTGGAACCAATCACAGGTCAACGGCGCGCCGGCTTTGACGCATAAGCTGTCGCACGCCGAAGTTCTGGTTAACGTCAAATGCAATCAGCATCCGTGGATGAAATCCTATGTCGGCGTCATGAAGAACAAGTTGTTCGCGGTGAGCGGCGAAGACGGCAGCTATACGATCAGTGGCGTCCCTCCCGGCAAATACACTGTGGTTGCCTGGCATGAAGGGGGCACGACCGGGACCCAGCAAACAATGGAAGTCGAGGTCAAGCCCAGCGCTTCGGCAACTGCCGACTTCAAATTCGGCGCGGCAGCCGAGCTGCGCGGCCAACCTGGTTCATTGCCGGTGCTGGCGCTCGAGGCGCCGTTAACGGGAAAACACTAAAAACATTGTCGATTGCCGATTTCCAATTGCCGATTGGGAGTTAGACGCACAGCCATCGCTGGCTTGATCCCGCGCACCTCGGCAACTGGAAATCAATCGGCAATCGGCAATTGGAAATCGGCAATCTCTAGAATGTCCAAGGGTCTTCATCGGTTCGCACTGCTCGTGGCATGCGCAACGTTCTTTCTCATCATCGCCGGCGCTAATGTCACCAGCCACGATGCCGGATTGGCAGTTCCGGATTGGCCGTTGTCTTTCGGCAAGCTCTTCCCGCAGATGGTCGGCAATGTCTTTTGGGAACATGGCCATCGTTTAATAGCTGCGACGGTTGGTTTACTGACAATTGCCCTGGCGATTTACCTCCAGATACGCGAAAGGCGGCCGTGGGTAAAACGTTTGGGATGGCTCGCGCTGGCGGGCGTAGTTGCGCAAGGCTTGCTGGGCGGTCTTACCGTCAAAATGAATCTGCCGCTGGCGGTGTCTGCTGGGCATGCGACCTTAGCGCAATTGTTTTTTCTTACTACGGTCAGCCTGGCGGTATTTACGTCGCGAAGCTGGATCTTACCGCCGGCAGAGATTGCAGACGACCGCGAAGGTCTCTCGCTGCGAAAGTTATGCGTGATTGCGCTGGCGGTAATTCTGGTTCAACTTGTGCTCGGCGCAACCCTGCGACACTCGGCGACCTGGGACCAGCCTTTGCCGTCGGGGCTGTTGCTGGCGCACGTGGCCGGAGCGATAACGGTTACTCTGGTAGTCGGCGCTACTGCGTTGACCGTCTTCGCAAAGCAGCGCGGAGAGACCTATTTGACGCGGCCGGCGCTGATTGCTGCCGGCTTATTATTCGTTCAATTGCTGTTGGGCCTGGCGGCTTACATTACTCGTTTAGGATCTCCCAAAGGTTCGCAGCCGCTGAATCCGATGATTTCAGTTACGGTGGCGCACGTAGCGTGCGGCGCGTTGGTTTTTGCGGCCACGATAGTTTTGACATTGAGAGTGTTTCGGGTGTTGCGCGTTGAGCGGGTGGCATATATCCTTGCGCCTGCCGCTTGACGTAAGAAGCCGGGCCTGCTTGAGAATCGCCCGGCGAGGTTTCCGCTTTAGTTAAGTTAGAACAACTCGGATTTCATGTCTGCAACGATAGAACTGCATTCTACCGCGACGACCGGGCCCGTGGCGCGCCTCTCCGCCAGATCGAGAGTTGCCGCCTATGTCGAACTTACCAAGCCCCGGATTACTTCGCTGATTGTGCTTACCGCCGCGGCGGGTTTTTGTCTCGGTTCGCCGGGGCCACTCAACTACGTGCTCCTGCTGCACGCGATGATCGGCATCGCGCTGCTCTCATCGGGCATCGGCACCCTTAATCAATTCATCGAGCGTGATCTCGACCGTCTGATGCGGCGCACGGCCGAGCGGCCGTTGCCGTCGAAACGATTGCTGCCGGCTGAAGCGCTTTGGTTTGGCGTACTGCTCACGGCCGGGGGCGAAGTTTACCTGACTGCGTTCGTAAACACGCTGTCCGCCGTGCTGGGATTAACGATAATCGCGGGCTATCTGTTTCTCTACACTCCATTAAAAACTCGCACCAGCCTTTCTACGGCCATCGGCGCGTTTCCGGGCGCGATGCCGCCGTTTATTGGTTGGGTGGCCGCGCGAGGTCAGGTTGACTTGGGAGCGTGGGTGCTGTTTGCGATCCTGTTCCTGTGGCAGTTTCCGCACTTTTTGGCAATTGCCTGGATGTATCGGGAAGATTATGGCCGCGCCGGCATCCTCATGCTGCCCGTTGTCGAGCCCGATGGCCGCGTTACCGGCCAACAAATTATTGCTTACACGCTGATGTTGTTGCCGATAAGCCTGCTGCCCACAGTGATCGGAATTTCCGGCAGAATCTATTTCGTCGCGGCCTTGGTGCTGGGGCTGCTGTTTCTGTTGAGCGCCGTTCGGGCCGCGCTTTCAAAGTCGAACCAGCACGCGCGCCAGCTTCTGCTGGCGTCAGTGCTGTACTTGCCGCTGTTGTTTGGAGTGATGGTTCTTAATAGGTGAAAGTGTCAGTGGTCAGTGGTTAGTTGTTAGTTGGAAAATCGTCGATCATCAGCAGTGGACTACTACCAATGCAATGTCTTTAACAACTAACGACTAACAACTAACAACTGACTACGATAAAGGAGATAACCGATGGGACGCGCTCTCGGAGTAATTATCTGGTTCCTAACGCTGGCCTCGGTGTGGATGTTTCTGAGCGGCCGCTGGTGGTTTCCCGAGTCGATTTCGGAACATGGCCCAGCGGTCGACAGCCAGTTCACGATCACGATCATCGTCGTCGGGATAGCCTTTACCGCCGCCCAGGTTGGTTTGGGCTGGGTAGTCTGGAAATATCGCGACACCGCCGACGCTCAGCGCGCAACCTATTCGCACGGCAACAACCGCCTGGAAATTATCTGGACCCTGGTGACCGCGGTCGTCTTTATCAGCCTGGCGGTGATGGGTCAGAGCGTGTGGGCTTCTCTGCATCTGCACGGGGCGCCGCCGGGAGCTTATCAAATCGAAGTCGTGGCGCAACAGTTTGCCTGGAACTTTCATTACCCCGGCAAGGACACGGTGTTCGGCAAAACAGATCCGAATCTGATCGATGACACTACCAACCCGGTTGGTGTGGACCCGACCGATCCTAATGCCAAAGACGATGCGGTCAGCCCGACGCTGGTCATTCCTGTCAACCGGCCGGTGGAGCTGGTGCTGCGCTCAAAGGATGTCACCCACAGTTTTTGGGTACCACAGCTTCGCTTCAAACAGGACCTGGTTCCCGGAATGGCGATTCATGTGCACTTCACGGCGAACAAGGTCGGCAAGTATGAACTTGCCTGCGCTGAGCTTTGCGGCATGAATCACTACAAGATGAAGAGCTTTATGCTGGTCCTGCCTCAGGACGAATTCGACGACCTGACCCGGATGGCGCAGGGGCCTTTCCAGGATCGCAAGGGCCAACTGTTGGATAAGTACCAGCTTCCGCAATATTAAGTTTTGACTTTGCTCCGACGATAGAGGAGAAACGCGATGGCAGAAGCAACTCACGACGTGGTGCACCGGCACGAGCCGCCGAAGAGTTTCATTCGCAAATACATCTTCAGTCTTGATCACAAAGTGATCGGTATTCAGTACATCCTGCTGGCGCTCAGCGCAGTGCTGGTGGGAATGGCCATGTC
>WNFY01002012.1_pt1 | contig 41020 bp, 38 predicted proteins | sample 5400091 | NCBI WGS metagenome assembly WNFY01 (sample SAMN13153364, study PRJNA577476) | soil metagenome | isolation source: 60 cm soil or saprolite under grassland replicate 1 | place: USA:California | collected 2016-06-15 | reverse complement strand
CCATGTGCCATTTCTGGGTGCGATTCCGCTCGGTATCGACGTGAGAGAGGGAGGCGATAAGGGCGTGCCTGTGGTGGTCAGCCATCCCGATTCCGCCCAGGCGCAGGCGTTTCGGCACGTGGCTGAAGAGATTGCGCGGCAAGTGTCCATCGAAGCGATGAAACCTGAACTTGTCGTTTTGGGTAAAGGTCAGTAAGATAAATTTGCGATTGCGCGATTGAAACATTTAAAGGAGTTATCAGATATGTCAGCACAAACAGCGCCTAATGAGACGACCGCCGCGCCCACATCGGCCCCGGCTATGACGCTCATTGTTACAGACCCTGCCGCGGCCGAGATTAAGAAGTTTATGGCGAGTGAAGAGGGTCTTCCCGAAACCTCGGGGCTCCGCGTGAGAGTTGTTCCCGGAGGATGTTCAGGATTCCAGTACAGCCTCAATATCGAAGAGCAGTCGCGTGAAGGCGATTTCATTCTTGATGAGAAAGGTGTGCGCATGTTTGTCGACATGTTCAGCGCACAATATCTAAACGGAGTTCAGATCGACTATGTGACCGGCGTAATGGGTTCCGGCTTTACTTTCACGAATCCGAATGCGACCGGCAGCTGCGGCTGTGGTACTTCGTTTACGGCCTAAAAAGCTCTAAGCCGACAGATGCACAACAGTGTCTGTCTTACTGAGAAAAGGCGCGATACGCTCTTTTGTAGCTTATCGCGCCAAGTTTTTTGTTTATTGGTCGACCTGGGGAGGCCGGATCAAACCTTTCACATCACTCATCCCCTACTACCCGTTACGGCGATGAAAGTAATCCAGGCTATATCTGAAGAACACATTCAACTTGCGCGCAGTCTGTTCGAGGAATATTCCGCATGGCTGGAAATTAGTCTGTGCTTTCAGAACTTCGACGAGGAACTGGCTGGATTGCCAGGAGACTACGCGCCTCCGGATGGTCGTTTGCTTATAGCCTTCGAGGATGATCAAGTAATCGGTTGCATCGCCCTGCGAAAACTTAAAGGAACTACTGGCGAAATGAAGCGACTGTTTATCCGCCCGCAATTTCGTGGCAGGGGCCTGGGAAGGATGTTGGTGAAGAGAATCATCGAAGAAGCGCGAGGGATAGGCTACACGCAGATGTGCCTCGACACTCTTCCTGGAAAAATGGACCAGGCCATCGCGCTCTACCGGTCAATCGGCTTCAGAGAGATTGAACCCTACTACAATAACCCCGTCGCCGGTGTTACATTTATGGAACTGCGGCTCAATTGACCTTTGACACTGCTCGACTTGCTGCTCACGCGCAGTTGTGACAAATTCATAGGGCAATCAAAAAAACATTTTACGGAGCGAATTAAATGCCAAAGATCCAAGCCGAGACTGCTAATGGTCTGCAGGAATTTGATGCCCCTCGAGGCAAGAAACTCGTACTAGCCATCGAGGACGCTGGTATTGATATTCTCCACCGCTGCGGTGGCAACGCCAGGTGCACAACGTGCCGCGTTGAAGTTCTTGCCGGTGACCCGGGAGAAATGGCTGAACTTGAAAGAAACCGACTCGCGGTTGAGTCGGAACTCGCCGCAAACGTACGACTCTCCTGCCAAATACGCGTGAAGGATGATCTAAAGGTGCATGTCATCAATCAAGCCAGTGTTAGAGGAATGGACGCGGGGCCCCGGCCGCTGGATGAATAGATGACTGATAAACTTCACTGTTTGTCGTGTTGACTGAAGAAGTCTTCTTGGATAGAAAATGCCAAGCTAAGGCTCATCGGACCTTATTGCGCCATACCACTCTCTCGGTGTAATCTTCGCGCGTAATTCCAGTAAAATTTGGACAGGCATTTCCTGCCTGTTGTATTGGTTTGAGACCGACAACAATGTCTGTCTCACTCAAATAACGGAGGACATATGCTAATCGAGTCAACTGCTCATCTCCCCATCAGTCTGGCTATGCTTCAAGATCTATTTCACGCACCTGACAGCGCTGCTTTGCCGCGTATTACCCTGCGTTGGCTTCACTTCGTTGCCGGTATTACGTGGATTGGACTGCTCTACTTTTTCAATCTCGTAAATGTGCCATTTCAGAAAGGACTTGATGCTGATACCAAGAAGAAGGTCAATCCCGATCTTCTCTCGCGTACGCTGTGGTATTTTCGTTGGGGTGCGGTAATCACTGTACTTGCCGGTTTGGGCTATTTTTCGATGTACACCCTTAAGACAGATGTGGTGAACGCCAATGCGATTGGTGGTGGGCATGTCAATCTTGGGTGGGTGATTATTGCCTGGTTAACTTATCCCATCGTTCTCTTCTTCGTCGAATTCCTGATCATCAAGAAAGTTCCGGCAATAACGAAGGACGGACGAGTGTATGCCATCGTCATTCTCGTCCTGATTGGAATAGTGACCTGGGGACTTTTGAAGTTCTTTACTGGCGAACTGACAGTCAATGGAGAGAGCTTTGCCAGCAACAAGACTTACTCGATAGGCATTGGCGGCGCGTATGGCATAGTGATGATGCTAAACGTTTGGGGAATCATTTGGCCAAATAACAAACGGTCTATTGCTGCATTCGCGGGAACTGGACCGGCAGCCCCGCCTGAACTGGCTCGACAGGCTTTTTTGGCCTCGCGCACTAATGCCTGGCTTTCCTTGCCCTTGCTTCTGTTTATGGCGACAGCGCACGGCGACTGGATAATTTTCGGCAAATAATTGAGAACCGGGGACAGTAATAAGTAAATACAGGGCGGCGAAGCTGGGTTTCGCTGCCCTAACGTCTGACATGCTTTAGCTGTCGTGTGCAGTCTAAGAAGACTTCTGCGGTCAACTTCGCCAAACTGAAATTTGTCGGATATTCAAGACTCGCCCAGCACTCCGCCATACTAAATCCTCAGCGTCTCCACGTATTCGGCACACTCGCGCGCAAAGATCCGTAGCAATCCCCCAACAATATATTCTGAGGCAGGAAGATCCGGGGTTTCCGCACTCTTAAGATTAACTATTCAGGAGGTTTCGTATGAGTTCAATTGGTTCTTACAAGGCACGACAGTTCAATCTCAGCGGCCTTAGAGGCATTTCAGACCAAACACTGGAGATGCACTTCAAGCTGTATGAAGGTTACGTCAAGGAAACAAACAACCTGACGCAGAAGATCACGGAGTTTATTCAGGACGGCAAAGTGGATCAGGATGAGATGCCTGCCTATTCCGAAATAACCCGACGACTAGGCTTTGAGTATAACGGCATGGTGCTGCATGAATACTACTTCGATAATTTGACAAGCGGCGGTGGGGTCGGTGAGCCGGGAAGGTCTTCAAGCTTCTTGAAGGCCGCAGAGTTGACGTTCGGCAGTTACGAAATCTGGAAGACTGACTTCGTCGGTATCGGTAAAATGCGCGGGGTCGGCTGGGCTATCTGTTATCAGAATCCGGCCAATGGTCGGATATCGAATCACTGGGTCAACCTGCATGAAACCGGCAACATCGCAGGCTTCACGCCCATATTGGTGATGGACGTTTGGGAACATGCCTTCCTGCTCGACTACAAACCCGTGGAGCGGGAAGTAGTCCGTTGTCAGTGGTCCGTTGTCAGTGGTCCGTTGTCAGTGGTCCGTTGTCAGTGGTCCGTTGTCAGTGGTCCGTTGTCAGTGGTCCGTTGTCAGTGGTCCGTTGTCAGGAGTGTGTTGCTTACCACTCGCGTAAAGACCCACCGTGTACCACTGACCACGGACCACTGACTCCTCTGACAATTGGAATTCTTACTGGCTACTTCTGCGGCAGTGCCGGTTTAGTCAGCCCACAATCCGTCACAGTCAACGAGCGAAGGAAGTTGAGTAAATCCTCACGCTGCTCCGGCAGAACGTTGTGTTTCTCGAGGTTCTTTTTATCGAGATGCTCATTTGCCTTGCCACCTGCGAGCATGATGTCAACGGCCTGTTCGAGCGTTTTGGTACTGCCGTCGTGGAAATAAGGAGCTGACTTTGCGATATCTCTCAATGTGGGCGTCTTGAAGGCGCCGGTGTCTTCCGGTTTGTTTGTCACTTTGAACCGGCCCACGTCGGGATCTTTCTGATCCATACCAATGCCGACGTTATGATACTGCTGATCCATAAATAGAACTCCGTCGTGGCAGTTATTGCATTTGATGGCCTGGAAAATATTCCACCCGCGCCAGGCGCTCTTGTCGATAGCTGTCTCGTCGCCCGCTTTCCACCGGTCCCATGCCGTATTGCCGCTAATAATCGTTCGTTCGAAAGCTGCAATGGACTTAACTACTGTGTCGGGAGTGGCATCGCTTTTGAACACTTTCTGAAATTGCGCCTTATAGCCCTGGAGAGCGTTTAGCTTGGCCACAATCTCATCAGCCTTTGCGCCCATGTTCGCACCCGTCCACGCCGCGAGTGCCTGCTTCTCCAACGATGGACTGCGCCCGTCCCAGTAGAACTCCTTGTGATAGCCGATATTCCAAAGCGTCGGGCTGCTGCGCGGAAGTTGTTTATTGAATGCGCCGATTGCTTTCGGTAAGCCGTCGGTCAATCCCTTCTCGCAAAGATGACACGAGTAACAGGAGCGCGACCCGTCGCCGCTCAGACGCTCATCGAAAAACAACTGTCTGCCCAGAGCAACCTTCTCCGGCGTCAGTGGATTGTCTGCCGGGATCGTCATTGGTTCGTAGGTAGCGAGCTGTTTTGGCAATGGCCCAATATCAGGAGTATAGCCACCAGCCGTCTCGGTGTTTTTCTTGCATCCGATAATAAGAACAGCAATTGTCAGCATAAGGATGAGCGCGATAAATGCGAGGTAGGATTTAATGGTACTCATTGAATATCGGCATGAGTTGAAGCTGTCTTCCCCATGTTTACCAATTTGGAATAGCTTGTTGTGTGTGCGCGGATTCTTGCACTGGTCTCGAGAATTGTCCAGCTTTTTGCCTGGTCGTTACCCCTGCTTTGCTTCACCAAGTAATGATTTTTTTCTTGCGGCCTGTGCGGCGGTGTGTATTCTGTTCGAGCAGTCAAAGATCAAATACCAAGCGCATGCATTCATATGAAAAGCTATATCGGGTTTTAGCCGGCAGCGTGCTTCTGATATTGTCCCTCTTCTCTTCGTCATGTTCGACCAACGACGACAACTCCCACACGACCGCAACCACCTTTGTCCCTCCGCCGCCGCATCAGATTCTGAGAGTGGTCCCACATCCGGGGGAAACGAGTACCCGGGAAGACGCTGGCAAAGCGCTCGGCCCTAACTTGCACGCAGATCCGACCAAGCCGCTGCTGATTTTCAACCTGGCGAACGGACAGACGTTCCATGAGGGTGAGGTAGTGCCGCTCGATTTTTCACTTTCTAATGCGAAACTGAAAGATGACGGCGGCCAGTATCGCATTCGTTACATTGTTGACGACGACGGTCCGCAGTGGATCGACAAAGGGGAGCCGATCGGATTGGCCGGATGGATAGGAGGCAAGCACACCGTTCGCTTGGAACTAATCGGACCCGACGGCTGGCCTTACCACAACGGCGATTACAACGTCGTGACTCGCGAAATCTCGGTCTCTTCCCAGTGACCCAATGACAATTTCCAGTCTCAGGGTCTTTGTGATTAACTTTTCGTCGTGCCGGGCAATGGATTAAAGAAAGAAGTCTTCTCGGAGCTGGTTGCCGAAGCCGCAAACTGCACACGCTGCCCAGCGATGTGCGGACGCAGCGCCGTTCTAAGTAAGCTCAATGGTCCAACTGCGGCGCGAGTCATGTTTATTGGTGAGGCGCCCGGCCGGAAGGGAGCGGACCGAACGCGCGTGCCGTTTTCGGGGGACCAGTCAGGCGCAAATTTCGACCGGTTTCTGGGCTCGATCGGATTGTCGCGATGCGACATCTTCATTACGAGTGCAGCCCTCTGCAATCCACGGACTGAGTCAGGAGCAAATCGGAAACCAACGAGGGTGGAGCTGACAAACTGTTCGGGCTTTCTGCGCCGCACGATCGAGTTGGTGAACCCGGGCGTGATCGTGACGCTCGGGTCTGTTGCGCTCGACGTACTGAAGCGTATTCACTATCATGAATTGAACCTGAAAGAATCTGCGGCGAAGATACACAAATGGGACAACCGCGTTTTGGTGCCGATCTATCATCCGAGTCCTCAGGTATTGGCGTCCCACAGGCGCGAGACGCAGCAGTTGAAGGATTACCAGGTTGTGGATGCGGCAATCAGACAGATGTCCGATATGCCTTAGTTTGTCGTTGACTTCGTGGGGTTTGGTCTCGCACCAAAGAATGAACTGTTAAGACACGCCCGGTTTGAGCCATGGTGAAATGAGTGTCTCACAACAGTCGACAAGCAGAAAGCATGTCGGACACCGAAATGTTCTACACTAATAGGATGACTGAAGTTGCCAAACAATTGATTATCCAACCTCTCGCGCTGGAGAAAGTTCACGAGCGTCAAGGCGCAAACTTCATTGAACAGGACGGCTGGCGTGTGCCGGCATCCTACGGTGACAAGGAAGCGGAATATGCGAGTGTGCGTCAAGATGGATCTGGTTTGATCGATCTTTCTTCTCGCGCTCGGATTGAAGTCAGTGGGTCTGAAGCCATTCAGTTTCTCAACGGCCTCATCACAAACGACATGAAAACGCTTCCAGAAAATCGTTGGATGCCTGCGGTGTTTCCGAATGTTCAGGGGCGCTTGCTTGCAAGCACACGTGTTCTGCGTATTGGAGACGATCTCACAGGCAAGAGTTCGAGTCCTACGTTCTTGCTCGATACCGAAGCGGCTACACACGAGCGACTTCTTAAAACCATTGAACGCTTCACGCTGGCAGGCGACTTTCGCGTTTCTGACATAACCGGAAAGACTGCGTTGCTTTCAATCCAGGGGAAAAGGGCCGCTGAAATCATTGGCGCATTATTAGGCGCACCGACGGTTGCGATTCCTCGAGATGGGTTGGCCCAACTCGTCTGGCAGCAAAATGAGATAACCGTGCTTAGAGCGACGCACACGGCTGAAGATGGATTCGACCTCATTGTGAACATAGAACATGCTGGAGCACTGTGGGACTCACTTGTTCACGCAGGGGCACAACCCGTTGCCCATGACGCGCTGAACATCTTGAGAATCGAAGCGGGGATCCCGCGCTACGGTAGAGACATGGACGAGACCAATATCGTCACCGAAACGAATCTCGACGAGGCGGTGAGCTACACCAAAGGCTGCTACGTAGGCCAGGAAATAATTGCGCGCATAAAATATCGAGGTCATGTCGCGAAGAAATTAAGGGGGCTCGTATTTGAGCGGGACGAACCGATTGAAGTCGGTGCCGCTATCAAATCTGAGGAAGCCAAAGATATTGGGCGCATTACATCTGTGGCTCAATCACCAGGATTGGAGCGAACGATTGCACTTGGTTACGTTAGATACGAATATCTTGCGGCGGGAACGAATGTGAGTGTGACCTGCGGTGAGCGCGAGTCTGTGGCCATTGTTAACGAGCTCCCGTTCGTGCGAGGTAGTTGGTATGAAAACTAGGTCTTTGAATGGAGTCTTGTTTTAGCAACTGAGTCACCGGGCTAAAAGCCACGGTGTGAATAAGAGGTCAAACCAAAGCACCAGGAATGCCTGAAGAGCCACTATCCGAGAACGACTCTGTGCGCGATCTAGATTACGAACAAGCTCGCCTTGCATACGCGATTATCCAGTCATTAATTGAGCACAACCGGGTTGTAAGTGATCTCATTGCCGTGATGGCGCAGGTGCTCGACGAAGACACCATCAAAGCTTTGACGCAGACGCCAACCTGGACTGCCTACCTTGACAGTCGCCGTTCGCTGGAACGCACTCATGCAGACGTGGAGAAGTTTGCGGAAATACTTAAGAGTATGAATCCAGACTGAAGGTGTGAACGAACCGCTCCAGCAGCGGAGAGTTGCAGGTCGGGAATCGCGGCAAGCGCAGCGCGCCTGCTCAAGCTCCATAATCATTCAACATTGAGTTAACCGCCTCAGCCAGCTTGAGTGCGCTTCGGTCTTGAGCCGGCGCTAGGGCTTGTCTCGGCGCATCTCACACGCGACACACTATCAGGTTCATGATTCCCCACAAGCGTTTCTCCACCTGAACCAATAGCAGTCCGACCGCTCGGGCTTCGTTGGCAGTCCGACGGTTGACGTGGTCGTCAAGAAGCGGTACGGAAAGGAAATTGAACAGGTCAAACAACGGTCCTAACAATCCCCCTGGTCTCACATGTTCCAGCAAGACGATGAGACCTCCGGTTTTCACAACGCGTCGCAATTCTGAAAGCGTTCTTTGCGGCGACTCAACCGAACATAACACTAGCGTAGCAAAAGCCGTATCAAAGGAGCCATTCGCAAATGGTAACTCTTCCGCACAGCTTTGAACCAAACCGATGCCTGCCGGTTTTGTTTTGCTTTGCGCTACCTGGAGCATATCCCAGCTGGGCTCCACTGCCGCGCCTGTGTGTAATGAAGAGTAAAGACGGAAGTTTATGCCTGTGCCGGCTCCGATTTCGAGGAGACGAGCGTTTATTGGCAACAGGCTGATCGCTTTTTGTCGCATGCGCTCGAGGAACCAGCGGTCCAGCGGTCGCATGACGGAGTCGTAACACGCGGCAAGACGATCGTAACGATAACGAGAAGTCATCGCTCAGCGCACCATCATGATCACCTGACGCTGGCGTCCGCCATCAAACTCACAAAGAAAGATTCCCTGCCAGCGACCCAGCAGCAGTTTTCCATCTTTGAAGGGAATTGTAACTGATGGACCAGTGAGACTCGCTTTAATATGAGCGTCGGAGTTTTCTTCACCGTGACGGAACCCCATTCCGTGTTGCGGAACCAGCGTGCGCAGCCTGCACCAGTTCAGTAAACTCGACCAGCTCTTCCCGCTGATTTGAACGTACTTTTAGAATGTGCATACAGACGATTGTAACGCAAAGCCGAAGCGTAGCCTCAACTCAAGCGGTAGCGGACGACAAAGCAGCGCCTTTCCGCAAGGGGAAGCAAGAGAGCTAAAGCGATTTTGCAATCTGAACCCGTGGCAGCGTTGCTGCAATCCATTAGCTATTGTGAGGCTTTGCGACGCAGTAACGCCCATCCAGCAGGGAGCACGGCTGCTGCCAAAACAATTTTAATGATGTCGCCGAGGATAAAAGGAACCACACCAATGCGAAGCGAGCTAAGCAGAGGCGTTCGCATGAGGACGGAAAACCAGGCTGCTCCGGCAAGAATAATAACTACCGAACCTACAAACATCGCAGCCACCGCCGTGAAGAAGTGCTTGTCCCAACCGTTTTCAGCGAAGGCGCCCGTGATGTAGGCAGCAGCCGGGAAAGCAACCAGGTAACCCCCAGTTGGTCCAAGAAGGTGTACCACGCCGCCTGAGCCGCCGGCAAAGAATGGCAACCCACAAGCTCCTTCCAGGAGATATACGATTATCGCCGCAGCCCCGAGACGCGATCCGAGGAGAGCTCCCGTCAATAGCACCGCAAACGTTTGACCCGTGATCGGAATCGCACCAATGGGAATCGCGATCTGTGCCGCCAGCGCCGTAAGCAAACTAAAAGCGAAAACGAGCGGAACCGATCTTGTCCAGTCGAGTGGCGCCAGAGTGGCGCCAATGAGTGTGTCGGGCTGAGAATAAGTTGTGTTCATCGCAGTAAACCAGGAGTTTCAGCTTTCAATTCTGATCTTTTTGGTTCTGGTCATTGGTCTCGCTGCTCTCAAACAAAAGCCCAAAACCAAAGACCGTTTACCCGTTTAGTCCGCGGCAATACTATCAACCCGGGTGCTAGTCGGTGCTGCTTCCAACGTTCCGATTCGCATCTTGTGAAACGAACGCCAGATGAAGAAGGTTGATGCCAGGAAGAACACCGCAGCCAGAACGTGTGTGATCATCGGGCCATTTTCTCCCTGATGAGCTATAGAGACAGCCAACTCAACAGCAAGGAGGCCAAAGAGTGTGGTGAACTTGATCACAGGGTTCAGGGCGACTGACGATGTGTCCTTGAACGGATCGCCAACCGTATCGCCGACAACCGTGGCATCGTGCAAGGCTGTGCCTTTCTGTTTCAAATCGACTTCTACGACCTTCTTCGCATTGTCCCACGACCCTCCGGCATTAGCCATGAAGATCGCCTGATACAAACCAAAAATCGCAATCGAGATCAAGTAGCCAATAAAGAAAAAGGGATCAACAAAAGCAAAAGCAAGGGTAGAGAAGAACACAGTCAGGAAGATATTAAACATCCCCTTCTGCGCATACTGAGTGCAGATATGTACGACCTTCTTACTGTCTTCCACCGACGCTTTCTCGACGCCTTCGAGACGAATATTCGCCTTGATGAATTCCACCGCACGATAGGCGCCGGTGGTAACCGCCTGAATCGACGCTCCGGTAAACCAGTAGATCACGGCGCCGCCGGTAATCAAACCGAGAACGAAGGGAGCATGCAGAAGCGAAAGGCTATTGAGCGCCGCTGAATTGTTGAGCTTGTCGGTCAGCACCATGATGATTGAGAAGATCATCGTGGTTGCGCCTACGACTGCCGTTCCAATGAGCACAGGCTTGGCTGTCGCCTTGAACGTGTTGCCCGCCCCATCGTTTTCTTCCAGCAGATGTTTCGCTCGCGCGAAGTTTACGTCCATGTTGAAGTCTCTCTTGATTTCCGCTTCCACATTGGGCACCTGCTCGATCAGGGAAAGCTCGTAAACTGATTGCGCGTTATCAGTGACCGGGCCATATGAATCAACCGCGATCGTCACTGGGCCCATACCAAGAAACCCGAACGCTACAAGCCCGAAGGCGAATACCGGGGCCACTTGAACGAGAGTAGTAGAGACCATCAGGGAATCGAGACCCATCGTACTGAAGTAGTAACCGATCGACATCAAAGCGACAATGCTGATCCCCAGCCAATAGGCCGAGAAGTTTCCGGCTACCAGGCCGGAAAGGATATTGAGCGACGGTCCGCCTTCGCGCGAAGACGTAACGACTTCCTGCACGTGTCTCGACGTGGTGGAAGTAAATACCTTGACCAGTTCAGGGATGATCGCACCGGCCAGTGTTCCGCATGAAATGATTGTCGCCAACTTCCACCATTGGGTTGGGTCGCCACCCAACGTCGGAATTGTAAGCTTGGAAACGATAAAAGTGATCACCACCGAGACGATCGAAGTGATCCAGACCAGGGACGTCAGAGGTGCTTCGAAATTCATCGATAGCGCGTCGCGATAGCGCGCTTTGGCGATCAGGTCATTTATAAAGTAAGAGCCGGCACTGGCGATGATCATCATGACGCGCATCACAAAGATCCAGACCAGCAGTTGCACTTGCACCCGGGGATCGCTGACTCCCAACAGGATAAACGTGATCAGCGCCACACCGGTGACGCCGTAAGTTTCGAAACCATCCGCGCTTGGTCCGACCGAGTCGCCTGCGTTGTCACCCGTGCAGTCAGCAATCACGCCGGGGTTACGCGCATCGTCTTCCTTGATCTTGAAGACAATCTTCATTAGGTCAGAACCGATGTCCGCAATCTTCGTGAAAATACCGCCGGCAATACGAAGTGCCGCAGCGCCCAACGACTCGCCGATTGCGAAGCCAATGAAACATGGACCCGCATAGTCACCGGGAATGAACAGCAGGATGCACAGCATGATGAGCAACTCGACGCTGATCAGCATCATTCCAATGCTCATGCCGGCGCGTAACGGAATGGCATAAATTAGGAAAGGCTTGCCTTCCAGACTCGCAAAGGCTGTCCGGGAGTTGGCGAAGGTGTTGACACGGATGCCGAACCAGGCGACCCCATAACTGCCGGCAATACCTACAAGACTGAACGCGAGAATGATTACCACGCGTATTGGGTCCATCCGCGACAACACGCCGAAGTAAAGCACGATGATGACGGCGATAAATGCTTCCAGGATCAGAATGAACTTGCCCTGGGTCACCAGGTAGGTCTTGCAGGTCTCATAAATCAACTCGGAGATCTCACGCATTGAACGGTGGACAGGCAACTTCTTCAGGTTCATGTAAATCGCCATCCCGAAGCACAGTCCGAGTACGCAAACAACGAGTCCTGTTAACAGTAAAGTGTGGCCGTCGACCCCGCCGAAGAAAGTGACGTCAGACAAGTCAGGCAATTTCAGATTGGCCTCGCCGCCTTCGTGCGACTGGGCGAATGTTGTTGAGGCCAAAACCAGCAAACCAGCGATTGTAGCAGCGCTTCTGAGCGTGCCGCGCCGCAAGGGCCCCACCAACAATGACCGCGAATCGGCGATTGTTCTACTATTTACTAACTTTTTGATAAGCAACGCTGCTGAACAAACCGACAGCAGGCTGATAAATGAGATCAGCGAAGTGTCCACGACTTAATGATTCCTTTCTAGTTTTGACCCAGGCGAAGCCGACTGCTTCAAGGGTTTTGCGGTGGAAAACCTGAGACTGATCGTCTCGAGAGTCCCCTGTAGCAAGCTAGCAGTCGTACCAAAAGCGCGTATTATTGCCGATTATTGGGGGTGGTGTCCAATTGCGAGGGACGACGACAGTGACTTCCCAATTAGCGGGCGCAGGAAGCGTCGTAGAACGTAGCCAGAGGCGGTCGTTGGGCGCCACACCGGGATCGTGCACTCATCAGAGCCCGAACCCGGAAAAGGGCCGACTGAAACTTCACCCCGACTGAAACTTCACCGATTCGCCCGTAGGAATTCTCCGATCAAGAGCCGACCATTTTTGTGGATTGAGACCTCTTTCTTACTTTTCGCACTGTCACTGAAGCCACGGTGTGATGAGAGTTCCGGAAAACAGCGACCTTGAGGTAACCTCGAACGAGTTTTTTCCACGAACTAAACTAGCCAGAGAAAAATTGGAGCGCATAGGATAGCAAAATCCAAATCTTCACTTCTGAGAGCCTTGCACACGCTGCGAACCTTTCGGATTCAAATCCTCCGGCAGATGCCGTTGAAGAGTGCGCCTTCCTCGACGATTATTGCGGGCGCGGATACGATCCCCGTAACGCTTGCTGTCCGGCCGAGCACGATTTCTTTGCTGGCATAGATATCGCCTTCGACAGTTCCGTTTATCCTTGCAATGGCAACATTTATAACTGCCTGAGTGACTTGCGCGCCGGTGCTTACGATTAGCGTGCCATCCGAGGAGTTGACGTTCCCTGAGAAGTGTCCGTCGATGCGCAGCATCGATTTGAAACGCACTTCGCCTGTAAACTTCAAGACATCTCCAACGAAACCGAGCCAATTGTCTTTAGGCGCACTTATCCGGCTGCGTTCGTTGATTCTGGAAGCTGCCTGACTACTCACTGCTTCGTCCTTTCTGTTTCTTTTTGTAAGTCTTAGCTGACTAGCGGCCAGGATTGGGTAGGTCGCCTCTTCGAATCAGGGAGAAAATTCGAATGAGGAAAAAATACAATTCGTAAACGTTAGGTACTATAGCATCGGTGGCGTTGTTTGGAAGTTACGATTAGATTGCCGTTCCGAGACAGCCTCAACGTTGTTACTGGGATCCGTGGCATTCCGCCCGCCGAGTATGCTTCAGCAGGCTCCAATCTTGTTCATCCCTATCTTGCTGCAACCTTTGTTCGCGCTACGCGCTCGCGAGACGCCCGCCGCGCCCCCAGTGAAAAAGATGCCGGTAAATATAAACCAACCCACTAAGCATTGAGCCGGAACGTTGCGCCGCGTTTGACGTTTCTGCTAGGTTCGCCGCCAAACAAACTTGTGAGGTAAAGACCAGACAATGAGATCCTCCTATCTTCCCATGGTTTTAGCGGTCGGCGGTATGCTGTTTTATCATCTCTCACAAAAATCTATCCCGAAGGAAATGAATCCCTTCTTTGCGACGATGATTGCTTACACTGTAGGCATCGTTGTTTGCGCCATCTGTGCCTTGGCCTATCCGGGTAAGAAGTCTCTTGTAGACTCATTCAGAGAATCAAACTGGGCAGTCTTTGTTGTTGGAGCAGCCGCTGCCTGTATCGAGGTGGGTTTCATGTTGGCGTACCGGGCCGGCTGGAAAATAAGTGTCGCCGCGGTCGCCACTAATGTCGCTGTAACTGTCATGCTAATTCCCATTGGCCTGATTATCTTCAAAGATCAGCTGTCCCTACGGAATATTCTCGGGCTGATATTCTGTATTTTAGGACTGGTGCTGGTCGTGCGGGATTAGTGGATAAGGGTGAACTCAATTCGCACGCCGCACAAATCCTCCACGAAACGATCAACCTGGTTTCAGATGTGCCTGACGCAGCTCCTCTCTGGGGAAGCTCGAGCGGTAGAGTCGCTCCCCATTCTGCGGCGGTGTAAAGCGAGTCCACAAGCGAACATGCACGTCCGGCGGACGAATCACTAGTCCAAAATGAATTGGAAAAATTACCCACTAACACCATCCTTCCCGGCTTGCGCGTCTCTATTCAAAACCAGTGTTAATCCCATAATGAAATAAAAGATCATGACTACTTCAGAGTCGCCCCAGTTGTAGTGGACCAAACCGCTGGCAAAGAAGCCGGCGAGTCCGCCCAGCGCGCCGAGCACGATACCGCGATCAATCCAATTGCTGCGCTCGCTCAGGTCCACCAAACGGGGGATGGTACTTTTTGTGCTGTGGTGACCCTGCGGCGTCCTTTCCATTACTTCCGTGTCTCCGCGGCCAACTAATTGCCGGCGCAACAGTCGCCAGAGCGTTCGCGCGTAAAGTCCGAGCAACAGCAACCAAACGATCAGGGCTGGCACGCCGCGCTCCAGAGCGATTTGCAGCAGGTTCGAATGCATGTGGCCCACAGGCAAACGGCCATTGTCAAACAATCCCCAATCGCGCCATCGACCTTTGATCGAGTCCATTCCAACACCGACCAGAATATGACGTGGCTTGCTCACGAGCAGATCGAATCCTTCGCGCCAAACTGTCTCACGCCAGGTGGTTGATTGGTCGCGTTGATCGAAGAAGCTGACACTTCGCTTCTGTTGCAGCAGAAATAGACCGGCAAACACAAGTGGTATCGCACAAGCTGCGACAATGAGAATCATGCGGCGAGAAGCACTTAACAACAACATCACGGTCGCGGAGATCAGGAATCCAACCCACGAGGCGCGCGTCACCGTTGCAGCCAGTGCAAAGCCAATCCCGGCCATTGCAAGCAGCAACAACAGCCCTGACATACTTCGTTTTGCGGGCAAGGCGAGAAATAACCCCAGCGTCAGGGATGCAATCAACTGTAACACTTCCGCATACGTCACCCAGTGGCCGTAGAAACCGGTCGCGCGCCAGTCGCGGCCGCGTGACCAACTCGAGATTCCCAGTTGCTCTAACGCAGTCGTTCCCGCGAGCAACTTTCCGCGCGGCACTTCGAGCGTCGGAGTCCATTCAACGCGATAGATCTTTACCTGGGCAGTCTTTCCGACGCTTCCTCCACCAGCCAGCGCTGCGGCTAGTTCATCCGCGTCACCGACAGCATGCCCGTCAACTTCAAACACTGTATCTCCGCTTATGATCGGTGTCGGCTGTTTTACGGCCCGTAGGTGGAAAACAGCCTGGGCGAGTGGACTGTCGGTCCGTACGTCTGCCACCTTGACGCCGCGACCAACGATTATCGACCCGGCAGTGAACAGCACGTTGATCATGCAAGATGCAATCAAGGTTATTGCGAGCAAGCGCGCGACACGCACAGAGCCAACATTTTCGGCGACCAGATAGACAATCGTGAACAGACTCGCAGCCCTCATCTTCCCGATCGACACGATCGGCGCATAAGAAAACACGACTGACAGACCGCTGAGAATGAAGAAGCCGAGAAGTACGTAATCGAGAGGAGTGTGATAAACGCGTGGGTGCGGGTAAAAGGCGAATCGCACAACCCACAGCACAACTCCCAAAAGCCAGGCGCCCTGAGCGACGGCTATGGAATGAGGCGCGAATACCGCAAAGATAAAGAGGCAAGCTACAACGCCGCCATCGACCCATCCTCGTGTTTCTGTTGTTGGCGAGCGTAACTTGTTATCAGCGAGGTGCGCAGACATAGAAGATGACAGCTTTCGCCAGGACGTCAGAAGCTATTAGAATGGCCGCGGTCTACTATATTCCATCCAGAGGAAATTCCATGCACAGATCCGTAAGTGGTCTCCTGTGTTCCCTTGCACTCTTATTCTTCTCAATCTCCTCAGTTTCGCAGACTGGTCCTTCTTATGCCGAACAGGTGAAGTCAATTCAAGTCGAGCCTCAGGTCAAAGCTGCCAATGACTATATCGATGCGAATCACGATGGCATCCTCCGCGAATGGATAGCAATTACCGAGATCAACGCCCCGTCCAAGAATGAGCAAGAGCGAGCGAAGTTTCTTGAAGGTATTTTGCGCAAATACAAACTTCAGGATATCCACTACGACTCGGCCGGGAATTTGATCGCTACCCGCAAAGGAACTGGCGGTGGGCCGGTCACGGTTTTCGATGCACACATGGACACGGTGTTTCAGCCGGGGTTGAAAATCAAGGCTACTGTTCGCGACGGATCGGTCTACGCCCCTGGGATCGGCGACGACACACGCAACATCGAAGCAGTGCTTGCCACAATTCGCGCACTCGACACTGCTAAGATCAAGACCCGGGGGGATTTGGTTTTTGTTTTCACGACTGATGAAGAAACCGGGATGACGGGCGCCAAACAATTCACCAGGGAAAACAAGGGTAAGATCGACTACTACATTGCGCTCGATGGAGGCTACGAGGGTTTCACTTACGCCGGCATCGGCATCAACTGGTACCGAGATCATTTCATTGGACCCGGTGGCCACACGCGTTCGCGCACACCGCCTTACTCGGCCACGTTGCCGCTTGCCCGCGCCATTGCGCGAATATATGAGTTGAAGGTGCCGACCAATCCGTCATCAAACTTGAACATCGGCATGCTCGGTGGGTCTGACGTAGTCAACGCGAAGGCATCGGACGCATGGATGTCAGTCGATCTTCGTTCAACCAGCAACGAGGTGATTGCTGATTTGGATAAAAAGATCGCGGCCATCCTGGATGAGGAGGCAAAGCGCGTTGGCATGACGGTGAAGACCGACGTGATCTCCAGGTCGCCGGCAGCCATCCTGCCGGGCAACAAAGACTCGCAGTTAGTAAAGATCGCCGAGGCTGTTCATCGGGCGATGGGGTTTGATCCCCCGATTACAAATGCTGGATCCAACAATTCCAGCGCGGCGTTGCTGCAGGGCATCACTTCTATCTCGACCGGCGCCGGACCATGTAACGACGCCCACGCAATAACAGAGAATTGTGAGATTGAGCCGCTCTACAAAGGTATTAAGAAGATCCTGTTACTGGAACTGGCACTGGCGGGCGTAGCGAAGTGACGGTGAAACTCGCGCAATTCAAAAGCCTTCACCGCCCAAAATCACAAAGCCGGTGCGCATGATGATCTTCAGGTCAAGTAGCAGCGACCAATTCTCAATATAGAACAGATCAAGCCGCACCATCTCTTCAAAAGGCAAACGGTTTCTGCCCGACACCTGCCAAAGTCCGGTGAGACCGGGTTTCATGTCCAAACGCTTGCGATGCCAGAGTTCATAAGCTTCCACCTCGTAGGGAATCGGAGGTCGTGGTCCAACAATACTCATGTCGCTCAAGACCACATTTAGCAGTTGTGGCACTTCATCAAGACTCATTCGTCTTAACCAGCCGCCTGCGCGCGTAATTCGGGGATCGGCAGAGATCTTGTAAGTTGGTTTCTCCGCGTCGCCCATATTTGCTTCAGCGAGTCCGGCAATGAATGCGCGTTGATATTCCTTGTGTAGTTCAGGATCCGCATCTGCCCGCATAGTCCGAAACTTGTAAAGCAAGAAAAGCCGGCCATCCATTCCGACGCGTTCCTGCGTGTAGAAGATCGGACCCTTTGAATCCAACTTAATGATCAACGAAATCAGCAACCACAACGGGGACAGCAAAACGATCGCAAGCGCCGAGACTGAGAGATCAAGGGCCCGCTTCAACAGCCGCGCGGAGTTTGAAAGCGGCTCGCGAAAAAGGCGGATCATAGGGAGGGCCCCGATCTGATCGATTTCGGTCTTGCGGGGCAGGCAGTTGAATAAACTCGGCGCAATGCGAAACTCGATACCCCGACGCCGGCCACAACGAATCATCACGTCAAACAGCGCATCGCCATTCACTTGCGGGTCCGCAATAATCACTTCGTTGGCGCCCGAATCACGAATAGCGTCGGGGAGGCCTTTGAGAGTGCTGATAACCGGAACGCCTTCGTAACTTGTCGCTTCGTTGCCCTTGACGACGGTGCTGTCTACTACGCCAATGACGCGATAGCCGAGTGAGGGTCTCTCCTGCATCTCACGAATGCACAACGCTGCTTCGGGACCACGGCCAACGACGAGCGTGGGAATCAGATTGATCTCGCGACGGCGAATGAACGTTTGGGCCGCACGCATCAGAAATCTAATGGCGCCGATACTCACCAGGGACAGGATGAAATCGAGCACAAAGATCCCGCGCGCATACGAGAACGCGCGAAACGCAAAGCCACCACGGTAAAGAAACGCGACTGCGACGATTAGCAAACTGCCAATGCTGGTTGCCCTAAAGATACGGATGCCATCATCAACGAAGGAAAACTCGCCGCGAAGACGATAAAGATCACAATAGCGCAGACTGAGAATACGGATACTCACGATGAACAAGAGCAACCCGCCGTAAGGAGCAAAGCGTCCGCTCCAGGCCAAACTGCCAGTGGTTGTCTGCACGACAATCTCGCTGCCCTCACGAATATAGAATGCCGCCGCGAACGACGCGACCGCGGCCATCGCGTCAGTGAAGACGAGTGCGGATTTAACAGCAGGAATGATCCACGTTGGCGCCCGCGCGGGCACACGCACAGCGCTCGCGTCGGTTAGTGGCATTCGTTTGGGTTCAGCTCTCATCGGCAATCCGCGCGGCAAGATTCAGTCGAGAATAAGACTTGCGACCTCATCTATTACCTGGGTGGCACGCCGTGGATTCAGTGGCCCTTTTTTTCGCAGGGGCAACTTTTGAATGTCCGGCACACCAGAGATACGATGCAGACGTCCTTCCTGAACGAGTTGTTCATCTACCGCCCCCCATTGTCCCGCGTAGATGCTGGCAGCAGGTACTCCAAGCGCCGCGGCTTCCCGATTGATAGTCCCTCCGGCGCTGATTACAAGATCGCTGGCTGCGATTAGATCGGCTCCAGGTAAAGGTGCCGCCGGGATAACCAGGGTCTCGCCGACTCTTGATACATAGGCGGCACGTTGAGAGTCGTTGCGGGGCAGCAGGACGATTTTTACGTTGATCTCAGTAAGCAAAGCCGCCATTGCTTCGTCAAACAGATCGTTTTGAAAGCGATGGTAGAGCGCATCGTGCGCCGGTGGCCGCATCAACACCAGCACATTATCCGGGCTGATGCCGAGTTCACACAACCGTGTGCCAAAAGAAGGGTCAGGTTTGAAGTCTGCCAGGTACACATCTTCCTTCATGCCGGCGTAGCGTAGCACCTTGCTGGCCGGAGCGCCGTAGCGATGCAATTGTTGAACGGGAAAACTCTCAGGCACGACAATTCGAGAGCTCAGCCGAAATGCCAGGTGGTTCGCTGGTTGATGTTCGTAATCCATCAGGGTCACGTTCTTCAGAAGCAACGCTCGCGCGGCCAGAATTTGAGAATAGGAATTGTGGCTGACTGCCAGGTCAAAGCCGCGCCCGCGCGCCCATCCGGCTAGCGCCCAGGCGCGAGAGCTGAGGTTACCGGCTTTTGCCGAGATATTTCGGCCGCCGTATCCGCCAATCACGTGTGGAGAGAGTCCTGCAGCTCGTGCCAGCGCAACGGTTTCGGCAAAGTCACGCGCCGTAACTTCAAACTCATGTCCTCGAGCGACAAACTTTTCTATCAACGCTCGAAAGAATGGAACGTGTGGAGAATTTGCGAGGTCGATCCAGAGGCGCATCGCGTTGTACGTCGCTCCGGGGGTTGCGGGAATTGCGACAGGAGGTGAAGTGGCACAGACTCCACGTTCCAAACTCCTCAATCCGAAAACAGGAAGCGGACCTGGTTCTCTCATTGAGGTAGCCCTGTTAACTGGTGGTTTCGATTAACTTTCTGCTGCTGCAATCATCGGCTATTAACTTCGGGCAACTCACAATGCGATCTCGACTAACTCACCGCGACCGCTAAGAGACCGCTCCGCTGCTTCCATAGTGCTAACCATTCGCAGACCGGCCTGTCCGTCTGTCACGGGCTGCCGGTTATTCTCGACACAGTCGATGAAATGCAGAGCCTCGGTTTGTAAAGCCTCGGTATTGTCGAGACGCGGCGCCCACATGTCACCCGATCGATAACTTACAAGCATCTTGTAAACAGCTTCCGGTTCTTTCGTTACCGTGATGCCTTTATCATAGACCTTCACTTTCTCGCTCGGCTCCAGGTCGTCGTAAAGGATCATTTTTTCGCTGCCACCGATGAGAGTGTGACGCACTTTCACTGGAGCCAACCAGTTTACGTGTACATGGGCTATTTGCGCGCCGGAAAAAAAGAGTGTGATGTAGGCGACGTTTTCTGGTTGGCCGGGTACGTGGCTGATCCCGGTCGCTGAAACGGCGACCGGTTTGGTGGGCAGCACATGATCCATGATTGAGAGATCGTGGATCGCCAGGTCCCAGATGACGTTCACGTCGTGTTGGAACAAACCAAGATTGACGCGTACGGCATCATAATAATAGATCTGGCCGAGTGCGTTGCTGGCTATCAGCTCACGCATCCTGCGCACAGCGTCGGTGTAAACAAAGGTGTGATCCACCATGAGAACGAGTTTGCGCGCAGCTGCTTCAGCAATCAGTTTTCTCCCCTGTAGCGACGTACTTGCCAGCGGTTTTTCGACTAGCACATGTTTACCTGCTCTCAACGCGGCCATCGCCAAATCGAAATGCGAAGAGACGGGTGTTGCGACGACCACAGCGTCAACCTTAGTATCCTGAATCAAGTCGTTGGCGATGCTGTACGTTCTTAGTGCCGGGTAAAGCTTGCGTAATGGAGACAATCTTTCTTCGCGCAGGTCGCAAACGGCGGCCACCACGGACCCCTCTGCTGCGATGAAATTGCGCACCAGATTGGGGCCCCAGTAGCCATAACCAATCACACCGACACGAATCATTGTTTGTCCTTCGAAGTCACTTGGTCGATGACCGATCGCGGGTGTCTCCGATTACGCGTGCCGGGACTCCGGCGACTATGGCGTAGTCGGGAACATCCTGGGTCACGACGGCTCCGGCACCAATCAATGCTGCCGTGCCAATTGTTACGCCGGCAATTATCGTTGCATTACTGCCGATTCCCGCCCGGCTCTTGACCGTTGTTCTTACGACTTCCCAATCCATGTCAGTCTGCAGAGTGCCGTCGGGATTGACAGCGCGCGGATAGAGATCGTTTGTAAACATTACACCGTGCCCCACAAACACTTCATCCTCGATGATGACCCCCTCACACACGAAGGTATGGGAGGAAATCTTGCATCGCGCGCCGATAAACGCGTTCTCCTGAATCTCGACGAACGCGCCGATTTTAGTCTCAGAGCCAATCGAACAGCCGTACAGGTTGACCAGATCGGGTTGAAAGACAGTGACGTTTGCTCCTAGGATTACATCGTCGGCAATCGGCATAAGGTCCCCAAAACACTAACCAGCATTGTCTTCCAACAAGCGCGCCAGAGCATAGAGCATCCAGGCCTGGCTCCAACGCATATAGGGTTTGCGAACTGTATAAAACCGCCGGCGCTGGTAATAAAAGAACCCACGCTCGTCGCGCAGATTGCGAATCATCCATGCAGCAACATCTTCAGCCAGCCTCGACGCATCCGTGTCAAGGTCACGCAACTCCAAATATGTGACGATGGCGCTCGCTCCAGCGTGCGTATCCGCGGGATATGGGTTGTCATGGTAGTATTTCGGCCAACCGTCCGCAAGAAAGAAGTGGTTTCGCCAGTATTGATATCCGCGATCCAAAGACTGGCGAAACTCCTTGCCTCGTTCTCCAGCCTTGATTATTCGTGCCAGCGAAAAGAGCACGAAGGCAGTATGGAAATTGTCGATCCATGATTGCTCCATTGTTGCGCCGTAGGTCCATGAGCCGTCCTCAGCCTGGTGATTGACAACATAGCGAGCGGCTCGCTCTGCTAACGTGCAGAGCTCCATTTCTCCTGTGATCGCGCCGACGCTCGCCAGCACTTCAGCTGCCAGGAGGCTCGCATTGTAGATGCGTGTTTCGCTTTCAGGTGAGTAACTAAAACAGACTTCTGCTCCAGTCTCTTCGCTGCGCCGGAGATCGTGAATAATAAAGTCGCAAACGCTTCGAGCCGTGGCCAGATATGCCTCATCATGGAACTCGTGAGCAGCTTCCAGCAGAGCCCGGGCGGCGAATGCAGTGGGAACAATAGTGGGCGTGCCGCGCGGCGCGAAGAAGTTGCGGCTTTGCCAGTCGAAGTTGTAGCCCCACGCAGCGCCGCTGTAGCCATCGAGTTGTAGCGTGAGCAATTGAGCCAATATCTGACGTGTCTGTGTCGACGATTCGATCGTTCTCAGTCGCCGGTGATTTGCCAGTTGTGCCAGAGCAAAAAGCGCAATCCCTTTTGCATTGCGCTCGGCGGGTACCCGGGCGATGGTGCGAAGATCGGGGGGAGATCTCTTTACTAACTGCGTCCAGACAAGCCGCGCATTTCTCGATCTTCTTAACGGTGTAGCTTGAAAGAGGCGACTGTTCAGCCCGTCAAAGGGGTCGTGTCCGGCAAAATCGTGCTCGCGGCACCACGTCAAGAGTTGTTGGAAGGTGTTGCGGAGGAGATCGCCGTGCTCGTTCGAATCTTGATTCACTGGAATGGATTGCCGATTTGTCGATCCTGTCCTACTGGCTGCTGCTCACCGACGTTTCGATTCGTCGCGGTGTCTCGATAAAGCTCTCATGCCACAACTCGAACATCAACAGCGTCCAGAGGAGCTTGCGGTGATTGGCAATCCCGCCCTCGTGTTCATCCTGCAGTCGGGCCACATAATCCGGATTGAAAACGCCAGCCCGGCGCACGCGTTCCCGCGACAGAAGATCCCGAGCCAAGGGACGCAGCTTAAATTTGAGCCACTCGGCTACGGGTACACCGAAACCTTTCTTGCCGCGGCGAGTCACGAATGGCGGCAACAGATCGTCAACTGCTTTCTTGAGGATGTACTTTGTCTTGTGGCCCCTCAGTTTGTAATTACCAGGCAGCGAGGCGGCGAATTCTGCGACGTTTGGATCGAGGAACGGCGCGCGCACTTCGAGCGATACGGCCATACTGGCACGGTCGACCTTCGTCAGAATATCTTCCGCCAGGTATAAACGTGTATCCAAACTCTGCATGCGTTTGACCGTATTGTCGCTGTCACACTCCTCGAGCATTTCCCGCGCTTCGCGATAGACATCGCCGTCGGTTTCGCGCAGGACCTCCGCGGTAAGCAACCCTTGTTGTTCATCAGGTGTAAAAGAGCCGAACCAGATGTGATGGCGTGCTACCGGGTCATACTTCGCCCCGGTCACGAATCGAAGCGCTTTGTAATCGAGCGACAAATTCTTTGTCTTAACAGGCAGCAGGCGCACCAACGGTTCGATTAGTCCGGTCCGAAGAGATGCGGGCATTTTGTTGTATATCTCCGCCCACCGGTGGCCGGCGTACATCGGATAACCGGCGAACAGTTCGTCGCCCCCATCGCCACCGAGTGCGACAGTCACGTGTTTCCGAGTGAAGCGCGACAGGAGGTAGGTCGGCACAAGCGATGGATCGCTAAACGGTTCGTCCATCCAGGCACCGATCTCACCTACGAGATTGGCAGCAAGGTTTGAACTCAAGCGTTCTTCGTGATGATCGGTGCCGAGAAACTTCGCAACCCCGCGCGCGTAAGCTGACTCATCAAACGACGCCTCCGCAAACGAAATCGAAAACGTCTTAACAGCTTCAGATGAAGCGCGCACGGCCAGGGCAGCTACCGCGGATGAATCAACTCCTCCCGATAGCAGGACACCAAGAGGCACGTCAGAGACGAGGCGCATCCGCACGGATTCGGCAAGCAAACCCTGCAGGTGTTCGGCTGCCTCCCGTTCGCTGGGGACTGGTTGAAGGGTCTTGTAGGTTAAACGCCAGTAAGGCTCGAGTGTGATGTGGCCATCTTCAAGCGTGAGTGAGTGTGCCGCGGGTAGCTTCTGAATTCCTTCGTAAATTGAAAGCGGCGCCGGCACGTAATCAAACGAGAGATATTGCCTCAGCGCTTGTAGGTTGAGAGATGGCTTTACGGTCGGGTGTGCGAGCAATACCTTCGGCTCTGAAGCAAACAATAGTGTTCCGTCGAACACACCCCAGTAGAGCGGCTTCTCGCCGAAGCGATCGCGAGCGACGAAGAGACGTCGACGTTTCGCGTCCCAGAGCGCAAACGCAAACATCCCGTTGATGTGGTCGACCATCCGCGTACCATATTCTTCGTAAAGGTGCGGTAGCACTTCCGTATCAGAAGCACTGCGAAACGAATGCCCACGTTTTTCGAGATCAGCACGTAGTTCGCGATAGTTGTAGAGTTCGCCGTTGAGAACGACTGTGATGCTTTTGTCTTCATTGAATACGGGCTGCTCGCCGGTAACCAGGTCGATGATCGCAAGGCGTCGCATGCCGAGCGCGGCGCCGTTTGTAACAAACAGGCCTTCAGAGTCAGGCCCGCGATGAATCATGCGCTCGCACATTGCGTGCAGCAGTTCTCGCGCGCCTTCAGGAGGCCGAGTGCGAGAGTCAAGATTTGCCCAACCGGTGATGCCACACATAAATTACTGGGGTGGTGACTGACACTTAATGAAATTAATCTGCAGTTGCCCGCCTACATGAGTACTGACCATTGTTTGTTCATCACTTCGGCAATGCTCCTCATTTTCTTTGGTCGAATCCAATCTTTTCCCGTACGGCGTAAATCGGTTTCGCCTGAGATTCGTGATAAGTGCGCACAAGCATTTCTGCCAGCAGTCCCATGAGGAAAAGCTGGACTCCGAGCACCAGCGTTACCATTGCCATTACGGGCAAGGGTGTCTGAATGAAGTCGGCATGATGCGGCCAGTTAGCGTACTTCATTAAACAAGCCAGCAAGGCAGATAGGAGCGAGGCTCCAAAAGTCAGCAATCCCGCGCCTCCAAAAAGGTACAGTGGCTTGGTTTGATATGAAGCCATGAACTTGATCGTGATCAAATCGAATACAACCTTGATGGTTCGCGAAAGACCATATTTTGACTTACCCATTGTCCGCGCGTGATGTTCGACAGGTATTTCTGCCACCCGAGCGCCGGCCCATGACGCGTAGATGGGTATGAAGCGATGCATCTCGCCGTAGAGGCGCACGTCTTCCAGCGATTCGCGTCGATAGGCTTTCAAGGAGCAGCCATAGTCGTGCAGCGGCACACCGCCAATCCAGGAGATCAGCCGGTTGGCGATCATCGACGGAATCTTGCGCGTGATCATTTTGTCTTTGCGATTCCTGCGCCATCCCGAAACAACGTCGTAGCCTTCGTCGAGTTTATCCAGCAACCGCGCGATATCGACCGGGTCGTTTTGCAAGTCAGCGTCCATCGGAATTAAGACGTCTCCATGTGCAGCGTCGATACCTGCAGCCATGGCCGCCGTCTGGCCATAGTTTCTTCGGAGAGCCACTACGCGGACACGCGTATCAAGTTCCGCTATTGCGCGAAGGATCTTGAGGCTGCCGTCCGTAGACCCGTCGTCGACGTAGACAATTTCCGCCGAACGGCCGAGTTCCTTGAGCGCGTCGTCTAATTTTGCATGCAGCGGCAGGAGATTGGGTTCTTCGTTGAAGACCGGAAGAAAGATGGAAAGTTCCGGGCGAGCAACATCGGCAGAAGATGGCGCGTAATCCTGGTTTTTTAGAGTTTCTTGTTCGAGGCTCTTCATGTGCTCAGATCTATTCGGGTCGCCGGGCCACGCAAATTGCAGAAACCCCAAAGGGAAACCCGGTATGACGCAGCCACAATTCTTCAGCGCCGAGAATGCTACCGAGCGGCCCATTTAGAATGCCAACAGTAAGATTGTTTTCCGAAGCCGGCCGAAATCCAGTTAGACGCATCACTACCCGGCCCATAAGGATCGGCAGAAAGAAACTGATGTTAGCGTAAGTGGCGCGCTCAACCTCGAACCCTGCTGCGTTCGCGGCCCGCTTCAGTTGTTTCAATGTGTAGCGACGTCGATGATGACTCACGTCATCCTGCACACCCCATAAAAACATGAAGGCGGGCACAAACAACAGCGCGCGGCCGCCCGGACGTAGGACGCGTCGCATCTCTTTTAGACCTGCGATGTCGTCGTCGAGGTGTTCGACTACGTCCAGTCCTGTCACCAGATCAAACGATGCGTCCGCATACGGCAAGTTTTCGGCTTCACCTTGACGAACATTCTGTAATCCCCGTGCACGACAAAACGAGAGCGCGTCCGGCGACACGTCTACGCCTTCTGCCTGGCCGAACTGTGCCAGCATCTCAAGATTGGCGCCAGTTCCGCACCCAACATCCAGAATGTGCGGCGATCGCTTCTCGAAACCGTTACAAATGCGCTCAACGAAGCCCGCAATGATTCGTTTCCGTCCGGTAAACCACCAGTGCGTTTCCTCGATCTGATACATGATCGAGTAGGTGTGCAGCTGCATCTCCTGCGGCAGTGAATGTTCGACTGTGTTTGCCGTGATAGCCATTTTGTCTATTGCTGCAACTTCTTAGCGGAAGCCACAAAGGTCATTGGCATTTTAGAACAAATCCGTGATCAGTGCCTGCCGCTGTGCCGTGCGACTAGCAGAAGTCCTACTATTTATAACGTTAGTCTTTCTATTCTGATTCGCGAAACCACTGAATAAAGCGCCGCATACCGTCTTCGATCGGCGTTTGTGGATCATAGCCGAGCAGCCGGCGTGCCTTCGAAATGTCGGCATAGGTTTGCGGCACATCGCCTGGTTGTGATGGCTGTCGATCGATTATTGCATGCGCGTCGAGTTCCTTTTCCAAAAGCGAGATCAACTCACGTAGTTCAACGGTACGCGACTCCCCCAGGTTGATCACTTCGTAGTTACTTGCATCGTAATGAATGGCGGCAAGCACTCCGCCAATGATGTCGTCGACGTAAGTGTAGTCGCGTCGCGTGCTCCCGTCGCCAAACACTGGAATCGGCCGGCCCTGACTTATCAAGCGGGCGAATTTATGGATCGCGAGGTCTGGTCGTTGCCGCGGACCGTAGACGGTAAAAAAGCGCAGGCAGACGCAGCGCAAGCCGTAGAGATGCGAGTGGGTATGACAGAGAAGTTCGCCGGCTGTCTTCGTTGCTGCGTATGGCGAGATAGGCTGTCGAATCGGATCGTCTTCACTGAAAGGGACCTTTGCATTGATGCCGTAAACGGATGAGGAAGAACCAAACACAAACTGCTTGATTCCGTGAATACGCGCGAGCTCCAGCAGGTTGAGTGTGCCGAGAATATTTGTTTCGGCGTAAAGCTGTGGCTGGGAAAGGGATGGCCTAACGCCTGCTCGCGCGGCAAGATGGACGATACAGTCGAAGTCTTGTTGGGTAAAAACCTTTTCTAAGGCAGCCGCGTCTCGAATGTCGGCTTCGACCAGTCGAAATAATGGGTTAGCTAGATGCGAGCGAATGTTCAGTCGCTTGATTTCCGGCTCGTAGAAATCGTTGAAGTCGTCGATCACGGTGACCTGACAGTCGCTCGTAAAGAGCAGTTGGTCGACCAGATGTGAACCGATAAAGCCTGCACCGCCGGTGATGAGAATGGTTTTCATAAGAAGGATGTTAGTTTGCTCGTTGGACAAACTGACCACTGCGCCCTCTACTTTGTAGCATAAATCCACAGATGCCAGCCCCAGCGATCTGCCATTTTCGTTTCAGCCGGCGTGCATGCTCGCGCAGGGCGTTCTGCTCTTCACCGGTTAGCAGGTGAACAAACTTGATCCCGGCATTCGATCTCAGCAGATGCACTCCCGCCCGTCTCAAGATAGAGATATTGATTCGATAGTTGTAAGAATCTCGATGGTAGAGCATTACAACGGCGCGGCCACCAGGGCGCAACACGCGATGTATTTCCCGGATTGCTTTCGCGGTGTCGGGCGTGTGATGGAGCACGCCATGAGAGTAAACAACATCAAAACTCTGATCCGCGAAATCGAGATTCTCAGCGTCTGCCGTGCGAAAAGTTCCCTGCAAATCGAACAACTCAAATCGCTGGCGAGCAAGTTCCACTGCTGCCTCGGTTAGGTCGATGCCGGTGTAATCGGCGCCCGCGCCTGCAAATCGAGCCCCGTCGGTTCCCAACCCGCAGCCAATCTCGAGCACTCGCAGGCCTTTTGTACCGGGAAAATCGGCGGCAGTGGGTATGTGCCACTCGTTTTGATAGCGGTACTCCTCCACCAATTCATAAAAACGACGCGTTCCGGGCCGTGCATCCGCGAACTTTGTGCCGCAGGGATGCTCCTGCCAGAAAGCACGTACTCGCTCTTTGAGTTGGACATTTGCGTCAGACATGAAGAGAAGGAAGGATAGCAGCAGCGTCGCTGAGGGCGAAAGAGGAGTAACCCGATTGGACGAGGTCCGTTTGCCCCTGCAATCCGCGGTACAACTTTGCGGAAAGGCACTGCTTTCCGGGGATGTTGAAAACGTGAGCGGCAACGTCAGCGTTTGTATTTTCCCATCAGCTCACCTTGCGCGATGACATGACCGTCGATAGTTTTCAATAATTCATCTTTCGTTGCGCCTGGACCGAGTGACGACTCGATGTCGAGCGCATAGAGTCTGAAGAATGCGTTGTATTCGGGGGCAGATCATAAACAACCCAATGAACCCAGGTCTTCGCGGGCGCGTCAGGATCGTCAACCACAAGCACGATCGTTTTTGTGCCTGTGGGTAAACCAGACCACTGAAGAGGTGGCGAGATGTTTGCGCCGTCGCAGGTGTACTGTGGAGGAATCATTTCACCAGCTGGAAATGCAGAGCTGCTAATTGTAATGGTCATGTTGTCCTTAGCGGTTTGTGCGGTTTTGTTCTGTGTACTGCCGGCTTCAGAATGGATCTGGCCAGTGGCAGCGCGATTGCGGTTTGCCTTATTGCATGAACATAGAACAAGCAAGGCAAATGTTGACAGAAAGACTATTCGCAGAATGTTCACGGCATTCCTTTTGAAAAGTAGCGTCAACGTGCGAACAACTCGAATTTGGAGCTAAGACACTACCTACTTCCCGCCCGCTGAGAGAATCCGCTCTATTATCTTTGGATCGTCAGGCAGCAACCCAGACTTCGGTAAACGGGGAGTCAGTGTTATCCAGTTGCGATCCATCGCAAATACTTTTCGGAACAGCGGCAATGATTCGTCAACACGGTCCATGTTCACGAGCGCAACTGCATGCCAGTAGATCATCTCAGCACTGGTAGGCACCAATTTCTCAGCCGCTCCATATTCGCGGAGAGCGCCTTCGTTGTCTTTTTTCTCAACCGCCAGATCTCCGGCGTTCATATGATTGTAGGCACGCTGAAGCCTTACGAGTCGACGATCAGGTTTGCCTGCGCGGAAAAGTTTGTGCCCACGATGTGTCCCGCAGCTTGAATGTCGTTCTTACCGGTCCACGCGTCCACGCGTCCCTGCGCGTCGATCATGGCAACCTGGCGCACCTCACGCCCTTCGTCTTTCGCAAGCAGTTGCTTCAGAGCCTCGGGTGCGCTCGTTCCGCTTCGCATTAAGTCGAGACCGTTTTTGCCATAACTTGGATCGACAAAAGATTGCGTGGCGACTGCGCCGACACCTGCCTCTGCCCAGGGCACGATCGGACCAACAGAGAACCAGTGTGATTGCACGGCGACACCCAACTCACCGGTCGTTGGATCGCGCGCGACGATCGAAAAAGTGTGGACGGGACGAAAGGGCTTCGACTCGTTGGTCCGCGCTTGTTGCTGTTGCGCTGATGACATACTGGTCAACAGAAAGACAGAAAGAAGTAGCGACGTGAGACGCATGGAAATTCGGATACCTCCGTCTTCAGGAACAATTTCAATTCAAACAGATGTTTGGTAGGGATTCTACTGCCGAAAAGCTATGAGGGAAACGGATAATATGACGTGTTGCGAAAAATCCAGAAGAAAACAATCAGCGCCGCAAAGAACCATAAGTAGCGAGGATTCAATCGGCTGGTTATCGGCGATCCACCAATAATTGCCGATTGGGTAAACCGCGCGAGCACCCAGAGCAGAAACGGAAGAGCGATCACGAAGAGCGGGTTGAATTTGAAGGCGGCGATTAAGTTCCCATGCAACAGTTGGTGCAAACACCGCGTCGTGCCACAGCCAGGGCAGTTGAGACCGGTCAGTGCGCGAAAGGGACAAAACGGAAAGAAGCCCGACTTACCAGGTTCGAAGACAAACAGATAAATGCTGGCAGCAAGGATTGTCAGCCAGGCAAGGATGGCTACGAAGCGTGGATCAGTTAGCGAATCAAAAACGGAGGACGGAAAATGCTCGCTAGAACTCCTTGACATACAAACCTGCTGTAATCATTCATTCGCGATTGCATGAGCCAACGGTTTTCCGGACGTTGCGGACGAACCCCCAGGGATAATTCCGAGTTAACGTCTCTCAGAACCAGCCCTTCTTGGTTTGAATGTAAGTCCTGACAAACTCTTCATCCGGCTTCGTGAGATAAATGATGCCTTCAACAATTCCAATTATGTGGGGAACGACTGCCAGTATGCCGCAACTCAGGACAGTGATGAGCAGCATGATTACGCCTTCACTCGTGTATCCCAGAATAAATTTATGGACTCCCAGGCTTCCCAAAAGGATTCCGCAAATGCCGGCGGCCATCTTTTTGTCCGCGCCCAGCGCCTTCCAATCAGTCAACTCCTGCTGGTTAACTGACTGCATGGGTTGGTAGCCGCCCACTTGTGCTAGCGGCACCTGACAGTTGGTACAGAATTGAGCAAGATCGTCGTTTGACGCGCCGCACTTTGTGCAATATCTCATTGTGACTATTCCCGCAGTTTGACCTGGTGAACGTTGAAAAACGAAGGTCTCGATGGTTCCTATCTTCTCCCGATCATGGAAAGAATTGCGGTAAAAACGCCGAAAATGAATGCGATAAGAACCCAGGCGATAGCCAGGATAATGGAAATCCAGCCCCAGGTCTTCGCCTGCTTGGCTGCGTTGGCAGCACCCCCGGTATCACCGGCGAGCGATTTCTTATCCACCTGTAGTGCGAAGTACAGAGAAATCAAACCGTGTGGAAGGCAACAGGCCAAAACGGAGACGACTGAAGCGACGATGGCCAGGACGAGGTTATTCGGAATCTTAGCCGGCGTTCCCGTGGATGGGGGACTCCACTGTTGAGACATTCGCGTTCTCCCAAAACTCAGTATGTGTCTGACTGGACAACGATGGTGAAAGGACTCCAGGGTTGTAGCCTGGCTCCGCCAAGTCCGCACTACATTTGTGGCGGCGGCGGCAGGACGTCTCCCTTGCGTTTCTCAAAGATTGGAACGGCAATAAGACCGCCCAGCACCGACAGGATGACCAGCGCTATCGCGCCGACAATACCACCGAAAATGATCAGCAGCGCGCCTGAAAATGGCACGTTGACTCCAGCTTTCGCCAGCTGCTCGGCAATTTGGGCCCCGCCCGCCATCAAGTAGGCGAGGGGAATCCCAATAACGAGGTATATCAGTGCGCCGAAGATTCCCGCCAAACCGCCCATCATAGCTCCATCGCCCGGGCGCACAGGGGTTGCTGAGTTCTGGATATACAGGTATGTAGCCAGAGCACCGCCTCCGATCCCCCAGATGCAACAGCAGTAGTTAACAAAAGGGATTGCCGACAGGAGCCCTACGATTAACCCTCCCAGAAGTGCCGGCTTGATTTTGTTGTTCATTGGATTCGCACTCTTTCGCCGCAGAATAGTGACTTGTCAAAAACTAAATTCTTTTGGAAGCAGGATTGGCCTGAAAAGCGCCTTGCATAACTAACAAAGAGGGGCGGGAATGTCAATAAAATTGCGGTAGTACCGGGAGTTTGAATTTCGTGAATCAGTGTAGTACTTCGACGCGATCACCGGGGCCGGAGGTGGGTCAGTTTAAAGCGGCTCAGCCTCACACCTTGTGGAACCGCGGTCGGTAGTGGCCGGTTGCTCCACGCCGCTGAGCGGCCGAAAGAAGGTAGCCAGGGGCGCCGCCCCTGGGAATAGGGTTAACAAAGACCGAGCCCTCAGAAGGGCGACAGAAAAAGGCATCGCCGCGGAATTGAGAGAGGAGTCTAAGCCTTTTCGTTGGGGATTGGTGGTGTTCTAGACTTTGTTCATTTACCCGTCTTCCAACTTGGTTCCATTAGCTCTGGTTGCTTTGGGCTCGAATGCGAATCGGATTGTAAGTCCAGCGATTTCAAACGGGTTAGTAACCATATGATGATTCAGAACCCTATAGCCCCCTTCAGGGCTGCGGAGATTTATCGTGCTGGATCCAGGGGCGGCGCGCAGCGCGCTCGCCCCTGGCTACCTTCTTTAGCGCCTTCGGCGCACGATGATAGATCGTAATAGAGGACACCATCGATTTGGCGGGCCCTCCTCAACAAACCCAGACGCCTCTGTTATAGTGTCGGTTTCTTTAGGGCAGCGCGGCGGCTTCCTATTGGAGCCGGCTCGCCTGATTGGTTCGGGTTCAAGCATATGTACGAATTTGCAGTCGCTCCCGCTGTTACAAATATCCGTCGACGCGGCGTTGAGATTTCCGAGGTGTTTCCAAAAAGTCTGGGCGCGGAAATGGAGCTGGAGCCGGGAGATCGGATCATAAAGGTCAACGGCAGGGCCGTTCGCGACTACCTCGACTTCCGCTTTCATACCGCCGGCGAAACTGAACTGGTCCTTGAAGTTCGCAAGAGGAGCGGCGAGGATTGGGAACTCGAACTTGAACGCGCCGAAAACGAAGAATTCGGGTTCAGCTTTGAACAGATTGTGCCGCGCCAGTGTGCGAACGAATGTCTGTTCTGTTTTTGTAAAGGCAATCCCACCGATGCGCGTCCTTCACTTTTCGTTCGCGACGAAGACATTCGACTTTCATTTCTCTACGGCAATTACACTACGCTTACCTCAATTACTGAAGACGAACTCCAGCGTATTATTGAGCAGCGACTCTCTCCGCAATACGTTTCGGTGCACGCGACCGATCTTGATGTGCGGGCGTACCTTTTGGGAGTCGATAAGAAGCGCGCCGACATAAGAGTGAACCTGCAACGCCTGCTTGATGCCGGCATCGATATTCATGCTCAGGTCGTACTCTGTCCCGGGATCAACGATGGCGACGTACTGTTGAAAACCATTGACGATCTGGCGGCGGAGTATCCGCGCATAACGAGCGTGGCGATCGTTCCTCTCGGCCTTACGCGTTACAACACCGACGTCCGGCTCACGGCCGTGACTCCTGAGTTTTGTCGCGACGTCATCAAACAACTGACTGCGGTTCAGAAGCAACTCCGGATTCGACTGGGGACAAACTTCGCTTTTCTTGGGGATGAGATCTATCTTAGAGCAGAATTGCCGTTGCCTAATCGGGCGCACTATGGTGAGTACCCCCAGATCGAAGACGGCGTCGGTATGGTGCGTTCTTTTCACGATGAGTTTTCCAGGATGCTGAAGCGAATTGAGCGCAAGGGAGCGGTACATCTGAACAATGTCCCCGGCACAATCTTCACCGGCACGCTTTTCGCGCCAATGCTGCAAAAGCTGATCGATAAACTGAATGTGCGGTTCCAGACCAGGCTCTCCGTCGCCGGCGTTCCTAATGGCTATTTCGGGGGCGACGTTTCCGTGGCTGGACTATTGACCGGAAGTGACGTTGTCGCTGCCCGTGAGAAGATCAGCGGAGAGTTTGTTCTTATTCCCAGGCAGATGCTGAAGAGCGATGAGGCGATAATGCTGGATGGCATGAGAATCGAGGAAGTTGAAAACAAGATTGGCGTCCCGCTTCATGCGGTTGACTTGACCGACTTCGCGAGTTTTCTCTTGAGCCACAATACGAACTAGACGCCTTCATGACCGTGCTGGACCGCGACCCTATTTCCTCAGCCCAAGTCTCGAAAAAGATTCTGGACGTAGGTTGTGGGCAAAACAAATTTCCTGGCGCCATCGGTATCGATGCAAATCCGCGAACCCAGGCCGACATCGTTCATGATTTGGGCATCTTTCCGTATCCCTTCAATGACAACGAATTCGATGAAATCATCTGTCGTCATGTTATTGAACATGTACCTGATGTGCTGGGATTCGTAAACGAGTTGCACCGCATAACCAAGCCGGGGGGACGACTCAAGATAATCACTCCCCATTATTCAAATCCGGATTGGCCCACCGACCCCACACATCGAAATCACTTCAACAGCTATTCGTTCACTTGCTTCATGCCCGAGCGAACTCCTTTTCCGTTTTACACCACAGCGGAATTGCGAACGCTTAGTATCCACGTGAGCCTGGCAAACCTCTGGCGAGCGGTCGGACTGGAACTGCTGGTAAATCTCGATCAACACTGGCCGGCTTTTCGCTTCACACGGAAATTTTGGGAGTTCTACTTGTCCAACATCTTTCGGGGCAAGGAACTGCATTTCGAATTTGAAGTTGTGAAGAAATCCTCAAGCAGTTAGCGCTCCGCTGATTCGGGCGTAGTGTCTCTGGCGAGTTGGAGCAACCCTCAATCCCTATCCGAAAATTTAGGTTGTAATCCAAAAAACTGAATTTAAGAGACCTCTCCAAGCGCTTCCTGCGCAAAAACCCCAACGAAAAGAATGGTTTCCGCGGTGTGGGCCGCTGGCTCAGGTCTTGCTTAAAGTGGGGTTCCCTAACTGCGGATCACGAGTTCTTCGTGCGGCCCAGGGTTCCAACTAGCGTTCGCCCGAGCAGTCCTTAATTCTTAACTACCGTAACTCTAAACTAAGTCGGAGGATCTGATGATATGAAGAGCTTAACCCGCCTATTTAGTGTCTTGACACTAACGCTTCTCTTGGGAGTCGCAGGCTTAGCTCAGGTCAGCTCGACAGGGTCGTTGTCGGGAACTGTGGCTGACCCGAGCGGAGCGGTCGTAGCCAATGCGACTGTGACTCTTAAGAACATAGCTACCAATCAGGAATTCACAACTCAGACCAGTGACAATGGAACCTTTCAGATTCCATCTCTCGCCACTGGTTTGTATTCAGCAACCATTGCCGCTACGGGATTTAAGAAAGCGGAGGTTAGTGGTATTAAGATTGACATCGGCAAGCCATCCGATATCAAAGTCGAATTAGAAGTCGGGCCTCCCACAGAAACGGTTCTGGTATCCGGAGCAGGCGGCGAGCTACTGCAGACGCAAAGCGCTACCGTGCAAACCACCATCACGGGCCGCCAAATAACAGAAATGCCCTACGCTTCCCGCAATGCATTGGACCTGCTGCTTTTTCTCCCCGGAACAAGCACCGCTGGTCGTCCGCGGCAATCGACTGTGAACGGGCTGCCCAAGAGCCTGCTGAATATCAGCCTTGACGGTCTGAACATTCAGGACAATGTTCTGAAAGGTTCTGACGGGTTCTTTACTTTAATACAGCCTAAGACGGATGCGGTCCAGGAAGTCAGTGTTTCTACTGCAACGCCTGGCGCGGAGAGTAACTCTGAAGGTGCTGTCCAAATAAAGTTTACTACCCGCAGTGGGTCAAACGAGTTTCATGGCAGTCTTTATGAGACACATCGCGACAAATCGCTGAATGGAAATTTCTTCTGGAACAATGAGCTACTCGCGCCCAAGCCCCACTACGGCCAGCCTGCGTCACCAAGTGACAGAGCGCCCAGGACTAACGCGCTGCTCAACCAGCCAGGCGGAAGGATCGGTGGCCCGATCTGGATACCAAAAGTGTTCAACGGAAAAGATAAGGCCTTCTTCTTCGTGAACTACGAAGAGTATCGATTGCCTGAGGCTCAGTTGAGAACGCGTACGGTTCTTAGCCCCGCGGCGATATCAGGAATCTTCACTTCCGGAACAACCGCAACCAATCTTTACACTCTCGCCGCCGCTTCGGATTGCGATCCAACTACACCAGGCTTGCAACCATGTACTTCAACGCCCGATCCAACAATCGCCGCGTTGATGGCGCAAATAAGAGGAGCACAGGGAGGTTTCACAACCACTTCCGACCCGAACATTCAACAGCTCAGTTTTACCAACCAGGGCGGACAAAAACGGCAGTTTCCAACGGTGAGGCTCGACTTTGAACTCAACAAGAAGAACCACATCGAAGCGATCTACAACTACCAGATCTTTCGATCGAAGGTGGACTTTCTGAACAACGCCGATCCTTTCGCACCCGGGTTTCCAAACTTTGGAAGCCAGGATTCAAATCGCTACTCGTTTGTTATTGCCTGGCGCAGCCAACTCGGCACCAATCTCGTCAATGAAGCAAGATTTGGCGTGCAGAATGGCATCGTACTTTTCTTCCCGCAGAACAACTCGAGTCAATTCGTAAATCAGGGTGGCTTTGCCCAGGGCATCAACACAGCCGCAAGTGTCCCAAATTCACCGGTCATCAGCAATGTGACCACTGTCAATTCCCCGCAGCGTCGCAATACACCTACAGATCAGTATAGTGACAACCTCAGTTACGTCCGGGGTAAGCACACCTTTAACTTTGGCGGCGACTTGACCACGGTCAGAACGTTTTTGCAGAGCTCTTCAAACGGCGCAGTGCCCACGATCGCCTATGGTCAGGACACCAGCGACGTTATCGACACGGTGATGTTTAATGCCACGAACTTTCCGAACGCGACCGCGCGTGCTCAGGCAGATCAGCTCTATCGTGTGCTGACCGGACGTCTTACTTCCATTTCGCACTTCGCCACGCTTAACGAGCAGGGTAGCGCCTACGCTCTCGACGATTTTAGAATTGAGCGGTACCGGCAACGGGAAATCGGTTTCTACGCACAGGATTCGTGGCGCTTCAAATCCAATCTGACGCTTAACTTTGGCCTTCGCCTGGAAACGGTATACGCTCCGATCTCCCAAAATATGGGGCTGACTCAAAATACCTTTGCCGGTTTGTTTGGCACGTCGGGTAGTGATCTCTCAGCTTTGTTCAAGCCCGGAGCGACTGGTGGATCCCCAACGCAATTCACCGCGCTACCTCCAGGCCAGCATCTCTACAACACCGCACACAATCTTGCTCCAACTTTCGGCTTTGCCTATCAGCCGAACTTTAAGCACGGGTTTATGCGGACCTTAACGGGCCAACCAGGCCAGACGGTGATTCGCGGCGGCTGGTCGATGGCTTTTGCTCGTGAAGGTTTGAACCTGACTTCGAGTATCGTGGGAGCTAACTTCGGCGGTACACGAGATTTATCTCAGTTCGCTGGCTCCATCATTTCGTTTAGCGGCAGTATTCAACGCGAACTTTCGAAAGACACGGTGCTTGAGGTTGGCTACATCGGTAATCGCGGTCACCAACTACTTCGCCAGTTCAACTTGAACGAGGTGAACACAGTAGAGAATGGATTCGCCAATGAGTTCAAGTTGGCCCAGGGTAATCTGGCTGCCAACGTCAGCCACGGGTGTGGAGCGACATTCCGCTACTTTGGCGCGGACCCGACATGCACGGGAACGTCCCCACTGCCGCAATTCCTCGCATTTTTCAGCGGTCTACCCGCATCCAGTGCAGGCACAGCGGCGAACTACACATCTTCGCGGTTTGCCAGCACTACCTTTACCAGCAGGCTGACACCGTCGAATCTCCAGGTAATTGGCATAGCTGGCATTCTCAACCAGCGTGTTCAGGTGTCCGCCAACGGCAACGCGTACATGGCTAACGCGGCGACAGCCGGCTTGCCATCCAACTTCTTCGCCGTCAATCCGGTGATGTTCAATAACTTCGGTGCTGGCAACGGAAGTTTTCTCGTCAACAACGATGGGAAAACCTGGTACGACGCTTTGACCGTCGAACTGCGCCGGCGTCTTTCGAAAGGTATATTGGCAAGCTTCAACTACACCTTCGCGAGAGCCTTAGGTAACGAATATGTGAGCAGTTCGATAGCCTTCTTGCAGCCAGCCACGATTCGGAATACCTGGCTCAACAAGAATTTCTCACCATTCGATATCAGACAATCACTCAAGGGAAGCTATATCGTCGAACTTCCCTTCGGCCGAGGGAAGCACTTCTTCGGCAACTCAAGCGGGGTCGTCAATACCCTTTTAGGCGACTGGACGATCAATGGGACTTTGCGCATTTCGAGTGGTGTCCCGATGAACATGGGGAACGTTCAAGTTGTGGGTATGACTCGCAAGGATCTGGAGAATGCGATCCACATTCGTAAGACGCCAGACCATAAGGTATTTTGGCTTCCGGATAACATCGTCCAAAACACTAGGGCCGCATTCGCCACTTGCGTACCCAACACCTCAGGCTGCAGCGCCAACGGCTATCCTACAGTCGCCAGCGGCGGCTTGGGTGACCCGTCAGGTCAGTACATCGCACCTGCGGGTGACAATTGCGTGCAGAGCTTTACTGGCCAGTGCGGATTCACCACGTTGATTGTCCATGGCCCGAACTTCACACGCGCTGACATCGGTATCCAGAAGAAGTTCAAGTTCTCGGAAACGAAGAACATCGAGTTTCGCTTCGAGTTCCTGAATGCCTTCAACAACATCGACTTCCGGCTAGGGACCTATACCGTCGATGCCGCGAGCATTGGGGGTCAAGTGCCGACCTTTACGTCGTCGTCGTTTGGTCAGTTGTTGGGTTCGGACACAGCTTACCGCGACGTTTCAACGACCAACGATCCGGGTGGAAGAGTAGGACAGATAGTCCTCCGCTTTAACTTCTAACCAGTTGTTCCATTTGGCTAAAGGGAGAAGAGCGCTCGCAAGGCTCTTCTCCCTTTGCTGTTTCTTGGCGGCTCCTGGCCGTAAGGTTCAAATCAAGACACTAAGCTGTTGTTCCCAGGGTTGTGAACGCCCGGCATGTCTTGCTAAAGTCTGGCTCGATGCAGCATTGATGCGTCTGAAAGAGGTTTACTTTACCAACGTTTGGATTAGTGAAGTGCCAGACAATCTGCCCCACAAAATGGAGTTGAAACAATGAAACGACTCTTGATCACAATTACCGTTTTAGTTCTTATCGCAGTTGCCGCTCCGGCACAAAAATCTGATAAGCCCTGGCAGGAATGGTCCAAGAAAGAGGCCCAGAAGATCCTTGATGACTCTCCCTGGGGCCGCACGCAAACCGAGACTGACATTTCTGAGATGTTCTACACTCCTACTACTCAATCTGGTCGCGGAAGTAGTAGTAGCCGGCAAACCCAGGGCGCCACCAATCAGCCTGTTAATGTCAATTTCCGCATCCGCTTCTTTACCGCCCAGCCGATTCGTCAAGCCTTCGTCAGGCTGATGAGGCTGAACCAACCCAATCTGGATAAGCAAACACTCGAGCGTCTCGACGCTTTTACTAAAGTGCGCTCGGAACAGTGGATCATTGTGGCGGTTGGCTATGACGCCACCGATCAGCGCTACTCAGGACCAGTATTGCAGGCCTTTGGCAGCGCCACGACAGACGTCTTGAAGAACAACACTTATCTCGAGCGGAAAGATGGAACCAAGAACTTCCTCGATGAATATGTACCACCAGGAAGGGATGGTTTCGGGGCTCGTTTTATTTTCCCGCGCAAAGTTGATGGCCAACCATTTTTGACTGTTGACAGTGGCGAGGTACGTTTCTATTCGGAATACACGACCGGCTTGAGTAAGCTCAAACTAAATATGCGTTTCAAGGTTGCAGACATGATGGCCAACGGACAACTCGAGTACTAAGTCATCACCGGTCGTTTGTGTAGTTACGTTCATTCCGAGATCGAGATCGCGAATGCTGGCTGGAAACCAATTGGCTCCCGCTCCCCACGGCACCGGCGATCTTATCGATCGCGCAGTCCGCCTTCATCGCGCCACTTGGTTATGTTCAATCGGGAGAGTTGCCAGAGCGAAGTCCCCCTGATTGCGAAAATTGTAAAATAATCCAAATTTATCGATTTTCCAAAAACGCACCGACTCACGAATGCGCTAAAAGGCCAGCAAAAACTGGACTTGGTTTCGCCCTCCTCGCGGCACACTTCTTGCCAAACCCAAACCTTTAGCTATTCGGCGCAGTCTGAAAAGTTCAGCCCAGCCCTCAAACGAATAGTTGAAAACCCCTGAAGTCTCCGACCTTGCACATTTCGCTGTGAGCTGAGGTCGGGACGGACCTAGACCACAATAGAAGGAGCCCACCATGAGAAGTTTTAAGCTTCCTGCAGGATTTCTTGCCAGGAAAGATGAGACCGGTAATCTGCCGCGTTTCGCTCTCAAGATTTTGCTTCCTTTTGCGCTGAGCATGCTCTGCTTCATATGCTCAAATCTATTTGCTCAAACCACAAACACCCGGGTGACGGGCACAGTCAAGGACACAGCCGAGGCGGTTGTGCCCGGTGCCAGGGTTACGCTGGTCGACACCGGATCTAAAGAACAAAAAACGGTCACGACTAACGAGGAAGGTAGCTTTACCTTCACCAATGTGCGTCCCGGGACCTATATGATTTCAACCGAAGCTACCGGCTTCAAGACAACAGAGGTGCGAGACGTGCTAGTTCACGTGGATACGCCTGCGGTTTTGAGTCTTGTCCTTGAGGCGGGCGGAGTCGCAGAAACGGTTTCCGTAACGGCGTCTGATTCTCAGAGTCTTATCCGGTCGGAGGACGCCAAGCTTTCTACGGTTATTGACGTTAGGCAGGTGCAGGATCTCCCGCTCAACGGAAGAAACCCGATAAACCTGGCTGGGGGCGCCGCTGGCGTAAATACCAACACGAACGTGCGTCAGTCCGTCATCAACGGCCTGCGCGGATCTTTCTCCAACATCACCTGGGATGGCATCTCG
>WNFY01000321.1_pt1 | contig 41026 bp, 48 predicted proteins | sample 5400091 | NCBI WGS metagenome assembly WNFY01 (sample SAMN13153364, study PRJNA577476) | soil metagenome | isolation source: 60 cm soil or saprolite under grassland replicate 1 | place: USA:California | collected 2016-06-15 | reverse complement strand
GTGCTTCGCTTACCCAACATGCTCTTGTTCCCATTAGTTTTCACCGCTAGGTTAGTTGGTAGCTCAAGAACTCCTCCCTGGTTCTTCCTGTCTGTGGCAGGAATATCTCACAGCGCCTCACGGCGCACACCGGACGGGATACTTTCGCATCATCCGGCTCTCCGGTGAAGCGTCATTCGCGGCGTGGCATGGTTTTCGGGGGCCGTCCTTGATGAATGTCCTTGTGGCAGGAGCGACAGACGACCAGGGTTTTTCGGTGGCGTGCTGCCATCGTTTTGACCCAAGCCGGTTTCGCTGTTCGACCATACTGTTTGAGGTCTTTCAACGCTCGGATATGGTGAACTTCGATGGCTGTATGTGAGCCGCAAAGCTCACAGGTATCTGCCAGAAGCCGCTGGACAATCTCGGTACGAGCATCCCAATACGGATAGGGTGTGTCATTGAGGGGACGTTCCATTCGTCGTCGTAGAGGAATAGCTCCCCATTGGGCGACGAATGGTTTCTTGTCCTCTCCTCGATAGATCACCGTTTGCAGACCTTTGTAGGGTTTGCCATCGGTCAGGAGTGTCGCATGGTACTTTGCATAGACTTGGCGCACGGACAGCTTGAGTTTGGCTGCCAGTGTCTTGGTCAGTGAGGTTTCCATGATCCACTTGAGCTTGTTCAATTGATACACGTTGTGGGCCATACGGTAGTACTCAACAATGCCGCGATACACTCCCTGGTAGTAGGAGATGATGGTAAATACCGAGTCATTTTCCATCTCTGGGCGGTGGATGGGTTTGTTGCCTCGCATGTATCGTTGGCTCTGCTCCTGAATGACCCGTTTGGGAAGGGAGAGGTCCACTTTTCCATTGAGCACTCGGCGTTTGTAGTACGTGCGCTCGCGTGCATCGTTGCGCTGGAAGGTGGAAATTTCATAGCCGAGGACCCTTGCCTTCTCCGTGCGCGCATGGGTAATGAGCGTTTTGGTTTGGGAGAGTTCCAGGTGAAGTTGTTCGTTGAGGAACATCCCCATTTGGCGTTTAATCTCTTCCGCTTCGGCTTGGGTGCCGATGAACCCTAAAAGCCAATCATCCGCATATCGGCAATACCTGAGTCTTCGGTAATTCGGGTCGTGAGGGTCAATGGAGGGAAGTGCTCGCCGTTGCTGTTCCAGGTGTTTCACCTCTTCCATTTTGCCTTGTTTCCGTTTCCGTTGAATGGCCGTGTCGATGCGTGAGTAAGCGGGATTGGCTCGACGGCGGTCTCCTTTGGTGTAGGCCGGAATGAGGGTGTGTTCGACAAAGGCGTCGAGTTTGCTCAGATAGATATTCGACAAGATTGGCCCGATAATTGAGCCTTGCGGCGCACCGCTCAAGGTGCGGTTCCATTGCCAATTTTCGAAATATCCTGCTTTGAGTAACTCGCGGATGAGTCGAAGAAAGCGTCCATCGTGGATATGCTCTGCCAGCGTAGCGAGCAGGATGTCATGCGACAAACTATCGAAGCAGGCAGATATGTCTCCCTCGATGATCCATGTGACTCCAGCCCAGCTCTCGTAGATGTCTTTGAGGGCAGTATGGCATCCTCGCTGCGGACGAAAGCCATGGGAATGATCGGAAAAGCTCGGCTCGAAGTAGGCGTCCAATATGAGGCGAATAACCTCTTGCAGGAGCTTGTCCGACCAGGTGGGCAACCCCAAGGCGCGTTTCTTGGTACTGTTCCCCTTCGGAATGGAGACGCGCCGGACAGGTTTCCAGTGATAGCGTTCCTGGCGAAGGGCATCGATGATGGCATCAATTTTCGCCAGCGACATACTGTCAACGGTCTCGTCGGTCGTTCCCTGGGTCATGGCTCCGGCGTTGCGGTAGATTTTGCCATACGCGATCAGGTACAATTCCCGATTGTAGAGTTGTCGATAGACACGCTCTAGTGGTAATCCCTTTGTGCCGCGTTCTCGAACGAGTCCCAAGTAAACCCTGGCGTCTTGCATTGCGCATACCTCGTTTCAATGGGTACTCAGCTTCACCTGTCTTCCTTCCCTCTGTGGTTGGCTTTCCCAACCTCCTGGGTGGGGCGTGACTCCCACAAGTACTGTGAAGACTCCGTAGCCCTATGCCTCTCGACACGTAGGCCATCCTATGTTCCGTTCGTGCGATACGTTCAGTCGGGTTAGGTGTCCCGTTCGATACCTTGATTGAGTTCACTACTCAACGCTTTAGGATGGGAGATTACTCATGCCAACCATCACATCATGAGTACATCCTGGAACCGCATCAGGCGTTCTGCGGTTGGTCGCCGATTGGACCGCTGGTATCTGGGATTGAAGCAGTCTAGCTTTCACCATACCGACAGGTCTTGCGGGGCGTCGGACTACAACGCCTTCGTCCTTACCCGCTTTCGGGACATGCTATGGTTCCCCTTACCTTTCGGCTCAAGGTGAGTCCCGTGACCTCCAACATGGTTCTCCAATGTTGGCCCGTTGCGGGAATATCGCGCTACGTGACATAGCGCACGTGGGTATCGGCCCAATCAATACCGGCAAACCACATCGGTGCCCTCTCTTTCAAACAAGAAGTCCCTGGGAAAATCGGGTCCTTATATTCAGGTGCTCGCAGCACGACCCTCTAATCGTCGATGGTCCCAGGAAAGCTGCCAGGGAAGCACGATCTTCCCTTAGCGGTCGAGCCGTGTGGAGGTCAGAGTCTTTCCCCGGCAGTTCTTAACTGGGCAAGGCGTATCCTTGCAGGCTCGCTGTCGTATGAGCCTAGTACCACTTTAACATATAAGGGGGTAACGGAAAAGGGCTGAGGAATTACCTCGCCGGTGCCCTACTTCATTCGGAGGGGGGAGGTTGGAAAAGGACTGGATGCTAGTTGGTGACACATCTAGTATATCACAGTACCTCGCCAGCCTCCTACCCTACACAGGCCAGGCCGGTTGCTTTGCAACACGGCATCCGTGATACGGCTATCGTTGGTCCAACGGGAGGACGTTCCAGTCTGTATCCTCTCTCGGACATCAGCCTCCGTCGATAGCCTCCGGGAATGCGGCAGGAACGCCGGGAAGGCTGGATTGACTCAGGGCGGCGAGAACACGGTGTCCAGCTTTTCCAGAAAAGCCAGGCTACTGTTGATACCACAGTTACCCTTTCGAGAAGAAACTCTTCGAAAGCCTTGTAGCATACGCCGTAACCCTGCTGCCTACCCGGCTCTAATCGAAGTACGCTTGCTCCAGGGAACTATGCCGTTTAGCGAAAAAACACGAGCAGACCATTCTCAATTTCTTTATGTCTTATGCCCTATCCAAGTCAGATGGACAATTGAAATGAAGTTGTCCTCTCTCAAGCTCTTTCAGGAGCTAGTTTATCAAACGGATAACCTACGTAGTCAATCCAATCACACATTAGTACAGAGTCGCCCCATGCACTTTCTTGAGGTCTTTCTCACTGAGGTCCACCCGTCGAAATACGGCACCGTGGACGTGTCCGCCACCGAAGATGGTGCCTTTGAGCACTGCCTCCCAGAACGTAGCTCGCATCAGATTGGCTCCGTTCAAACACGCACCAGTGAGATCGGCTCCGGTGAGATCAGCATGGCTCAGATTGGCGTGGCTCAGATTGGCGTGGCTGAGGTTTGCCATACTGAGGTCAGCGTGCCTGAGGTTGGTTTCGCGCAGGTCTGCTCCACTGAGATTGGCTCTGCTCAGATTGGCCTTATAGAGGAGGGCACTGCGTCCATCTGCTCCCGACAGGTTCGCGCCACACAAGTTCGCCGCAATGAGGAAGGAGTTTTGGAGATGGGCCCCGCTCAGATTGGCCTCGGTGAAATGAGCCCCGTTCAGATTGGCCTTGTGGAGGTCGATATCTGCGAGGTTGGCTTCACTGAAATCAGGGATGGTCGTGCGATGTACGCTTCTCCATCGGTTCCAGGACTCGATACCCTGCTTGAGCAGTTCGAGGTGTTGTTGGTTTGCCATCTGGATCACCTCCTCGTGGATCCGTGAGGCAGAGGTTGCTCTCTGTTAGACATGAGTTCACCCTGTGAAAGGGACTCACGCATTTCTTCCAGGATGGGCTCCATTGTCCCTAAGGCAATCATAGCCCCTCAACCTCACGAAGCCGTCACAGACAATGCAGGAACATCACGATCATCTAACAATTCCGCAACGCCCTCTTGGCATATGGCAACGATTCGAGCAAAATCGAGCTATTTGACAGAACGCGATTGGTCTCGATCTTCCAGCGGGGATACTCAGGAGTTTGTGGTGCAACGGAACAGAAAAGTGGGTGAAGACCAACACATAGCTGCACCTCGATCAAGAGAGGTAAAAAAAGAGTCTTTGTGTCCCGTGACAATATGTCGTGTCCCATTTGAGGCAGTATGTCAGAGCTCAATCAGGTGCTGTTCAGTCAATACCCCATGCCTGTTGGACTCTCACCTGGCCCGCCGCTATCCTTGTATACCCATGAATGAAGACGTTGAGATGCTCGGTGTGCCAATCATTCGTCAGGCGTGCAGACGCTTTCGCATCAGCAAACTTGTTAAAGGTGCTGATGAAGATGACGTTTTTGTCTCCGGCTTCCAGGAGCGTGAAGGCTCGAAATCCTGGCACATGGTTCAGGAGAGGGACAAGGCGTTCTTGCACACGCTGGATAAATTCCTCTCTCGTCCCTGGAATGAGGTCGTATGAGCGTATCACTATGTACATCGTTCTCCCCTTTCTGCTTTCATCTCTTGAAGGTCTGAAGAAAGACCTGGGATCGTTCGTGAATCTTACCTGTCTACTTGACCACGGAAGTGACTACCAATGCTGACGAGAGCGGATGGCGCAACACACTCCGCTTTTTGGGAGCACCTCTAGACGTCCAGTTCTGTGCTGGTAGGAGAGTGTGTGAGAGGAACTCTCTCTGGCGAAACTCGAGCGGAAGCACTGGCCTGCGCTCCTTGCAGCGCCTTCAGGTAATCCAGGATCAGCGCTGGAAACAGGAAACGCTGCCTGACGGTCTCGTAGGCGTTCGCGCCCAGTTTGTGCCAGAGGTCACGATCCTGGAGGAGCTTCAGCGTGTGAGCTGCAGCCGCTTCTGTCTCATCGACGAGGTACCCGTTGTAGCCGTGGGTGATCTGCATTTGTAAGCCTGTGACGCGAGTCCCGACTACCGGCTGCTTTTTCCACATCGCCTCGGTCACCGTAAAGCCAAAGCCTTCGCGGATCGAGCGTTGCAAGATCACACTGGAATAACGTTGGAACGCATTGACCGCCTCGTGGTTGATGATGGTTGGATCGGACAGCAGGTGGATATCTGCATCTCCATGCACATAATTTCGCCGCAAATCGGCGAGGATCTCCTCGGCTTTCACATCGTCTTTCGCCTCCAGTGCACCGACCATTGCCAGCTGTACCGCCGGCATCTGCTGCTTGACCAGGCGGTAGATCTCAATGACCTGCCAGGGATTTTTCCAGACGCCAAAGCGCGAGACTTGCGTGATCAGCGGGCGAGCTGGATCAATGCCGCAACTGCTCAAGATCTGCATGCCCCTGTCCCTGGGCAGATCGCGATTTTTGACCCGGAAGGGGTCGATTCCCAACGTCACCACCCGGACATTTTCTGGGGGGAGGTCCTTGAAGACGGAGGCCGGAGAGTTGAAACACATCAACGCATATGGATCCAGAAATTGCTGAATGTACTGCTGTGCTGAAGGGGTGGGGTGAGCCGTATCGACATGACAGAACCAGATGGCCGGCCTCATCCAGGGGAAAAACTCCGCGAGGGGAACAAGTTGGAAATCGTGGATGAAGTACACATCGGCCTGATACGCTGGCCCTTGACTCACTGCATGCCGTAACTTCTCCAGGAACACCTGTTTTTCTGCATCAGGAAATGCCCCGGTATCATAGCCCTGCAGCATGTCGACCAGGCGTGCCGTAAAGGAGCCGGAGGCCTCATCTAAGGAGATCACTTTCCAGTCATGTTGAATACCAAGCTCTTCTACCTGGGGGAGCAGATCACTGAGGATTTCTGCGACACCGCCGCCCTGGGCTGTCGTATTGACATGCAACACGTGCAAGCCCGCTAATGCATGCGCTACTTCGTAGATCTGCTTGAGCAGTGACGCGCTGACAAGGCCCTTGTAGCGGTCTAAGAGAGGCGAGGTTTCCATAAGAGTTGCTCCTGTGAATCCTTCGTGTCAACGGAAAGTGGCGGTACTCAGAACTGTGATCATCGACCACTTGTATGCACAACAAGATCAGGGTGTAGCTTTCATCTCTGTCACGTGATTTTTCTTCCTGAGAACGGTCTTCATGACCTCCTCAACGAGCACCAATGGTTACTACACATGCAAGTTCTCTCGCCACTCGAAGGACCTACACAGCAACAACGAGAAAGGAAGCTTCGGTCAAGCTCACGTTTCCCGTTCTTGCTGCGCACGAAAGCCGGCTGGCGTGAAACCCTACCGCACCGTGTATGCGTCAGTCTAGAGCCCAAGAATTACGACACAGCACAGGAACTCGTAGGTCCGTTGCCAGCCTTCAATGGGATCGCAGCTCATAGCCTATTAGGTGCGACAACTTGCCAAACGACGACCAAAACGCTAGACTGCACCTGAACAAGAGTATACGCTATTTCCGCATGAGGTGCAATAACTCCTGAAAGAAATGGTTTCACAATTCCAACGTCGTGTATCATGAATACATCCCGAGATGACGACACTAGCACCTCCAGGCTCAATCCCTCCACCCGCTCCTCCGCTGTTTTTGTCCAATGACCCGCCATGGGCCATGATAGCCTTGCGAAAATTATCCCCTTCTTCCTTCCTGCCCCTTTGCCGGGCTACAGTTGGGGAAACTCATGGGGTCTTGAGGATTGAAAGTCATACAGGTACGATTACCTTTTTCGGTTGGAACAATTCATGAAGAATTGGCTGCCCAATCTCCTGCCATGATCAAGATCGTGATAGTCTCGTGACTCCTGCTCGCATTCTGTGATCTCCTTGAGAATACGACTCTGTATACTGAGTTTCAAGCAGGTTGCAAAGCAACTTGTGCGTTAAAAAGACAAGCGGATAGGTGGAGGAACATGACCATCATCTATGCACAGTTGGGTGAACCCCTGGCATCAGAAGTAAAAGGAGCGCTCATCGAACTCACAGCGTTAGCGCGAAAGGCGAGCTGGGCCGCTTCTAAACACCTGGATAGTGTAGCGAACGATCTGCTCACCTGCGTGCTGACACTCTGCAAAGCAGAACGTGGCGCCATCTTGCTGCGTGAAGATCATCCGCGCTTTGGGCCGTTCGAGCCTGCATCTGCTGCTCCGGAGGAGGCTCAAGCGTTTCGCGTACTGGCCCTGCATCAGATGCGTGTGGAAGAAGCCAATGCTCTGTTGGCTCCCATGACAACACCGGTCGCGCCTGTACCATCGCCAGATATGGCATGCTGGATGGTCTATCGACTCTCCCTGGATGAGGGGGGGCCCGATGAGGCACAGGACGGCCTTGCGATGTTGACAGGTGCGCCCTTTGATCCGGCTGACCAGGCGCAGCACGCCTTGCTGATCATCGGAAGGAGGAAACAGCAGGATCAGGAGCATGCATATACCTCACTCCTATCCCGCTGTTCCGTGCTGTTGCCCCTGGTTGCCAATGCCTTCGAGGCGGTCATCACCTCGCTCTTGCTCAAAGAGCGCGTGGATGAACTTGAGAGGGAAGTGGTCCGGGAAGCGTTGGAGGGCATGGAACTACTGAAGGCGGAGCTACTGGGAACGGTCAGTCATGAATTGCGAGGCCCACTTGCCTCTATCAAGGGCTATGCCGCCACACTGCTACGCCATGAACACCGCCTGGTTCGCGAGGAACGACACCAGTGTCTGCTGGCCATTAACGAGGCGAGCGACCGGCTGGAAGTCATCATTGAGCGTTTCCTGGAGCTCTCGGAATTGGAAACGTGTCAGGCTGCGCTTGAACGCTCGTCTGTTGATATGGTCCGCCTCGCCAGTGAAGCCATTGCCGTCATTGAAGAGCGAGTGACTGCCCCGCTTCCAGGCCGTTTCGTCTTCAGACTGATCCCCACCGCCTGCGCGAGGTACTTGACAATCTCCTCGAAAATGCGTGCACATATTCACCAGAGGGCGGGCTGCTCACCGTCACGATCCGCACGGTGGTCCAGGTGTCCCCTCTCGCGAAAGCGGATGATACGCCCCATGCGGGCAAAGAGCACGGTTCGACCGGGACGCATATCTCGCGCACCATTTTGGAGATACGAGTCACCGATAATGGGCAGGGTGTTCCCGCCGAGCAACTGGAACGCATCTTTGAGCGCTTTCACCGTGTTGCTACACGCCTGACACGCGAGTTCAACAGAATCGGCCTGGGTATGACTATCTGCAAGCGTATTGTCGAACTGCAGGCGAGGTCATCTGGGCCGAAAACAGGTCATCTGGGAAAGGAAGCGCGTTCTGCTTGCAACTCCCAATCGATGGAGTTGCCGCCCTTTCGTAAGGATGGCATTGGAACGAGCGTGAAAGCTCTCTCTTATACAGGGAGAGTCATGACACCAGGAGTATCCTCCGCAGGCATGGCTGTGCTCAGAGCCTGTTGGGAACATCATCGCAAACCATATGCAGAGATTCGAAAAGAACATCCATTGCTGCAGCAGTAGGCGAGTGATCATGACAAGATGATGTCCGGCATTGTTGGTGTGAAGCGGCTCATCGTCATATACCAGACCCGCGAAAACACGTGGCCCAGGTGAAGGCGCGTCAGGACGATCCAGCGCCTGGACAGCAAGACGAAACCGCGCATCGTACTCTTGTCCCCCAACCCCCATACATTTGCGGAGTTGACACGGTTGCTTTGAACCGATCACGCAGGTACTTTCACGGGTATGCCCTGCATCGTAAGTTGCATTAGTAACTGGATCACGTCATCCATGCTGCCCGTTTGCTCGTAAAGGGCTATCTGGCGATCGGCGCCTGTTCCCCTTGGGTCTTCGAGTAACCTGCGTAGGTAGTCGATCTCGTGGCGGCTGCCCAGATCGTCCGTGATCTCGTCCACGAAATCAAGCAGTTCGCTGATAGACTCGCGCATGCTGAGCCGACGGCCCTGCACGAAATCGATCACTTCCGCGTCCAAACCAGCGTGCATGACGCGCCACTTGTTCTCTTCGATAAAGTGACCCGATAACGCAGGGGTCCTCAACCCCCTCTTGTAGAGCCAGGTGAGCTTTGCGACGAGCGCCTGGCAGAGCGCGGCAATGGCAATGGTATCGTCAAAGGTCGCGGGCATATCGCAAATGCGAAATTCGATGGTGCTGAAAATCGGATGCGGGCGAATATCCCACCAGATTCTCTTGCCATCGTCGATACAGTCCGTTTTGACAAGCGCCTGGACATAGGCGTCGAAGTCGTTCGAGGAGGAGAATACTTCTGGCACTCCGCTGCGCGGGAAAGGTTTCCAGACGACAGAGCGATACGACTTGAGGCCGGTGAGGCGTCCAGCCCAGCAGGGGGAGTTGCTGGAGATCGCGAGTATATGGGGGAGCCAGGTCCGCAGCTGATTCATCAGCTCAACCGCTAATTCGTGACTCTCGATCCCAATGTGAACATGTAAGCCGAAAATCAAGATGGAGCGGGCGACATCCTGAAATTCTTGTTCTAATTGGCTATAGCGCTCATAGGGTGATCTCAGTTCGTTCTGCCACATGGCGGTGGGATGAGTGCCAGCGCTGACCAGTGCCAACCCATCCTCCTCCACTAAGGCGGCAAGCGTAGCCCTCAAGTCCTGCATCTCTCGGCGAGCGGTTGGAATATCGGGCAAGATATCTGAGTTGATTTCCACCGTCGATTGCAGCATCTCCGGTTTGATGAGCTCGCCAAAGAAAGCATGTCCTTTCTCCAAAATGGTCTGAATGCGTGGACTCAATTGACCGGTTCGCCTGTCCACCATTTGAAACTCTTCCTCAATTCCAATCATAAAACGTGGTAGCATGGCCTTTCTCCTTCTCACGGCTATTAAGTAGAAAGCATAAACACGGTATGCTCTGCAGTACACTCGGAGCTAATGTTTATCTACGTTTGCTACGATGACGCTCACATTGTCTTCCCCACCACCTGCCAATGCTGCCTGGACGAGGGCATGGGCCGTCATTGATGGGTGAGGCATGGGTGTGGTCAAGATGGCGGCGATCTGCTGGTCGCGCACCATTTCCCACAGCCCATCGGAACAGAACAGCAGAATGTCACCAGCAACGAGCGGTACGGCACATGCGTCCACCTCCACGCTCGCTTTCTCGCCCAGGCAGCGATAGATGAGATTGCGCCTGGGATGGGTATAGATGTCTTCCGGCTGGATGACTCCTGCTGTCACGAGAGCGGCGACGAGCGAGTGGTCGTGCGTGATCTGCGACAAACCGCCGGGTTCGCGGTAGAGGTAGCACCGGCTGTCGCCTACGTGCGCCACATAGGCCGTGGTATCAACTATCAGGGATGCCGTCATCGTCGTGCCCATCTCGGTTCTCTGCTCCCGGTTGCGCTGATACACCACCCGATTGGCATACCGGACACCTTCTTCAAGCAAGGAGAGAAAGGTCTGTGACATCGCCTGCTTTGAGCAGAGTGAACCAGATACGTACTCGGTCAAGGACCTAACTGCGAGCCGACTCGCTTCTTGTCCGTGTCCGTGTCCCCCCATGCCGTCTGATACAATAAGGAGCTCAAACGGCTTCGACGAGGCAGTAGGGATGACATGATAGGTGACGGAGAGCGTATCTTCGTTGGGCCGCAGTTTACGTTCGATACCCGGATCAAGGGCGGTTCCGATCCGCAATGCGATCCCTGATTTCCTTCGATCCACGACCTCATCAGCACCTGCGAGCATTTGCACGTCTGTAGTGTGAGAGATGACAGATGGATCGTTCTCTTGTAGTATCAGCATGATGATGCCTCCTTGTGAGCTAGAGGAATATGGTACTCTCCTTCCGTTTTCTTCGCTTCACGAGCGATCAAACGCGAGCTACCACTGAAATGCCCCGCTCAACTCCTGGGTTTGATCAAACCAGGCACTCTTTCTACTACGCAGTGTAGTGTCCTGGCCACACAATTTGATCACAGTGCAGCGCTTTACTCTCACACAAGCATCACAAACGGAAGATGGCATGTTTCATGGCACTAACCGGATTACTGCTTTGTTCGTTTCGATTAGGTCGGCTCTACGCGCTCACTCGCAGAAGCCGCTGTAGGAAGTCAATGGAAAGTAATCCTCTTGCCAACAGGATTCCCGAGGAATCTGCTTCTGAAAAACGAACAAAGAACCTCTAGAATTGTGGTTGTTTGGTGACGTGAAAGAGCCGCAAGGTGATGGCAACTTGAGATCAATGTTCATTCTTCCATGAGAGAGAAGATGAAGACAGATGCTCCAAAAGAAGATGTAGTTCGAAGTGCTTTTTTTCGTTATTGGCAACCAGGGCTCGTCACCCCGAGATGAGGACCACTACGCTGAGTTCCTTCACATGACATACGCCACCCCAGAATCACTATTTCTCTCCCTGGTTCACCACTAGCAATGTGGGAGGGTAGAGCAGTGACTATCACCTTCAGCCACCGCTTTTCTTGAAGCGAAGGAAGCTCAAAATCAAGATCCATCTGCTCCATATTGAGCATCACGTGCATATCGTCATCCGACCGTAATCCCCAAATGGTACAAGCGGCACGCGGCTATAGGGGTCAAGCCAGCTCAGGTCGTAGAGTTGAGAGCTATGCCAGTCGATATCACTTACCCCACCCACATGGATCATCTGTAAAGAACTGTTCGCTCCGCTTGTACCACTTCGTACCCTTTCCACTGGTGGAATAGGTACCCTTGGCGGACGAAGGGATTCGCGTTCACATGGTTTCGAAGATAGTCGCGATACCCTCTCCTCCACCGCTGCACATAGTAACAAGTGCATACCTGCCTTTGATACGTCGGAGTTCATACATTGCCTTTACCACCAAAATATAGCCAGTCGCGCCGATAGGATGGCCAAGAGAGATGCCACTCCATTCGGGTTGGTGTGGTCTGGGGGTAGATCCAGTTCTCGCAATACGGCCAGGGTCTGGACGGCAAAGGCTTCATGAAGTTCGATTACATCCATGTCTTTGTTGGTCCGATTGGCCAAACTCAGGTTCAAGAAAGAACCTGCATTTTTCCACTTTCAGCGAAACTTTGTAGATTACCATGTTTTGTGACGCGTTTGTGAGACCGGAACACGTGGCTATAGCACGCAGAGTGTCTCGTATTGTATAGTATACTTATACTGTAGCCGTAACTATGTCGGCGGACAATGCTTCACTACATCGCATGTGGAAAGGCTGGTATGGACCACATGCACGAAGTAGCAGTGATGCAAAACGTCGTCGAAACTCTACGGACATCTCTGGAAAAGGCGGGAGCCTCCCGCGTGACCAATGTGCAACTGGCGCTCTCGACCTCTGAGCATTTCACACAAGAGGCTGTCCATCTGTATTTCCAGGCACTCACGCGGGATACACCCATTGAAGGAGCCACCTTGACGCTTTCATGGCTCCCAACAACCTATCAATGCCTGTCTTGCAAGCATCGCTTCGAGAGCACCTCATCGACGGGGACATGCCCGCACTGTGGCGATGTCGCATTGGAGATCTTTCACCAGGATGGGCACTACGTTCATACTATTGACGTGGTCTCCTCGGATACATGAACTATTCGAGACAACGAACCAGTGGAGCTCTTGCTGGACAGCCTAAAGGAGGTGTATAGTGACGCAATCTGCGGCAGTTCTCTCAGCAGAGGAAAAAAGACGGCGGATGGTCATCGGTACGATGCGTAGAAATGGATATGCTCCAGATGCACTCATCGAAACGCTGCACACGGTGCAGAGTGCCTTTGGCTACCTGGATGACACCTCGCTGCGCTTTGTTGCCCACGAATTGCATATTCCACTCAGTAAGGTCTATGGAGTAGCGACGTTCTATCATGCTTTCACTCTCAAGCCCGAGGGGCACCACCGATGTGTCGTGTGCCTGGGAACTGCCTGTTATGTCAAAGGAAGCCAGACCATTCTCCAGGCTGTTACAAGGGCCTATCACATGACTCCTGGCGAAACGACGGAGGATGGCGAGCTATCGCTGCTTACGGCAAGATGCCTGGGATCGTGCAGCTTAGCCCCGGCTGCAATTCTGGATGAGGATGTCGTTGGTAACTTGACACCTGAGCGTGCTATGGCTGCGTTGGAAGGATTGACGAAATCATGATGCACATGTTACAAGCTCTCACGCCGGAGGATTTGCCGAGAATTGCTGAGGCCGAAAACTCTGCTGCCAGGGCTTTTGAGCACACGATTCACGTGTGTATGGCGGCAGGCTGTTTATCGCAACACAGCGATTCAATTAAACAACATCTTGAGCATGAGATTGAGGAACGAGGCTTGACGCACTGCCGTGTCAAGGGTGTCGGCTGCATGGGGCTTTGTAGTGCTGGACCACTCGTGTCCGTTCGCCCCGAGGAAACGCTCTATCGATCGGTCACACCACATGACGCTCCTGCGATCGTCGAGAGCCTGTATGGTGAACCGGCACATCGCCTCACCTGTCCAACAAATAGGCCATTCTTCACACAGCAAACCAGGATCGTGCTTGCAAACTCAGGTGAGATCGATCCCGAACGACTGGAAGACTCTATTGCTGTCGGCGGTTACCAGCAATTGGCCTATGTGCTCTCCGATTTGACTCCAGGCCAGGTTGTTGATCACGTCTCTCGCAGCGGGTTGCGTGGTCGCGGTGGTGCAGGATATCCGACGGGACTCAAGTGGAGTACCGTCGCCAAGGCTTATGGGCCGCGTAAATTCGTCATCTGCAATGCGGACGAGGGCGATCCTGGTGCTTTCATGGATCGTAGCGTGCTGGAGAGCGATCCCCATCGCGTGCTGGAGGGTATGGCCATAGCCGCCTATGCCGTTGGCGCTAACGAGGGATATATCTATATTCGGGCAGAATATCCCCTGGCAATCAAACGATTGCACACTGCCATTCGACAGGCGGAGCGAGCAAAACTGTTAGGAGAGGGTATTTTAGGAACTTCATTCGGCCTCAACCTGCATATCCGCTTAGGAGCGGGAGCGTTCGTTTGCGGTGAGGAAACAGCGCTGATTGCCAGTATCGAGGGCAAGCGAGGCCAACCTCGTCCACGACCGCCCTTTCCAGCAGAGAGCGGACTATGGAATGCCCCGACACTCATCAATAACGTGGAGACCTTCGCAAATGTTGTTCCAATCATCGCGCATGGCCCTGAATGGTTCACCAGTATTGGCACAGAGCGTAGCAAAGGCACGAAAGTCTTCGCGCTCGCTGGCAAGATCGTCAATACTGGCTTGATCGAGGTGCCGATGGGAACTCCCCTGCGCACGATCATTCATGAGATCGGCGAGGGCATTCCTGATGGACATCGTTTCAAAGCAGTTCAGACCGGAGGCCCAAGTGGTGGCTGCATTCCAGCCGATTACCTTGATACTCCAGTCGATTACGAATCACTGACTGCTATGGGATCGATCATGGGTTCCGGTGGTATGATCGTCATGGATGAATACTCGTGTATGGTCGATGTAGCCCGCTACTTTATGGAATTTTGCATGTCAGAATCGTGCGGCAAGTGCCTGCCCTGTAGGGTAGGGACGAGGGAAATGTATGAGTTGCTTTCACGGATCGTGCAGGGTCGAGCAAGCATGGGAGATATGGAGATGCTAGAGGAGCTGTGTGAGACGGTCAAAGCTACCAGCTTGTGCGGGTTGGGACAATCTGCGCCTAACCCCGTGCTCAGCACTGTGAGATATTTCAAGGATGAATACCTGGCGCATATTACTGATCATGTATGTCCGGCAGGACAATGCCAACTCGAGGATGCGCCGCAGGAGGTGCTGCCATGACAGTGACACCGCGAGTGAAAACGCTGGTCATCGATGGCCAGGATGTCAGCGCACGCGAAACCGAGACGATTTTAGAAGCTGCCCAGGACCAAGGCATTTTCCTTCCAACTCTGTGTCATTTAGAAGGTCTGTCTGATGTTGGTGCGTGCCGCCTGTGTCTGGTTGAAGTGAAAGGTATGAACAAGCTTTTGCCAGCGTGTGTGACCAACGTCGAGGAAGGAATGGAAGTGACTACTCATTCTGAGCGGCTCGACCGTTTTCGACGGACACTACTCGAACTCTTCTTCGCCGAAGGGAACCATATCTGTGCTGTCTGTGTCGCGAACGGGCACTGTGAATTGCAATGGATGGCCCAACGGCTCGGAATGGATCATGTGCGAGTGTCCTATGTCTCACCGCGCCGCCAGGTCGATGCATCACACAAGCTGTTCACATTCGATCCCAATCGCTGCATCCTGTGTACCCGTTGCGTGCGTGTCTGTGATGAAATCGAAGGAGCGCACACGTGGGATGTCATGGGGCGTGGCATTGCCAGCCGCGTCATCACAGACCTGAACGAGCCGTGGGGCAGTTCGACGTCCTGCACCAGTTGCGGCAAGTGCGTGCAGGTCTGCCCCACAGGGGCTTTGGTTCAGAAAGGCAGGTCAGTGGCCGAATCGGTGAAGCATCCAGAGTTTTTGCCGTACTTGAAGAGAATGCGAGGGCAGCAGCAATGAGCACACAACCCACGACAAAAGTCTCGGTCGCTACCGTTTGGCTGGATGGATGCTCGGGATGCCACATGTCGCTTCTCGATATGGATGAGCGGTTACTCGAGCTTGCGGCTGTCATCGATATCGTGTATAGCCCTCTTGTGGATACGAAGATATTTCCAGAACAGGTGGACCTGACACTGGTCGAGGGCTCAGTCAGCAGTGAGGATGATCTGGCCAAGATCAAGAAGATCCGTGAGCGCACCCGCGTGCTGGTATCGATGGGAGATTGCGCCGTCACCGGCAATGTACCCTCGCTGCGCAATCCCTTTGGCCCCGAAAAGATCTTGCAGCATGTTTACTTGCAGCACGCTCCCAGGGAGATGGTCCCCCGCCTGTTGCCATGGGTGCTGCCGGTCCACCAGGTCGTCCCGGTTGATGTCTTCCTGCCCGGCTGCCCACCCTCTGCCGACGTGCTCTACTTTGCACTGACCGAACTCCTGGCCGGTCGAATGCCTGACGTCAAAGACTCTACCCGGTTTGGAAAGTGAGGAAGGTATGTCACAACGCATTACGATAGATCCCGTCACACGCATCGAGGGCCATGCCAAAATCACCGTGCAGGTAGATGAAGCAGGGAAGGTTGAGGGCGCCCATTTCCATGTAACGCAGGTGCGCGGCTTCGAAAAGTTCTGTGAGGGACGACCGTTTACTGAGATGCCCTCGCTCATGGCGCGCATTTGCGGCATCTGCCCCGTGAGCCACCTCATCGCCTCGAGCAAAGCGTGTGATGCCCTGTTGGCCGTACGCATTCCGCCCACGGCCGTCACCTTGCGCCGGATCATGAACCTCGCGCAGATCATGCAATCGCACGCATTGAGCTTTTTCTACCTGTCTGCCCCCGACTTGCTTTTGGGGATGGATGCAGACCCGGCACAGCGAAACATCTTCGGCATGCTGGCGCAGAACCCTCAGATAACGCGAGACGGCATTCGGCTGCGATCCATTGGGCAGCAGATCATCGAGTTGCTGGGTGGCAAACGCATCCATCCAGCCTGGGTCGTGCCCGGCGGGGTAAGCGAGCCTTTGTCGGAGGAAAAGCGCGGTCAAATGCTGACGATGCTCCCCGAGGCGAGGGAGATCACACTGCGCGCGCTGGAATGGTTCAAGGGAGCCTTGTCACAGTATCAGGAGGAGATCGCCAGCTTCGCGAATTTCCCCTCGCTATTCATGGCATTGGTCAACGACGCGCATGAGTTGGAGTATTACGATGGCTCTGTGCGGATCGTCGCATCGGACGGACGCGTCGTCGCAGACCGGCTCGATCCACTCCTGTACCAGACATTCATCGAAGAGAAGATCGAGGATTGGACGTATCTCAAATCTACCTTTTACAAACCACTGGGAGAACAAGAGGGGGTGTATCGCGTCGGGCCGTTGGCACGGCTCCTGGTGAGTGAGCGCTGCGGCACGCCGGAAGCGGACCGTGAGCGAGAAGCATTCCTGGCCACGTATGGCGAGGCCTGCACCGGCTCGTTCTTCTATCATTATGCGCGGCTCATCGAGATCCTGTATGCCAGCGAGCGCATGGAAATGCTCTTGAACGAGCCGGATATTCTGAGTCCGCGAGTGCGGGCGCATGCCGAGCCGAACCAGCTTGAGGGAATCGGCGTCGCCGAAGCGCCGCGCGGCACCCTCATCCATCACTACACGATTGATGAGCATGGCTTGATTCGTTCGGCAAACCTGATCATCGCGACTGGCCATAACAATTTGGCGATGAATCGTGGCGTGCTGCAAGTGGCACAGCATTTCATCAAGGACGCGCACATCACCGATGGCACACTCAATCGCCTCGAGGCCGTGATCCGCGCTTTCGATCCGTGCTTGAGCTGCTCCACACACGCTCTGGGTGAGATGCCGCTGCACGTGCAAGTTTTCGATGCCACAGGAGCCATGGTCGATGAACGTATCCGCTAGTCCTCACGCGCTGATCATTGGCATTGGCAACCCGCTGCGAAGCGATGATGGACTGGGATGGGCGGTGGCGGAACAGCTTTCCCGAGACTGCGACATGGACTGCGACGTTCTTACTGTGTACCAGTTGACACCGGAGCTGGCGCAGCGAATGGCAAGAGTAGACCTCATCGTTATGATTGATGCCAGCCTTGAAGGAGAGCCAGGCGAAGTGCGCATTCGTCCTCTTTCTCACTCTGCACAACCCGGCGCCGTGGGCTCGCACTACGCTACTCCAGAAGAACTTGCGGCGCTTACAGCGGCAGTCTACGGTCAATGTCCACCTGTAGTGGTTGTCACCATGACTGGCGCACATTTCAGCCTTGGTGAGCAGTTCTCTTCGATCGTTGCCCGGAGGATTCCCTTTGTGAGTGCGGCTGTGCGTCAGGTGTGTGCTCAGAGCCTGTAGGTGTATGTTTGACGGTAGAATTGTCATCTTCATAAGTTGGTCAGGTAATTTTGGCAGCTTGTTGAAAAAGGCCTTGTCGAGCTTACAAAAGAACGTGTGAGCTTTACTGCTCAAAAAACTCCTTGAAGAGGGAGAAGCAAGCGAAAACGACAAGAAATAGGAGCGTATCATAGATATTGAAAAGAAGAACACGTGAAATATATGACGATTCTGAGAGAAAACCAGCTTGTTTGAGGGTCAAAGAACGTCCTGGTGGCTCCGTAGGAGAGCAGGGATACCACAGCGACGCTAGGTCTAGGTCTGGAGCTTTTCAGTAGGTCGTGTCTTTGGAACTCATCTGCCTCCTCAGGGGAGGAGCCAGCGCCTCAGCTGGGAACGGACGCCGTCGCCAGCTCCGATTCTTGAGCAGTCGCTTCACATTTTGCCCAGTTGCTCGCACCAGTGCTTCACAGTTCACCCGCCACAGCCGTCGCAGGCGAAAGCGCCGCATGCCATGCCAATCCTTGCTGATCGCGCACATAACGGTTCCACCCAGACGCTGCGCTTGCGCATGGCCTTGTGGTACGGCTCGGTCGTATGGTAGGCGCGGACCCGCTCGAGGTAGTCCTCATCGAAACTGCGTCTGAGGGATCGCCCGTGCTCACTCGCTGTGCAGTGTGCTTTGAGGGAGCAGGCATTGCAGGTGGCCGCATCTGCTCGATACTCCTTCGTCCGTTCGGTGTAGCGGTGCTTTTCCAGGCGCAATAAGGCTCCATGTGGGCACGTATAGACATCTTGTTCGGGATCATACTGAAACTCCCGCTGTCCGTAGAACGGGGTTCGTTGGTCAAAGTCGGGCAAGGGAACATAGGCACGCATGTGCTCCTGTTCAAGGGCCACGATGTTGTCTAGGGTGCCGTAGGTCGTGTCCCCGGTCGCTTGGCGCGGCCACAGTTTCCAGCGGAAGCGCGTGCGCCAGAGCAAGTCAAGCATCGGGTGGTTTTCCATGACTTCCGAAGGGGTCACCAACACTGCCATGATAATCCGTGCCTTGCCACCATCCACCACATAGTGCGTGTGGTAGCCCAGATGCCGTCCCTCCCCTTTGGTAAACATGACAGTCGCATCCGGGTCGGTGGTATTGACCACAAAGTCGGCCATGCGCCGATAGGTTCCCCGCATGACCTCACGGCCCGGCTTTCCCACCTGCTCGATCCAGTCGTGACGCTGCTCATTGGACCTGGTTAAGTCCTCCCGGATGGAGTCTTCCAGAGAGACAGGAAGTGGGATGGGGACCACAACCGTGGCATCACACAGAGCAGTGAGAGGTGCCTGCGTCTCCTTGGTCGGAGTTGTCTCTTCATGGATCGCCTCTGAAAGCGAGGTTCCAGCCTCACACTCGGACGCCTCATCCTATTACCTACCATCTATTCTCCTGGTGTTCAATCGGCTGTGAGATGGTGCGCTATTCTTTGATGCAATTGTGATAGTAACGGCTTGTTTCGTGATGCGCTTGTGAGTCGTTGCCTTTACACTCTCATCAACCTGCTTGGGAAGGCTTGGAAGGAGTCTTTCTTAGCAGGTGCGACAAATGCTACCCTCTCATTCTCTGGAATATGTCAGGTTTGAGGGGCAGGAGAAGACAAATGATAGCTGAAGAACTGATTTCATTTCGGAAGCATTTTTGGCCCAGTCGGTTCCCCATTGAAGCACGGGTCTATGAGTTCGGCTCGTTTGGGCCGTCTCGGACACTCATTACCCATAGCATTGCCTCTCTAGAAGCATTAGCGGCGTTTCAAGCTGAATTGACCAGGCGAGAAAGCGCTGACGAATGGCGTTTCATCGCCTACTACGAACCCATTGTCCCCTGGACATTAGCGCCGAAGTGAGCACAGCGTGCTTCCTTCTTCTCCCCGGTTCTCATAGTGGTGGGAGAGTAAGACTCATGTTCTTTTTTTCTTGTTGCACATCTCCCAGCGCAATTGTGATGGGCTTGTGAGCGCAGAGAGCAGAATCTGGCTGTATACTTGAGAGGTGAGGAAGAAGAGTGGAGACCAGGGAATGAAAGGAGGACAGGTCGCTGCATGATAGATGAAGATCAGGTGGGCTGTGATGCACGAGCAAGGATAGGTATACACACCAGAGGCAGGTTGGTTTCTCTCTGAGAGCACACTGCAGAAAGTAATGAAAGAAGCAGTCCTTCGCTTCGGTATGCATTACAGCCCACGTTCTTTGGAGTGGAGTGGAAATGGCGTGTCTTGATGGAAAGGGGATCCTATGAACCACCCTCCATAAGGAAGCTTCTTCTCGTAGAGGAGAATCTTGCCACTATCGCACGGCTTGGTGAGCGGCTTGCACAGCAGGCGGGCTACCAAGTCATCGTCGCTTCTGATTGCTTGATGGCCTTGAAATTCCTGCGCTCTTTCAAACCTGACCTCGTGCTTCTGAATGAGCACCTACTCACGCGCAATGGAATTGACCTTTTGCCGCGCCTCCAGGTGATGAAAGACCTCCAGGATATTACGCTCCTTCTCTTTAGCACAGATCCCCCTGCGAGCAAATGGGAGTACATTACTCCTTACTGATGAGCTTTGCGAAAGTGTTTTTCAACCGCCTGCAAATGCCTCATCTTTTCTCATCGAATGTGGCGACTCAGGCGCGATTTCGTGCGAGTACAGCAAGAGAAGGGGGATGCCCGCGTGGAGGGGAAGGAGCTCTTATGTGGCTATGGTCACCTTAGACGTTTCAGGAGTCTCTCACGCATTGCTCGCAGATTCCACCAGGGTAGAACTTTGTAAGCCTTGTGTATATGCATGGGATGGTTCACAAAAAATTGATTCATGGCAAGGCTTGCATTGGGACCGAGGGGATCAGTGTAGGAACCATCTGGGTTGCCCCCAGACCACGCATGTCCCATGCCGTCGACTTTCCAGTATTCTTGCAGTTCACCCCCGTTGTCATCGTTCCATTTGGATACAGTATATGAACGTCCTGCCGGAACCTGTCCGGTTCCTGTGCTGGTGGGACTGTTAAAGTCAGCATGATATGTGTCATGTGATGCGAGACGATCTGTTTGCATCCATTGCTGCACTACCTGGTCTCCGTTGAGCGGGTTAACTATCACATCGCTAGTACCTTGAAAAACAATGGTAGGGATGGCACGTGCTGCTGTTCCCATGGCATCGTACGCTGCCTGCCCCTGCTGTAGCGGGTTTGGTCCACCTTGACGCATGGCTTTCAAGCCATCAATGGTATTGGTTGCTGCTCTGTACTCTACTGCCGAGTGAACACCGATTGCCGCAAAGAGATCGGGATAGGTGGCTCCTAGAATTACAGCCAGAGCTGCGCCAGCGGACAAACCAGCGGCATACATCCGACTGGTATCAATCATCCACTGGGAGGTATGCTGTTCGATGGCCCGGACCATTCCGGCAATAATTGCCGGTTCCCCATGACCGCGGGATTGATTTGAGGATGTAAACCAGTTCCAACACAGGTTTTGGTTACAGGCGCTCGTCTGCTGTGGATAGACGGCGATGAAATGATACTGGTCTGCCAGCGCATTCATTTGTGTGCCAGCTGCAAAGTCTGCTGCCGTCTGCGTACATCCATGCAACATGACGACAAGGGGCACGGCTGTTCCAACCTGATAGTTTTCTGGAGTATAGACAAAATATGGGCGACTGCCAGCGGGGCCTTTGTAGGTAAATTCTTGCCACATGGTGAGACCTCTATGACCTTATTTGGAAGATACCAGAGGCAGTGTCACGAAGAAGGTGGAGCCTGCATCTTCCTCGGATTCAAACCAGAGCCGGCCCCCATGCCGTTCCACCAATTCGCGACAGAGGTACAGGCCGAGCCCCGTTCCGCTGATCCCCCAGGCCTGGGCGTTGTCGGCCCGCATGAACCGCCCGAAGATCTGCGCGTGTTGGCGCCTCGGGATCCCGATGCCGGTATCCTGCACACTGATACCAAGCACTCGGGCCTCTGTCTCCTCCCAGACGGTGATGGTCACAGGCCCTCCCTGCGGGCTGTACTTGATGGCATTGCCTACGAGATTCATCAGAACCTGCTCGATGCGTCCCGGGTCGATGTCCGCCACGAGCCGGGGGTGCGTGGTGCGCACCTCCAACTGGTGCCGCGTCGTCGTCGGTTGCAGCAGCTTCGCTACACGTTGCACCAGCGGGATCACGTTGGTCGGGGCGCGCTGCAGGAGTAAGCGCCCGGCCTGGATGCGGGTCACGTCCAGCAGTTCCTCCGTGAGTTCGACCAGGCGGACCGTGGCCAGCTCGATCTCCTCCAGCGCTTCCTGCTGCCACTCGGCCAGGGCCGGTCCACGCTTGCGCGCCGTTTGCACCAGCAGCATGTCAGCAAAGCCCTTGAGCGCTGCCAGGGGAGTCCGCAACTCATGGGCCACAATGCCCACGAACTCGTCTTTGAGATATTCTGCTTCTTTGAGGGCGGTCACATCCTGGTGCACGACCAGAGCTACCGCCTCCGCAGCTGGCAACTGCTGTTCTGTCTCCTGCTGCGAAGGCAGAACCACCGCGTTGACCAGGACGGGCAGGCTGGAACCGCCGGGGCGACGGATCAGCTCCTGTTGTTGCAGCACCATCTCCCCCAGACGGACTGCCCGCAGCGTGGCGTACTGGTCAGACGCCAGGGGATGCCCTTGCGCATCAAGGATCTCGATCCCATGCGCAGTGAGAAACTCCAGCATCGGTTGATCAGCCTGCCACTCGGCTCCCCAAACGCTGGTGGCAGCGCGATTGGCCAGCATCAGACGTGCGTCGGGTCCATACACGAGATAGACGCTGCTGGGCAGCGCGTCGAGTACCTGCTGTAAGAAGGCCAGTCGTGCCGCGGTCTCGGCATGCACGACATGCTCGCTTTGCTCCAGGCGGCGACGCTCTGTGATATCCCGGTTGATCTCCAGGATGGCGGTGGGTTGCCCCTCATCATCACGGAAGAGCATCTGGTGGCTTTCCACGATCACGCTGCTTCCGTCCCGTCGCGTACGCGTGAGCTCCCCTTCCCACTGCCCTTCCCGTTCGAGATGCGCATCGATCTCGGTTCGGCTGATGGGAAAGCGTGTCTTGAGCAAGGAGTGGGTGACCCGGCCGAGTGCTTCCTGCGCCGTCCAACCGTAGAGTTCCTCCGCTCCCCGGTTCCAGGAGATCACACGACTGATGGGATCGCGGACGAGTATAGCATCGTGCGCGAGATTGATCAGTTCGGTTTGCAGGCGGATGTACTGTAATTGCTGGAGGCGCTCACGCTCGGCGACGCGTTGTTCGGTCATATCTCGTACAGCTCCAATCACATGCAGCACTTCATCGAGCAGCATGGGGTTTAGGCTGATCTCCACCGGAAATTCCGTACCATCCTTGCGCCGCCCGACGAGGTGCAGCCCGACTCCCATCGGACGAGTTCGTGGGGCGGAGAAATAGTGTTCCCGGTGGGTAGTACGGACCTCATGAAAGCGTTGCGGGAGGAGCAGTTCGAGCTGCTGCCCCAGCAGTTCTGAGCGTGTATAGCCAAAGACAGCTTCTGTTTGCCTGTTTACCATCACGATGGTCCCGGCTTGATTGATGATCACCAGGGCATCAGGCGAAATGTCCAGGAACGGAAGTACATTGGTGGAAGAGATGGGTATTGGCGCAGACAAAGAAGAAGCAGAAGTGTTGTGAGATTCTCGTTCTTCAGACAACAGCGCACGCTCCTTGATGTAAGACTCCTTCGTGCAGAGCATGAGCAAACGCTCGCAGAACACCGCCAGATGCCGTAGGAGGTGTGGTGCTTATCTTAGCTGCTTTCGCGAGTGAGAGGAACCATCACTACTCGGCGGGTGCTGGTGATCGTTTCTGTCTGGCTCTTGACATTGAAATACCGATCAGCCTCCTGTTTGCCGGCGATCAAATACATTCGTCTGTACTGTGTAAATAGCATAGAGCAATCGGGCCAAAAAAGCAAGCATCTCGCAGAGACAGAACTGACGACTTTCTATCTCCTGCCCTGGAAAAGTTGGGAAGAGGGTGTTGCCCTGTTATGCGAAGCCGAACTGTGATCGTTCTGAGATGCTGGCACGACTGCCTGTGACCACCCTGTGATGACCTGATGTTACTATGGACTATACGGAGATAGGCGCGACATGCTGTGATGTGTTGTCGGTGCTATGCCGTATGAATAGCATCCCGAGGGGATTGCTCTGCAACTATAGAGAGTGATCCGTCAAGAGCTTTGTCGCAAGTGGTAGAACCCCCGGCCGCCATGATAACCGGGCTGTTGGACATTCTCCAGGGGTGATCTGGTGAAGATGTGTTTTAGCTGCCGGAGGTAACGTATGTCGACACCTCATGTTATTGTGATTGGTGCTGGATCAACCGGCGCAGCGACAGCACACGATCTAGCGCTGCGCGGCCTGCGCGTCACCGTCATCGAGCGGGGAGAAGTGGCCTCTGGGACGACCGGGCGCAATCATTGCCTGCTGCACTCCGGCGGCCGCTATTGTATCACGGACCAGGAATCCGCCATCGAGTGTATCGATGAGAACATGCATCTGCGCAAGATCATGCCGGATCTCCTGGAATTGAATGATGGCCTGTTTGTCGCTATTACGGAAGCAGATCTGACCTTCAAAGAGCGATTTCTGGAAGCGTGCGCAGCCTGCCACATCCCTGCACACGACATCCCTGTCAAGCATGCGCTAGACATGGAAGCTTTCCTCAATCCCAGAACGCTTGCCGCAGTGCAGGTGCCCGATGGTGTTTTTGAGCCTTTCCGCTTTTGCCTCGCCTTCCTCGCGACGGCACGCCTGCACGGTGCCGTAGTTCGCAGGTACAACGTAGTAACCGAAATCGTCTGTTCCGCTAAGAACGTGACGGGCGTGAAGGTCAAGGATTTGCGGACAGGCAAGATCGAAACCCAGGGTGCCGACCTGGTCGTGAATGCAGCGGGTCCCTGGGCGGGGGATATCGCCGCGATGGCGGGCGTGAAGGTGCCTGTTCAGCCTACCGCGGGCGTCATGGTGACGCTTGATTGTCGCCTCAACAACATGGTCTTGAATCGCCTCAATAAGCCATCTGATGGCGATATTGTCGTGCCGCAGCGTGCTACCTGTACTATCGGCACCACGTCGTGGAAGGTCGAAGATCCCGACTTGATCACTATCCCGCCTGAACACATCGAAAAGATGATAGACCAGGGTGAGCAGCTGATGCCCGTCGTTCGCAAGATACCGATGCGCGCGAGAATGGCTGTCGCTCGTCCGCTGATTGTCAAAAATGCTGTGGATGAGCGCAATGTGAGCCGTACGTTCGAGTGCTTCGATCACGCGTACGACGGCGTCGATGGCTTCGTCACCATCTCTGGGGGCAAGACCACGACTGCGCGGGCAATGGCCGAACGTGTCTCAGATCTGGTCTGTAACAAGCTCGGTATTGCTGCTGGGTGTCGCACGCACGAGGTTCCGCTTGCTTCGTATCGTTTGTTCTATCAAGGAGGTCAACAATGAAGTTGCTCGATGTTACGCTGCAAATTTTCCGCTACAAACCCGGTGAGCAGCCTCATTACGATACGTTCACCGTTCAGGTAGAGGACACAGCACACGTGATCGATGCCATCGATAAAGTATGGGCTGAGCGCGATCATACACTTACTTTCCGCCGTGCCTGCCACCATTCCTCGTGTGGTTCGTGCGCTTTGCGCATTAATGGCGTTGAAAAGCTTCCCTGCATCACACGTTTTAGCGAGGTGGGAGATGGAAACATTCCGCTGCGGCTCGATCCACTACGGAACTTTCCAATTGTCAGCGACCTGGTCGTCGATGTGAGCGGGTTTTTCCAGCGCATGTCGGCTTCGGACATGTCGATCACGCGCGACGCCGAGTCAACGTTACCGCTCAGCGTTGACAATCTCGATTCGATAGTGCAGCCCAAAGCGGTCGAACTACCAGACAACCTGTCTCACTTCAATCGCTTTGAGAACTGTATCGAATGTGGCATTTGTATGAGTGCCTGCCCGACAATGGCTGTTGATAATAAGTTCATGGGTCCTGCTGGTCTGGCGGCAATGTATTGTGCTCTTCAAAAAACCGATGATCCGAACGAAAAAGCACATTTGCTGGCGCTGGCGGATGGCGAACATGGCATCTGGCGCTGTCATAGCGCCTTCGAGTGCACGGAGGTCTGTCCGCAAGCCGTTGATCCGGCAGGCAAAATTATGGCGTTGCGTCGCGAGATCACCGCGAACCGTTTCAAGAAGACAAGGAGGAGTTAACGATGGCAACTCTCGAGCAGCCCAAAGTGCGTCGTATCGGGCGCTGGTTCGACGTGCGGCACCGCAAACTGGGCATGTGGGCTTACGCCATCAATCGCATCGCCTGTATCGGGCTGGTGGTGTACCTGTACCTGCACATGGGCGTGTTGAGCATCTTGTCCCGCGGGCCAGGCGGGTGGGATGCCTTCATCGCACTGGCGCGCCAGCCTTACTTCCTGTTACTTGATGTCATTTTGCTTGCCGGCATGCTCATTCATGGTCTCAATGGCTTGCGTGTGGCCCTCATGGGTTTTGACGTAGGCGTGAAGAAACAAAAAGCCCTCTTCAGCGCACTGATGCTGGTGGCCGTCGTTGCGCTAGGAGCCGCGGCGCTAAAGATCTTTGGAGGTTGAGATGATAGAAAATCCGCTTACACAGGAGACGATTGAAAACCCATTCGCGCAGGAACCTAAAAAATCCTGGACCTGGTACTGGCAAGTCTTCACCGGTATAGCTCTGTTACTATTGCTCGGCCTCCACTTCATCGCGAACCACTTCATCGTCAAAGGCGGCTTGCGTGATTTCGCGGATGTTGTATCGTACTTGCGCAATCCCATCATACTCGTACTAGAAGTACTGTTCCTGGTCGTCGTAACCACCCATGCCATGCTCGGTGTGCGCGCAATCGTAATGGATCTCGGTATCTCCGATCATGCCGAAAAGCGCCTGAGCCAGGTGCTTACCGTAGTAGGAGTGCTGACGGTAGGTTATGGCCTATGGCTAACCTGGACCATCATTCATTGAGACGGACTGTCTATCCCGAGCCAGGGACTTGAGATGACGCAGCGCTGCCTCGGAGGTGGTATCTGTGACACTCCGCTGGGTTTCCACCCGGCAGCTTCTTCCACTCCTGCGTAGTCGGTTGCCTGAGACATGGAGTGGAGAGACCCCTTACTACCAGACCACACCCGAAGTCAACATCGTACATCTTGCAAGTAAGCCATTTCAAATTCGATGGGAGGCAGATATCCAAGGCTGGAATGCACCCGTTTGGTGTTCTACACCTCCTCGATGAATTGACCACTAGTGGCTGATGCCTCTTCAAAGGTGTGATACTGTTTGAGATAGACCTCCTCTTGTTTCAAGGTTTTGAAACAACTTTCGGCTTTGGCATTCTCATAGGCATTGCCTTTAGCTGACATGCTGATCTGCATCCCCACACTCAACAAGCGTTCGGTGTAGGCATGACTGGCATATTGGACTCCGCGATCCGAATGGTGAATGAGTCCTGGTTTCACCTCACGTGCGGCCAGAGCTGCTTCAAGTGCCCCCAAAGCTAAATTGGTATCGATTCGCGTCGACACATTCCATCCGATACACCGACGCGAAGAGGCATCCAGGATCGTGGCCAGGTAGACAAACGCGCTTCTCAAGCAGATGTAGGTGAGATCGGCCACCCAGATCACATCCGGAGCATCAGGCGTTCGACCGTTCACCAGATTCGGATAGATTGGGAAGTGGTGACGCGAGTCAGTGGTGCGTACACAATGCCGTTTGATCTGACACACCAAGGACTCTTCACGCATCATGCGGAGCACCCGCTTATGGTTCATCTTCCATCCATCTCGCTGCAAGGCATGGGTCACCCGACGATAGCTATAGCCGGCAAAGTCCAGGATGACTTGCTCTATCGCATCACGCAACGCCACCTCTTCGGCCCCCTTGGATGGCTCAACCAGGACGTGTTGTTTGCCATAGTACCAGGCGCGATTGACCTGCAACAGCTCGCAGAGATGGCGAATGGAAATGGGCTGCTTCTCCTGGCATGCGCGATCGATTACCGCATGTCGCCGGTTCTTGCGGGAGCTTGCCCAACGCTTTTTTTAGCAGGGCATTCTCCAAAGCCAGCTGTCCACACAAGCGCTCCAGTTCGGCAATCTTGGCTTCTGCTGATGGGGGATCCGCACTCGATGGAGGCAGAAACGCCTCTTCTCCACACTGATCATACTCATGTCGCCAGCGGGAAACCCGACTTCAAGCCAGGTTATGCTCGCGGCACATCTGAGCCGGACGCTTTTCTCCACTGGCCAGCTGACGCACGACTGTCATCTTCAATTCTCGGCTGTGAACTCTTCCGCTCATCGCTTTTCTCCTTCGGTCTCCTCTCTTACGAGTCTACCACATTTGTGACTTGATGTGCGGTCTGGTCACTTGGGGTCACTCCAATCCAAGAGCGGCATTGATCGCTGCTCGCCGAAACAGCGCGGGAAGATCTTCTCTGATCTCTACTAGAGGCATGACAGGGCTTGGGTTCTTCTGTGTCGTATGGGTGAGCATCTCCAGAGCGGTAACGGCATCTTTATTGTTGAGGTCCAATAGCTTTTCATGGGCCTGGATGACCTCAAAATAGAAGGCAACCACTTCATTGAAGAGGGCTTGAGTGGCAGCAAACCAGGCAGCCTGATGTGGCTGATAACTTAAGACCTGTCTGATGGTGGTGGTTGACTTTGCTGCCATCGAACGCCCTCCTGCTTTCCTTTCCCTCTTGTTCTTTTTCTCATTGCATAAACCGGAAGAAACGATGGTTGATCCTCAGAGGATCTGGGCTCAAGCCCACACAAAACACGCCTCACCACCTGGGTTGAAACCCAGTGGCTTGCGGCGGGCTCAAGCCCTATCCTGTCAGAGGAGATCTAAAGTGTGACAGGTTCGCTCTTCTTAGGAGAATATCTCGCGGGCCCTTTCGGGGTGCTCTTGCTTTCTGGTGGTGAGGCGCTAGAAGCCTACGCACTGCGACGGGCACACTCCTCATCCTCAGCACTTGCCGAACGCGCTCCTCGCACAGCCCATACCTGGCAGGGAGATCAGCTCATCAGTATTCCGGCAGGGGCTGTCGAAGTAGGTATGGAGATCGTGCAAGGTCGCGTCCCCATCATCGACAAGGATCGCCGGGCACAGTGTGAATGATTTCGTGGCTGCAGCGGTTGGCAATTGCACATTCATGCAGCAGCTCGGCAGCTCTATCCCGTTGTCCTTGCTCGCTGAACTAAAACGTCGTGTGATGTTGGACAAATCTGCGGCCTCATCGCTGTCGATAAGCATGTCGCAGGACTGCTCGTTCTCGAAGATATGCCTCGCGCAGAAATAGCGCGACTCTCATCAGAATTGAAGTCTGTGGGTATCAAGGAAACTATCTTGCTGACCGGCGATGTCGAGGTTGAAGCCCGGCAGATTGGAGATGTTGCGCAGGTTGACCGAGGTATCTCTCGCTGCTTGCCTGAAGAGAATGTACGCATCGTGAAGGAGTTCGTCCAACAAGGACATTGCGTACTGATGGTGAGCGATGGGATGAACGATGCCCCGGCACTGGCGACAGCTAAGCTAGGTATGGCGCTTGGATCGCAGGGATTAACAGCAGCCGATACTGTGCTGCTCTCAACGGACATTTTACGCGTTGTCAAAGCTGTGCCCCGGGACGCTGAGTGATGCACGTGGCCTTACAGGGTATCTGGGTGGGGATGGCTTTAAGCGCTCTTGCAATGGCCTTCGCCGAATTCGGTTTTATTATCCCTGCGGCCGGAGCCATTTTACAGGAAAGAATCGACGTGATTGTCACCCTGAATGCCTTGCGTGCAGGCAGGATCAAGTTGTCGTCATGCCTCTCCCCTCATCTCTTCTCTCACGTCCTAAAAATCTCCAAAATCTCACGTTGTGTGCTGTTTGTGATATTACGCTCAGGCAATGTGATGAGTTTGTGACATGCAGGCTCTATGCTTACTCACAATAAGTAATTGTATAATAATTTGGTCGGAAACAGCGTACGTCCCACCTCATCGTAGCGGCGATCACGAGGATCGCTCAATCGATCCTCCGGTGGGAAACGCAACTATTCTTCCTGAGAGGAGGTCGGCATGGCCTATCGTTTTCAGGTCAACCATCAAACGTGTATCAATTGTGGCATTTGTATGGACCTTTGTCCCGTGCGTTGTCTGGATATGACGCGTCCATCGGGCGAAGGAGAATTGGGGCTGCCGGAAGAATTGCTCTCTCCAATTCCAGGAGTGTATGCAGCCCGTTCGTGGATGATGCTTGCGCCTGTACAGGTCTCGCAATGCGTTGGGTGCCAGGTCTGCGCGCAAGAATGTCCCACCAACGCCATCACCATTGAGAGCAGTGTCAAGGAACTGACATTTGCCAAATCAGGCCCTGTGTCTTATCTACCGCCAGAACATGGCTGGCAACCCCTCGATGCTTACACCCGCGCTTTTGCTGAAGAACCAGGCGAACAGCCATGGGGTGAGGGACACGACTGGCATGTTGCTGAACGTCAGGCAACCTGGCAAAGCTGGCGTACCTGGCTTGGTGAGCGTAAAGAAGACTTACGAGCGCCCTGTCAGGCTGCATGTCCCGTCGGCACCAATGCTGGTTTATATGTGAGTCTGGTGGCCCAGGGACGTTACGATGAAGCGTTCAAAGTAGCTTCAGAACCAAACCCATTCCCGTCGATCTGTGGAAGAGTATGTACAGCGCCTTGTGAGGATGTGTGCCGCCGTGGTGAGTTTGACTTACCCATTGCCATCCGTGATCTAAAGCGTTTCGCATCCGATCACGCCACGCAGAAAGCACGCAAGATTACTCCTCCCAAAAAGTGGCTTGTCGAGCGCGTAGCGATTGTTGGAGCTGGTCCCACCGGACTCAGCGCTGCCTACTACCTGGCACGACGGGGCTATAGGGTAACCGTCTATGATGCCATGCCGGTCGCCGGAGGCATGATGTCTATCGGTATCCCCGAGTATCGTCTGCCACGAGAAGAATTGAAGAGTGATATCGATGCCATGCGAGAACTGGGTGTCGAGATCAAACTCAACACTGCCCTTGGACGCGATATCGAATTCGAAGAATTGGAAACAGAATATGATGCGGTTCTGCTGGCCGTAGGTGCCCAGCGCAGTCAGCGCTTAGGTGTCCCTGGCGAAGATTCGCATGGGGTTATTCCAGCAACCAATTTCCTCAAGGACTTCAATCTCAATCCTGAAACCAGACTTGAAGGCGATGTTGCTGTTGTAGGTGGTGGTAGTACAGCTATGGATGCCGCGCGGTCAGCCCTGCGGGCCGGCGCTCGTAACGTTCACATTCTCTATCGCCGTACCCGCGTTGAGATGCCCGCTCAGGCCGAAGAAGTACGCGCGGCAATTGCCGAGGGTATTGAGCTGCATGAACTTGTTGCGCCTGCACAGATACTCTCGTCTGAAGGACACGTCAAAGGCGTACGCTGCCAGCGTATGGCTCTGAGTGAACCAGACGAAAAGGGACGCCGCAAGCCTGTACCTGTACTTGGTACCGAATTCGACATCCCGGTTGATATCGTGCTTGTCGCCATCGGTGAGGCGCCAGATCCCTCCTTCTTACCCGAGGGTACAAGCGTTGGTGTCGCCCCGTGGGGCGGTCTGCTGATCAACCCACAGACCCTGGCCACTGGCGCTCCAGGAGTCTTTGCAGCAGGAGATGTCACCTACGGTCCGAGGTCTATTATTCATGCTGCCGAGCACGGTAGGCTGGCCGCCAGGTCTATTCACGCCTATCTTAGCCATATCGCGCTGCGTGACATTACTGAGCTGCCGGAGGACGAATACCAGACAATCTCTACGCTGCCATCTGATGGCCGAATAACACTGGATCTGCGACCTACACTACGTGAAGTAATGCCATTGAGAGAAGGCGCAACCGCTTCACGAGATCGGTCGATTGAATTCGCTTTGGGCTTTACCGAGGAACAGGCACGCAGCGAGGCCAGCCGCTGCCTGCGTTGTGACCTTTCCTACCTTTGCCCATCAATCAAAGTCATTGGCGCTGACCATGTCGTGTCTGAGAAAGTCAGCATTTGAACCGTAGGGGCGCGATTTATCCGCACCCTCAAACACACGTAATAGTGAGGAGATTTTACTATGTCAGTAACTGACCTTACCAACGCAATCGTTGGGGGTATCAACTCTGGTTTAGAGCAGTTTCTCGAAGGAACGCTCGCTGCTATACTGCCCGTTATCTGGCTGGCTCTGTTGGGACTGGAACTGGGTCGTCCTTACATCCTGCAGATGATCGAGCGTTTCACCCTGCGGCTGGGAGCAGATCTACTATGGCTTATCTATGTCGGCCTGCGGGACTTTTTGATCATCTCGGGTGTGGTCATGAGCTTCATGTTCTTATTCCCGGATGTCGTATCAGCCGACACTCTACCAATCACCGGTGGATTGGCCGCTGCGTGCTTGTTTGGCGTGCTGCTCGTCAAATTGATGGGCGATCCCGACCACAATCTGCGTCAATATCGCATCGTGCTAGGCTTAGAGGCCCTTGGCGCCTTGTTCTACTTCGTACCCTACGTCATAGGTGTTCAGTTCAATGCAGTTGCTCCGGGGCAATTTTCAGCTCTCAGCAATTGGCTGGTCACGAGCACCAATCCGAACTGGGCCGTCGGATTAGGCTACGTTACTATCGCTCTGTTCGCGATCATGGGAGCTATCGCTACTGTATATACACTGGTGACCGGCGGACGCGCAGAAGTACCGGAAGCCACCTCTGGCCAATAAACAAGAGAAACAAGGAGTTATAAAATGAAACCTGATGATGTCCAGACAGCCATTACGAGTGCGCTGCTACAGGGCGGCCAAACTTGGATAATTGCCACCATTGTAGCCTTTCTACCCGTCCTCTGGACGATGTCCCTGATGTTTCACCTGGGTCGCCCTTATGTACTGCGCACGTTGCGCCGCTGTGGTCTGCGACTCGGCGCTGACATCTGGTGGATGTCCTACCTGATCATACGTGACGCTCTACTGCTTGTCACTTTTGGACTGAGCTTCATCTTCTTCAATCCGAATCTGGTGGCGACTCTGCCTTTCCCGATTACTGGACCAATAGCAGCGCTGTGTTTGCTACTTACGCTGGCTGTGAAGCTTTCACGACGGGTAGACGACGATGTCAATGCTTATAGACTTGCTACTGTTTTCCTGGTGCTGGGTGCCACAATCTACTATGGCCCTCTGGTCTTTGCGGTCGAAGCAGCCAGCCAGGATTACCTGTCCGGATTCGCCACTGCATTCACCAGCAATACGAATCCTGTAGTCGCGCTGTGGATTATGTGGATCTCGCTAGCGGGTGTAGCTGTTGTCACAGCCTGGTTGTTCATACGAGCTATAGCTAACGCCAATCGAACTATGCGGGTAACTACAACGGAAACCGCGACACGTGAGCCAGCAACAGCCATGCAGTAAACGAGCTTAGTAAACACTACCTTGTTGTACTTTGAGGATCTGAGATAGTGCTGTCCCCCACCCCTACACCGCTTATCGGTGTAGGGGTGGGGTTGTGTGAAAAAGAAGATGTGGTTCGAAGTGTTTTGCTTCGCTAGAAAAGGCAGAAAACCATGAAAAAGGGGTATGGATATCTCATCCTCCCATTGTGACGGCTTTGTGATGCAAAAACTGCTTGCTGGCTCATGCTACCCCTCATTTGTTCAATTGACTCGTACTCATGTTCTTCCATCCACTCTTGCAAGTCAGTCAGGATATGCATGATCCGGCCACTTTTCAGCAGGGTGGAAGTCATCATCGCGACGTTTGCCCCCGCCATCATTGCTTTCAGCACATCCTGTGCGGTATGGACACCGCTCGTTAGCGCGAAATCAGCCTGGACACGCCTGTAATACCAACTTGCGTTCCGTGTGGTATCATAAGGGAAACGTTGAAGGAAGGGAAGAAGACCTGTTTTGGGTACGAGAGTCACACGAGCCGCAGCTCATGTTCCAGTGGAAGAAGTCAGACATCGCATGAAAATGGATCCACGCTCTTGGGTTCGAGAGCGCTGGGGGATTATTTACCATGCCTTAATGAGCCCTCGCAAAGCCGAAGAGATCGCCAGAGATACGGGGGTGTCTGTCACAACGGTGCGCCGCGTCATTTCCACCTATAACCGCTTGGGACTTGCCGCGATCGAAACGCCAGGCAAGGGTGGACGCCGTCATGAATACATGAGTGTGGAGCAAGAACGCAGTTTTCTGCAGCCCTTTTTCGCGCGAGCCGCACAAGGAGAAATTGCCACGGCTGAAGACATTCAGCGAGCCTTTGAAGCGGAGATCAAGCATGAGGTGCATATCACAAGCATGTATCGCTTGCTGGATCGTCACGGCTGGCGCAAGCTCGTGCCGCGTCCGCGTCATCCCAAAGCCAATTCAGAAGAGCAAGCCGCTTTTAAAAAAACTTTGCGCAGGCGGTTCAAGCGGCACTGGCCACACGCGATCCTGGTGACCGAAGACCAGTGTTAAAGATGGCCGAAGATGAGGGCCGCTTCGGTCGTATGTGCATCCCTCGACGTGCCTGGGCACCGCCTGGAGTGCGGCCTCAAGCGCCACATCAGATCGTGCGCGAATACACTCACGCCTATGCGGCTGTGGCGCCAGCGGAAGGCAAAATGACCTCGCTCATTCTGCCCTCTGCCGATACCGAGATGATGAGTCTGTTTCTGGAGCGCGTGTCTACCACGTTTGCGAAGTACTTTGTGGTGATGCAAGTCGATCAAGCTGGGTGGCATCAGTCAAAAGATCTCAAAATCCCGGCGAATATTCGGCTCATTGCTCAGCCTGCCTATAGTCCAGAACTCAATCCTGTGGAACATGTGTGGGAAGAAGTGCGCGAAAAACACCTGGCGAATCTCGCTCTTGCTTCTCTCGATGAGGTGATTGATAAGGTATGTGACGGACTCAATCAGTTGGAAGCCGATCCGGAACGCCTCCGTTCGATGACCTACTTCCCCCATTTTAGAAGTCTCTCTTAGAACGCAAGTTGGTATAAAGAATCGCAATCCAGCGCAGCGGTAAACGCACCAGGGTGTTGAAAAAGGCCTTCTTGTAGAGCTAATGAAAATTTCAGTCCCCGTGTTTCATACGTTGCTTCAGAGAGCTGCTTGTATGCCATCAAGAAAAGAAAGCTGTAACAGCTCTCCGTATATATATGTAGAAAGGTCTCGTATCTCGTCCTCCTCAAACGGATTCCCAGGATTGAAGAACGGAACGCCCGATGCACAGTAGCCTCACTTCCTCAAAGGCTCCAGTACGAGTCTGGTTCTTCCTGCTGGCGTTGGGAAGCCTGCCATATGCTACAGGTGACGTGTGGAGCCGTGTCGTGAGCTGGTACATGAAGCATGTGCGTCCACCAGACAGGAATCCTGAGTGGGTTCACGAGAAGGGAGAAGCTGTGTTTACGCTGCATAAGTGGAAAGCGGTGCTGACGAAAGACTTGCTTGAGGTGCACCAACTCGAAGGGCAGGATGCTTCCACCAGGTTGAGGCGCTCCCTGAAGGAACAGGCAATCGGGCAACATTGTTGCCAGGCAGGAGAACGTCTCGGCGATGCTGATCTCGCCTTGCTCAAAGAGGCCTTAGGCCTTGATGAATGTCAATGGCATGCCTACAAATCGAAAGTGCGACCTGCACCGGACAATTGACCATGTAACCCGATAGCGTACGTCCTGATGGAGAGAGAACCCTCTCTGCTGTGTTGATCTCGTAGCATTGCAGAAGAGGAAGAGACATGCAGAAAACCTATCCGTTTATCACCACAAAGGTCTGGCTGTGCCTGCTGGCTGCTGGCCTCCTTGTGCTCCTGGCGGCCTGTGGTGGCAGTACGACCACGACAGCTTCACCCACGAACACTCCAACGACGGCGCCCACGAACACGCCGACCAGTACTGGAAACAGCGTCACTATCATGAACTTTGCCTTCAGTCCACTGACCCTCACGGTGAAGACGGGCACGAAGGTGACCTGGACAAACAAGGATACGGTCACCCATACCGTCACTGCTGACCAGGGCGCTTTCAATTCTGGACTTCTCCCTTCCGGAAACAGCTTTAGCTTCACATTCACCCAGGCGGGAACCTATAGCTACCACAGCAATATCCATCACTCGATGATGGCAACCACCGTGGTGCACTAGCGTCTCCTTCATCAGAGCACTGGGGAGCTTGCGGGGAAATATGAGCAAAGGGCATGGGTCTATGCGTCGGAGAAAGCAAGGTGTCTAGCAGCGACTGATGAATGAGCACTCTCGCCCTCTCAGACTCGGCACATCAAGCGCGTTGGCAATGACGAGTTCGATCGCTCGGCAGTTCCCACCCTGATGGCAGATGATCTAACCTTCGTCCTTGAGCCACCCTCGCCACCGGAGGTGATCGAAGCAGCTCAAAAGAACTCAGCCTGTGGAACAACGGGAGAAAAAGTGGGAACTCGTAGGGGAATGTATCGTTGTGCCAAGGGGAGAGGCAACCACCATGACGGGAAGCAAAGAGCGCCAGTTTGCTCTGCTGATCCAAGTCTCATTGGAAGAGTTAGTGCCGCCAGATCATTTCTATCGCCATCTAGAGCGCAAGCTTGATCTCTCATGTGTCCGCAAGTTTGTGCACTGCAGCCGTTCCTTGAGCCCAGCCACTCGCTTTCGCTGCGCTTGTATCGCTGCCTCGTTGGATTGATCGGCATTCAATAGTTCCCGCGCCAGTTCCTCGCTAACTATGTCTGTACAGTATCAGAAAATGATAGCAAATAAGCCATCATCTTCGTTTAGACGGCAAGCCGTCCAGGGGCAACTGCTGGCCCCCCTATCCCCTGCCCTCGGTCACCGAAGGAGTCGGGGAATGCTTTGCGCAGGATGTTGTAACTTCCGTTCACATCGGCGTTGATACGGCGGCCATCTGCTGCACGATATAACCCACGTTTCTCACGTTTCCCACTGAAGCGCGGTTTTTCTTTCCGTGCCTTGTCGTAGGTCGGGATCGGATCGCGGTCAAGGAAACTGGCTTGGCTCGTGTAGCTTTCCTCGTTCATGACCAGCTGAATTCCGACGAGCTTCGCCTTGTAGGTGAGCATCTCAACAAACCTGGCGTGCGGAAGCTGCACAAACTGCTGGTTGTTTTTGCGCCCCATCTCGACCTCTTGTTTCCAGAGGGGATTCTTGCCAATCACCATCGTTCCGATGCCTTCCTCAACCAATCGATCAATGATGCGACGGCTTGCCGTGTGCAGATACGCATTGACGCGGCGAGTACGCTTCGTCGTGATCCGATCAAGTTGGCGCGAGGTGAAACGGTTGGTTTTCGCAAGCATGCTTTGGGGGTGAGCGCGTTGTTTGTTGTAGTGCTGATTCAGGCTCTTGAACAGGCGTCCATTGATGAGCAATGGCAGAAAGCCTGGTTTCGTCGAGGTGCAGGCCGCGAGGGTATTCACTCCCAGATCCAGAGCGGCAACTTGGGTGGGATCGACAGTCGCTTGTGTTTCCGTTTTTTGATACACCACCTCGACCACGTAGCCATCCAGGCGAGGCACAATGCGCACCTGATCGACGGTTTTCCGCGTTTGTTTGGTGGGGATTTCGATCCCCAAGCCAGAGGGAGCGATGAACCCGCGTTTCAAGGCGCGTTTGGAGATGGCTTGCATGTCGTAGATCAGGAGATTCCGCCCGCGCTCTTTGTCCTTGTACTTGGGCAACTTCGGCCTTCCCAGGAATTTTGCGGGATCGGCTTTGTATGCTGCATTGGCCTTGAAAAAAGATTTCCAGTTCTTGTCCAGTTGCCTTAAGATGGCATTGGAGACTTTGCGAGGCAGAGCGCAGTACGCTTCATGGTGCTTGAGCTGATGGAAGATTTCCGCGTAGGTCAGATACTTCCTCTCTAAAATGTAGGCTTGGCGAATCTGGTAGTTCGCCTGGTTGTACAGGTTTTTGGAAGCAAAGGCCGCCCGATCGATGGCGGCAAAGCGCGGATCACGTGTGCGAATGAGATGCTGTTCAACCAGTTGCATGGGCATCATCCTTGGCCTGAAGCTGTTCTACAAGGCGTTCGGTTGTGTGTTTGGCTCCGCGCTGTCCGTTGAGACGGGCGCACATCGCATACACAATACTCGCTCGCGTCGTGCAGAAGGTCTTCTTTGTCGTTGTCTGCCAGATTCACAACTGCTCTCTTTCTACCTTGGATTTCTTAAAGCGTCTCGAAATACCGGAAACCGAAGCGCGTTAACCGATCTTTGTGCTCCTCCCCCAGCAGCGTAAGGGAAGGATCTCTGAGCAGAGAGAGCAGTTTCGGATGGCTGTCATTGACGCCTGATGCGATCTCTTTCACCATCTGGACAACTTGATAGCCGTGCGTCGTGCAGTACTGCGTGAACCGTTCCGTTTGTCGCTCCAGGTTCTCTCGATGCTCCGCAGAAGAAACGCGGGCATAGATGGCCACCCGTTCCTGCCTGGGTACTGATTGCTCATCCTCTGTCACGATAATCGTTTCCGATGGAGCTTGATAGCCGTTGATCACCCCATTATGGAACCAGCGCAAGGCGATACTGTAACGAATCCCTTGTCGTTTGGCATACTGACTCAATTTCATACCGAAAGAATAGCGTATTTGCTATCATGTAGCAATATTTGCCATCATTTCTTACCAACGGTTTCAACACTGTGTGAGCAACTCACTGGCGAATTCCTCCTGTTTATCTAAGGTCACGCGCATCCCCATGCCAAACTCAGCGCTGTCCTCAAGGAGTGAATTCGACCCGGCCGGCCCTCTTCCTTCGTGGTTCACTGTCCACGGAGTCGTCGGCAGATTTCCTCCACAGATCGATGAGTAGCCGGTGGCATTGGCGACAATTATGCGATCACCAAACAATTGCGTTGCCAGCTTGATATAAGGCGTCTCGCCACAGCCTGAACAGGCCCCAGAAAACTCGAACAGGGGCATTAAGAGTTGTGAGTTCTTCATTGCTGCCAGGTTCAAATTCGCGGTATCTACAACGGGCAGCGAGAGGAAGAACTCACAGTTCACTTTCTCACGTTCGCGAATAGGTGGCGGTTCAGCCATGTTGATCGCTTTCCGTCCCACCTGTCGTTTATCTTTGACCGGACACGCTTCTACACATAATCCGCAGCCAGTACAATCTTCCGGTGATAACTGTAGCGTATATTGCGTGCCAGGAAACTCTTTGTAGTGTGCATCCACCGACAGGAACGTCTCAGGCGCTCCCTCTAGTACATTGAGGCTGAAATACTTCTGTAGTAAAATGAGACCATGAAAGAACAAAAGCGGAGGCACTCAATGATCAATGCATGGCTCCCAATTTAGTCGTCACGAGAATGCTGTTGTGGAGTAACGCGACCTGCAGGAGCAGGCGCACGAAATCAGCGTGAGAAGCAACATGCAGCACGTTCAACCGATCATAGTTATCGATCTCTTCCCACAAGAGCGAAAGCAGTTATTGGAGCTTTTTTCTGAGCTTGAAGCTGAAGAGTGGGAGAAACCAACCATTTGTCCTGGGTGGACGGTCAAGGACATCGGGCTGCATCTGTTAGTGGATGACGTTGGCTATCTTTCTGGTGTAAGAGATCATTTCAGCAATCCTTTCTTTCGAAACAAGGATCTGCGTGAATGGAAGAGTCTAGTAAAAAACATTAACGATGCCAATGAAGCGTGGGTGAAGGCAACAGCACGCATCAGCCCAAAGCTCCTTGCTGATCTTTTAGAACTCACCGGGCAACAATTTTACGAGTATATGCAATCCCTCGATCTCACGGCGATGGGTGGTGTGGTGAGTTGGGCTGGGCCAGACCCTGCTCCGGTGTGGCTGGATGTCGCAAGAGAATATACCGAAAGATGGCTTCATCAGCAGCAGATCCGAGATGCAGTTCATAAACCTGGCCTCAAAGAGAAAGCCCTTTTCCATCCCGTCCTTGATACCTTTGTGAGAGCGCTACCTCACACCTATAAAGATATTTCTGTAGCCGATACAACCGCCGTGCTCAAATTTGTCGTGACTGGAGAGGCTGGCGATGTCTGGTATCTGGTAGGAGGGGCGAACAGATGGTCCCTCTTTCAAGATGTCGAACTCCCACCCGTCACGGTGGTAACGATGGATCAAGAAACGTGCTGGAGACTCTTTACCAAAGGCACGAACAAAGAGCAGGCGAGAGCGAGGATAGCCATTGAAGGTGATCAAACCCTCGGAGAGAAACTCTTGGAAACCGTCTCAATTATTGCGTGAAGGAGGGGCATCGTGTCCTCAAAAAGCTATCGAACGACGAGTTGGTATGATGGGCGGGTGGAAATTCGTCCATCCTTGATTCAAGGCGGCGGCATGTTTGCACGCCAACCCATTCAAGCAGGTGAAATCGTGGCCATTGTTGGGGGAACGGTGATGACTGAAGACGAGTTCCATGCCTATATTGCGACCGTTCCGCGTTTTAATGCTACCCAGATTGGAGAGCGCCTCCACCTGGTCGATCTCATCCAAGCACACGAGACCGTAGCCGGCTCCATTAATCACTCCTGTGATGCCAATTTGTGGTTGCGAGATGAAGTCACGATGGTCGCGCGCCGGGCGATTGCATCCGGAGAAGAAGTAACGTTGGACTATGCGCTCACCACCGTCGAACCTGATTGGCAGCTCGATCAGCCCTGTCAGTGCGGAACACCCGCCTGCCGTCACAGCATTCGGGGCACTGATTGGCAATTGCCAGAGGTCCAACTGCGCTATCAAGGACATTTTGCTCCGTTCATCAACGAATGATCATGACCCGATTTAGTGGAGGGGTAGAAGATGGTGGTTTTAACACATCAATTGTTCATACATGACAGGACTCATGTACTGTAAGGTGGAATGTCTACGAGTTCGATTATAAAAAGTTTCACTATACTCAAAGGTGCAATTACGAGCCTGAGCACGGGACTGAAAGGAC
>WNFY01000790.1_pt1 | contig 41030 bp, 48 predicted proteins | sample 5400091 | NCBI WGS metagenome assembly WNFY01 (sample SAMN13153364, study PRJNA577476) | soil metagenome | isolation source: 60 cm soil or saprolite under grassland replicate 1 | place: USA:California | collected 2016-06-15 | reverse complement strand
CTCGTATTCTGGTCGGCGCCGCTTATGACCGTGGCGCATCTTGTTTTTGCAATCGCCACCACCGCCTACATTCTTCTCGCGATCCAATTCGAGGAACGGGATCTCATCCGGTTCCACGCCGAATACGCGGAATATCGCCATCGCGTGCCCATGATCTTGCCGTTTGGCTCCCGGAATCGGCGCGACAGTGTCCCGGCACGACGAGAGGCTGCGACCGAAACGGAAACTTAGCAGCCTTTCGTTGAGCCCGATCCCATGTAGCAAAGGGCCGCTCTCCATACGCGGAATTTCTGGATAAGTGCATGGCCGAGATTTCGACACCTGAACCGCACAACTGTTGCACAACAATCATTTCTTATTAGGAGACTGTACCGATGAAAGCTGGATTCTTCGCGAAGCAATTTCACTTTGTCATGATTGCCCTCGGCTTCATGAATTTCTACCCCACACGCGTGTTGGCACAAGACAGCCACGCACACGTGCTTGCCAGTCAACAACATCAATTAGCAATGGGACAACAAAGCAAGGCGAGTGCCTTAATAAAGATCGTCCGCGAATCAACCGAGCGCTTCAAAGATGTGGCGCAGGCTGAGAGAGAGAATTATTCCCTTCTGTTCGGCTGCGTGAGCGGGCCCGACGCCGGGGCAATGGGGCTCCACTTCTTGAACGGGGACCTGCTGAACGAGGTGAACAATGGCGGCGTCTTCGACCCCACGCGTCCCCAGATCGTGCTCTACGAACCCACCACAGACGGGCGTCTGCGACTGGTCGGCGCCGACTTCCTGGTTTTCGCCGACGCGTGGGATGCGAAGCATCCGCATGATCCGCCGCAGCTCATGGGGCAGCTTTTCCATTTGTTCGACACTCCGAATCGCTTCGGGCTGCCGGCGTTCTACACTCTGCATGTCTGGGCGTGGAAGGATAATCCCAATGGCGCGTTCGTGAACTGGCACCCTGATGTTTCTTGCGCCTCGTTCAGCGCCCAGTAGTCTTGACACCAAAACGACAACCTCTTCGGTCTGGCCGACAGACCGAGGAGTTGTTCCCAGTTAGTGCCGAGGTGAAAATAGCCGGCATAGCAAGACGGCGGCCTTCAGCCGGAATTGTGGCAATCCGGACTTATGAACAGGCATCCCTCACGTCGCGGTGCTCACCCACTCCCGCGCCTCCTGCTCCGTGCGGAAGATCTTGATAGCAGGGTCCTCGTTCTGTATCAGGTGATACATCCTGGTCACGCCATAAACCGCAGGATTGGTTGGAATCACGAATGCCCATTTAGAGCCGTCCGCAAAGGGATCCAGCTCCTCTAATCGTTTGAATTCCTCATAACCCAGCCGCACGTCGGAAGTGTTGCTCAGATCTACGATTTCAGAAAATTCAGGATCGAAGTTGGGATCAGCGCGAAGCGAAGCGATAAATTGGACCATGTCGTCGAGAGTTACAACTCCGCTCAACCGGGTATAGATCAGGCGCTCTTCGATCTCGACGACGTGACGCGCGGGCATGCACACCTCCCGCGAACACCTTCTAGGAACGCCTTCATTTTACGACCGATGTCAACTTAGAGAAGTCACGCCGCTGTCGGCGCGGGATTGTGGCGCGGGCACCCTCGCCCGCGAAACGCATCTCAATTCCTCGTTAATGCGCGGGTGCCCCACCCTACGCGGTTTCGTAGGGTGGGTCTGTTGACTTAGCGAAGGCGAACTCCAATTTCAGGTCTATTCGCCCATCAACTCACGATATTGAGCTTCACTCAAGGGCACCACACTGAGCCGCCCTTGGCGAACCAGCGCTGAGTCCGAGAAAAGTTTGTTCGCCTTAATCTCGGCAAGGCTCACCGTATTTGCCAGGGCCTTCCCAGACTTTATTTTGACCCGAGGATTCTTCGCGTCCGAGGCATTAACCGAAACTACCGTCGCCGTTCCCACCGCGCTCTTCACGTTTCCGGTTTCGTAGATCACCAGCCGGTCACCGGATTTCATGCCGCGCAGATTTTTCAGCGCAACCGGATTCGAGACGCCATCCCAAACGGTTTCACCATCGCGCTTAAGATCTGCGAAGGAATACTCGGACGGTTCGGTTTTGAGGAGATAAGCCATGCGATTGAAGATTGTAGATTTAAGATTATAGATTTTGAAATCTTAGGCCGTCGAATTTGCCGCCTAAGACTTTACGTCGAAAATCTTCAATCTGAAATCTTCAATCTGAAATTCTATTACTGCGGTTTCTTCTGCTCCGGTTTCTTCTGCCCCGGTGTCTGCTGCTCTCCCGGATGCTCCTCGTAAATCGAGTACTGGTTTGCGGGCCGCTTCATCTTCACCGTCACGTCCATACTGGGCTTGTCCACGTCATAGTCTTCGCCATAGGTTTGGAAGCCCTGCGCCAGCACCTGAATGCGCAACTTCCCATAAGGAACGCCATCGAAACTGGCCTTTCCCTCTGCATCCGTCTTCAGCTCAAGTCCGCTTCGCTGCTGTTTCCCATCATCATCCACTGGATGCATGACCACAGCGGCATTGCGAACGGGCTTGCTATTCTCGTCGCGAATGACCACGAAGCTCACGTTGGCCAAAGGGACCCGCTTTTTCTTTGCCAGGCCGGCACTAACAATGCTGAGAATTATCAGAACAACCGCACAAATTCGAAGTGAGAGTCGCATGGATGAGAGGGCCTGTCGCCAATTCTAAACACGTCTCGAAGACTCTGTCACGCTTGCGATTGCAGGAACAATCAACCCCGGGCGCCTATCTCGGTAAAGGTCTGCAGTACCGAACGACTACCACAAACGCGGTATGGCGGAAACCCCGCACATATAATTGTCGGCATGAACGGATCCGCGCGGCTACTTTCGCTTCTCTTGCTCGCCACATCATTGTCTGTTGCCCAGTCGCAAACCAAGGGCGCAGACCCCAAAACTCCACAAGAAAAGGTTCCCGTCATGGATGGCGGCGCCGGTCCGTGTTCATTGGAATTGACCGTCGTCGGCGCCGACGGCAAGCCGGTTTATGCCGCTACTATCAAAGTCCATATTGCCTACGGATTTGGCGGCATCCGCAGACTCGATCTCGAGGCAGGTACAAACTCTGATGGCAAAGTGAAGTTCACCGGACTCCCCGCTCGCGTCCATCGTCCCCCACTCGAATTCAACGCTTCCAAAGACGATCTCTCAGGCACCGCGACCTACGATCCCTCCGCCGAATGTCAGGCAAAACACGACATCACGCTCGCGAAGCCGAAGTCCCAGGAAGCTCACTAGTCCAGACAGCAGCGCTGATTGTGTGGAGCCTGCCCTGAGCGAAGTCGAAGGGTCGGACATTCCTGTCCGACGCCGTTGACTTTGCCTTGCCCCGTCTGGAGCCCGCCCTGAGCGAAGTCGAAGGAGCCTGCCCTGAGCGCAGTCGAAGGGTCGGACACTCCTGTCCGACGCTTTTTGGTTTTGCCAACAACCAACAGCCAAGAGCCAACAACCGCTTTCACCCACTTTTCACTTGACCGCTCTCCCACGCCCTGCTACAGTCCTTCCCCAATCGCAACTAGGTCCTCCCACGAGGGGGCTTCGTAACTATTCGGTGACAGTGACGACTGCAGCGTCGGTAGGTTTACTGGCTACTGACAACTGATCACTGGCAACTGAATTCGAGGATTTCCGCGCGACTTTGCTCCTCCTTCCCCAGGGGCTCGGGTACCCATCCGTACGCAGTCAAGCTGTAAACATGCTTAAGGAGGGAAACCAATGCCTAGCCGTGGACTCCTCTTACTCTCTACGTGCCTCGCTGCCATCTCTTTGTCTGCCCAAGTCACACAGCTCAGTGATGCCACCGCACCGCCAGTCCACGGAGTCGGTCACAACTATGAAGGAATGCTGAATGAGACTGTCAATCCTTCCACGGGAGCATTAACCATACACAACACATCGGAATACCGGTCGCGCCGGGCCGTAAGCTGACGGTGCCGCTCGCCTTTGAATACAACTCCGGCCAGGCTTGGTTCTTCGCAAGAAAATCAACGTATCAGCATCGTGCACTCAAGGCCAAGGAAATTGTCCGCATCCCGCGGGGTATGCAGTCAACAGTTCAGCGTTCGGCAACCTGACATGGGGAGGGTGGTCCACTAGCTTTCCGGAGATGTCGCATATCTATTACGCCCAGTGGCCATATGGTCCGAATGGCTTCGGCATAACTCACCCCTGCGTGGTCCATACGGCGTTCATGTTCAAGGACGCTTCCGGTTCCTCCCATCAGCTCAACCTCTCCCATCTTGACCCTTCCTACCCGGCGGCCTGCTCTGGAACCGTGCCACAATTGGTTGAAGCCGATACGGCAAACGATACTTACTACCAGTCAGTGACCTGATCCCCTCTTTCCGAACAAAGCTGAGTATGATTTTCAGCGAAAGGAAGGGGGACGGGTATGCCGAAAAGACAGCCCGTAACGAGAAAGCGAACCGGGAGCAGCGGCGTTCAAACTTTGAACGCGACTCTGACGAATCCTTACTCTTCGGAAGAGTCGGATGCCACGCACCATCGGCTAGTGCCGTAAGTCTATGCAGCCATTAGTGTTACATCGTCTCCAAAATTGGTAAACTCATTCAAAAATCTGGCCCAGCCCTTGACAGCCTGCCGTTAGCACTCGTAAACTCAGAGTGCTAACAAATCAGCAATTCAAATCACCTTATCAACAAAACAACTTCAGGAACAAACTTCAGAGAGGAGTCTGAAAATGGCTACGAAATTCACCCCGCTGCACGACCGTATCCTGGTTCGTCGCATTGAAGAAGGCGAAACCACTCGTGGTGGAATCATTATCCCTGACTCGGCGAAAGAGAAGCCGCAGGAGGGCGAAGTGGTCTCCGCTGGCAAGGGCAAGATCAACGAAGAGGGCAAGGTCCGCCCCCTCGACGTGAAGGAAGGCGACCGCATCCTGTTCGGCAAATACTCCGGCACCGAAATCAAGCTGGACAACGAAGATTACATCATCATGCGTGAAGAAGAAGTTCTGGGAATCCTGAGCGGCGCCGCCAAGCGCGAAACCGCGGGATCACGCCGATAAGTGATTTGGAGCGGCGGGCGTCTCGCTCGTCCAAGATTGCTCGAAGCTCACAGCTCATCGCTCTCAGCTGAAAGCTGATGGCTGATAGCTGATAGCTGACAGCTGAAAAGATTTAGTCACCACGAAATTCTAAGGAGATTGAAAAAATGGCAAAACAAATTGTTCACGGAGAAGAGTCCCGCCAGGCGATTCTTCGCGGCGTCAACGTACTCGCTGACGCCGTTAAGGTCACGCTCGGTCCCAAGGGCCGCAACGTCGTGATCGATAAGAAATTCGGCTCGCCGACCATCACCAAGGACGGCGTCACCGTCGCAAAAGAAATCGAACTCAAAGACAACCTCGAAAACATGGGCGCGCAGATGGTGAAGGAAGTCGCTTCCAAGACCTCCGACGTCGCCGGCGACGGCACCACCACCGCAACCGTTTTAGCCCAAGCGATCTATCGCGAAGGCGTAAAGACCGTCGCAGCCGGCGCCAATCCCATGGCCCTCAAGCGCGGAATTGAAAAGGCCGTTTCCGTTGTTTGTGGAGCGATTGACCCCAAGACCGGAGAGCGCGGCAAAGGCGAACTAGATAAGTTCTCGAAGCCTGTCTCCGGCGACATGATTAGTCAGGTTGGGACGATCAGCGCGAATAACGATTCCACCATCGGGAACATCATTGCCGAAGCGATGAAGAAAGTCGGCAAGGACGGCGTCATCACCGTGGAAGAGTCGAAGACGTTGGAGACGCAGTTGGAAGTGGTCGAAGGCATGCAGTTCGACCGCGGATATCTGTCTCCTTACTTCGTTACCGACCCGGAGCGGATGGAAGCGGTGCTCGAGAACGCCTACATCCTGATCAACGAAAAGAAGATCAGCTCGATGAAGGACTTGCTCCCGCTGCTCGAACAGATTGCCAAGAGCGGCAAGCCGCTGGTGATCATCGCTGAAGACGTCGAGGGCGAGGCGCTGGCGACTCTGGTCGTCAACAAGCTGCGTGGCACTTTGCACGTAGCTGCCGTCAAGGCCCCTGGCTTCGGCGATCGCCGCAAAGCCATGCTGCAGGACATCGCAATCCTAACCGGCGGCAAGGCCATCACTGAAGATCTCGGCATCAAGCTCGAAAACGTTCAGGTCTCTGATCTTGGCCAGGCGAAGAAAATCACCATCGACAAGGACAACACCACCATCGTCGAAGGCAAAGGCAAGCACAACGAGATCGAAGGCCGCGTAAAAGAAATTCGCAGCCAGGTCGACAAAACCACCAGCGATTACGATCGCGAGAAGTTGCAAGAGCGGTTGGCGAAGCTGGTCGGCGGAGTGGCCGTGATTAAAGTCGGCGCTGCCACCGAAACCGAAATGAAAGAGAAGAAAGCCCGCGTGGAAGATGCAATGCATGCGACGCGCGCGGCGGTTGAAGAGGGAATCGTTCCGGGCGGCGGAGTTGCACTCAGCCGTTGCGTGAACGCTCTCGACAAACTCAAGGCCGATGGCGATGAGCAGATCGGCATCAACGTCGTGAAACGCGCCCTGCAAGAGCCGCTGCGCCAGATCGCCGAAAACGCCGGCGAAGAAGGCGCAATCGTTCTGGGCAAAGTCAACGACTCGAAGGACAACAACTTCGGCTACAACGCCCTGACCGGCGATTATGAAGACCTGGTCAAGGCGGGCGTGCTCGATCCCACCAAGGTCGTGCGCACCGCGTTGCAAAATGCCGGGTCAATTGCGTCCTTGATGCTGACCACTGAAGCCCTCGTCTCCGAGCTGCCGGAAAAGAAAGAATCAGCTCCGATGCCGGGCGGACACGGCGGCGGCATGGGTGACATGTATTAAAGCTGTCAGCTATCAGTCGTCAGCTTTCAGCTAGATCAAAAGCCCTGCCGAAAAGAGGCCGTTACGAAACTCTAACTGGTTTTCACAAGCAAATGATGGGAAGATGCCCTCGTGGTGAGCGAGGGCATTTTCTTTGGCCTACATTCAAGGTGAAGTGCGGGGGCAGCAGGCGTTGTTTCCATCAACACTGGACGAGCTGATTCCTCCCGATCATGTATGTCGAGTAATTGAGGCGTGGCGGGACATGATTCGCGACGAGCGTAGGCATGCCGATGCCGAGGTTCACGTAGAATCCGTCACGCAATTCCACGGGAAGAACGACAGCTGGTCGAAAAAACTCACACCAGCGGTGCAACGAACCAATCGAGTTTTGGTAGGTCCAATCGCTGCTGGTTCAGCTGTAATCAAATCGAGACAATCCGCGATTGTTCGACTTCTCGGGGCCAACTACAGCGATGCCTTAGCGGTGAAATGGAAGGTAGCGGATTCTTGCGGGCGGCTTGGAGGGAAAATAACACGAAAGCGGTCGTTATCAGGGGAATCTCAGATCTGCTTGTCGGGAAGGAGCAGACTGACCGAGCCAGTTGGCAGATCATCGCCGCAAAGCACGCAGCGGCTTTTGCCTTCAAACTACTGACCCATTATGGCAAGCCTCAAGCGGCGGAGGTCGTCGTGAAGCCTTCTGATAGTTCGCGAGGCGTACGCGGCCTACCGTCCCCCGATGCCGAACTGTTAACGGAAACCGGCAGCGCTGCAAATGGAACGGCACACGAACAAGTGAAAGTAGAACGAACCCGCTTTGACCCAGAGCTCTTCAAGAAGTTAGAGGGTTTCGCTTTTGCTTCGGACGGAATGGATCTTCCGAGCAAGGAAGCTTCCCGGAAGTGGGCGATGGAGCGCGTACGAACTTGGCAAACGGTGGATTTGGAGAGTTTTGTCGCGCGGTTTAAGGAGCTACGCAAGTTTGCGTTTTCGACTTCTGGTCTTGACCTGCCCAGCAGGGAAGCAGCGTGCATATGGGCCTATAAGGAAACTTGCGCCGAATTTGGTATTGAATAGAGGCTCGTCTAAAAACCGTTCCACCCACCATCGATTCGGCGTAGACATCAACTATGATTCGTCTATGGGAGGCTGGCCCAGTTTTCTCGGACAGTTCTTGAATCTACCCCGATGGAGGGCTGGGGGCTGCCCCAGCCTTTCTCGGAGAGTTCCTAAATCTGCCCCGACGGAGGGTGCCGCATCCTTCCCTGGTTTTGGGAAGGGTGGGAATTCAACTTCGGTCTGACTTGTCTTTCTGAGAGGCTTCAGCCAGTTCTTCTGCTCGCGCTAACGCAACGGAGAGAAGCTGGAGGAACTCATTACGTCATTTGACGACGCCGTTTACGAGAAGCGACAGCGCGATGGAGAATCTGGTTAAATCTTTCCTCGGACTCGCCGGCTGAGTCCATCTTCTCACCGCCAGAATCGATAATTGTGGCCAAGGGTTTCGAGCAGGGCGTTCATAGCTGATTTTCGCTTATCCGCTGAAGGTCGCATACGCTGTTCAACTTGCGATGCAAAAGCATTGTCGAGCTAAAGCTCGCTTGAATCTTCTGCTTGCGCTAACGCGGCCATGAATGGCCGCTCTTCCACGGAACATTCCCTTTCATCCCTGCGTATCTGCACCAAGTAGCTCGGCATTTTGTGGAAGTCGTAATCCTTGAAAAGCGAAATCCTTTGGAAAGGCGAAAGCTGATGGTCAGGATGTCCCAGGCAAGATCAGGTTTATTGGCGACATTTTTCGCAATATTAGTTCCAGTTTCGGTGGCTAATGGGCAAGGACAACCGGGGGCGGCTGTCCCCATACTGCCGCTCGACAAGATTAATAATCAGGCGGAAGTGGACAAAACAATTTCAGCCCTCGATGCGGTGCTGTTTGACTCCTACAACCGGTGCGACCTCGAGAAGTTTGAGTCATTCTTCATCGATGATGTCGAGTTTTACCACGACCAGAGCGGAGTTACGCTCGGGAAAGTGGCGTTGACCGAGAGCGTGCGAAAGAACATTTGCGGGCAAACTACGCGCGAGCTGGTCCCGGGAACGATGCAGGTTTATTACATGAAAGGCTACGGCGCGCTCGAAGTTGGTGTGCACCGCTTTCACCATCCCGGGCACGAGGCGGAGATTGGAGTTGGCGAAGGCAAGTTCATCCATCTGTGGCAATACAAGGACGGCGCGTGGAAGATCACGCGGGTGATTTCTTACGACCATCATGCGGCGGCGAAGTAGTCAGGCTGAATCTCGCTCGGATCTTCTGTTCGCGCTAACGCGGCCATGAATGGCCGGTCTGCATGCGCCGAGGGACCTCAGCCTGTGCAAAATTCTTGTCAAGACCCCAATTCACTCCAATTTCCCTCAAGCTCCTGATTACAACCCAATATAAATGTTCAAAACGTGGCACAATTACCCCCTTCCAGCTGCTACTCTGGATATAGCAGTTAGAAATCTCAAACGCGCGGCCCATAGCCGCGCCTTTCCTGTTTATGGGGCAACACTTTGGGGATGCCAGAAGAACCTCTATGTAATGACCTTCTCCACGCAAGCAAACTTGGTAACAAACAACGGGGCGATGTCGCCGAAATGGTATTCCTGCGCAAAGCCTCAAGCATGGGATTCGGCGTCGCTAAGCCCTGGGCGGACGGCGAACGGTACGACTTCGTCGTCCGCGCTGGCGGACTATTCTGGCGCGTGCAGGTCAAATCCGTGCGCTCGAAATCTCCTCAGAGGAAACACTATCGCGTCGCAACCACGAGTTGGCTCAAAATTGGATACACCGCGGATGAAATTGATTTCCTCGCTGCTTACATTTTCCCGGAGGACACCTGGTACATATTCCTGGTCGCCTTTGTCGAGAACCGCTCATCAGTATGCGTCACTCCAAATTCAAGGAGGTCACCCGCTCAAAAATACCGCGAAGCCTGGAAGCTGATGGAACGCCCTGCGTCTGAGTTCACGCCAGTACCGAACGTAGTGCAGGGTGATCCGCAAGCTGCGCCGGACAGATGATTTTGCGTCGCACCCTGCGACGCAAAATCGTCTCCCTTTGTGCACGCGGCCAATCCCTAACTGGGGAAGTGGAAGTGGACGTCTTGACGTGGTTCCCACCCTTCGAAAACCGCGAAGGATGGGGCACCCTCAGTTGTGGTAAATCCGAGAGAAATCAAAAGCGTCGGAGAGCAAGTCAAAGGCGTCGGCTAGAAGTGTCCGACCCTTCGACTGCGCTCAGGGCAGGCTCCACACGAGATCATCGAACAAGAATGTCCGATCCACACGAGCACATTTGCGGTGCCGTAGTACCTCGGTAACTTGCTGCTTCTGCCCTAACATCCCAACATCTCTATGTTCGCCTAACGAAGGCGGTTGGACACTCGCGATCCCACCTGAGTGCTGACATGATCCCACTTGCACATTAAGGAGAAAGACAAATGAACAAGAAGATTTTGATTGCGGGGTTCGCATGTTTGTCGATGATTGCGGTTGCGCAATCGAGCGGAAATAAGGACCAGTCTGCGAGCGCAACGAAAGACGTGAAGCCACGGGATGTCGCCACCGGACAGGCCAGCGGCAAGAGTGTGAACAGGCCCGCCGGGAGCCCGGTAGTGCCGAATTCAAGCGACCGAGTTACGGCTCCGCGCGACATGGCTACTGGACAGGCCAGCGGCAAGCGGCAGTACCAGCCGATGATCATCAGAAAAGTGACCGAGGATGATCCGAACGCTGCGCGTGAGGCGCAGAGCCCCAAAGCAACGGGCAAGACCTCGGCGCAGGACGACTGGCATGCCACAAGCAAGACCAGCAATACGAGTGTCTCGCCGGCCGATGTGAATCAGGATGGCGTGGCCGTCCGGGAAAGCCCAACTTTGCCCAGCAAAGGACAAACGCGGGTTGCGACAGGTGATGTAAATGGTGATGGCAAGGCTGATGCAGCCATCAACAACAGTCACTCGAATATCAAAAACGGAAAAGATGTTGCGACAGGGCAGGCCTCTGGAAAGAGTACGGCTGCCAAAGAGGGGGACACGGCGCCGCAGAAATAATGCTGAGTTGAAAATGGGTGTTCCAAGCCCTGCCGACAGCGGCGGGGCCTTTTTCTTTCGCTTCCGTCCGTGCTTTCGCTCCAAAGTGTGCCGTCAGTAGCTAAACCCGGAATGGTTTGCGCCGCAATCGGCGCGGGGAGGATGGCCCAGCCTTTCTCAGAGAGTTCCTGAAATCTCCCCGACATGACTACGTTAACTCGGGAAGTGGAAGTGGACGTCTTGACGTGAGCTGATGGCGACTCCGTCCACGGTGGCGGGACGGAAACGCCAGTTCTTCAACGTGGCAATCACTTTCTGATCAATGTCCTGCTGCAGCGATTGCAACACACGCGTGGCGGTCACGCTGCCTTGCTCGTCAATGGTGACCTCGACGATGACGTCGCCTTTCAATCCTCCTAATTGCCAGGAATAGACGTCGGGATCGGGAAAGACCAGCGGCAACGCGGGCTTTGCTTCACTGCCGCTGCCGGGACCGTGATAGAGCGATCCGACCGGAGTGCCGGCGCGCGGAGACTCGACCGGAGCTTTCGCAATTTCCGGTAAGGGTTTCGGTTTTGCTTTCGGCAACAGCAGACGTTTTCTCGGGACTGGCTGCTCTTCGAACTGGGCTTGCGCGATATAAACCAGCGTTTCGGATCGGCCGTGCGGTCCCCAAGCCAGGGACGAGGGTTTCACGAAAATGGGTACGCGATATAAGCAGAGAGTCAGAACAATGGCGTGAAGCAGCAGTGAGGCGATGATCGAGTTCGCTCGCCTTTTCTTCGGGGATGACAGCGTCTGAAACATGGGCTCGGCTAAAGCTATTTTATCCCGGCTCATCTTTATCTCCGAAAGCTTATCTCGGAGAGCTTATCCTGGCGGCCAATGCAGCTTGCGGCCGCCGAGCAGATGTACATGGAGATGAAACACGGATTGTCCCGAGCCGGGGCCGACGTTCAAAACGGTGCGATAGCTGTCTTCGATGTCGCGGTCACGGGCAATCTTCGCCGCGACAAGATGGCACCGGCCGATGATTTCTGCGTCGCTTGGTTGGGCTTCTTTCAAACCGGGCAGGTGTTGCTTGGGAATGATGAGGACGTGAGTTGGCGCCTTGGGATCGATGTCGTCAAAGGCGTAGGTGTGCTCATCTTCGTGCACTTTTTTCGAAGGAATTTCGCCGGCGATAATTTTGCAGAATAAGCAGTCACTCATAGTTTTTAGTTGCTAGTGGACAGTTGTTAGGAACTTCTTAGTTTGCACCATTGGTTGCTAGTCACTAAGCACGAGTCACTAGCAACTTCTATCAATCCAGCCTCACTAAGAATATTCCGCCTTGGGTCGTCTTGGAATTACGGAGTACTTCTTCGGCGCGAGCGCGGAGATCGTCTTTTACGCGCACTCGAACCCACCAGTCTCCAGCGGGAGAATTAAACGTGAGCACTTTGGCGGTCTGATAGCGGCGCGAGAGATGTCCCGCCAGGTCGCGCGCGTCTTCTTCATGGCCGAAGCCGCCGATCTGCACTGCCCACTTACCTCCAGATTCGATCGAAGCCGGCGCTTGTAGGACCTCGATCCGAACCTGGCCGGTACCTTTTTGGACGAGGCCAACTTTTTTGGCGGCCGCCTGCGAGAGATCCACGATGCGGCCCTCGATGAACGGACCGCGATCGGTGATTCTGACGACGGCGGAATCTCCGTTCTCGATGTTCGTGACGCGCACGATGGACCCGAGCGGCAATGTGCGATGCGCGGCCGTCATGGCGTGCATATCGTAGATCTCGCCATTCGATGCACGCCGATTGTGATAGGGAGGTCCGTACCAACTGGCGATACCGGTTTCGACGAGAACCGGCTTGGTGTCGAGAGGAACGGCGATTGAGTCGGCGTATTCTGGCGTTTCGGAAGGCCCGGCTTGGGGTCTGGTGGCAGGCTTTTGTTCAATCGGCGGAGCAGGCGCAACCGAAACTTTCGCCGGCTTGTGACCGCAGCCGGCGAGCAAAAACAAAAATGCGAACAGCAGAGCGAACTGCTTCATTTGCGCGCGGCCGATTGTTGTTCCATGAAGTTTGCCAGTTCCTGCAGCTTCGTCGCGGCCACGCGCAAGGCCTTTGTAGAATGTTGACGCACCGCTGGCACGACTTCGTCGTTCAAGTACTTGATAAACTCGGCGGCTTCCTTCTCGACTCGTTCCGTGGTATCGCCGACCGCTTTGTTGACGCGCGCGGAAGCGTCCTCGACTTTGCGGTTGAAATTGTTCATAAGAGTTTCGGTCCTCGTGCCGAAAGTTGCTGGACATGGCAGACAAGTCATTATTTCTTGACAGGTGCCGAAGGTCAATCACCGACTTGCGATAACCGTCTCGACTGCCGACGAATTACAATCCCTTCTGCTATGAAGCGCAGCGCTCGGATGGAAGCACGGGATGTGGCTGGTTTGCGACGCGCGCTTCTTGCCTGGTATGAAAAAAGCCGACGCGACCTGCCTTGGCGCAAGACCCGCGATCCGTACCGCGTCTGGGTTTCCGAGATCATGCTGCAGCAAACTCGTGTAGCTGTGGTCATTCCTCGATACAAGAAATTTCTGCATAGGTTTCAGTCGGTAGAAAAGCTTGCTTCGGCGCGGGTGACGTCGGTGTTGGCGGAATGGAGCGGTCTCGGCTATTACCGCCGAGCTCGCAACCTGCATGCCGCCGCAAAGATCGTGGCAAGGGCAGGGAAGTTCCCCAAAGATGCCGAGGGCTGGCGCGAACTCCCCGGCATTGGCCGATACACGGCTGCGGCGATCGCGAGCATCGCTTTCGACGAACCGGTTGCGGGGCTGGATGGCAATGTCGAGCGGGTGCTGCGGCGGCTGGCCGGTCAGACTCAGACCTCGGCACAGGCGTGGGGAGCCGCGCAAAGTTTGCTTGATCACGATCGGCCGGGCGATTTCAATCAGGCGATGATGGAACTCGGCGCGACTATCTGCGTGCCGGGAGAGCCACTGTGTGCCGAGTGTCCGATACGAAAGTTCTGCCGAACGCGCGGACGCGGCAAAGGGACGGGTCCGAATGCTCCTCAACTGAAGCGCCAGATTGCATTTGTACTGGCGACGGACGATGGCTGCGTGCGCCTAGTACGCAGGCCGAAGCACGTGAGTCTCATGCCCGGTATGTGGGAGTTGCCTTCCTGCGAGGCAATCGGCAACACAGACGAAGTGCTGTTCTCGGTGAAACACGCAATCACGGTTACGGATTTCAACGTACGTGTGATGAGGAGCAAAGGTGTTCCATCTCGCGAAGGAAGATGGGTCAAAATTTCTCGCCTGAACACGCTTCCCTTGACGGGTCTGGCAAAAAAAATCCTGCGCAAGGCTAGAATCATCTTATGAAGTGGCTTAACAGCATTTTTGGAGGAAGAACGATGGCGGCATTGACCGCAGGGACTCGCGCCCCGCAATTCGAACTTACAACCATGGATGGGGCGAAATTCTCATTGCAGGACGCATTGAACCGAGGACCGGTTCTGGCGGTATTTTTTAAGATTTCCTGTCCGGTTTGCCAATACGCACTGGCATATTACGAGCGCATCTACAAAGCCTACGGCGATCAGAACGTCACAATACTCGGCGTGGCGCAAAACCAGAAATCCGACACCGCCGAGTTCATGAAGAGATATGGGATTAGATTTCCAGTCATGCTCGATGACACAAAAACTTTCCCAGCGTCAAACGCATACGGACTGACCACTGTTCCAACTGCATTCTGGATCTCGGAGGACGGCGAAATCGAAATCTCCAGCGTGGGGTGGGTGAAGCAGGAATTCGAGGAGATTGCCCGCAAGGTTGCGACCGTGGCTGGGACGACTGCGCAGCCGATCTTTCAGTCCAGCGAACAAATCGCGGACTTCCGTGCTGGTTGAGGGTCCAGAAATTAGTCCGCAGGTTGCGGACAAGCGCAAGTCATTCCGAACGGCTTTAATCCCCGCCCAAACGGAACTAGGTCCCTCGGCTTTGCTCGGGATTTCGGCAGCGCGCACGAACGCACGCTGAACGCCTCAACTTTGAACGGGGCACCCGACAAAATCTGTAGGAAATGCAGATTCCTCAGACCTAAAGGGCATCGGAATGACATCAAGGAAAGAGAGTTGACTCCTGGCGCCGCCGTGTTGTGGCCAGTCCTTCCCGTACAATATCGAGTTTGCCCATGTCTCACGGAGTTCTGAATGAGAAAGCTGGTCATATTTCTTCCTGTTGTTGTTGTAATTGTGTTTTCGATCGCGCACGCCGCCCGCAAGACAAGCCACGATTCTCTTGCGTCAGCGCATCTTCCCCCCGCCGCCATTTCCGCGCTGGCGAAAATTGATCCTGAGCATATCCGCGCGCATGTGCGTTTCTTGTCTCAAGACCTTCTTGAAGGCCGCGGTACTGGCCAGCGTGGTGGCGATATTGCCGCCGAATACATTGCCACGCAGTTCTGGCTCGATGGCCTAAAAGCAGCTGGCGACAACGGGACATTTTTCCAGAAGGTACCGATGGTCGGCATTGCTCCGGCACCGGAGACCACGTTTGAATTGGCGCCGAACAAAGGCGACGCAATGAAACTCAAACCGCTCGATCAGTACGTTGCGTATGACCAAACCCAGCAGCCTTCGAACGATATTAACTCGGAGATCGTTTTTGTCGGTTACGGAATCGAGGCTCCCGAATATCAATGGGATGACTACAAAGGCGTGGATGTTCGCGGCAAAGTCCTTCTGATGCTAGTGAGCGAGCCGAGTTCTGACGATCCTAATTTCTTCAAAGGCCGCGCCCTCACTTTTTACGGACGTTGGATCTATAAGTATCTCGAGGCCGCTCGCAAGGGAGCTGTCGGTGCTATTTTGATTCATAAATCGGAGATGGCCAGCTATCCCTGGGAAGTGGTGCGCAATTCGAATTCAGGTGAAAAATCTTTTCTAAAGAGTGAAGCGCCACAACTTAAGGCTGCTTCGTGGATCCAATTTGATGTGGCGAAGCAACTGGCACAAAAATCGGGAATGGATCTCGACAAGATGATGACCGATGCAAATTCGCGCGACTTCCATCCCGTGCCGTTGCCAGCCAAGCTGAAAGCACATATGGTGAGCAAGATCAGGCCGTTTTCGTCGAACAACGTTGTGGCCATGCTGCCCGGCTCCGACGCGAAACTCAAAGACGAAGCGGTCATGTACACCGCTCATTATGACCATCTTGGTATCCGTCCTGATATGCCCGGCGACAATATCTACAACGGCGCCCGCGATAATGCCACCGGCTGCGGCATTCTGCTGGAATTGGCTCGCGTGTATGCGCAGGCACAGGCGAGGCCCCGCCGCTCTGTATTGTTTGCTTCTGTGACCGGAGAAGAACAAGGACTGCTCGGCTCGGAATATTTGGGCCAACACCCGCCGGTTGCGGCAGGAAAGATTTCTCTCGATTTAAATTACGATGACGTGCCGCCACTAGGCGCGCCTGAAGAGACCGAAGTCTCAGGTGCGGAGCGCACGACGTTTTATTCTACGGTCGAAGCTTTGGCCAAAGAGTTCCGCCTTGGCATTCGCCCCGATTCTCATCCTGAAGCCGGTCATTATTACCGCTCCGATCACTTTTCTATGGCGCGTGTCGGCGTGCCCGCCTTTTCTATCAATGAAGGAATGAAGTACAAAGGCCACAACACCGATTGGGGCATGCAGCAGGCAGAGGAATTCACCAACAAGCACTACCATCAGCCAAGCGATGAGTACAGCCCGGACATGGACTTCACCGGCGATGCGGTGATGGCGCGCTTCGGGTTCGCACTCGGATGGGCGGCGGCATCTCAGCCAAAGCTGATCGGCTGGCAGAAGGGCGATGAGTTTGAGAAGGCCAGAATGCAGAGCGAGGGGGCGGCTCACTGAACAGTTATTCTGCCGTCCAGCTTTGAGGGGTACGCTGCTATCTGGAAGCTGTCGTCAAAGCAAATATTCGCTAAGCGTCGACATTTTTGTACTTCCACGTAGTAACCGTGCTGCCGGAGTGCATGGACCAACTCCCAGACCTGTCTTATGCTCTCGTCTGCGCTCGACTTGAACCAGAAAACCGCTCTGCCTGTGGATAACCTCTTAGGCGGAGTTGGCAAGTTTTTCTGGAACCAAATTAGAATCTCCTGTATCCGTTTTCGCTCGTCCGGATTGAGGTCAGGCGAATCCAATGGCGAATAGGCTGCCACAAACACACCTTGAGGTCTGTGCGAGTCTTCGTCTATCCGCGTAGTTACAAAGCGCAAAAATACATGTGGATCGATCTATACCGGTCCACCGATTTTAGCCTAGCCCCTGTTGGAACTCCGGTGCCCCCTCCCACGTATCTAAACTCAGGAGAACCCGACATGGCTGCCTTCTTTCTCTGGTGCATTCTGTTCGTCCTGTGCTGGCCGCTAGCGATATTAGCGCTGATCGCATATCCGTTCGTCTGGCTTTTGTTGTTGCCCTTCCGCATTGTCGGAATCGCCGTCCATGGCGTCCTGGCATTGGTCTGGGCGTTGGTGATGCTGCCGGTCCGGCTGCTGAGTGCGCCATTTCGACTTGCATAGCGTATCGAGCATGCGAATTCCTGCAAGAGCTGTGGCAGGGCGGCTTAAGAAATCTCGCAACTTCTCTTTCGCACCTTCGGTGCTTGCTCTCTTTCCCACGACTACCCAGGGCTTGCGCCCTGGGCTGTATTCTCGCGCCGCTTCGCGCCTAGAACGGTAACGCGCAGTCCGTTACGTAGGAATCAGGAAGGACTGGTGAGCGCGGTAGATCATTTGCGGCTCGTTCATGAAGATCACCGGCGGGTTGACCGAACCGGGACCGTTTTGCAAGCTTTTGTTCAGTCCGGGGCTTGTGACACACTCTCTTCAAGGGCCGCGTCCCATGCTCAACAGGCAGAAGGTAGCGCAACTCGGCGTCCAGAACCTGATACCCTTGATCAAAACGAGGAGATCTTTCTTTTCATGAATGCACAATTGTCCCCTACTGCGGATCCCTTTTTCCAATTCAAGCAGGCGCAGAAGCAAGGCTGGGCGCATTTTGCGCCGCTGGAAATGGTCACGATTCCGCAGGCACCCCGCCTCATACGTCATGCGAAAGTTCGTTCAGGCGACCGCGTGTTGGATGTCGCATGCGGCACCGGAGTGGTTTCCATCACTGCAGCCAGGCTTGGGGCGCAGGCTACGGGCTTGGACCTGACTCCCGAGTTGCTGGAACGAGCCCGCGAAAATGCCAGAATTTCCGGAGTGGCAGTTGAGTTCCACGAAGGTGATGCCGAGAGTCTTCTGTTTGCGGATGCGTCCTTCGACGTCGTCCTAAGCCAATTCGGGCACATATTCGCGCCACGACCGGAAGTTGCAATTGCCGAAATGCTTCGCGTATTGAAGCCCGGTGGAACGATGGCTTTTTCAACCTGGCCGCCGGAGCTCTATGTAGGCCGCTCGATGGCGCTGAGCAGCCAATACTTGCCGCCGCCTCCGGGTATGCCATCGCCTATGCTTTGGGGCGATCCCAATGTGGTTCGTGAGCGACTGGGAAATAAGGTAAAGGACGTTGTCTTTCATCGCGCTCGCATGGATGTTCCAGTTCTCAGCGTGCAAGTTCATCGCGCTAACGCTGAGCGAACGGTGGGGCCGCTGATCAAATTGGTTGACGCGCTTTCAGCAAGCGCCCCGGAGAAACTGGAGCAATTACGCAAAGAATTCGAAGCGCTGGCGGTGGAATACCTTGAGGACAATCTGCTCAGGCAGGACTATCTGATGACCCGCGCAACCAAGATTTAGGTTTGCCATCGCTCGCGTAAGCCTGATGAGGGCGATTGACGATTCGTGTGGTTCGGACATTCCTGTCCGAGCTTGGAGCCGCAAACTTTCGCGGACAGGAGTGTCCGCGCCACGCGAGTTAACACTCCATCGGCTTTACGTTCGGACTTGCAATCAATGTCGCTTCTGTCGCCTTCTGGACGTCATCAAAGGTCAGGCCCGGCGCTATCTCTTCGAGCACCAACCCCGTCGAGGTCACCCGCATGTACCCCATCTCGGTCACAATCGTGTCCACAACTTTCGATCCCGTGAGCGGCAGCGTGCATTTCTTCAGAATTTTGGACTGGCCTTCGCGCGTGGTGTGCTCCATCGCGACGACGACGCGGCGGGCGCTGGCAACCAAATCCATCGCGCCACCCATGCCTTTGACCATTTTTCCGGGAATCATCCAATTCGCAATGCTGCCCTCCTCGTCAACTTCCATTGCGCCCAAGACGCTCAGATCAATGTGGCCGCCGCGGATCATGGCAAAAGAATCGGCGCTCGAAAAATAAGAAGTCCCCGGCATCTCGCTCACGGTTTCTTTGCCGGCGTTGATCAGGTCAGGATCTTCCTGTCCCTCGATTGGATAAGGTCCGATGCCCAACATGCCGTTCTCGCTTTGCAGCACAACCTGAATTCCGGGCGGGACATGATTCGCGACGAGCGTAGGCATGCCGATGCCGAGGTTCACGTAGAATCCGTCACGCAATTCGCGAGCGATACGTTTCACTATGCGTTCGCGTTTGTCGAGGTCTTTGGCGGCTTTGATCATCATGGTTGAAGATCGTCGTACGTCGTTCGTCGTTCGTCGTTGGCCTCTTGAAATCGGTGGATTCTTTCGATCAGTCGTCGCAACCGGGGTTGGCCGACGACCAAAGACTAACGACCAACGACCGTTCTTATCGTTCTTCTCTCAATCCTTCTTTCGTATTGTTCGCCTTGAAAAATTCGTTTCACGTAAACACCGGGCGTGTGCACAAGATCAGGATCAATTTCTCCGACTTCGACGAGGTGCTCGACTTCGGCAATGGTGATCTTCGCTGCCGTCGCCATCATGGGATTGAAATTCCGCGCGGTCTTGCGATAGACAAGATTGCCCCACTTGTCGCCCTTCCACGCTTTTACGAAAGCAAAATCGGCTTTGAGCGCGCATTCCATCACGTACATGCGGCCGTCGAAGTCGCGTGTTTCTTTGTTATCAGCGACGATTGTGCCGAATCCTGTAGGCGTAAAGAATGCTGGAATTCCGGCACCACCCGCGCGAATCCGCTCTGAAAACGTTCCTTGTGGCGCAAGTTCCAGATCGATGGTCTTTTCGAGGACCATATGTTCAAGCAATTTGTTTTCGCCGACATAGCTTCCAATGTGCCGGCGGATCTGCCCAGCTGAGAGCAGCAGACCCATCCCGTATCCGTCAACGCCGACGTTGTTGCTTATAGTGGTGAGATTCTTTGTGCCTCTTCGGGCCAGCGCGCGGATGAGATTTTCGGGAATGCCGCACAGCCCGAAGCCGCCAATCATGATGGTCGCGCCGTCAGGAACGTCGCGGATGGCCTCGTAGGAATTGGCAACAACTTTGTTCATCGTGGGGAGATTCTAAAGCAAATTCACCACGGAGACACGGAGGCACGGAGAAAACTAAGCATGAAAAATCGACCGGAATAGAAACATTCAAGACCGTAAGAACGAGCGCATCGCGGAATCAATGAGCAGTAGATTGTTTTTTTTGCGTTCTGCGTGTCTCAGTGTCTCCGTGGTGAACGTTTCTTCAGGTTGTGTGCCCGCTCGAACTCTTGTTCCAATTCGCGCGTGTCGAGATTCTCGCGGATGTGCGCCAGCTTCTGTTCTAGTTTGAGCAGTGCATCGGCGATCTGCGTCTTGTTCGTAAGCGCGATGTCGCGCCACATCGAATAGGGGCTCGATGCAATCCGAGTCATCTCACGCAGCGCCCGCCCGCCGGATTCAAGCAATGGAGCGCGTTCGCCGTATTCTTCCACGAGCGTTGATGCCAATGCCGTTGAAAGCATCTGCGGAACGTGGCTGATCCAAGCGCAGAGTTGATCGTGGGCGTCTGCGTCGAGAATTTCGACTTTCGCGCCAATGTTTTTTATCCAGGCGGCGTACCCGCCAATTCGGCCTGCCTTCATTTTCTGTCCCGGAGCTGGCGTGAAGAACCAGACTGCGTCGCGGAAAAGGTTGGCGTCGGCAAATTCGATGCCGCAGTTTTCCTTGCCTGCCATGGGATGTCCGCCTAGAAAGCGCCGCGCCGCTTCAACGCCGAAACATTTGTCCGCGCGTGACAATATCTGCGCCTTGGTGCTTCCAACATCGGTTAGCAGGGCTTCTCTGGGAAGTTCAGAGGCGAGTCGCTCGATCAATTCGACGATCGCGCCGACTGGAGTTGCGAGCACGACCACGCCACTTCCATTGCACGCCTCAATCGGATCAGGGATGCATGCGTGAATCGCACCCATGCGTTTGGCACGCACAAGGATCTTTGGTTGGTCGCAACCAACGATCCGCCCACGGAAGCCGTTCTTGCGGAGCGCCAAACCAAGTGAACCGCCGATGAGTCCGGTGCCGATGATCGTGATTTGGCGAATGGGAGCAGATTGAGTCATTGAATCATCGGATCATTGAATCGTTGAACACGAAAGCCGGCAGACCCAATAATTCAATCCCCCGATGATTGAATCATTCAATCGCTAGGCGATCTTCCGCCCCACGGCGGGCGCGATCATCCGTAGCGTGTCCATTAACTCGGAAAACTGTTTGGGATAGAGCGACTGTGCGCCATCTGAGAGTGCCTTATCCGGATCGTGATGGACCTCGATGAGCAACACGTCAGCGCCGGCGGCCACCGAGGCGCGGGCCATGGGCGCAACTTTGTCGCGCAGGCCCGTGCCATGCGAAGGATCGGATGCCATCGGCAGATGCGAGAGTTTGTGAATGATCGGGATGGCGCAAATGTCGAGCGTGTTGCGCGTGTAGGTCTCAAAGGTTCGGATTCCGCGTTCGCACAAGATCACGTCATAGTTGCCGCCTGACATGATGTACTCGGCGGAGAGCAGCAGTTCCTCAATGGTGGCGGCGATACCTCGCTTGAGCAATACGGGCCGCTTCACTTTGCCAAGCTCGCGCAGAAGGTTGAAATTCTGCATGTTGCGCGCGCCGACTTGGAAGACGTCAATGTAAGGCAGCATTTGCGGGATCTGCGAAATTTCCATGACTTCGCTGACCACCAGCAAATTGAATTTGTCACCCGCTTCGCGCAGGAGTCTCAGAGCCTCTATGCCGAGACCCTGGAATGAGTAGGGAGAACTGCGGGGCTTGAATGCGCCACCGCGTAATGCACGTGCGCCAGCCTTGGCGACGAGGTCCGCTACGGTAAAAAGTTGCTCGCGAGATTCGACCGAACACGGCCCGGCCACCACTATGACCTCGTCGCCGCCCATCTTCACCCCGTTGGAGAATTGAACGATAGTGCCGCCCGGGCGGAAGGCGCGTCCGGAAAGCTTGTACGGAGCGCTGATGCGGTGAACGTGCTCGACGCCACTGAGCACTTCAAGGTTGCGGGTATCGAAGTCGGCGCGTGCGCCGACGGCGGCAAGGATGCTCTGTCGCTCGCCGGTGGTGCGATGGACGGAGAAGCCCATCTGCATGAGATGTTCGATTACCACCTCAATCTGTTCTTCGGTTGCGGTTTCTTGCATTGCGACAATCATAATTTTCGTAGAGACGTTGCTTGCAACGTCTTGTGCGCGACATAAGAGACGTAGCAAGCTACGTCTCTAGGCTAGTCATTCACTTCCGGATCAATTTCTGTGTCACCCAAACCGTCGGCCGGATGCGGCTTGTTCACCATTTCCATTTCGCTCTGCCGCATCACGTCTACGATACGTTCGAAGATGCGCAGCAGGTCGCGGGCAGGAAGTGGGCCGACGTTCGCTTTTCGCGCATTTTCAAAAACCGTCTTTTCGCGGTCCGGCTCGTAAACCGGAAGTCCCGCGCCAGCTTTCAGCTTGCCGATCTCCTGGACAGCCTGCGCGCGCTGGCTCAGCAGTTCTACCAGCTTGCGGTCAACGTCATCAATTTTGCGCCGCCAGTCGGAGATGTCCATGAACGTCGTTGGCCGTCGGTCGTCGGTCATTGGCCGTCAGCTAAAGCACCAGCCCGATGCTTGCGTTTGAAACTCGCAGCTTTTCAGTTTGTAGTGCGAAAACCTAATGGATTCAGGGGCTGACAGCCGACGACCGACGGCCGACGACTTGTTTGATCCATTCTGCCACAGCTTGCGGTTCTTTGCCGGGATTCTGCTCAATAGCCTGGACAATCGCACTTCCCACCACGGCGGCGTCGGCGAACTTTCCCACGGCGGCGAAATGCTCAGCAGACGAGACGCCGAAACCGACAGCTATCGGTAGATCGGTAAATTTGCGCAGCCTCTTCACCAGCTTCCCTGCATCTCCAGTCAATTCTTTTCGTGCGCCTGTGATTCCTGTCCGCGAGATTGCATAAACGAATCCGGTGGAGGCTTCGGCGATTCGCTTGAGGCGTTCGTCAGTGCTGGTTGGCGCAGCAAGAAAGACAGTCGCGAGGTGTTTGCTTCGCATCAGCCGCAGATACTCGTCGGCTTCTTCGACGGGCAAGTCGGTGATCAAAGCGCCATCAACTCCGGCTTTGGCAGCTTCGTCTGCAAATTTCTCGAGCCCCATGCGCACGACGGGGTTCAGGTACGAAAAAATGATCAGGCCTGCATCGCTTTCTTTGCGGATGTCTTGCGCGAGTCTCAGCACTTGCTGCAGTGAAGCCCCGTCCTTGAGCGCTCTTTCGCTGGCCCGTTGGATTACCGGGCCGTCTGCAACCGGATCGCTGAAGGGAACCCCAAGCTCGATAACTTCTGCGCCAGCATCAATCGCCGCAAGTGCAACCTCCTGTGTGGTGCGCAGATCAGGATCGCCGCAGGTGAGATAGGCGACGAGAGAGGGTTCATTATTGAACTTTAGCGTCATGTGGAGTCTGGGTTGTACAAGTCGAGTCAGTGTAATCGAGACTCACGTCGCGCCACGCATGCGATTTCCAGGTTCTCTCATCGCACGCGTTCTCAATTTTCAATGCCCTGTTGCCCGACCAAGCAAATCGCGGGTTCCCGTCACCGCGTCTTTGCTCGAAAACGAAAATTTCCCCTTGCTTGAATCGTACCGTCGAAAAAATCGGACGAAAACTTCGGGTCTGCTGCTCTCAGATTGATATGCTGCACATAGTCTGTTGTGGCCCCGCAGTTGCGTTCCATCGATACCGCAACGTAGCGACCGTCTGGTGAGCGCTGCTCCTGAAGGATCTCTTCACCGCAAAGCGGGTCGAAGTGTAAAACCATCATCACCCAGAAGAGGGGGACGAGTGGAAGCGCAATCGCGATTGTGATCCAGAATCTTTTCTTGCGGAGTATCAGTCTAATTGGAGATTCTCCCGTAAAATCCCAATGTCCTTATCTCCCCGCCCGGAAACGTTCACGACAACGACATCCGTCCTCTTCATCTGCGATGCACGCTTCAGAACTTCTGCCACCGCATGTGCTGACTCTAGCGCCGGGATAATTCCTTCTGTTTGTGCCAGCAGCTTGCAGGCGTCGAGCGCCTCGGCGTCGGAAGCGGAGACGTACTCCGCGCGCTTTGAATCGGCAAGCCAGGCATGCTCTGGGCCAATCGAGGGGTAATCGAGTCCTGCCGAGACAGAGTGCGTCGTCGCGATCTGTCCTGCTTCGTCCTGCAAAACGTACGAGTAGGTGCCTTGCAAGACCCCGGGAAGTCCGCCGCGAAATCGCGCTGCGTGATCGCCCAAGCTGTCCCCCCGCCCGCCGGCCTCCACGCCAATTAGCTGCACTTTCTTGTCGCCGATGAATTCATGAAAGATTCCAATCGCATTCGATCCGCCGCCGACGCAGGCAATGATCGCAGTCGGCAGTCTGCCTTCGGCCTTCATGATCTGCGCTCGCGTCTCGCGGCCAATCACGGTGTGAAAGTCGCGGACCATCGTCGGATACGGATGCGCCCCCAGCACGCTGCCTAGCAGATAGTGTGTCGTTCGAACATTTGTGACCCAATCACGCATGGCCTCGTTGATGGCATCCTTCAGCGTGCGCGAGCCTGAATCAACGCCACGCACTTCTGCCCCTAGCAGTCGCATGCGAAAAACGTTCAGTTCTTGCCGACGCATGTCTTCCGTGCCCATATAGACGACGCACTCGAAGCCCAACAAAGCGCAGACCGTCGCGGTAGCAACGCCGTGCTGCCCGGCGCCGGTCTCTGCCACCACGCGGCGCTTTCCCATGCGTTCAACCAATAGCGCCTGTCCCAGGCAGTTGTTGATCTTGTGTGCGCCGGTATGCAGTAGGTCTTCGCGCTTTAGGTAAATTTTGGCGCCGTCGAGTTTCTCCGTAAGCCTCCGCGCAAAAGACAGCGCCGTTGGCCGGCCGGCGTAGGTCTTCAGCAGACCATCCAGCCGCGCCCGGAATTTCGGATCGCGTTTTGCGCGTTCATATTCACCTTCGAGCTCGTCGAGCGCCGCCATCAACGTTTCGGGAACATAGCGGCCACCCCATGGACCGAAACGTCCAGGCTGGACGACGAGCATAGGCTTTCGAACCTGAGCCCGCTTACGCTTTTTCAGAATGGAAGCAGTTGCCATCTCAGTTTTTCACATTTGCCTTGTCTGCGGCGCGCACAGCATTCACGAACGCGCGGACTTTGGCACGGTCCTTCTTGCCGGGATCGGATTCAACGCCGGATGAAACGTCAACGCCCCACGGGCGCAGCGTCCGCATGGCTTCGGCGACGTTCGAGGGCGTGAGTCCGCCCGCCACCACGACTTTGACGCTTCGATTCATCACCTGCACCAGCGGGGTGATTCTTTTCCAGTTGAAAACTTGTCCTGTGCCTCCCGGTTGCTCCGGCGCGGTTGAGTCCAGAAGAAAGGTGTCGAAGCCGCTCGGCCGCTTTGGCGACTCAGCCAGCCGAAGGAATTCCGCGATCAGCCCCTGCAGCTTCTTCTCGTTCTGAAGAAGCCGGGTGACTGACAAAGTCACGAGAGTTCGTATAGGCCTTCCCAAGCTGGTCTTACCGTTGTGCGTGCTCCCCTTCGACCCCAGCCTGCATTGAATCGCAGTGAGGCCCACCTCACCAACGAGGGCGACAACGTTCGGTGGCATTTCCGCGAAGACGCCGACTTTCTCCAGTTTTTCAGGTAAACCTGCGACAATTTCTCGCGCGACTTGCGGATCCACAGCGCGGGGGCTGGTTTCGTGAAACACGAACCCCAGCGCGTCAGCGCCAGCTTCAACGGCAGCCAGCGCGTCCGACAGATTCGTGATGCCGCAAATCTTAATCCAAGTCATAAAAAAACAGTCGTTGGTTGTTGGTCCCTTCGACTTCGCTCAGGGCAAGCTAAATTCGGTCGTTGGCAAAATCAGTTGCTGCCGGCGACCGAGAGTGTCGCCTCGGCTACCAAAGAGCGCAATTCGTCCCCGGGCGATTCCGCTTTCATCAGAGTCTCACCAATTAAGCATGCGTCATATCCGGCAGCGCGCAAGTGAGCGATGTCGGCCCCACTCTCAATTCCGCTCTCGGCCACCGCTATTACTCCGTGCGGCAGAATGTCTGCGATCCTAAACGCTGTTTCCAAATCCACTTTGAAGGTGCGCAAGTCACGGCGATTCACGCCGATCAGATCACAACCGGCATCTAAGGCGCGGCCCAGTTCCTCCTCGCCATGGACCTCGCATAGAACGTCCAGGTTAAGTTCAGCAGAATATTTGACCAGCGTTACTAACTCTTCTTGGGATAGCGCGGCGGTAATCAGCAGGACCGCATCGGCGCAATTCGCCCGCGCTTCCAAAAGCTGGAATTCATCAATGATGAAGTCCTTGCGCAGGCAGGGAAGCGCAGTGTTTCCGGAAGCCGCCCGCAAGTTGGCCAGCGATCCTTGAAAAAACTCTTCATCGGTCAGGACTGAAAGGGCCGCCGCTCCAGCCGATTCCAATTCGCTCGCAAGCCTGGCAGGATCAAAATCGCTTCGTATCAATCCGCGCGAAGGCGACGCTTTCTTAAGTTCGCCAATGATTGCGATTCCTGCACTGCTGGCGGATTGTAACGCCTTCCGAAAGCCGCGTGGAGCGTGCGCGGCGGCGTGGACTTGGAGCTCTCGCAGATCCGCGCCCGAGCGAGACTCACTCACTCGTCGCCGGGTGGCGGCGATGATGTCTGTCAGCACAGTCATTCGGATTCATTGATTATACGGGACGCTGTGGTTGCCCTGAGAGATCCGCTACCTTGGCTGGTCCGGCGAATCCGACGGATGGCGGTGCTCGTTTTTCCGATGCCGGAAGAATATTTCGAATAGACTCGTGGGATTCACAAATGAAGTTGGGAACCGGCGGGTGCTGGAGTTCGTAAAAACCTCAAGTGGAGCGGCAAATGGGCACGGAAGCGCAGGCGTTATCGAGAAACTCGCAGATGGGAGAAGAGGGAATCAAAGCGCAGTCTCAAAGCGGCATGCTGGCAGTAATCGGAATTGCTTGCGCAGTGGCACTTGTTCATTGCTAACAAATCAGCGCTATGGCTTCCATCGCGACGAGCTTCAGGTATTGAGTGATGCGCTGCATCTCGACTGGGGGTTCGTCCCGTACCCGCCTTTGACGCCATTCGTGGAGCGTATAGGCCTTGGGATGTTTGGAGTCTCCATGGTGGGCCTGCGTCTGTTTTCGGTGATCGCGCAGGCAGCGTCCATTGTGGTCAGCGGGTTGATGGCCCGGGAACTTAGCGGGGGACGGCTGGCACACGTCACAACAGCGCTCGCAGTAGCCCTATCTCCAGTGCCTTTGTTCGAGGGCACGGAGTTTCAATATTCAACTTTCGACTATCTGTGGTGGGTACTGATCGCCTATTTCGTGATTCGGCTGTTGAAAACAGACCAGCCGCGGTGGTGGCTGGCGATTGGCGCGACGGTTGGCGTTGGCCTGATGACCAAGTACACGATGGGCTTTTATGTTGCGGGAATCGTGACGGGTTTGTTGCTGACATGCGCGCGTCGTTTCCTGTTAAGTGGATGGTTCTGGGCGGGGACTGCCGTCGCGGCAGTGATTTTTTTACCAAATCTCATTTGGCAAGTCCGGCATGACTTCGTCTCTTTTCATTTTCTTCAGCATATTCATGTGCGCGATGTGGGCGAAGGGCGCGCCAACGGATTCCTGCTCGACCAGTTCCGTATCTGTACGAATCCGGCCACGGCGCCATTGTGGATTGCAGGTTTGCTGTTTTTCCTGGGGGACAAGCGTTATCGTCTGTTGGCGTGGATGTACATCGTGCCGCTCGCCCTCTTTGTTTTTGGAAAGGGAAGAGGGTATTACCTCGCGGCAGCCTACCCCATGTTGATGGCAATGGGTGCGGTCGCGGGCGAGCGCTGGGTCGAGCGACTGAAGCGACCGTGGCAACGGCGAACGCTGGAAGTGGCGTTTTTCACCGGGATCGCAGTTTCTGGGATTTTTATATGTGCCTTGATTCTGCCTTTGGCCTCTAGCGGTCCGGTGTGAGAGTTCGCGCTCAAGAATAACGGAGACCTTCGCGAAGAGATTGGCTGGAATGAGCTGGTCAAGACTGTTGCCGATATCAGGGATTCGCTGCCACCGGAACAGCGGGGAAGCGTGGGCGTGTTCGTTTCGAACTACGGCGAACAGGGGGCAGTGGAGGTCCTGGGAAAGCCTTACCACTTGCCTGCGCCGATCAGTTGGAACAACTCCGCGTGGCTGCGTGGTTACCTGGTGCCGTCTCCCACTACTCTGATTGTGGTTGGTCTGTCACAACATTCAGTGGATCGCCTGTTCACATCGTGCCGCCTGGCCGGACATAACGGAAATCTATACGGGACCCATAACGAGGAGAGTGACGATCATCCTGACATTTTTGTGTGCGGCCCACCGCGCGTGCCATGGCCTGAATTCTGGAAGGAGAATCAGAATTTTGGTTGAAGGGAGGTTAAGAGGCCGTTTGGCGTTACACATGCCCCTCGTGAAACAAGTCTATTTGTCGTTGGCCGCCTCGTGGATGTCTCGCAGGGCTTTCTGGCTGTCCGGAGGCTTGCACTTGTGTTCCGCAAATTGTTTACGGAGACTTTCTTGTGCTTCAGCAGTTCTTTTGAGCAAATCCAGCGGTACTGTGAAGTTGCGCGTTGCCATGCGAAAAAGTATCCCACAGGCACTAACCTTGTTGGCGATCCTCTGGATTTGAAACAGCACGACGAGAGAAATTTAGCTTCCCTTTTTTAATTCTACGAGCACCTGGCGGGCAATCTCTTTCAGGGTCTCGAAAACACCCTGGCCCTGGAAAGCCACCGCTTCGAGCACCGGTTCATTCTTGCGTTGGAGTTCCTTGGTGAGGGTTTCAACCGGGAGAATGTTGGGAAGGTCGCGCTTATTGAGCTGCAGTACGTAGGGAATCTTGTTGAAGTCGTAGCCGTGCTCTTTCAGGTTCGCCATCAGATTGTCGAGCGCTTCGGCGTTGGCGTCCATGCGTTCCTGTTGCGAGTCGGCAACGAAGACAATGCCATCCACGCCGCGGAGGATCAACTTTCGGCTGGCGTCGTAAAAGACCTGGCCGGGGACGGTGTAGAGGTGAATGCGGGTTTTGAATCCGCGAACAGAGCCTAAATCCAACGGGAGGAAGTCAAAGAACAGGGTTCGCTCGGTTTCGGTGGCGAGCGAGATCATTTTGCCTTCCCCAGAGGGCGGACATTCGCACCTCAAATTAGTCCGCAGGATTTATGGCTTGTACCCTGAATTTTTATACCACAGGCGCGGGTTAGCAGTGGGGGTTACCCCCGTTACTAGAAAGCTTTTAGCCTTTAGCTCTTGGGCATTAGCTAAACCTAATTTGCATTAGCCAAAAGCTAAAAGCTAATGGCCAAAAGCTCGGTTCACCTTGCCGGTGGCGCGGGATAGTATCCGTCTTTTGCGGTCAGGTCCACACATGGACGAATCGAAGAGCGCCGGCAACTTGGGCGATCCACTAAGACTTCGATACTTCGGTAACCCCCAATTGCTGGTTCATGGGTCAGATATCCCAGCGTGTACTGGTTGCGTGCGTCGCCGAACAGCTTCGTGTACGCGTCTTCAATCCCGCCGTGCGTGAGCTGGTTTGACACCTCGCCGCCGGTCGCATTCGCATATTTGGGGAGGATATCGCTGTAGCCGAATCTTGGAATGTGCAGCTTCTCGATTTTGTTATAGACGGGAATCGCCGATCCGCCCACTCCGACTGCGTAAACCATTATGTTGTTCGAGAGCAGCACCCTGAGCACGTCCTTGTAGCTGGCGTCGCTGCGGTATTCGCGGCCATCGCTGATCACGAAGATCACCTTACGGCGAGTTTTGTCGCGCTTGGAAAGATCAAGGGCCGCCTTGAGGATGGCGTCGTTCATCACATGCGATTCCTGCGTGGGCGTATAGACGATGGGAGCGGCAGGATCCGCAGGCATGTTATTGATGGTCGGTCCTTGCGGTCCGAGCGGGCCACTCGTCACCGGCGGTCCGTTGTTCCGGCCGCGAGCCTGCGCCAGGCTGGCGAATGTATCTGACAATTTCTGGTTCATGGCCTGCCAGTTCGCCTGCTGGCTGACGGCATTGCTGTAGCTGTAGATCGAGACCTCATCAAACTGGCTGAATACCCCTTCGAGAGCAGGAAAGGTGTGGTTTACCCTTTGCACATCCACATCTTTCATTCCGAGATCGATAATTACGGCAGCCGAGAGCGCAAACGGATCGCTGGTGAAAAAATTGAGCTTCTGTTTCTTTCCGTTTTCGAGGACGTTGAAATCCTTGGCGAGTAGTCCATTCATCAGGCGGCCTGACTCGTCTTTGACGGTGACAGGCACCATGACCTGATTGATATAGACCGGTGGCAGCTTATAGAGACCTTCAGAGTCTTGGGTCGCACCTCCCTCTGGAACTGTTCGAATGTTGATGGGAGGCTTCCGAACTGGATTTGGACTCGTGTCAGGCGCGGCGCTCTCTGGTGGGGGTTCGTTCGTTGCGGGTGCGACCGGAGTCTGATCTGGCGCCGCGGGTTCCGGCGGTGGCGCAGGTTCAGGGACAGGTTTTGGTGGCTGAACTGCGGACGGAGCGTCGGGAATGTTCGGGTCTTGCTTCTGGTCAGGCGCCTGCGCCAATACAGCGACTGCAAGAGTCATAATAACTATTCCGATGCGCGCGCCAGTCATCACTTGCCGCAGAGAGGTTCTGCTTGTTTTTGCAAAGAATCCCTCAGCGGCTAAAGCCGCATTCAAAACTAGTGTCTCGTCGGCACGAGTGAACTCGTGCCCTTCCCGGTCCGTTCGGGCAATGGATGTGTTCGAGTCGGCCTGGGTCAACTCGTCCTCGCCCCGGTCCGCTGAGCCAATGGGTGTCTCCTGATCGGCTCGAATGAACTCATGCCCGTCCTGACTTGCTCCGATAAGGCAGGCTTTCCGCAATCCAACGAAATTCTCTGACCTAAAGAAATTCTTTGACATACTCCACCAGCGGCATACCGAAGAAGTCTGAGATTCGTCCCGATCTCCTGTACCCATTTTTTTCATAAAATTTGATCGCCGCCTGCAGGGGCAGGGTCGTGTTTAGCGTGACCCGATTACAGCCATGGTCTTTCAACCATCTTTCGATCGCAGTAAGCAGTGCCGCAGCCAACCCTTTTCCGCGGCATTCGGGCAGGACTGCCATCCCACGCAGATGTCCTTGGGCCTCGGCCAATGACGCAGTCACCGTGCCAGCGATCTCTCCCGCGGAAGACGCTACCAGCACGTGCATGCGCTGCAATCGGTCAGCAAGAGAGGCCTCATCGAGTACCGTGTCGGCATAAGCTTCTGGCGTATAACTGACCCGATAAGGCGCAAATGCCGCCGCCAGGCAGTATAAAATCCCGTGCTCATCCCCAGGGTCCGCTGGACGGATGAGAATTTGTCCCAAGTTCTGCATATTGGGATGCCAGGGTGGGCAAACTTGGTGCATCTAATCGTAGAGGATTTAGACTACCAGAAATAACACGTGCCAAAGGACTCATGCCTCTCCTTCTTCACTCACGCTTGCTTTGTGTTTGCACCGTTCTTCTAATTTGGACGAGTTCCCCCAGTATGTTGCCGGCCCAAGACGTGCAAATGGTGCCGGATAAACAGGACCGCGAATCCGCCGAGCGGGCGCAATCCCACAAGGGCGACAACGACGAGCCGGTTACAACGTTTAAGGCGCGGGCCGATGTGGTGCAGCTCTTTTTCAACGTCAAGGACAAGAAGGGTGGGATAATTCCAAACTTGCCCAAGGAAAATTTTGATGTGCTGGAGAATGGGAAGCCGCAAGTCATCAAGTATTTTTCCGCAAGCTCGAACTTGCCCTTGACGCTAGGAATACTGATAGATTCCAGCGGCAGCCAGCAAAATGTGCTCGATATGGAGAAACAGGTCGGCGGCGCGTTTTTGCAGGACATTATTACGGAGAAAGACACTGCATTCGTGATCAGCTTCGATGTTCGGGTGGAGTTGCTGCATGACTTCACCAGTAATGTTCGCGCATTAAAAACCGCGCTCAATAGCGCCAAGATCAATACGGGCGGAGCCGACTGCGGAGGAATTCCGGGAATGGGCGGCGGGCCCGTGCCCTGCATGGGCAAGCAGAAGGGGACGCTGCTTTACGACGCCGTACAACTTGCCTCGCACGATGAAATGGCGCAGCAGGTGGACCGGAAAGCCATGATCTTGCTGACTGATGGCCAGGATTACGGTAGCCAGGGCACGCTCAAGGATGCAATCGAAGCGGCGCAGAAGGCCGACACCATCATTTATGTGCTGCTTGTCGCTGACCGCTCGGCCTATGGATTCGGAATGTACGGTGGCGACAGCGAGATGAAAAAACTAACCGCGGAGACTGGGGGCCGGGTCATCGAAGTGGGCAGCAAGATGGAAAAGCTCAAGGCTGCCTTTGACCAGATCGCGGCAGAACTGCGGAGCCAATACAGCGTGGGCTTCATCCCGACCAACCTGGCCAAAGACGGCGGCTTTCGCAAGATTGAGATCCGATCAAAGGAGGGCAGCAAGATCCAGTCGCGCGCGGGTTACTACGCTGCACGGGAGAGCCAATAGATTTCCCAAAACCGGCTTCAGTCTCTCCGCCGTCAAGTAACCTAGACAGCTAGTATTTTTGCATTATTCCTATCTTTATTGTCTTCCATTAGAGTCCCATCGTTCTTACATTCAGTTCAAACGCGGCATCGCGCTGAAGGAGGCTCCATGGCCGTACAGGCGTCAGCTCTGAATCTGGATTTGGGCGTTGCTGGAACCAATGCTCGACGGAGCCGCATTCTCGCGGTTATTCTTATGATTGCGATTGCCAGCGTGTTCTGGCTCGACTCGCGCTATCCGGCATTAATGAAGCGCTACCACGCCGGCACACAGGTAAAAGCGGCCGGCGCACTGACGTTCGGCACAGTTTACGCAGTGGAGCGCAGCATGCCAATCAGAGTCCGGGTGTGGCGCACCACCGTCAACTGGCTCGACGCGAATCGTATCGGCATGACGTTTTCTTTTTTGTTTGGCCCTGCCGCGCTGACCTTTTTCGCGGCTCTTCGCAGGCGCCGTACGCGTTCGCGATGGCTAAATACGTTGTTCGGGGCGGTGGCCGGCGTCCCGCTGGCGGTTTGCACCAATTGTGTCGCGCCGATCGCGCGGGGACTCTTCGCTTCCGGCATGGGCACGGAATCTGTGCTGGCCACAATGTTCGCGTCGCCCGCCCTAAATATCGTTGTCCTTGCGATGACCTTCGCCCTATTTCCTGTTTCCGTGGCCCTGTTGAAACTTGCTACTGTGCTCTTCCTCATTTTCGTTTTTGCGCCAGCGGTCGCGTCCCGTCATCAAGTCCAGGCGGCGGTGCCTTGTGCTATCGAGATCCACGTTCTGGAAACCTGGCCTGAGGCATTTGTAGGGACGGCTCGTTCCTACGGCAAAAGTTTCTGGTATGTTTTTCGCGTTGCTTTTCCCCTGATGTTATTGGCCGCGGTGCTGGGTGCTGTCACTGTCGAACTCCTGCCGGCTCAGGCACTAGTCGCGCAGGTCACGTTCGGCGGAATTGTTCTGGTGGCGATCGTTAGTGCATTTCTGCCCGTTCCAATGGCTTTCGATGTGGCCATCGCCTATATGGCAATGACGCGTGGCGTTCCCCTACCGTATGTGGTAACGATTCTTTGCACGCTAGGAATCGTTAGCGTCTTCTCACTCTCCATTATCGGGAAGGCGACTTCCTGGAAAGTAGCTAGCGCTGCTTACGCAACGGTTATTGCGCTGGGCGTCTTCGCAGGAGTAGTCGCTCGTTTCATCGCCTGAGCTCGGTCAAGCCATATTCCCGATGTGTCAGGCTAGAATGCGGGAGCCTATGATCCTCCCCGTCTGGCTTTCCCAACTAAACGCCGAAGTCATTGCCTGTACTCGCTGTCCGCGCCTGGTTACCTATCGCGAGCAGGTCGCCACCGAAAAGCGCCGTGCTTATCGCGATTGGGAGTACTGGGGAAAACCGGTGCCGGGCTTCGGTGATCCGAACGCTCGCGTGATCGTTCTCGGCCTGGCTCCGGGAGCGCATGGATCCAACCGCACTGGCCGCCCATTCACCGGAGATGCCTCTGGCAACTTCATGTATCCCGTCCTCCACGAAATCGGGTTCGCGAGCCAGCCTATCGCTACAGACCGCAACGATGGCATGTTCTTGAAAGACCTTTACATCACGGCTGCGGTTCGTTGCGCACCTCCCGAGAACAAGCCGTTACCTCAGGAACTGGCGAATTGCGCGCCGTACCTTGACCGGGAGTTTCACGGTCTAAAAAAGGCGAAAGTAGTAGTGGCGTTGGGCAAGATTGCCTTCGATGCGTACCTGAGTCATCTCAAACAACTCGGCATCATCGAGCGCCGCCGGGCGTTTCTCTTCCAGCATGGCGCGAAATACAAAATTCCGGATGGGCGCACGCTGCTGGCTTCTTATCATCCCTCGAATCAAAACACGCAGACTGGTAAGCTTACCCGCACAATGTTCATGCAAGTGTTTAAAGAAGCGGCCAGACTTGCCGATGAATAAAATGGCGGCTTCGTCGGTTGCCGGATCGCCTCACCTCGAGGGGAACTATCAATAGCGTCCGGGGCGAGGCCGCCCGCGTTTATTTCAACTTTGTAACCGTAGCTTCCAGCTGGAACTGGCGATGCGAACTGGGATCGTCTACAACACCAATTACCACCGGCTTTCCACTGACGACGAGAGTATTGCCGTGCAGGCTGACTTGTCGGATGAACGGCTGCGGACTGTGCTGCTCCTCAGGACCCGAGAGATTGCTAAATTCGGTACGGACGTCAATCGCGAGATCGTCCCCGGATTCGATCAGCCTGCAGTCGATCGATGTGCCTACGTCGAGATATTCAAATTGAGATTGTCCCGGGACGCTGCTGCCTGTGGAGACTGGGACTTTTGTGCCGATTTGGATTTTGTTCCACCCCCCAGCGTTCAGCAACATCGAGTAGTGCCTGGCGTTGATTCGTTTGCCGTCCTCGAGCTCCGATATGACGAAATCTGCCCGATATGGGTGCATCGGCCTTTCTGCGGCTGGAGCACTTTGCTGCTCGGAATCGGCTCGACGTTCCGCTTTCGCGTTGTTGTCTTCGGAAGCAGGCTTTTCTTCTTGGGCATGCAAGCTCATGAAACCGCCCGATAGCACCACACATGTCGCGATTAGCCAAATGCCAATCAGTTTTCGCATGAGATCTGCCTCATCTTTCCTGTTGATTTGGTTGACTTACTGAAGATTGATCTGCCATCAACCTATCCAGTTCCTTCTGTCTCTCGGCCTGCACCTGCGCAACTAACACTGCTTCTTGCGGTGAATTCCTGATGAATTCCTTCAACAATTTCTCTTCCTCGCTGAGAGGACGCGCAGAAGGGAACTGTTCCAGTCGAGGCTCGCTCGCCAGATCGACAGTCCTCATCTTTCGCGCCCTACCCGAACGGCCAGGGAGACCCTTGATTGTCAGTTTGGTGCCAAAATGTCTTTGTGCTTGAGGCGCCACTGGGATTGCGTTGGATTCTTGCATCGCTCTTCGCACCGCAACAACTCCATTTGTACTGTGCGGGCCATGCGAAAAGGTACCCAACCACAACGCCAGAACCCCGCAGGTCACCGCGGCGCTGGCAACCACCAATCCCCAGCCCCAGCGCACAGCCAGTCTCTGCCGTTCGATCGCCAAATTCGTAACGATGCGGCTTTCCAATCCGGCTCGCGGCTCCGCTTTTCCGTACACGTTCAGAGCTGAATCCAGCCACTGGTCCAGGCGGTCTTTGTCGTTGTCGTTGTGAGTCATAACTTACCTTCCAATTTCGCCAACTTCTGCTTCAGGATCTGCCGTGCACGAAATAAGCGAGAACGAACTGACGATTCGGTTGTTCCCAGCACTTGAGCGATTTCCGCTGGCGCGAGCTCTTCCAGAGTCGAAAGCGTCAAGGCATTGCGCAATGACTCTGGCAGAGCCGAAATCAGCGATTCCAGCAGTCCAGCTATCTCCCGACCCAACGTCTTCTCTTCGGCGGAAGCCAGTTGGGAACGTGGTTCCACTATGGCTTCGGCCGTTTCCGCCCCGCTCAATGAAATCTCGGGTCTTTTCTTGTTGCGCTCGACTGCTACTCTCCAAGCAATCCGCGCCAGCCAAGTCTTCGGGTCCTGCACGCCTTCCAACTTGCGCCTGTATCGCAACACGCGCACAAACGTCTCTTGCGTGACATCCTCGGCATCATGGTGATTTCGCAAAACGGAATACGCTATGCGATACACCAGACGGGCATGTTCGCGGACGGCGGCCTCGAGCGCGTCTTCGTCTGCCTCTGCCAGCGGAATGGCGCCATTTGAGATCACTGCCTCTGCCACGCTGCTGCCCTCACTCTATGAAGACTGACGTCCTAGATTTCTTGCTCGGAATTATTATTTAAGCTCCAGCACAGGCGAGCCGCCTGTGCCACGTGTTCATGCTGGGGTTGGGCGGGTGAGGCGCCCGCCCCTACGTGAGACGTGGGCATTCCAAGAACCTCTGTCTCAAAATCCGACAAACACCGGCTCCGGTTCCAGGTGAATTCCCCACACCTGCGTCACTCTTTCCTGAATTTCCTCTTTGAGTGCGATGATTTCGGCTGCCGTGGCATCGTCACGATTCACTAGCGCGAGAGCGTGCTTGGTTGAAATCCCGGCGAGTCCGCGTTTGTAGCCCTTCTTGAATCCTGAATTTTCCACTAACCATGCAGCCGAGACTTTGTGTTGCTGGGCAAGCGCTGGATAGGTTGGCACCGTTAGCTGTTGTTCTGCCGTCCGGCGAAGTAGTTCGTCGTGTGCAGCAGCGGTCAGAACCGGATTCTTAAAAAACGATCCGGCGCTTCGGCTGTCGGGATCGCCAGGGGTGATCAGCATGCCCTTGCTGGCGCGAATCTGTAACACGGCAGTCCGCGTGTCGGCGAGAGAGGGTAAGGTGTCGTGTCCGGCAAAATATTTTTGCAGATCGGCATACTGCAGGCGCGGCTTGCCTTCCGGTTCAAGCACATAACTCACGCGCAGAATGACGTAGCGTCCACGCTGGCTGGTATTGAAGACGCTGGTGCGATAGCTGAACTTGCACTCGGCAGCGCTAAACTCGCGTGCTCGGTTTTCTGCGAGATCAAACGCCCGCAGGGAAGTGATGGTCTGCGAAACCTCCTGGCCGTAGGCTCCGACGTTCTGCACTGGGGTGCCACCGACGCTGCCTGGAATTCCGCTCAAGCATTCGATTCCGGAATAACTTCGGGAAACGGCGTGCGCAACGAACGTGTCCCAATTGACGCCGGCGCCAACGTTGAAGCGACCCGTGGCGTGTTCGTCGATCCTGGGAATTGCAATCTGCAGAACCAGTCCGTCCCATCCGCGATCGGAAATCACTACATTGCTGCCGCCGCCCAGCACAAATAGCGCCAAACTCTTTTCGCGTGAGAATGCGACAGCAGCCTCGACCTGTTGGATGCTCTCAGCCCTCACGAAAAAGCGCGCCTTACCGCCTACGCCCAGCGTGGTCAGCGGCGCGAGTGGCACGTTCTCTTTGATTTCCATCAGCGGCATTCCATAAGCCGCAATCAATATATACGCAATTCTCGGACTAACTCCCGAGTCCGCGCATGACGCAAAAAAAGATTCACGCTAGAATTTGAGAAAGCTCGAAGCAAAGAAGGAGAGAAATGTATCCAGAGCTAATGGTTACTCCCATGCGCGAAGAACTCACGCAGTTGGGAGTTCAGGAATTGAAAACTGCCGCTGAAGTTGATAGCGAGCTGAGCGCGAAGCAGGGAACGGCGATGGTCATCGTGAATTCGATTTGCGGATGTGCTGCCGGCCGCATGCGTCCCGCGGTCCGGGCGGCGCTGCAACACAGATCCAAACCGGACCGGATATTCTCGGTATTCGCCGGACAGGACGTTGAAGCAACCGAGCGCGCCCGCGCCTACTTTACGGGGTACCGGCCGTCGTCTCCGTCGCTGGCGCTATTTCGCGAAGGTAAGCTGGTTCACATGATGCAGCGTAGTGACATTGAACATCGCGACTCTGCGGATATCGCGAACGAGCTTAAGCGGATTTTCGATCAGCACTGCTGAGAAAGGCGTTCTTTAGGGAAATCCCCACTTCTCGAAAAGCGCGAGAAGCAGGGCACCTACTGATGAATCATGTTCACGGGAATCATCGAAGAAGTCGGAAGCGTGGTTGCTGTCAACGCGAATGGCCAAAAACGCCGGCTGACAATTTCCTGTGCGAAGCTCTTGCCGGAAATCAAGGTGGGTGACAGCGTTTCCGTCAGCGGCGTGTGTTTAACTGCGGTAGAGGTCACAGGTGAAAGGTTTAGTGCTGACCTGGCCCAGGAAACGTGGCTGCGAACCTCGTTCTCGCGTCTGAAAAGTGGCGCGCTCGTGAATCTTGAACTCCCGATGCGGGCCAATGGGCGGTTCGATGGCCACGTTGTGCAAGGCCATGTGGATGGAACCGGGTCCGTAATTTCACTCGAACCCACTCCGGATGGAAACGACTACTTGCTGACCATAAGTGTGCCTTCGGAGCTGACACGCTACATTGTCGCCAAGGGATCGCTCGCGATTGAAGGCATCAGCCTAACGGTGGCCGAGGTCGAAGGAATTCAAGTGCGGGTCGCCATTATTCCACATACTTCTGAAGTCACGAATCTGCGGTCTCTCAAAGCCGGTGATCCCGCCAATTTGGAAGTGGATGTGATGGCGAAGTATGTGGAGAAGATGATCGGACCGGAGAGAGCGAAGAGTTCGATCACGTTGGAAAAGCTGGTAAGGGCGGGATTTTGAGACTGTCAATCGTCCAGAGACGTTGCGAGCAACGTCTCTACCAGACGATTGTGCAATGTCCCTCACGCTCCCAAGTCCAATTCGTCCAACTCCAGAAATTCCTGCACAATGGGCTCGCTGCATCTCTCCATGTCAGGGTAGGAGCCAAAAAATAGCGCTCGGCTTTCGTGGAGAAAGACCACGCGGTCGGCGAGTTTTTTTGCCAGACGCATGTCGTGGGTGACGACCACGCTGGTCAGGTGCAATTGCAATTTCAGGCGCTTCATCAGGTCCCCAAGCAACTGGGCCATGAGCGGATCAACCATGGTTGTGGGCTCATCATAAAGTACGCATTCGGGCTGCGAAGACAGGGCGCGAGCAATCGCCACGGAACGTTTCATGCCGGTCGAAAGCTCGGAAGGGAACTGCTCCGCCATTTCCTTTACGCCGACCATTTCGAGCAAGCCATTCACGATCTGGAAAATCTGGTCTTCGCTCAGGTCCTTGCGTTCGCGGAGCGGGAACGCGACGTTTTCGCCGACAGTAAGTGAATCAAATAATGCGCCACTTTGGAAGACCATGGTCACTCTTTTGCGGATGCGCTCGAGTTCTTGCTCGGGATAATCGGTGATGTCCTCATGCGCTACGGTGATGCGTCCGGAATCCGGTTTCAAGAAACCGAGAATGTGCTGCAGGGAAACGGATTTTCCCACGCCGCTGCGGCCAAGGATGCAGACTGTTTCGGCAGGATTCACCTCGAAGCTGACATCGTCGAGGACGCGGTTTTCACCGAATGCTTTCGAGACGTGGCCGAACTGGATATAAGGTCCTGAGCGGTCGGTGGTGGCGGCCTCGGTGAGCGCGGGTTCGGTCGGAATGCCCATAGTTATAAGAGTTCGTTTGTCTGACTATGATAACCGCACAGCGCTCAAGCCAAGTTTGTGAAGAGCCTCAACCCGCAGAGGTAACAACAGGTAACAGAGGACGCAGCGAGACAACATTCATTAAGGCAATTGCTGCTGTGCTTGCCGCAGGTCGTCGGGTGAATTCAGGTTGCGGAACATAGCAGAGCCGAAACCGGCCTTAACGATCTCTTCTTCGGTGATGGTGCGGGTGGGCGTTTCTGCAAACAATTCATCAACTTTATTTTTGGTTTTGGAGAGCGCCGCCTCGACGAGTTCGCCGAACCTCTTGCGATAAACGGCGCAAAGGGGTTCGAAATAACTGCCTATCCGAGGGACGGTCACGAGGGCGTCAGTCGCTTGAGCCGCGACAATCAGATAACGCAGAAAACGTGGTTCAAGGAAAGGAAGATCGGTAGCTAGAATCAGATTGAGATCTGTGCCGGAGTCCGCGAGAGCAGCATGGATGCCGCCCAGTGGTCCGCGCTCTGAATAGATATCAGCGATTACGGCGCCAAAAGCAGCGTACTTGGCGGGATCGCCGACAATTCTTACGTCGGCGGTGACTGCACTCGCCAGCTCAAGCGCGTGCCGCAGCAGAGGACGTCCTGCGAACTCAAGAAGGGCTTTGTCGCGGCCCATGCGCGAACTCTTGCCGCCAGCGAGTACCCAACCTGTAACACCTTCCATTTGCACATGATAAAACGCAGGCTGTGAATTCAAGTATCGACTTCTGAGCGGCGGCTGCCCGGGCGCGATGGCGCAGGTACACGAAAGTAACCTACCGAAATTGGCGAATCCATCGGATGATGAACTCGCCGACGCTTGCCAGTCAGGCTGACTCTATGCCCCAGAAGTTGTTGGATGTGCTCCTCCTAGGCCGTTGCTCACACGAATTTTCGTGGCCACGCCGCGCGACAGATGGCCAGTATTACCAGGTGTGTCTGTTGTGCGCCGTAGAGTTTAAATATGACTGGGCGAC